>JAEEGK010003960.1_pt1 | contig 36548 bp, 29 predicted proteins | sample 8958771 | NCBI WGS metagenome assembly JAEEGK01 (sample SAMN16246547, study PRJNA631951) | gut metagenome | biome: gut microbiome; feature: rumen; material: SC-attached | host: Bos | place: Iran: Karaj | collected 2018-10 | reverse complement strand
TTCATCGTGTCCTCGTTCATCAGTGAGACGAAGGCCCATGAATCATGCATGTCGTGGATATTAAACCGGTCTGTCGTGCAGACAACGGGATGGGTAATTGCCTCGGCATACTGTTGGTCAAGCAGTACCTCACCGCCCCAACGCACAGTAAAGGTATGGGTAGCAGGCATTACCTGACTGAAGCCAGCCAAGTAGTCCATGTAATCGCTGTTGCTGATGTATTCATCCACCAGCAAGCGATAGTTGGCAAAGTAGTATTCGTGCATGGGTACTAAAAAAGTCGTGGGAATAAACGGTGCAGTTTGTTCATCACCCTGAATGGTAGCAACAGCAAAGGGCGCAGGGGCAACAGCGCGTTCCACAGCTGGAACACCTTCTGCCATCGGGGCGACTCACAATCAATGGTCAGCCGTCCACGCTTGATGAACAGTGCCTTGCCAAGAATCTGCCTCTTGGGCTGCCAATGGTCGGGGTGCAGGTTGCCGTCGCCGAAGGTCTGCACACGCTCACCGTCTATCCGGTAGAGCCGATGCAGACAGTAGTCGCCACCAAGGTATTTGCCCGGGAACAGCACGATGTCACCCAACTTCAACGTCTCTGCCTTGACCGACGTAATCATCACATTGTCGCGGAAGGGACGGACAAACGGCAGCATACTGCCACCAGTCACCTGAAACCAGACGGGTATTTGCCCCGCTCCGTCAGGCGACTGCTCCCGCAGCGCTACCCATTGCTCTACGGTCAGCGATATCTTCTTGTCCATTGTCGTCTCGCTGGCGGAGGTCAGTCCACCACGCCGGCCTCCCGCAGCAAGTCGATGGTTTTCTGCACGCTGGCAAGGGCCTTCTCGGGCGTTACGTCGTACTCGGCCACAAGTGCGGCAGCCGTCTCCTCGACGGTCTTGCCGGCCTGCAACTGCTCGAAGATGAGCGCAGCGGTATCGTTCAGATTCAGTGCACCGCCGAAGTCCTTGACCTTCAGCCCCGCAGGCAGCACGACGTTTAAGCCGCACACCTTACGTAGCACAAAGTCTTTGTTCAATTGTGGTTCGCTCATTTTTAACTCATGATCCTTTACACATGGGGGTGGGTTCAGTCGCATCAGCAAAGGATGAAGGCAAAGTGCAAGTAGACGCTGCAATTCTGGTCTTGAAGTCAAACTCTACCTTCTGAACGGTAGGCTCCTCGTAAATCTTTTTTTCCATAATTTTTTTATTTAAATTGTTATACAATATGACCTTTCGGTCGTTAATTACTTTTTTCTGTCTCTTGAGTGGCTTTGTATTGTGCCTTCACATAGTTGCAATAATCGGGATCACACTGATGTTTGGCAGCCACTTTTTGGTGATTCATCGGGCAGTAATGGCACTTGTCGTTCAGTTCGCAACTGTGACATGCCTTTGGAATCTCGTAGTTCTTCACTGCTTCGTTTACCTCGCTCCAGGCCTGACGGAAGCCGTCACGCAGCGGATAGGCACAGACCACATCCCTCGGGAATGCCAAGCAGGGCAGCAAGACGCCATCCCAGTTGACGGCAAAGCCCAAGCGCCCTGCGCTGCAATACAGCCCCTTGTCCCACAACACAGGGCGGTTCCTCCGCTTCATAAAGAACTCATGGTCGGCAGGGTCATACAGCGGGGGTAACATCTCCTTCGCTTTTTCCTTGATACTCATGTCCTCTTCAAGGGTAAGGTCGAAGTCGGCCTTCTTCCTGCCCGTGTTGTCGTGAGCCTCTATCAGGCTGCCATTCACCATCACGCTGACGCCAAACGACCCTGCCAGCTGCATCACCCGCTCCGTCCAGGGCGACATATAACTGCTGGGAGTCACCATGATCTGAATTGTCAGCCCAGCATCGACGGCCATCCGGATATGGCTCACCACTTGCTCGTAGGCATCCACACCCGTCACCGCCACATACGACTCGCTGTCGCAGCCATAAAGGGAGATATCGAGTTTGTAAGGCGGGTATTCCTTAAACCGTTTGACGGCCTCCTCGTTCAGCAGGACGCCGTTGGTCTTGACCTGGGTGACGATGCCATGGTTAAGCAGATACATATAGATATCCCAAAAGGCGGGGTGTGTCATCGCCTCGCCGCCCGTGAGCAGCGCCTCCATCATGCCCTCGTCGATGGCCTGCTGGATGAGCGATATCCATTGCTCGCCCGACAGCATCTGGTGCTTCACCGACGGGTCTTGCAGATGCACATAGCACATCTTGCAGTCGAGGTTGCACAGCGGTGTCAACTCAAAACTGCCACCATACGGGATGTCCGCCTCGCGGGTCCGCTCCTCTATCATCGCCAGGAATTCTCTATAGGGTAATTTGTCCATTCAACGTTCAAATAAAGGCAAACCAAAACAAACGGCACTTCTTGTGAAGCCCGCACAAATAATAGCCAAATTATTGATTATAAGAGATTTGTACCCCCCCCCACAGAGAGATAACGCTCAGATATATTCGATGTTATGTCCACAACACTTACCATGTTCGCTAAACTTTTGCGCTGCAAAAGTACAAATTTTTTTCCATACAGCGGCAACTTTTTTTCAAAAAAATGCAATTTGTGCCAATCGAATTGGCACAATTGCTGCCAGTTGTATTTGTGCCGATTGAATCGGCACAATTTGTCGGCTGGGGATTTGTGCCATTTCGACCGGCATAATTTGGGAAGCAGCAAGCGTCAAATAGAACTCTCGCTGAAGATCATCCTTTAGCGGTAGTATCTCAATAATATGTGACCATGACAATTGTGTCGACACTGCCGACACAATCTTAAACTCAGGAAACTCCTGCGCGAACTGCATCATACGCCAAATACTGCGAGGCTCAAACCCCTTCTTTCCAAATTCCAATTGCAATTATGTCGACACTGCCGACACAATAGAATTAAGGGGACAGGAACATTGATATACTTTTTTCAATTTGCAAAGATACGAAAGTTGAGCGGAATGGCAAAATTTATTTTGACATTCCCGAAATGAAGTATCGTCGGCGAGCTCGACGAGCCAAAGATACGGATTATTTCTGAAACAGCCAAAACAATTTCCTCAAAGACAGAAAGAGGCCGCAAGATGACCCCTGGAAGGGTGTTGAGCACCACTGAAATAAAATTTGATGTAGCGAGAAACATTTTTATCGTTCACCATACTATATAGGTAAAAAATTATAAAAGAAAATTCTACCTTGCATTTGGGAGATGGAGAGAAAACAAAACATAGATTGCAATGAAAAAATATTTGTTCAATTCATTTATTATTAGTATTTTTGCGGCGTTGTTGTTCAAAATATATATTTGTTCAAAAATATTGAACAACAGTAAAATAATGAAAACAATATGCAGAAAACCGAGGTTCAAATCATCTTCTACCTGCTTAAAAACAAGGATAATGTAGGTAAAACCATCCGGGAAATCGCCGTTGCAACGGGTGTCTCCGTAGGGTCGGTGCACAACACGCTGGCCGACCTCACCAATCGCGGCTATATTGTGGACGACGGCAAAAGCCGCTTGCTTCGCAAACGCCAGTCGCTTATCGACCGTTGGGTACAAGGTTATGTTGAAACGCTGAAACCTAAGTTACTTATTGGTCGGTTTACCTTCCTTTCGCCCCCTGTCCGCGAGCATTGGCAAAAGATTCGTCTGCCCGAAACGCTGAGCTGGGGAGGTGAGCCTGCGGCATCCCTACAGGACGGTTACCTACAACCCGAACGGTGGGACATATACACGGCAGACAGCGCAGATGCCCTTATTGCCACAGGAAGGATGATACCGGCGCCGCAGGGGGAGATTTACGTGTATAAACGTTTTTGGCAGGATGAGGGCACACCGCTGCTGGTGGTGTATGCCGACTTGATGACCACCGAGGACGACCGCTGCCGCGAGGCTGCCGAACGCATCAAAACTTTGCTATAACTATGGAATACAATATTCATAAAGAGGAACTGCAAAACGACCTGTTGGCGGAGACGTTGCAGGCATTGGAGGGATGCTATCGACAACTGGGTGCAGAGGTGTATGTGGTGGGAGCTGCCGCCCGCGACATCGCGCTTCGCCTGCTGGATGTGAGCAATGCGCCTCGCCGCACGATGGATTTGGATGTGGCTGTGATGCTCAAGGATTGGAGCCAATATGAGCGACTGGCAGAGATTCTACAGCAGAACCATTTCGAGAAGGCGCAGGAGAAGCAACGATTCATCTATCGGGGCAATGAAGGACAGATTCGCTTCGAGGTGGATATTGTTCCTTTCGGTGCAATTGCGGAAGGCGACCAGGTGGCGTGGCCACCGGAGGGGTCGCCCGTGATGTCGGTGCGCTGCTTCGAGGATGTGATGCGGGTGGCCGACAAGGTGACGGTGGACGGCATTTTTGCATTCCGACTGGCGTCGCTCAGCGGTCAGTTCCTCATCAAACTCGACACTTGGGGCGACCGAAGGATGAGGACCAAGAAAGACGCTGCCGATATGGCATTCTTGCTGCAGAACGTCTATATCGCTTATGCGCTGGCGAACGATGATTTGCCGCCAGCGGTGGACACCAACGCCGAACAGTTCGATGTCATTGTGGCCGGTGCGGAATGGATGGCTGCCGACTTAAGAGGAATGCTGACCGACGAACACCGGCGCTTCTACGCCACGATGTTACAGGGCGAGTTGGAAAAGGAAGAAGAAAGCCTGTTGCTGAACGACCTGCTGGATGTCTCCGGCAGCCGAAACTATATGTTATACCGTCGTGCGTTCAACCGTATGGCGCAGATACTTGAAGTATGAAGATACAATTTGTCAGCGACCTGCATCTTGAGTTTGCAGAGAACCGCACCTATATAGAACAGCATCCGCTTGAGGTGACCGGCGACGTGCTTCTCATCGCCGGTGACACTGCCTATCTCGACTTGCCTGATTCGGGCAAGGATACCTATTCGCAGTATGCTTTCTGGGATTGGGCTTCGGAACATTACCAGCAAGTGGTTGTCTGTTTCGGGAACCACGATTTTTATGGCCACTACGACCTAGCCACCTTGCCCGACGGCTACTGCAAGGAGATACGCTCGAATGTGCAAGCTTACTACAACGGTGTGGTGCATCTGAACGACATAGACATCATCGTTTCCACCTTATGGTCGCATATTGAGCCATATAACGCATATATGACGGAACGTGGCGTGGCTGACTTCTACCGCATACACTATAACGGCTACCGGCTTTCGACTGATACATTCAACGAGGAGCATGAACGTTGCCTACGGTTTGTGAAGAAGGCAGTGGAAGAGAGTCGGGCGATGTGTAAGATAGTGCTCACTCATCATGTGCCGACAGGATTGTGCACCGCGCCGGAGTTTCGCGACAGCGTTATCAATGGCGCATTCACAGTAGAGTTGGGCAACTACATCGCCGAATCGGGCATCGACTATTGGATTTACGGTCACTCGCATCGAAATATTGAGGCACAGATTGGAGGAACCCATATTCTCTCTAATCAGTTAGGATACGTTTCTTATGCTGAGCACCGTGTAAATGGTTTTGACCCGGGACGGAACATTGAGGTGTAATCAGGCGGGCTTCGTAGGGAAATGTTAAAAAGTTCCAACTCTAACCTAACTCTAACGTAAGTCTGACTTAACTCCTACCTGATGGTGAGGCTGTTTTTTAACATTTCAGGTCACAATTATCCTTACAATTGCGTTACAGTTACAGTTAAAAACAAGGAGCCACCTTGAGGACTGACAAAATGGCAGTCATCACCCTACCATCGACCTACCATCGACCTACCAACACCGTACCAACTCCTACCCAAGTCCTACCATGGTAGGTGTTGATAGGGTGAAAATAGGGGGTTAGGACTGACAAAATGGCAGTTGGGTGCCTATGGCACAGTAGTTGATTGCTTGATTGCTTGAATGTGTAATTGTTTGAATGGCTAATGTGGCCTCCAAAAGCACTTGCACAATAAAACAATCAAGCAATCAAACAATAATAGGATATGCAAGGCAAACTTAACGTTCAAACCGAGAATATTTTTCCGGTCATCAAGAAGTTCCTCTATTCGGACCATGAAATCTTCCTGCGCGAGCTTATCAGCAACGCTGTCGACGCTACGCAGAAACTCAAAACCCTTTCTACAAGGGGTGACTTCAAGGGCGAGTTGGGAGACCTGACTATCGACGTCAAAATCGACAGCAAGAAGAAGACCCTCACAGTCAGCGACCGTGGCATCGGCATGACAGCCGACGAGGTGGAGAAGTACATCAACCAGATAGCTTTCAGCGGCGTGACCGACTTCATGGAGAAGTACAAAGACAGCCACGAACCGCTGATAGGACATTTTGGCTTGGGCTTCTACAGTGCTTTCATGGTGAGCGACAAGGTGGAGATTTTCACCAAGAGTTGGAAAGAGGAACCCGCCCAACACTGGAGCTGCGAGGGTAATCCCGAATTCTCGATGGAAGAAATCAAATCCCGTAGGGATACAGGATCACAGGCAGGGGGTTCAACCCCTGACGACCGCGGTACCGACATTGTGCTGCATATCTCCGACGACTGCAAGGAGTTCCTCGAAGAAGGCACCATCCTGCAGCTGCTGAAGAAGTACTGCCGCTTCATGCCCGTGCCCATCCGCTTTGGCGAGGAGAGCGTGTGGGTGGACTCTGAAACAGAGTGTGATAAAGATGGTAAACCCAAGAGAGTGGAGAAGAAGCAGCCCCGCATCATCAATGACCCCGATCCTGCATGGAAGAAGAGTCCCTCGAGCCTCACCGACGAGGATTACAAGAAGTTCTACCACGAGCTGTTTCCCATGAACTTCGAGGAACCGCTGTTCCAGATTCACCTCAACGTCGACTACCCCTTTAACCTCACGGGCATCCTCTACTTCCCGAAGGTGCGCAAGACTATCGACCCCAACCGCAACAAGATTCAGCTCTACTGCAATCAGGTCTTTGTTACCGACCAGGTGGAAGGCGTGGTGCCCGACTACCTGATGCTGCTGCACGGTGTGCTCGACAGCCCCGATATCCCGCTGAACGTCAGCCGCAGCTACCTGCAGAGCGACAGCAACGTGAAGAAAATCTCGCAGCACATCAGCAAGAAAGTGGCCGACAAACTGGAAGAGATGTCTAAAAAGTCGGAGGTCGGAGGTAAGAAGTCGGAGGGAGACGAATCAGACCTCAGACTTCCTACCTCAGACCTTGAACAAAAGTGGGATGATATTAAAATATTTGTCCAGTACGGCATGCTCACTGACGAAAAATTCTGCGAGCGCGCCATGAAGTTCTACTTGCTCAAGGGTGTGGACGGCAGCTACTATACCCTCGACAGCTATCGCGAGAAAATCAAAGCCCTTCAAACGGACAAGGACAAGACCGTCTGCTATCTCTATGCCAGCAACGCCGAAGAGGAGCACGCCTATATCGAGAAGGCCAAAGAAAAGGGCTACGATGTGTTGCTGATGGATTCGCCCCTCGAGAGCCACTTCATCAATCTTCTCGAGCAGAAGATAGAGAAGAGCCGCTTTGTTCGCGTGGACAGCGACACCGTGGAGAAGCTCATCCCCCACGACGACAATATCCCTGAGAAACTTAGCAAGGAGGAGAAGGAGAAGTTGCAGCCCATCATCGAGGGCGAGATTGACAAGCAGAAGTTCACAGTCCAGCTCGAGAGCCTCGAAGAGGGTGACGCCCCCATGCAGGTGACGCAGAGCGAGTTCATGCGCCGCTACCGCGAGATGGCGCAGACCTCGGGCGGTGGCATGGGCTTCTACGGCGAACTGCCGGAGAACTACAACTTGGTGGTCAACATCAACCACCCGCTCATCGGCCGTCTCCTCAACGAGACCGATAGCGAGAAGCAGAAAGAGCTCGTCCATCAGCTCACCGACCTGGCCCTCTTGGGCAACGGCCTGCTGAAAGGAGAAGCCTTGAGCCGCTTCCTCAAGCGCTCTGTGGAGATGATTTGATCGTCTACCATTATAGAAAAAAAACAGACCGGCACAAAACCGGTCTGTTTTTTATTGGACAAGTGTTTGGAATCAGAGGATGCGGTCGTAGTCGTAGGTGCCAGCGCCCCAGTTGATGAGGAGCTTCTGGCCTTCCACTTTGAAGGGGACCTCATGTTCGCGGTCGTTGCCGTGTTGGTCTTTCGCATGGTAACGCAGCATGCCGTTGGGACGGTCGTAGGTGTATTTGAAGTCAGCGACGGTGTCGCGATTCAGTGGACGATGCATGCGGGAGTAGGACTCCGTGCGGATATCGCCGACGGTGGCGGTTTGGAAAATCAGATAGTTGGTGATGGTGAGGTCCACATTGTGGGTCTCTTCTTCGCCCTCTTCGTTGGTGGTCGTGATGGGTACGCTGTCCTTGATAATATAAATCCATGAGGTGTTTACCATCTCTGCGGGGGTTTGCTGCAGAAGGTCGGGACCTTCGTATTTGTCGCACGAGACCATCAGGAACAGCGCCAATCCTGGCAGCATGATTTTCAGCATCTTTTTCATATACATATAATATTTATTGTTGTTTCTTTAGTTGAGAGAATCACCTGTCTCGCTGTCGCCTTCCTTGGCGTTGCGCTCGAGTTCAAGTTTACCGAAGCGGAGGGTGATGCCGGCAGAGATGTAACGGCTGTTGAGCATCTTGTTGGTGCTGCTGCTGAGGTAGTAGGGGTTGGTGTTCTCGGAACCGAAGCCGTAGCGGGCGCCCCAGTTGAAGAGGTCCTGGATGTTGATGAAGACTGAGAGCTTGCGGTTGAAGAAATCGCTGCGGGCACCGATGTTGAACCAGTAGCGGGATTTCTGTTCGCTCATGAGGCTGATGGTGGGCGAGGAATAGCCGAAAGCCATGGTAATCTGGTATTGGTCGAAGACCTTGGCCCATGCGTTGATGCGGACGCTCCACGACCATTTGTCGCGCTCGTCGATCTGGTGGGTGAGAATACCGTTGTCCATGCGGTCGTATTCCATGCGGTAGCCGTAGTCGTAGATATTGGCGTAGAGGCGCACATTGAAGAAGCCACTGGGACGATAGGTCATATTGAGGCTGGTGCCGTAGCGCCATGAGGTACCCATGTTGTAGGGCATGGAGAAGGAGACGATGCGGTCGAGGAATTCATCCTGCTTGGCATCGGTGAGGGAGCTGATCTCGTTGGTGCTCCAGCGGCCGTAACCCTCGATGCCGATATTGCCGAAGGTCTCGAAATATTTCTGCCAGCCGGCTTCCATGCTGTGGGTATAGCTGGGCTTCAGTCCGTCGGGGTTGCCGGTACGGTAGGAGTCCCCTCCGTAGATGCGGAAACGGGTGAGGTTCTCCTCGCCGGGGTGGCTCATGCGCATGGAGTAGTTGAACTTGAAGTTGTGCATATCCTCGGTGCGGTAGGTGAGGTGGATGGAGGGACGGAAGGAGTGGGTAAAGTAGGAGCTGTCGTCGGCGAAAGGAGTGCCGTCGGAGAAGAGCTTGTCGCTGATGTAGTTATAGTAGGTATGGCCCAATTCGTAACCTAATCCTGTGCTGAGGGTGAAACCACCCCAGCGGTGGGTCCAGTTGATGTCGGCATTGACATCCCACTCCTTGCCGTCGAAGTGGTAGGTGCGGAGGGTGTCGACGAGGGTGCCGTCGTGGTCGTTGTAGCGCTTGTAGTCGTTGTCGGTATTCTGGTAGTCGGCGCGGAGACCGTAGCTGAGTTCGCCATCTTTGGAATAGGGACGGTTGTAGCGTACATCGAGGTCGATGCCATAGTTGTAGTTGCGGGTCATGAGGTAGCGGTCCTCATTGGCTGGCACGGGAGTGAGGGTGTAGAGGGTGTAGTTGCGGTTGTAATATTCGTCGCTGGCATTGCGCGAGAAACGGCTGTTGAGGCCGATGCGAAGGTTGTGGCCTTCGTTGTCGAACTTCTTCGTGTAGTCGGCACCGAAATGGCCGAAGCCCGAGGGCGACGTGGTGGTGTCGCCGATAGCATAGGCGATGGTGTCGAGGGGCGAGAAGTAGAACTGCTCGGTGTTGCGGTTGGAGTAGCTTTTGTTGTAGTTGAGGAAGCCGCCTCCGTCGACGGAGAACTCTTGAGTGGAGTCAATCTCGTAGTTGATATTCATGAAGATGTTGCCGCTGTAGCTCTTGTTGCCGCTCTCCGAGGTGTCGGTCTGGTAGAGGGTGGTGTCGTATCCATCGCCGGTAGCATTGTCCCTGCGGCGCATCGACCAGCTGTCGCTCGCATTGTCGCGATCGGAGAAACGTCCGCTGGCGAAGAGGTTGATGCTCAATTTCTCTTTGGCCCACATGTAACTGATCCAGGGGCTGACAAAGGGCTGGTTGGAGCCATTGATACCGAAGGAGACGAACTGGTTGCTCTTGATATGGGCGGAGGTGACGATGTTGATGACGGCTTCCGCGTCGGTGGCGTATTTGGCTGAGGGGTTGGTGATGGTCTCGATACGTGCGAGTGCGTTGGCCGGCAGGGTTTGCAGATAGGTCTTGAGGTTCTCCTCGGTGAGTTTCGAGGGTTTGTCGTTGATCCAGATTTCGACACTGGAGACCCCGCGAAGCGTCACGTTACCCTCCACGTCGACCTCCACACCGGGGGCGTTCTGGAGAGCATCCTCCGTGGTACCCGTCTGGATGGAGGGGTCTTCGCTGACATTATAGATGAGCTTCTCGCCATCCATAGCATAGAGCGGCTTTTCTGCGGTAATCTCGACAGCATTGAGGGTGGTGGCACCGGGCTTCAGACGGAAGGTGCCGAGAGCAGTGTTGTTCTCCACACGGAAGGGTATCATGCGGTTCTGATAGCCGATGGCCGAGATGCGCAGCAGGTAGGCTCCCTGAGGGACATCCTTGATTTCGAAGAGACCCTCGAAATCGGTGGCTCCGCCTTTGACGAAAGAACTGTCGGCAGAGTCGAGGACAGCGACATTGACGAAAGCAAGGAACTCTCCGCTGACAGAGTCACGCAGCGAACCGACCACTTTGAAGGTGTCGCCCTCTTTGACTTTTTTCTTTTTCTTCACCTCGTTGGCTTTCTTGTTGTCGGCTTGGTTATTCCAGTCCTGACCGGGCATAGGAGGCCGGCCGGAGGGACGCTTGCCTGAAGGGGGACGGCCGCCAGGGAAACCTCCTGGACCACCAGGTTGGGCTTCACATAAAGAAGAAGTCAAGAAAAGCATCATGAAGATGGTGAAAAGTTTGAAAGACAGCCCTTTATTCATATATAGATACTTTATTGAGCAATAAAAATATACACATTAGTATTCTTTAAAGGGAAAAACTTGCAACTGAGGTGTGGTTTTTCACTTATAATCCGGCACTCTTGATGACGACAGCGATATTGTTGGCGAAAAGCTTTAATGCAATGGCCAAGAGGATGACACCAAAGAACTTACGAAGCACATACACAACCTCGTCGCCTAACCAGCGCTGTAGTTTTTTCAGCATGCGGATGACGATATAGTCGATGACGATATTCAGTAAGAGGCCAATGAGAATGTTCACAGTGGCATACTCGGCACGGAGCGAAAGCAGGGCGGTGATGGCACCGGGACCGGCGATGAGGGGAAAGGCTACGGGGACGATGGAGGCTCCCGAGCCGGAGCTCTCGTTCTTGATGAACTCGCGTCCCATGACCATCTCCAAAGCCAGGAGGAAGAGCACGAAGGCTCCCGCCACAGCAAAGGAATGAATGTCGATGCCAAAGAGGTTCAGTAGGGCTTCGCCGGTGAAAAAGAATACGAGGAAGAGACCAAGGGCTACGCTGGTGGCTTGCAGCGGCTTGATGTGTTTTCCGCTGTCTTCCATGCTGATAAAGATGGGAATGGATCCCGTGATATCGATGATGGCATACATCACGATGAAGACACTGAGAATCTGTACGAAGTCGATTTGGCTAAAAAAATCTATCATAGTAATATAAGTTTAAATAATTTTTAACGTGATGTTGTCAAAAATATTGCGTGCCCATGTCTATTTTCCTTGAAAAAAACTTTGTTGAATTTTTTATAGTTTAATATAAAAAAACTTTTGTATCTTTGCAGTTTATGAAGAAAATGAAAAATATCTTTGGGATTGCTGCAATATGCTTGTTCTTTGTGAGTTGCGGTGGATATAACAAACTGCTCAATGGCAACGATTTTGATGCAAAGTATGCTGCGGCGATGAAATATTACAACGAGAACAGTTTCTCGCGGGCCGCTCAGTTGTTCGAGAACCTGACGATGTACTATCGTGGCAAGGAAAATGCTGAAAACATCGCGTGGTACTATGGCATGTCCTTGCTGAAAGAGAAGGACTACTATGTGGCCGGATACCAGTTCAAACGTTTTGCCAAGCAGTTCCCTTACAGCGACAAGGTGGAGGATGCGATGTACTATTCGGCCTACTGCAAATACATGGACTCGCCGGAGTATAACCTCGACCAGTCGCAGACAAAGGAGGCTATCGAGGATTTTGAGCTGTTTGTCGACCGTTATCCCCGCAGCACGAGAATCCCGGAAGTGAATATCTACCTGGACGAACTGCGAGGCAAATTGGTGAGAAAGGATTATGAAATCGCTTACGGATACTATTTCGTCGAAGAATATCACGCGGCCTATGAGTCGTTCAAGCGTTTCTTGAATCTGTATCCCGAAGCGGAGATGAGAGAGGATGCCATGTACTATATGCTCGAGTCGAGTTTCCGTTATGCCATCAACAGCCGTGAAGACAAGATGTACGAGCGTCTGCAGCAGGTGATCAACGACTTCGACAAGTTCAACAGCAGCTTCAATAATTCGAAATATATTGCTTCGGCGCAGGATATCTACACGAAAACCCGCGCCGCAATGGCCCAATTGGAAACAAACAAAAAAGTCAATTAATACAATGGAAGAAAAGAAGAAGAAAGTGGTGAACACCACGATTACCAGAAACACGGCCGACTTCAGCCAGGGAACCGAGAATATCTACGAGACCGTCGCCGTGCTGACCAAACGCGCCAACCAGATTGCCGCTGAGGAAAAACGCGAGTTGCACAACAAGATTGACGACTTCAGGTCGAGCAACGACACCGTCGACGAGATGTTCGAGAACCGCGAGCAGATTGAGATTGTGCGCCGTTATGAAATGCAGCCCAAGCCTACCCTCGAGGCCACTGAGGAGTATCTTGAAGGTAAGACCTACTTCCGCAACCCCGCCAAGGAGAGCGATGAGGTGAAACAGGCCGAGGCTATCGACGAGGAAATCAAGCAGGTGGAAGGATAATTCCAATGAAAGTCGTTGTCGGCATCACGGGAGGTATCGCGGCCTACAAAGTGCCCGAATTGGTGCGCCTGCTGAAGAAGCAGGGACATGAGGTACGCTGTGCCGCTACAGGGCATGCACTGGAGTTTGTCACGAGGGTGACCCTTGAGACAATCTCGGGAGCGCCGCTCTATTCCGACCTCTTCGCCTCGGGGCGTACCGAGCATATCTCCCTCAAGGATTGGGGCGAGATGCTTGTGGTGGCGCCTGCCACGGCCAATATCATAGGCAAGGTGGCATCGGGCATCGCTGACGACGCATTGTCGACGCTCCTACTGGCTTTCTCCGGCAAGCCGGTCATCATGGCTCCCGCGATGAACTGTGAGATGTGGGCGCATCCTGCCGTACAACGCAATATCGAGACACTGAAAGGGTGGGGAATACGCATGGTGGGTCCCGAGAAGGGAGAACTGGCCTGCGGCGTGAGTGGCGTGGGCCGCATGAGTGAGCCAGAGGCCATTGTCGCGGAAGTGAATAATCTTTCACCTTTCTCCTCTCACCTTTCACCTCAGAAATGGTTGGTAACGGCGGGTCCTACATACGAACGCATTGACAGTGTCCGCTTCATAGGAAACTACAGTAGCGGCAAAATGGGCTTTGCATTGGCGCAGGCGTTGGCCGATGCCGGTGCCGAAGTGGAACTGGTTTCGGGACCTACGTCGCTGACGATAGACCACCCGAGAGTTCACCTCACTCGCATCGAGTCGGCTCGCGAGATGTACGCCGCCGCCACCGAGGTGTTCCCTCGCTGCAATGGCGCCATCCTCTCTGCTGCTGTGGCCGACTATCGTCCTAGCGAGTGCGCCGACCACAAACTCAAGAAGAACGGCTCCGAAGGCATGCACCTCGACTTGGTGCAGAATCCCGATATTCTCGCTACGCTTGGAGGCATGAAGACGGACAAGCAGACGCTTGTAGGCTTCGCCCTCGAGACCGACAACGAAGAGGCCAATGCCCAGTACAAACTGGAAAAGAAGAACCTCGACTATATCGTCCTCAACTCTTTGCGCGACAAGGGCGCTGGCTTCGGTGTCGACACTAACAAAGTGACTGTCATTTCCCGAGACGGCCGTCATACAGAAAGTCCGCTGCTCTCGAAAAAAGAAATCGCACAATTGATTATCAATACTGTAACAACATGAAGAAGCTATCAGTTATAGCTATTATACTGGCCTCCGTGGCAATTGCCGGCGAGGCCTTTATTTTCGCCACCCAGAAAGAGAAGAACGACGACGAGATTCTCACTCGCGCCATACGTGCCGACTATCGTGTCTATGCGCCACCGATGCCAGATACACTTTATTTCTGCGGCGAACGTGTGCCGCTGAACCTGTGGTATGTCCGCGAGGGACTGGACCGCGAGTTGGTATCCAATATGTATTACCAGAGCAGCACACTCTTCATCATCAAGCGCGCCACCCGTGTCTTTCCCACCATCGAGCGTATCCTCAAGGAAGAGGGAGTGCCGATGGATATGAAGTACCTCTGCGTCATCGAGAGCAGCCTGCAAAATGCCACCTCGCCTGCTGGCGCTCAGGGTTATTGGCAGTTTATGAAGGCTACGGGTCAGAAATATGGACTTGAGATCAATGATGAGATAGACATGCGCAACGACCTCGAAGCATCGACGCATGCCGCCTGTCAGTATCTTAAGTACCTCAAACGTCGACTGGGTAGTTGGACCAATGCCGCTGCTGCCTACAACTGCGGTGAGGGCGGATTGGAAAAACGCCTCTCGAACCAACGGCAGAAGAGCTACTACGACCTGCTGCTCAACCGTGAAACACAACGTTATGTCTACCGTATCCTCGCCCTCAAACTCATCCTCCAGCACCCGCAGGATTACGGCTACACCGTGCGTCGTTGCGACACCTATCCCGAACTGCCGTTCGAAGAGGCGACGCTTGAAGGGAAGGATGTCGACCTCGTTCAGTTCGCCGTCGACCACGGTACCAGCTACAAGATGCTGCGCACCATGAACCCTTGGCTGCAAACCGACAAGCTGAAGAACAAATCCGGCAAGAGCTACAAGGTCCGCATTCCCACCAAGAAAGGAACCGAATACACCACCATCACCAAAGGCAAACGCGACACCACGGTGATAGAGAGGATTTGATTTCGAAGGGAGAAAATCGCAAAAAAAGAAATGCACCCGGCATAGGTCAGGTGCATTTCTTTTTTTGTTTGAATATGCTATACTATTCTTCCGGAGCGAACATCGGATCCCAAGCGGGGAGCATGATGGGCTTCTGGTCCATCATGGCGCGGATGTTGGCGGGGATGTATTTCTCCTCGAGGACGACGCGGAACATGTACTCATTGAACCAGTCGTTGGTCATGATGAGGTTACCCTGCCAGCCGTAGTTGGGACCCCAGCTGTTCTCGACCATCCACTTCACGGGCTTGCCGTCCTTGTCGAGGTCGACAGCGCAGAGGGTCATGGCGTGGCTCGAGCCGCTGGCGAAGGTAGCCACGCGCTGCTTCTTGTCCATGCCGAAGGTGGTGCCCATCAACGACTCATAGTCGTAGTTGTTCATGTCCATCAGGCCGTTGTCGCGGTTGAGGAATTTTCCCACGTCGCAGCTGAAGTACATCATGGTGCTGTCCTTGATGGAGGCGATGCACATGGGGGCGATATCCTCCATGGGCAGGTTGAGATAGTGCCAGTTTTGGCCGTCGTAGACGTGGCGGTCGTACTGGATTTCATACACTTTGTAGTATTCGCGGGTGGGGTCGTTCATCACCATGTAGTACTTCGAGAAGTCGGTCTTCGCGAATTTCTCGTAGAACTCCTTGGGAGTGTAGGTGGCAGTTTCCACAATCTCGCCCTTGGCGTTCTTCTGCTGCCAAGTGAACTGTGCCGGGGGCTCGCCGAAAGTGAGGGCCAGCATGCGGTAGATGGTGCCGAGCATCTCAGTTTTCTTGGCCTGCAGCTTGGCGGGGGTCATGCCCTTCTGGGCGGCCATCTCACGCAGCTGGAGTCCATCCTCGCGGAGCTTGAGGGACAGCAGGTTGCTGATGCTGGAGGTGTTGTTGGTGTTGTAGGTCTCGGGCATCACATCGCTGGGCACGAGGCCGTACTTGTCGATGAGGTTGGCCACACCGGTGAACTGGCCACCGTCGCCGATGGGGTTCTTGAACAGCCACTGCACCTCCTGGTCGTCGATGGGCTTCTGCCATGTGTCAATCATGGCCTGCAGGAAGAGATTACTCTTCTCCAATTGGTCGTAGAAGAAGAGGTAGGCCTGCGAGAACTGGAAGTTGTCGGGCAGGTGGTGCTTGCGGATGGCTTGGTTACGCAGCACGTTCATGCCGGTGAACATCCAGCAGCGGCCGCTGGACTTCTGGTCGGTGACGGCCCTGCTCTCCACGCGGTTCGAGAAGTGCGAGTCGAACTTCGTGGCGTTCTCGTAGTTCATGGCCAGCTTGTTAGGGGCGTTGTTGACCATGATGTTGCGCAGCGCCTTGTCGCTGGCGTTGCCGCCAAAGCCTTTCTTCATCTGCTGCATCATCTCTGTGGTGATGCCGCCGTTGTATTGCTCCTGTTGTTTCTTTTTCTGAGCCGTCGCCGTGCCGAAAACCAGCAACGAGGCGATGGCTAATGTAATGAGTTTTACTTTCATATTATAAATGTTTTGTTTTTTCACGGTGCAAAGATACATTTATTTTCTGACGTATCGAAAATAATCTGTATTTTTGCACCCGAAAAAAATAAAAAACACGAAATGAAATACATCAAATTTTTAGCTCTGGCACTGACGGCCACAATGCTTTTCGCCGCCTGTGGAAAAGAAGAAGACAAAGTGAAAGACAACATCTACCAGTTCAAGGTGCTCGACGGGCAGGGAGATAGTGTCTCGTTGTCTATTTACCAAGGTCAAGTGTTGTTGGTGGTCAATACCGCCACACAGTGCGGCTATACGCCTCAGTATGAAGATTTAGAGCGCATCTATGAGACTTACCGTGACCGTGGTTTCGTCATTCTGGATTTTCCCTGCAACCAGTTCGGCGGCCAAGCTCCGGGCAGCTACGAGGACATCCACGATTTCTGCACTGGTACCTACAATATTACATTTCCCCAGTTCGCAAAAATCGACGTCAAGGGTTCCAACGCCTCGCCTCTTTATGTCTGGCTCAAAGAGAAGAAGCCCGGCGAGATCCCCTGGAACTTCACCAAGTTTCTCATCGACCGCAAGGGTAACGTGGTGGGCCGTTACGATGCCCAGACTTCCTCCATGACGACCGTCGAGAGGGCTATCCGGGCTCAATTGTAGTATTTGTTGTTAAGAAATTATAAATCAATATATAGCCGCCCTTGCGCCGAAACGCGCAAGGGCGGCTTCCTTGTTAGTGAGTGATAGGGTGTTGCTAGGTCGTTGGGGTGGGGTAGGGGACGTTTTAAACCCCGTTTCAACAGGTGGTGAAAAAATTATTTATTATATTCGCGAAAAAAAGTGTATTTTTGCAGCCGATATGAAAAAGATTTGGATAGCAATAGCGAAACTCGGTGGATGGAAGTTTATCCTGCCGGATAAAGGCTCCCGTCCTGAGGTGGACAGATGCGTTTTTGCCGTCGCTCCACATACGTCATCGGCTGATTATATGGTGGGTACGGCTTATCTATGGCAAGTCAGTAAGAACGGAAAGATTTTCATCAAAAAAGAATATTTCAAGGGCCCTCTGGCTCCTATTCTGCGTCATTTGGGATGCATCTCGATAGACCGTGGCAACCGCAAAAACGATATGGTGGGTACCGCGGTACATGAGTTCGCCAAAGGCGGGCCTCTCTCCATCGCCATCACGCCCGAAGGGACCCGTAAGCCTACAAAACGTTGGAAACGTGGTTTCTGGGAGATAGCCCATCAGGCAGGTGTGCCTATCGTGCCGGCATTTTTGGATTTCAGCAGAAAAGAAATCTACCTCGGCGAAGCAATATGGACCACCGACGACCAAGAGACCGATATTCTCAAGGTTCGCAGCCTCTTCAAGAAAGAAATGGCCAAGCATCCCGAGAACTTCGTGGAGGTGAGCGACCAGAAGGCTGCTCCACAGGACGCAGTAGAAAACAATCAAACAATCAAGCAATCAAGCAATCAATAATATGGTTAGAAGAATTTTTGTTGAGAAGAAGGCTCCATTTGCCGTGAAGGCCAAGGAGTTGAAGAACGAAATGAGCGAGTATCTCGGCATTGAGGCCGAGGAGGTGCGTGTACTGATACGCTACGATGTGGAGAATGTCTCCGACGCCACCTTCGCACAGGCCAAGCAGACGGTGTTCAGTGAGCCTCCGGTGGATGACATCTACGATGAGGAGTTCCCGCATAAGGCTGACGATTTCTGCTTCACGGTGGAATATCTCCCTGGTCAGTTCGACCAACGTGCCGACAGCGCTGAGCAGTGCGTGAAGCTCCTCAATGATGCCGAAGAGCCCATCATCAAGAGTGCCACCACGTATGTCATCTCTAGTAGAACCAGTATGACTACTGAAACTAGAGAAAAGATTATCAAGCACTGCGTCAACCCCGTCGACAGCCGCGTCACCGACGAGCCCAAACCCACGACCCTCGAGGACCATTTCGACGAACCCGCTGATGTCATCACTTTCGATGGTTTTGCGAATATGGCTGAGCCTCAGCTGAAGGAACTCTACGACGGTCTCGGTCTCGCCATGACCTTCGCCGACTTTAAGCATATCCAGCGCTACTTCCACGATGACGAGCATCGCGACCCCACGATGACGGAGATTCGTGTGCTTGACACCTACTGGAGCGACCACTGTCGCCACACCACCTTTGCCACTGAGTTGAAGGATGTGAAGTTCGACGACGGCTTCTATCGTCCCCTTATCGAGGGCGCCTTCAAGCAGTACCTCGCCGACCACAAGGAGCAGTATACTGGCCGCACCGACAAGTTCGTCTGCCTGATGGACATCGGCACCCTTGCCGCCAAACGACTCAAGAAGGCCGGCATCCTCGACGACCAGGAGCCTAGCGACGAAATCAACGCCTGCTCCATCGTGGTGCCCGTCGTTATCGACGGTAACAAGGAGGAGTGGCTCATCAACTTCAAGAATGAGACCCACAACCACCCGACGGAGATTGAACCCTTCGGTGGCGCAGCCACCTGCCTCGGTGGCTGCATCCGCGACCCACTTTCGGGACGCACCTACGTCTATCAGGCTATGCGTGTCACCGGTGCTGCAGACCCCACCAAGCCTCTCAACGAGACCCTCGCCGGCAAACTCCCGCAGCGCAAGATTGTCACTACCGCTGCTCATGGTTATAGCTCCTATGGCAACCAGATAGGTCTGGCAACGGGCCTGGTGAACGAGGTCTACCACCCCAACTATGTGGCCAAACGTATGGAAATTGGTGCTGTCATCGCCGCCGCTCCTCGTCGTGCCGTGCAACGCCTCACTTCCGACCCCGGCGACATCATCATCCTGCTGGGTGGCCGTACCGGACGTGACGGCATCGGCGGTGCTACGGGTGCTTCCAAATCGCACACCACCAAGTCGCTGACCACCTGCGGCGCCGAGGTACAGAAGGGCAACGCTCCCACCGAGCGCAAGATTCAGCGTCTGTTCCGCCGCGAGGAGGTTTCTCATATTATCAAGAAATGCAACGACTTCGGCGCCGGTGGCGTGAGCGTCGCCATCGGCGAGTTGGCCGACGGCCTGCAGATCAACCTCGACCGCGTGCCCAAGAAGTACGCTGGCCTCGACGGCACTGAACTGGCCATCAGCGAGAGCCAGGAGCGTATGGCTGTGGTCGTCGACCCCAAGGATGTCGACCTGATGCTGAAGTTCGCCGATGAGGAAAACCTCGAAGCTACCGTGGTGGCCACCGTCACCAAGGAACCCCGCATGGTCATCAACTGGCGCGGTAAGGAAATCGTCAACCTCAGCCGCCGCTTCATCGACACCAACGGCGCCCACCAAGAGACCACCGTCAGCGTGGCAATGCCCACTCAGAATAATCGGAATAATCAGAATACTCCGAAATCCATCAAGGATCTCTGGCTTTCCACTCTCGCTGACCTCAACGTCTGTTCCCAAAAGGGATTGGTCGAAATGTTCGACAGTAGCATCGGCGCCCGCAGCGTCTTCATGCCCTACGGCGGAAAATACCAGCTGTCGCCCACACAGGTGATGGCTGCCACACTGCCGCTGCTCGACGGCCACTGCGACCTCGTGACCTTCATGTCCTACGGCCTCGATCCCTACCTCATGTCGTGGAGCCCCTTCCATGGTGCCGCTTGGAACGTGGTGAACAGCGTGGCCAAGATTGCCGCTGCTGGTGGTGACGCCAGCCGTGTGCGACTCACCTTCCAGGAATATTTTAAGAAACTCGGCAACGACCCCTACCGCTGGGGTGAGCCTTTCGCCGCCCTGCTGGGAGCCTATAACGCCCAGATGGGTCTCAAACTGCCCGCCATCGGTGGTAAGGACTCGATGTCTGGCACCTTCAACGATATCGACGTGCCTCCGACGCTCTGCTCCTTCGCTGTGGGTACGGGCGACGTGCACCATGTGGTCAGCACTGAACTCAAGAGCCGTAACGGCCGTCTGATGCTCCTCGATGTCAAGGAGGACCAATACGGCATGCCTGTCTACGACGACGTGATGGCTCAGTATGCCGCTCTGCGCAAAGCCATTCTGGCCGACCAGGTGAAGAGTTCCTTCGTCGTCGGCTTCGGTGGCCTCATCGAGGCTGTCAGCAAGATGGCCTTCGGCAACAAACGCGGTGTGCGTTTGAATGAAGAACTAAGAACTAAGAATGAAGAATTGGTGGCGCGCCATTACGGCAATATCGTCGTCGAGGTGGAAGAAAACGTCACCGTCGATCATCTGCCGTTCCGTTGCACAGAGGTTGGCCGCGTCATCGACGAGCCCGTTTTCGAGGTCGCGACCGAAGGGAGCAACCCCGAAAACAGCATCGAGCGCATCGACCTCGAAGAAGCCCTCGCCGCCTGGCAGAAAACCCTCGAAGGTGTCTTCCCGACCCGCGCTATGCAAGTGGAAAGCGAAAAGAGCAAAGTGGAATGTGACCTCTATGATGCACCCAAGGAAAAACTTTCAACTTTCAACTTCCAGCTTTCAACTTCGGCAAAGCCGAGAGTCTTCATCCCCGCCTTTCCGGGTACCAATTGCGAATACGACTCTGCCCGCGCTTTCAACCGCGCCGGTGCCGAGAGCGAAATCATCGTCTTCCGCAATCAGAACGGCCAGCAGATTCGCGAGAGCGTCGATGCCTATGTCCGCGCCATCAACAACAGCCAGATAGTGATGATTCCCGGCGGCTTCAGTGCCGGCGATGAGCCCGAGGGCTCCGCCAAGTTCATCACCAGCGTCTTCCGCAACCCGCGCATCGCCGATGCCGTGATGGAGCTCCTCAACAAACGCGACGGTCTCATGCTGGGTATCTGCAATGGCTTCCAGGCACTCGTCAAACTCGGCCTCGTACCCTATGGCGAGATCCGCCCTCAAGCCGAGGATGCTCCTACGCTGACCTTCAATACCATCGGTCGCCACCAGAGCAAGATAGCCTACACCCGCGTCACCTCTAACCTCAGCCCCTGGCTCCGTCAGGCCGAACTCGGTGGTGTCTACGCCATTCCCATCTCGCATGGCGAGGGCCGTTTCGTGGCGCCGCAGGAGTGGATCGACCGCCTCTTCAAGAATGGGCAGGTGGCTACCCAGTACTGCAACCTTGAGGGCGTTCCCACTATGGACGAGGAGTACAACATGAATGGCTCCTATATGGCCATCGAGGGCATCACCAGCCCCGACGGCCGCGTCTTCGGCAAGATGGGTCACAGCGAGCGTCGCACCGAATGGAGCGCACAAAACATCGACTTCCGCGACGATCAGCACATCTTCGAGTCGGGTGTCGAATACTTCAAGTAATCATGGAATCGGAGGCGATGGCCTCTCTATAGTAAAGGTCACTTGTGTCGAACCTCAGTGTCGGCGCAAGTGACTTTCTGTTGACGACCTTCTATGTCGAACTGGAGAGTGGAACCGTCGGGACGGACATCTATCGTTACCGGCGCACCCATCACTATCGGCAGGTTCACCGTATCGTGTCCACCGGGGAAGCCGCAGAGTAAAGGAATGTTGTATTTCTCAAAATAAGGACGCAGCATCTCCTCAATACAAGAGTAGGTGAATTCATCGCCGCAGTCGGTAAAATCGCCCAGCACCACACCTTTGCAGCGGTCAAGAACCCCGTGCATGGCGAGTATTTGAAGCTGCCGGTCGATATTGTGCATTGTCTCTTCAATCTCCTCGATGAAGAGGATGAGGTTGTCACCGAGGGTGGCGTCGGCTTGGGTACCGAGGTTGGGGACGAAAGTGCAGAGGTTGCCCCCCACCAGTATTCCATTGGCTTTTCCCTCGATATTTTGCGGATGAGCCGGTACCTCATAGCGTGGCACAATACCCATCAGCAGGTCGCGCATCAGTGTACTCGTCGAATCTTCACCACCTTTGGCCAGAAACATGCTCATCGTTCCGTGAATGCTCATCACACCCGCACGTGTCAGCAGCCCGTGCAGCGTGCTGATGTCGCTGAATCCCACCAACCATTTGGGGTGTGCTCCCCATTCTTCGAGCGGAATTTGGTCGATATAATGGATGGTTCCATATCCGCCGCGATTACAGAGGATGGCCTTGATGCTCGTGTCGCTCAGTGCCCAGCGCAGGTCGCTCACTCGCTCCTCGTCAGTACCGGCATATTTTCCAGCGAACACACGCCCTACATGGGGACCGATGACGGGCTCGAAACCCCAGCCGCGCAACACGTCGGCGGCCGAATCAACCTCTCCCATTGTGCTGGCATAGGCCGGTGAGAGGAGCGCCACACGGTCGCCCGCTTTCAGGTAAGGAGGCTTCTCGCAGTGAAGTCTCATCGATTTATTATCGGCATTTTGACCGGAAATATTCATTGTAGAGGCTGATGCAATCATAAGCAAAATGGTTAGTATTCTTTTCATACCTATAAATTATAGAACACTCCCACACATCCGAAGATGGGGTAGAGCGTTTGCTCCACGGTCTTGAAGTCGCTCTGGAAGAGTCCGGAGAGTCCCCAATCGAGGTCTGCGGAGAGTCCCACGTGTCCGCTGATTTGCCAATCGACTCCCACACTTACGCCCCATTGCAGGCTTCGCATGTTGTCGCTGAAGTCGTAGGTAGCCCATTCGCCCTCTTTGTTTCCAATCTTGATTTTGGGGCCAGTGGGGCTTCCCTGCCGCAGGTAGCCGTCGAAGGCGGTGCCGTTGAATCCTTTCGAGACCAGCAGCGATACATAAGGACCCCCTTTTAGCGCCACCTTCTCGCTCAACTGCCAGCAGACCTTCACAGGCAGCGTCAGCATCCACTGGCTCACCTCCTGCTTCACATGACCCGTAAAGAGACCGCTAATCTGCGAGTTCCCTTTCTTCATCTCCATGCTATAGCCTTTGACGGTGACTTCGCCATCCATCCCTTTCCCCTCGAAAAACAGACCTGCCGTCAGTCCCCAACTGTTGGCCACCATCAGGGTGGCATCGGCACCGATGCGCACAGAGACCGTCGGACGGAAAGCATCGATGCTTCGTATTGTGGCCGGCAAGGGTAGGGGAGAGGTGCCTCCCAGATGATACCCGGCACGCAACTTCACATCCAAACTATCTGTTATCCCCGCCTGACAAGGAACCGCAAAAACAGCGATAAGTGCAAGAATTGCAACGAAACGCAATGATGATTGTCTTATATTAAACATAACTCTTAACTCTTATCTAATAACTCATATCTTTAACCGTTATCAAAACTCCACCCTCACCTCGTCTACCATCAGTGTACTGCCTATGGCCCCCTCGAAGAGGTCGCCTCCCTTACTTGACGAAAAGACCACCGTGAAGTTGTAGCCCATGGCGGCAAGAATCTGGGGGTCGGCGCTGTCTCCCTCAAGCTCCAACTCGAAGTGGGTCCACTCGTCGACGGCCGATGTCACTGTGAACGTCGCCTTGCTAACGATATATTCGCTTGTGAGCACATTGCTCCCGTCGAGCACTACCGCGTTGCCTACTGCATCTTGGTTGCGGTAGAAGACGGCGTAGATATGGGCTTGATCGGTGCGGTCGGGAATCTCCTCCATATTGACATTGGTGAACACCTCGCCGGGATGATATTTATACCAGCCGCTGACCTTTGTGGGTTGCCGGTCGGTGGGGATGCCGAATTGAGTGGCCGCCAGCGCATTGGTGAGCACGGCATCCACGTTGAAGCGCCCCAGGAAGAAGTTGCCGGCGGCGATGGGTTTGCCCATCGCTTCTCCTAGATCACCGGTATACTGGGTGTTCAGACACACCCCACGTCCTATAAGGCCCTCCGTCGTCGAATAGGTGGGGAACTGCTCGGGAGTCCATCCCTGATGGAGGATGGCTACGCCGGCATTGCCCGAAGCCCACCAGTCGTAGCGCTCTCCGTCGGCACTCTCCTCATAGAAAACATGATAGCTGCTGCCGTTATTCGCTACCTCCTCGTCCACATGCTCGAAGCTGAAAAGGTAGGACGATTCGGCATTCACTTTTTGGAAATAGACGCGGTAGGTGCGACTCCATTCTCCATCCTCAGAGGTTACCGTGTAGGTCACGGGCCCCTGCGAGAAGTTCTGTAGCGAACCACTCGCCGGTGTGATGGTCGCACCTTCGCTGAGCGTGAAATAGACTGGCATCGGGGGGAGGTCGTCGACCGAGCGTACCGTGAAGACCACCGTGCTGCTGTTCGACGGCACATTCTCCATCCGCATCTGCGCTTTCTGGTAGAAATAGCCCTCATATTCTTCGCCCTCAACCCATGCGCTCTCAATGTCACACTCGCTGTTCTGTGGTTCTTCCTTGATGCACGAGACAAAGAGTAGGATTGCCAAAAGTATAAAGAAATGCTTTGGTTTATACATATGTCTTTATTTGTTTGAGAATGCAAAAATAATTATTTTTTCCGACATAGTGAAATCTTTTTTGCACACATCGCAAAAAAGTTGTATTTTTGCACTTCATTATCCAAGATAATCTGATACGATGAAACAGTTGATACTCACCCTCGCCCTTGCCGCCACCTTGTTGGCAGCCTGTGGAGGAGAATCTGCTAAAACAGAATCGGATTCCCAGATTCAAGACTCGGCTCTCGACTCGGCAGTGCCGATGAAGGAATTCAAGACCTTCACCGTGAGCGACAAGCTCTGCTTTATGATTCACGACGAGGAGCCGTTTGCTCCTGAATTCGAGAACTATGGAGTGCGCGAACGTTTCTCCGTGGAATGGCCCGAGGAGGGCATGATGACGGAGAAAGCCATGCGCGAGCTTATGAATTATTATTTCGGCCCCGAGGCACCAGCCGACATCAAGAAGGCCGTCAGCAGATGGCGCGAAAATGTCAAGAACCAGTATGGTGGCAAAATGGTCAAGGAGGTCAACGAGGATTTGCCCTATAGCTATCATGAACTGCACAGCGATTGCCGTCAGGACGGTAACCTCGCCACCTTCTTCATCACTTATGGCAACTATGAAATTGGTGCCATTCATGGCATGTATGCCGAGTGTTACGTCACCGTCGATGTCGAAACCGGCGAGATTGTCCACCTCTCCGACCTCCTCGACACCACACGCCTCGGATACGCTATCGCCCGCGCTATCCAAGACCTCGATGTCAACAGCGAGACCCGCGACTGTCTCTTCGACGAATACCAGAATGCCGACGAGATGCCTATGACCGAGAATTTCTTTATCGATAGCACTCGCAGCACCATCAACGTCATCTACGACCTTTACCATATCACCCCCTATTGCTGCGGAGTCCAGACCATCAACCTCCCCATCTTCTGGCTCTCCAAGCACCTCAAACTCACTCCCTACGCCAAACAACTCTTCGGACCCGACAGCTTCATCAAGGAATAAAGCAATCAGGCAATCAAGCAATAAAGCAATCAAGCAATCAAACACGATACCTATGAAACAAGACATGCTGAAGAACCTTAAGCCCGCCCGCGTGTGGCATTGGTTTGGGGAAATAATGCAGATTCCGCGCCCTTCCAAACACGAAGAGCTCATCTCCGCCTATCTCGTGCAGTGGGGTAAGGACCACGGCCTCGAAACCATGAGCGACAAACTGGGCAACGTGCTTATCCGCAAGCCTGCCACCAAGGGCTATGAGAAATCGCCTCGCGTCTGCCTTCAGGCACACATGGATATGGTCTGCGAGAAGAACTCCGACAAGCAGTTCGACTTTATGTCCGACCCCATCCAGCCTGTCCTCGACGGTGACTGGCTCACCGCCGACGGCACCACCCTCGGCGCCGACGACGGCATCGGCGTGGCCACCATCCTCGCTATCCTCGAGGACAAGAAAATGGCCCATCCCGCACTCGAAGCACTCATCACCGTCGACGAGGAAACCGGCCTCACCGGTGCCAACGGCCTCAGCAAGCAATGGCTCAAGAGCGAAATACTCCTCAACTTCGACGACGAGGACGAAGGCGAATACTGCATCGGCTGTGCTGGCGGTGTCGACACCGTCGCTGAGATGGACTATAAATATGTGCCTGCTGTCAAAGGCCATAAGGCCTTCCGTCTGCACGTCAGTGGCCTCAAAGGTGGCCACAGCGGCGACGACATCAACAAAGGACTTGGCAACGCCAACAAGCTCATCAACCGTATCCTTTGGGAGGGTACCTTCAAGTTCGGCATGCGGCTGGCTTCCATCGACGGAGGCAACCTGCGCAACGCTATCGCCCGCGAGGCAGTGGCCGTCGTCACTGTCCCCGAAGACCTCGTCCGCACCTTCAAGACAATGGTCACCAAGATGGGCAGGGCCATGCAGTTCGAGTTCCGCACCACCGAACCCGACCTCAAATTCGAACTCCGCACCGTCGATATGCCAAAGAAAGTCGTCGACAAGGATTCCCAGGAACGCCTCGTCAACGTCCTCTATGCTTGCGCCCACGGTGTGCTGGCTATGAGCCGCGAAATTGAGAACTTCGTCGAGACCTCCACCAACCTTGCCAGCGTTAAGATGGGCGAGACCTCCATCCTCATCACCACCAGCCAGCGCAGCTCTGTCGAGAGCGCCAAGATGGCCGCCGCCGCCAAGATTGAAAGCACCTTCCGTCTGGCCGGCTGCCGCGTGAAGCATTCCGATGGCTATCCCGGATGGACCCCCAATCCCGACAGCCGCGTGCTGAAAATCGGTGTCGAAGTCTACAAGCAGATGTACGGTCGCGAACCCATCGTCCGCGCCATCCATGCAGGACTCGAATGCGGCCTCATCGGCGAGAAATATCCCAAGATGGATATGATTTCCTATGGACCCACCCTCCGCGGAGTCCACAGCCCCGATGAGCGCATCGAGATTAAGACCGTCGAGATGTTCTGGAACCAGACCGTCGAGATTCTCAAGAAGCTGAAATAATAAAGACTGGCCACAGCCAACAAAAAAGTTGCCTCCTGAAAGGGAGGCAACTCTTTTTTTATCTGTTCCGTTATGATTAGAAGCGATAGCGGATACCGAGGGCGACACCGTAACCAAATCCGCTGTGACCGATAAAACTCCAGCCGGGACGGAAGTCGAGGGTGAGCTGGATGGGGATGGAAAAGTTGTATTCCAAGCCTACTTGGGCTGCCAGACCGAGGCCGAAGCCATCGTAGTCTGCATCGTTGCCGTTGTATAGGCCAAGATTAGCACCGACACCTGCAAACCAGCCGAAATTGCTTCCAAGGTCACCAGTCCACTGAACGATGCCAGTAAGATTGATGTAACCCCAATCTTTGTTTCCGGCCCAACCAAGGTCGGTCTCAAGACGATTGGCTCCGAGGAGGCCGCAGTCCCACATGGCGGAGAGTTCGGCACCGGCACCGGCACCAAAGGCGCCGCGGACACCGAGATCCTTAATCTGGGCGTTGGCCATCGTGCTCATGGCAAAAATAGCCACAACAGTTAATAAGATTTTCTTCATTTTGTGTTGGTTTTTAAAGTGTTATTAATTAGTTTTCAAAAAATCGTTTCCTTGTTCGATTCGCAAAGATACATATAATCTTTCAATTATGTGAAAAAAAGTTAAAAAATTAACATTTCCACGACCCCGTGAGCCGTTCTATCGTCTGCTGCAGGTCGTCGATTTTCTGCTCCATCTGTCGCTGATTCTCGGCCATCTGCTGCTCCATAGCGTCGAGCTTGGCCTTCACGTCGTCGTTGTTGTCTGCCGCCAGCGCATCGACGAATATCGAGTTGATGAGCGACATCCCTATGATGCCGCCGCCGATAAGGAGCACACAGAAGTAGAAGCGCACGATATGTACCCAGATGGGCGCCATATCGCCCGCCACTGCGTTGGGAATATCGTACCAGCCCTCCACTGTGAAGAGTTGGAACACCGTGTAGATAGCATCCAGCGGTGTCTTGAAATACTGCGGGGCGCTCTCGCTGAACAGCGCACTGTTGAACATCGCTATCACCACGATGATGACGAAATAGCCTATCAGGAATCCTGCCGACTGCCGCATGGCCAGGCGGAAGCCCTTCCATATCTCCTTGATATTGGGGAAATGGCGCACCGTGCGGAACGACTTGAAGACACGCAGCGCTCGCAGTGTGACGAGAATCTTCATGCCGCCGGTGGTGGGGAGGAAATAGACCAGCAGAGAGGGCAGCGCCAGCAGGGTCACCGTGCCGTCGAGGATATTCCAGCTGTCCTTCCAGTAGCCTCGCACCCCGTAGAGACGGTGTTTCAACACCATCTCGCAGATGAAAAGCACAGTGCAGAGGATATCCACAGCCCCCATCACTCCATTCTCCAAGCCGCATCCCTGTAGAAAGATAATAATCACGTTGAGCGTCACCGCGCCCAGCATAAACCGCTCATTGAGAAGTAACTTCTGCATACCAAAATTAAATATTACTACAGCCCTATAACGCATTTTACACCATATTATTATATAGGTATATGCTTTATGGAATCTCGAAAGGATTCTTACCATAATAAAAAAGCAGGACTTGCGTCCTGCTCACTTTTGATTTTGGTAGCGGGGGAAGGATTCGAACCGACGACCTCCGGGTTATGAGCCCGACGAGCTACCACTGCTCTACCCCGCACTCTCTTATTTCTTTGAAAGGTATTGTTTGTTGGTTACGATAATGGGTGCGACAGCCGTCAATAACCCATAACTTCTAACCCATAACCTCTCATGGAAATCGGGTGCAAAAGTACGAACATTTTCCGAATCGGCCAAATTTTTCTTGTAATTATTTTTCTACTGTTTGATTATACGTCGGTTATAAATGCCCATCTCGGTCTTCACCTGCACCGTATAGCTGCCGGCAGGAAGCTGCTGCAGCGAGATTTTGGTGTGCCCGCTCATCAGGTTGGGGTAGTTCTCTCGTATCACGATGCGTCCCGCAGCGTCGATGACGAATACCTGCGCATCATGTCCCATCTCAAGGGTGATGTACAACTCGCCGGAAGTGGGATTGGGCCAGAGACGGATGCCTTCGGTCATTTCGTTGTCGTCGATGACTTGGGAGGCTGTGGTGTCTATCCAGAGGGCGTAGAAGGTGGGGCTGTTGTTGAAGTAGGCCGTCTCGCCGGGCTGGTAGATGATGTTGTTGCCTTCGCGGTTGCGGCACCAGCCGGTGAACATGCAGTTCCTCTTGCTGAACGTACATTCGGGGAAGGTGTAGCCATCGGCGGGACAATAGGTCTTCATCAAAGCTTCTTCTCCGTTGTTGGGGTTGAGGTAGAGTTTTTTCTTCTGGATGACTTTCAGGTGGTAGCGGAACACGGTGTCGAGGTGGTGCAGTAGGGTGTCGCGGTTGGCTACGTTGTATACCAGCAGTTTGTAGTCTCTGAATTGGACATACTGGGTGTTCTCGCAGATGGAGTCTTGGTAGTCGACGGTGTCGAACACTTCGACAAAGGCGGGCTTGATGTTGTAGATGATGCCCTGTCCCTGGTTGAAGGTGTAGGTGGCGTTGCCGCCGGCACCGCCGCTGCCGGGGGCAAGGTTATCGACGGTGTAGAAGCCGTCATAGGAACCGCCCCAGCCCCAGTTGAAGTGGTAGCGCCCCTCGAGGTCGGAGCCGTCGAGCACGAAGGCGTGTCCGCCGGTGGAGTCGGAACCGTGGTAGTAGACCGGGCGACGGTTCACGAGTTCGCTGTCGAGGATGGCCAACCAGACAGCGTCATCGATACCATCGCGGTGGTTAAAAGCGATGGTGGAATCATATTTGAAGTTGTCGACGAAGGCGGAAACGGCGCAGCGGTCGGACCAAGGGCCGCATTCGGAATAGGCACCGCTGCTGGAACCGTACATCATGTCGACGGCGACACCGCAATGGGACGAGATGGTGGCAGTGGCGGTGATTTGCGCTTCCTGCGAGAATTCGTTGCAGACATTAGGCATGATATGCCACAGATAGGAGGTGCTCTCGAAGTCGGCGCTGATTTCGCCGAGACGACTGTGGTAGGTGTGGCTACCTTGACCATAGGCGGGATAGCTCCAGTAGCGCATAATCTGAGCCATCGCGGTGGCCACGCAGCCCACGACAGTGCGGAGGTGGTTCGCCGAATCGTAGGGACAGAGGGTGTTGTAGGGATTGCTCTGATTCCAGCGGGTGGTCATCAAGGCGGGGATGTCCAGCAATGAACCTACGGGATCTTTGGTGCCGGAGGAGAGTGTCAGTTCTCCCCATTGTTGCATCGCGCTGCTCTCTTGTAGCTGTAAATCACTTTCGGCTACTTCGGCAATCTGTGCCTCATAGCCATTCAGCCAGTAGCCCGTCTCGGGGTTGAGGTTCTCGGAGGCGGGGGTGGAAAACGAGTAGGCAAGGATGGGACGCACACGCTGGTCGCCGGAGACGATGACGAAGCCTTCTCCGTTATTCACATCGAAGATGTGGAGATGCTGCAACTCGGAGAAGGGTAGGGCGGTCACTGAGGTGGCGGGTTTGACATCGACGGGGCGGTAGCTGTTCCAGAATCGGGTGGCCACAGTTTGTGCCAGTTCCGTGCTTACCGTTTGAGCAATGGCAGTTGCCGCAAAGGTAAAGAAGGCGGCTATCAGCAGGATGGTCTTTTTCATTATGGTAACTCTAAACTCTTAACTGTTATCTCTTATCTCTTAAAATTACTCTTTCCTTCGTTGAGCCAGTCGACGAATTTCTGCACGTCGCGGTCGTACTTGTAGTTCTCCTTGGTGAGGATGTTGCCGTCGGCATCGATGACGACATAGTAGGGTTGCGCGTTCATGTTGAAGGCGGTCTTCTGGTAGTTGAGGTTCTTTTGTCCGAGCGAGGTGAGGGTGCGTCCCTTGTCGTTGGTGACCCATTCGCTTTCGGGCAACTCGATGGTGTTGGCGTCGCAGTAGAGCGAGACCATCACGTAGTCTTCGTTGAGGATGCGCTTCACTTCGGCATCGGGCCACACATAGTGCTCCATCTCGCGGCAGTTGGCGCAGGTCTTGCCGGTGAAGTCGATAAAGATGGGCTTGCCCACCTGACGGGCGTAAGCTTTGGCTTCGTCGAGGTCGAAGAAGGTCTCGAATCCCAGCGGGGTATGCTCGGCAAGTTCGACATATTTGCGGTCTTTGGGAAGACCCGTCTCGTCGTTGCCGCTGAATTCGCTGACCACTTTCTGAACGGAGAAGCTCTGGCTTGACATCGGGGGCAGGAAGCCCGAGAGGCCCTTGAGTTCGGCACCCCAGAGACCGGGAATCATGTAAACCACGAAGGCCAGGTCGATGATGGCAATCATCAGACGGCCGGTACCGATACGCTCCACGGGGTCGTCGCCTTTGAAGCGCAGCTTGCCAAGCAGGTAGAAGCCCAGCATACCGAAGATGACGATCCACAGCGCCAGATAGATGTCGCGCGGCAGCAGACCCCAGTCGCAGTAGAGGTCGGCCTGCTGGAGGAATTTCAATCCGAAAGCCAGTTCGAGGAAGGCGAAGACCACCTTGACGGTGTTGAGCCAGCCACCACTCTTCATATTCTTGAGGAACTGGGGGAACATGGCCAGCAGGGTGAAGGGGGCGGCGAAGCCGATACCGAAGCCCAGCATGGTGATGAGCGACACCCAGCGGTCGGTGGTGCTGGTGGTGAGACCCACCAAAGCGGCACCGAGGATGGGACCTGTGCAGCTGAAGGAGACCAGCACGGTGGTGAGGGCGATGAAGAAGGGGGCGAGGAAGCCGCCTTTATCGGCTTGTTCGTCGCTGGAGTTGACCCATTTCTCGGGCATCTTGATTTCAAAGAGGCCGAAGAAACTCAGCGCGAAGATGAAGAAGATGACGAAGAAGATGAGGTTGGGAATCCAGTGGGTTCCGAGGGTGTAGAGCGATTCGGGTCCGAGGATGAGCGCCAGGATGGCACCCAGCACGGCGAAGAGAAGCACGATGGAGAGGCCGAAGACCCATGCCTGACGGCGACCCTTGCGTTTGTTCTCAGCACCACGCATGAAGAAGTTCACCGTCATCGGTATCATCGGGAAGACGCAGGGGGTGAACATGGTGAGGATGCCGCCACCCAGGGCGATGAGGAATATCATCAGCAGGCTCTGTTTCTCTTCGGGCGCCTCGGTGTTCTCGGTGGTTTGGGTGCTTTCGGAGATTTCGGAATTTTCTGAAGACTCAGTATTCTCAGGGTTCTCAGAAATCAAGGCGGTCGTGTCCTCGACAGGTTCTTCCACAACGACCACTTCCTCTGTGGCGCCCTTCACCTTGAAGGAGATATCGTGGTCCTCGGGGGCGATGCAGCTACCGTTGTTGCAGAGTTGGTAGCTGATGGTGCCTTTCACGGTGAAGTCTTTCGTCGAAAGTTTCTTGATTTTCTGACGGAACACCACGTTGCCGCTGAACGACTTCACCACGCAGCCGAACAGGGGGTCGTTCTCCTCATGGGGCTTGGGCTCTATCACTTTGCCTACAAGGCCGTAGTCGTTGCTCTTCTCGAACGAGAACTCCGTGGGCAGCGGGCCGTTGGGGTCGGTGTGCTGCGAATACATGTGCCAGCCGGCATTGAGTTTCACGGTGACGACCAACTCGGCCTCTGTGGCCGAAGTCTCTTTCACGCTGCACGACACCTTGGCGGGGTCCAACATCTGGGCGCTGGCCACAAACATCGCGGCCATCATCAACACGAATAACGAAAGCTTCTTCATATAACTGATTTGTTCAATTTCAACTGTTAACTCCTCTACTCCTTTTCTCCTTACTCCTTACTCCTCATTTCAAATTAAACTTAATTCTCTTCTCTCCACGGATGGTCTTCACGGATACGGTGTACATGCCTTTGGGCATCTTGTTGATTTTGATTTTCTTGCCGCTGACGTATCCGTCGACGGTCTTCACCGTCTTGCCGTCCTTGTTGATAAAGGTGACGAGTGCCGAAGGACTCTCGATGGTGAGGGTGATGTAACCTTCCTCCAGATTGGGCTGGATGCGCACGTTCTCGTCGCTGGGGCCGTCGTTGTAAGACGTTGACGAGAGGCTACCGCTTTGGGTGCTCTTGGCGGGCATGGTGAAACCACTGAGCTTCGAAAGCCCTTTGCTGTCGTTGCCGAACCAGTGGTTTCCACGGTTATCGTGACACACTTTGTAGGTGTTGCCTGCGGGAAGCTTGCAGTTTTTCGAGGTGAAGACCACCCAGTTGTCCTCGCCGTCGAACACGGCGACACCGTCGTTGGTGGCCAACCACAGCAGGCCGTCGCCATCGATGGCGATATCGTTCACCTGGTTGTTGGGCAGGGGGCTGTTCTTGGTGTTCCACACCTTCCATGTACGGCCGTCGAAGCGCGCCAATCCGCTGAGGGTACCGAACCATTTCACGTCGTTTGCGTCGATGGCGATAGCGGGTACGATGGCGTCGGGGAGGTTCGAATTGAATGGGGTATAGCTGCTCCAGCGTGTACCGTCATAGACACTGATGCCAGCATTGGTGGTGATCCATTTGCGGTTGGAACGATCCACGGCGAGGTCGAGCACGAAGTCGCTCAGCAACTCGCTGTCGTCGGGGGTGAACTTCTCCCAACTGCGGCCGTCGTAGCGCACCACGCCGCCCAACGTCACACCAATCCACACCACTTCGTCCTGGTCGATGACAATCTCCTTGACGAACTTCATCTTCAGACGGCGCGTCTCCTCGCTGTGCTCCTGCCAGGTGGTGCCGTCCCACTCAATGACACCGTAGTCGTCGGTGCCAATCCAGAGGATGCCGCGTTTGTCCACCATCAGGCAGTTCACCGACTGCCCTTTCAACTTCTCGTTGAACATGGCGTAGTCGGTCCAGGTGTTGCCTTTCAGACGACAGAGCCCCTGATAGGAACCGGCCCACAACAGGTTGTCGTCGGCCGTGATGGCCGAGATATTGTTGCCGCAGATGTCACTCGTGCGGGTGTCGTACACCGTCCAGATGCCATTTTGGGCATTCAAGGTGAGAGGTGAAAGGAGTAAAAACAATAGGGGAGTGAAGGGGAGTGAAAGGAAGTGAAAAGGAGTGAAAGGACGAATGTTCTTTGCTCTCATGTTGTTGATATTTATGTTTTTGTTTTTCATTGTCATTTTTTTGCTTTGAATTACGTGGTATGCTGACTATTGTCCTCTCACTCCCTCTCACTCCTTGTCACTCCCTCTCACTCCCTTTTGACTTTTCGTCTCTTCGACTTTTTGGCTTCTTATCACGTTTTGTGTTTCTCTTTCTTTGCTGCGGGGAAGAGTATGTTGTTCAATATCAGTCGGTATCCAGGTGAGTTGGGATAGAGGGACAGGTCGGTCGGCGGGTCGCCGATGAAGTGGCGATAGTCTTCGGGGTCGTGTCCGCCGAGGAAAGTCCAGGTGCCTTTCCCGTAGTCGCCATGCAGGTAGCGCACCTCGCCCAGCTCTTTGTTGTCTCCCAGAATCACGCAGCTCGTCTTCACCAGCTCGCTGCGGAAGGCCGTTGTCTGTCCCATGAAGCCGTGAACCACGCGCGTGTGGTTCTGTGTCAGCATCGTCGGCACCCAGTCCCACTTTGCCGAGAAGTCGAAGAGAACGAAGAAGTCGTTCTTCTCGTTCACCCGTTGTTGGCGGGTGCGGTCGTCGATGTCGATGGTCGAGATTTCATACTCCGAAGGGTTGGTGCTGATGCGGAAATCTTTGAAGGCAAAACACTTGCTGTAGTCCAAGGCCGACTGGGCGTTGGGCTGTATGGGGTCGCCGTCAAACATCTCGGCGCAGATATCCACACCCTCGGCTGCCAGCGCCACATCGTAGCTGTCGGGGGCCGAGCACATGGCGAAGAGGAACCCTCCGCCCATCACGAAGTCGCGTATCTTCTTGGCCACCGCCAGCTTCAGGTGGCTCACCTTGCTGTAACCCAGTTTGTGTGCCGTGGCTTCCTGTAAGCGCACATCCTCGATGTACCATTGCTGGTTGCGGTAGTTGGCCCAGAATTTGCCGTACTGTCCAGTGAAGTCCTCGTGGTGCAGGTGCAGCCAGTCGTAGGTGGGCAGTACGCCACTCATCACCTCTTCGTCATACACCACATCGTAGGGTATCTCGGCATAGGTGAGCACCAGCGTTACCGCATCATCCCACGGCAGCTTGTTCTTCGGTGAGTAGACTGCAATTTTCGGCGCTTTCTGCAGTTTCACGGCATCCATATTCACGCTCGGGTCGGCGATATGGCTCAGGATGGCGCTGCTCTGCCCGTCGGCAATCACCTCGCAGGTCACGCCGCGCAACTTGCATTCACGCTCGATGGCGTCGGCATGCTTCATCATGAAAGTGCCGCCGCGATAGTTCAGCAGCCAGGTTACCTCCACCTCGCGCTCCAGCGCCCAATAGGCCACACCGTAGGCCTTCAGGTGGTTCTTCTGCACGTCGTCCATCGGCAATAAAATATAACTCGCCTGCGCGTGCGCGAACAAAAAAAGAAAGCACAGCAAGGTGAAAGGTGAAAGGTGAAAGGTGAAATGCCTTCCACATAAACCTTCTTTGTTGCGATATGTTTTCATTTCTGTTCTTTTATACCTTTCACCTCTCACCTTTCACCTCTCACCTGATGTGCGGATAGGGGGGCTCGAACCCCCACTCCTCTCGGAACAAGATCCTAAGTCTTGCGCGGCTACCAATTACGCCATATCCGCATGGCTTTTTTTTCGGGCAGAAAAATCGTGCAAAGATACGCACTTTTTTTTACATAGCAGAAAAAACTTTCACCTTACACCTTTCACCTTTCACCTTTCTTGTTCGCCATTCTGCCCATTTCGAACAGAGCCGCAGGCAGAT
>JAEEGK010003955.1_pt1 | contig 36566 bp, 13 predicted proteins | sample 8958771 | NCBI WGS metagenome assembly JAEEGK01 (sample SAMN16246547, study PRJNA631951) | gut metagenome | biome: gut microbiome; feature: rumen; material: SC-attached | host: Bos | place: Iran: Karaj | collected 2018-10 | reverse complement strand
AAAAAAAAAAAAAAAAAAAAAAAAAAAAAAAAAAAAAAAAAAAAAAAAAAAAAAAAAAAAAAAAAAAAAAAAAAGAAAAAAAAAAAAAAAAAGAAAAAAAAAAAGAAGAAAAAAAAGAAGAAGAAAAGAAAGAAAAAGAAAAAAAAGAAGAAGGAAAAAAAGAAGAAGAAAAAAAAGACATTACAAATAAATTCATATCATGTACAATTGGAAAACTATATAATTTATTTATTTATCTTTCTTTATATAAATGGCTTCAAAAAGACTATTTTTTATCTTTAAATGATAATATAAATGAAATAAATTCAGAAGACATCAATTCTTATTTAAAATATATAAATAATTCATTAATTGATTTTAGAGAATGTATAAAAGAATTAAAAAGACAAAAAATGTATATAAATGAATTATTTGATATTCATAAAGAAAAAGATTTTATAATTATAATTTCTCAAATGATTTATTATTGTATGATATTATTAGATTCAAAATTATTACAAAAATATAAAAAAGAAGAATTTGATAAAATTAATTTTATTCAAAGTTTAAATAATATTTATATTAATTTAAAATTAATTTTTGTTGATTATTATCTTTATAATAGAGAAGATATGCCTTTATATTCTATTTTTTCTTATTTAATTTCTTTTAAATATTTTGACAAAAAATATAATAAAAGGAAACATACAATAAAGTTTATTTCTATATTATTAGATGAAATATTCCCTTTATTAATTAAGAATAAAGATAACAATATTGCAATAAATTCTTATAATAATTCATCAATTCAGAATAATAATATGGAAATTGAATTAATTAAATTGAATGAGAAAAAAGAAGAAGAATTGTTTAATATTCAAAAAGAGAAATATGAAAATGATAATAAAGATTCTTTAAAAAAAATTGAAAAATTTTTAAAAAATTCAGTTTTATTAATTGATAAAAATAAAAATGAATTTAATTTCCATGAAAAATTAGAAAAATATATTGAAGGTATTTTCGGGAAAAAAGATAAAGAAAAGGAAAAAACATTAATAGAATTAATTTATAAAAAAGATGACAAAAATAATTATTTAAATCAAATATTTGATTTAACAAAATATTTTATTTTTAAAATAAAAAATATTAAAAATATTAAAGATGAAGAAATTAATCATTTAATAAGGAATTATCAGTTTTTTATTTTTTATACTCTTTTAAGTATATCTTTTATTCCTCAATTATCAAAAAAAAATCCTATTAATATAGATATGAATGTTTTTTATGATATAATTGAAGTAAATATTTATAATATTTTCTTTAATTTATATGATGAAGAAGAATCAATTGAAAATAAAGATTTATTAATTGAAGTTTCTAAAATATTAACAAGAATAATGAAAAAAATTGATTCAGACAATAAATTAATTTCAGAAAATATACCTGAATTAAAAGAACATCAAATTATAACAATGATAAAAAATAAAAAGAAAAGTGAACCAAATAATATAATATTTGATTTAATTAATAAAATCAAAGAATTAGATGATATAAAACATAATGATAGATATATATCAATTTTAGAAGAGAAGAAATTAGATATGATAAAGAATACTTTAGGTAATAATGCTTATTATGGAAAAAGAAAAAAAATTCAAAAAATAGAAAAAATATTTGGTGAAAAAATTAAACAAATTGATCCTTCAATTCAAGAAGAATATAATAAATTAAAGAATCAAATGATAATAGAAGAAAATGATATATTTTTCAATTTACTAAAGAGAGAAAAGAAGTATAGAAAAGTAAAAAAAGAATTATTTTCTTGGAATAATTCTTATAGTAATAAAGAATTATTTTATACAAAGAATAAAAATATTAAATATAAATTACTTAATTTTATGAGTGAAGAATTAGGAAATCCTTTAATTGTCCCAATATTAGATTTTAATAGATATAAACCAGACTTTTCTTTATTTGATGATAAAACAAAATTATTTAAAAATGATTTAGAATCAAAAATAAATATTGATCTAAATATTTTTGAAAGTGAACCAATACCAAATTATATTGATGAAAATAATTATTCTTTTATTTGTAGATATGTTAAACCATATTGTCATATTAAAGGAAAAATAATTCAATATCCTAGAGATAAATTCTTTCATTTTATTCATATAAAATATGAACATCAAGAAGATGAAATTAATTTTGATAAAGAGAAAAAAATATTTTATGGTTCATATTTTGATTATGATAAAAAATCAAATTCTTTTTATATAAGAATAATGCATTCAGATATAAAATTTATTTTTATAAGAAATTCCTATTTCTTAGATATTGGTTTAGAATTATTTTGTAAAAATCATAAATCATATTATTTTTCATTTAAAAGTAATGAAGAACGACAAAGATTTATAAAAACATTATTAACTTATTGTCCTCCAAAAAAAACAATAACAAAAGATAATAAAGAAAATGGAATTCCAATATGTTACTTTATAAAACTTAACAAAAAAAAAGATATTAGTTCAATAGATTCAATAGTAAAATTATGGAAAAATAGAACAATATCAACATTTGAATATTTAATGTGGATAAATTTTTATAGTGGAAGAAGTTATAAAGATTTAGGACAATATCCAATTTTTCCTTGGATAGTAACAAAATATGATATAGAGAATTTAACAATAAAAGATAAGAGAAGAAAAATAGATAATATAATAAGAGATTTAAAAATTCCAATGGGAATGCATTTAATTGAAGGTGAATTTGAAGATGGAAAATCAAGTAAAAGAAAAAAAGGTTATATTGATGTTTATAATTTAATGGTAAAAGAATTTAATACTGAATATAAAAAATATCATTTAAATCCATATATAGATTATAAAGATATTAAAGTAACAAATGATAATAATAATATTTATAATGATATTGAAGTTGATATAAATGAAATTCCTTATTTATATGGTAGTCATTATTCAAATCCTGCTTATGTTGTTCATTATTTAACAAGATTATTTCCATATACTTTTACTGCAATTGAAATTCAAGGTGATAGTTTTGATGCTCCTGATAGATTATTTATTAATATTCATAAAAGTTTTAATTCAGCTTGTTCTGAAAAATGTGATATTAGAGAATGTATACCTGAATTTTTTTACATGCCTGAAATGTTTAAAAATATTAATGGATTAAATTTAGGAAAAGTACAAAGTTCAAAAAAAGAATTTACAACAGTATCAGAACAAAATTTATTAGATAATAATAAATTAGATATATTATATAAAAATAAAGAAATTTTTACTTCATTTGAAGTAGAAGATGTTTTAATGCCAGGATGGAGTGATAGAAGTCCAGAAATTTTTATATATAAAATAAGGAGATTATTAGAAGGTAATAAAGTTAATATTAATGATTGGATTGATTTAATTTTTGGAGTTTATCAATTTGGAAAAGAAGCAACTGAGAAAAAAAATGTTTTTATGGCTTATGCTTATGAAGGTTGTGTTCAAAAAAGAATGCAAACTTTTGATGAAGAAACTAAAGGAATTATGATTAAATTATTTGAATTAGGAGTTTGTCCTTCTAAAATTTTTAATAAAATTACTGAGAAAAAAGATAGTGAAGCTCATAAAAAAAAAAGTATTTTAAATCTTGCTTTTACTTGTCTTAAATATAAAAAAAATGATTATTCTATTTTTCCTTATTATGCTTGTGGTTCTAATATTGATAATTCAGAAAATATTTTTGTATTACAAAGTAATTTTTGTTGGACTCAATTTAATTTAATTCAAGAAAAAGAAATTAAGTATGTTAATATTAAAAATGATGAAAATTTAAATGAATATGATCAATATTTAAAATTAAATAATAAAGATTTTATTAAAAAACCTTTATTTAAAGGATTAATGAAAAATAAATATTTAATTATTAGTGGATATAATGATGGTTCAATTATTGTAATGACTCAAAATAGAAATATTAATAAAAAAGATGAAATAAATACAAAAGAAACTATTGATAAAAAACAATTTATTGAAATTAGAAAAGTAAAAGATTCAATATTTCAAATTGATAATTCAATTATTACTTGTATAGAAAAATCCCAAAATGAAAAATTATTATTTTTTGGTACTGAAAATGGAAGTTTATTAATTTATAAAAATAAATCAACTGAAGAAAATATTTCAATTTCATTTATAATTTTAATTCATAATCATACAAAAAAAATAAATTCAATTCATTGTAATAATATTTTAAATATGTTTATTGATTGTTCTGATGATGGTTATGTTAATTTATATACTTTACCTAAATTTAATTTTGTTAAATCTTTTTATTTTAATAATTCAATTATTGATTATATTTTCTTATCATCTCATTCACTTCCTTCATTTGTAACTATTTCAAATTCAAATGGCTTAATTGAATCATATTCTATTAATGGAAAACTAATTTGTTCAAAGAAAATTGAAGATATTACTGATAGTTATGCTGAAGACAATAATACTATAAAAGATAATGATTTTAATTATGTTAATTATGCTATTTTTGTCTCAGATGCTTGGTTTAGAGATTATATTATTTATATTGTTAATAATATAATGGTTTTTGTTAGAGAAATTCCTCTTTTAGAAGATAGACAATCTTTTTATATTGAATTAAATGAAGCTAAATTTAATTTAATTATTCCTAGTGATAATGAAAATGAGTTTAAGTTTTATTTTATTTCTGATGATGCTAGATCATTTATTCTATATAAATAAGAAATTTGATATTTATAAAATTTATAAAATAAAATGGTTTTAATTAAAATATTTTTAATATTTAATAAAAAAGTAATTTTTTACAATGAATGAAAATAATATTATAATTTATAATTAAAAAAATAAGGATTATATGTGGAAAGAATTAAATTTTAAGGAGGATAATAATAAAAAAGGAAATTGAAGACAAGTAAAAATAGACAAATAATAAAATAATATATCTTATATATTCCTTAATTCTTTTAAATTTACTTAAAATAAATTAATTTTTATTTAATTTATTATCTATGAATTTTTAATTTAAAAATTAATAGATTATTAATCAAATAATAATTAATTTATTTTAAGTAAATTTAAAAGAATTAAGGAATATATAAGATGTCAGAAATCCACAATAATGAAGAAAATTTACATCAAAATGAAAATGATGAAATATTTGATAAACCAAAAAATTATAAATTTTTAGAAAAATTAATTCATTATATTTATGAAAACGATAATAGAGATCAAGACATTTATAATAAATTTGAAAAATTTTTGAATATCTTTTTATATAATAAAGATGATTATTTTTTAATTTATAAAGAAATTTATAAAAACTTAATAGCTAATAATGAACCAAATATTCAAATAAAAACAATAAAATTACTAGACTTATTTCTTTCAAACTTAAATAATAAAGCTTTTTATCAATTAATGGAAAAAGATAAGTTAAATTTTACATTTTTTTATAATTATTTGAAAAATAGAAATTATATTATTCATTTTAGACTAATAATAGAAAAAGATTTTAATGATAAAATAATTAGTATAAAGGAAGAAAATGAAAATTTAGAAGAATTTTTTATAGAAAAAAAAGAAAAAAATATTCAAAATAAAAAATATTATATAAATAAAGAACATAATAAATATGTAAATATTTATTTTAAGTATTATTCATGTGACATTAATGAAAATAAAATCCACATTATAATAAATGAACATGAATTAATAAAAACAATTAAACAAAATGAGAGAATAAAAATTGAAATAAATTTAGTTGAATCATTTAAACTTTCAAAAATATTATTAATAACAGCTGAAAATAATTTTTCTGAATCATCAATTTTAAGTGAAATTTACAATAATATAATAAATAAATCTAAAGTAGAATTTTTTGATTTTAAAAATAATGAATTATATGAACATATATTAATGTTTAATTATAATGTGTTAAAATTCAATAAAAATATAAATCGTAATTATTTTCATATAGGTGGGACAAAAAGTTTAATTCCAATATTAGAAATTGTATATAAAGAAAAAGAATTATTTGAACAAATAACTAATTTAATTTTTAATATTATTTCAAATAGTTATATAGACTTTTTAGATGCTATTTATTCTCATGTCTTTCATTGCTATTATTTTTTTTTTAAAAATAATCAAAATTTGAATAATCAAAACAATTTTAAATTTAATTTATTTGAATTAATTTATAATATATTAATATATGAAGATATGATTTTAGAATTAATAAATATGAATAATTTTTATTATGAAAAACAATTTTTTATGATAAACAATGATAATATTGTTTGTGATATTTATAGTTTTCTTTTTGATTTAATTTCATACTATGAAAAATACCCAGAAACAAAAGATATTATTAATTTTTTATTACTTTATTTTAATGAAAAAAGATTATTTCCTCTATATAAAAATATTAATAAAGGCAAAAATAAACTTAATTTAATAGATATGACATTTGATGAATTAAAGAATATATTATTAATAAATTTTAAATTCAAAGCAAATGAAAGAAATAAAAAAGATATACATTCAGGTTTAATTAAATGGTTATGCTCAAATAGTCAAAATGAATTAAATTTTTTTATATCTAATTTTCATAGATACGATATAATTTATATAACTTTTGAATTATGTAGAAAAATTATAATCAATGAATCAAATACTAATACAATTGAAATAGAAATAATTATTTATTTTTTATTAAGTTTAAAATTAGGGATAATTGTAGAAAAAAATAAAGAAGAATCAATTTTTTATCATAATTCAAATTTTTTAATAATATTATTAAATTATTTACAAAATTTAAAAAATAAAGAAAAATATGAAAAAAAAGAAAGCATTAATATAAATTTTATTTTAGAAATAATAATAAAAGTAGTTGATCATATAAACAATCCAGGATTTTTTAATAAAATTTTTTCTTCAACAGATTCATTTTTACTTAACAAAGATTTAGTTTATTTTAATTTTTATTCTCGTTTTTCAAATAAAGAATCATCAACTTTTGATATTAATGGAAATAATAATAATAAGTGTATTATTGGAAATGATATAAATTATGATAAGATAAAAAATTTAAATGCTATAAAACAAAAAATCAATGAATTTAAATATTTATCAAAAAATTCAATAAAACAATTAATACAATATGATAATTATTTAAATTATAAATTATTTCGTGATTTAAAAAAAGAATTATTTTCTTGGAATTCAACTTATTCAAATATAAATCATTTCTTTAAAAAAAAAAATATAAAATTTAAAAGATGCTTTCATTTAACAAGAGATATGGCAATTCCTTTATTAGAACCTATTCTAGATTATAATTATTATAAAACAAATTTTACTCAAAATTTTCAAATAATGGAAATAGATTATGATTATAAATTATTTTTTAATCAAAGATATAAATTGGGAAATGTTGATTTGAACAATAATATCAATTATAATATATATAATTGTAAAATTAATAAGATTTATTATCAAATTTTTGGAGTTCTAATTTTCAAAGATTATTATTTTGAGTTTATTGGAAATGGGAAAATAATAAATAATTTATCTCAAGAAGAAAAATTAGGTATGTTAGGACAATTTAATGAAGAAACTAAAGATAGTTTATATTATATTAAGATTTTACTTCATAAAATTAATTTTATATTAAAAAGAAAATATTATTTTATAGATAAAGCTTTTGAAATATATTATGATAATAATAAATCATATTACTTTATTTTTGAAAATGAAGAAAAAAGAAATGAAATTTTTAATAAAATAAAAATTGAAATTAACGATAAAAAAGAAAAAGAAAATTTCACTGAAAAAGTAAATAAAAATTATGAAATTGATTTATCCAATATTTCAAATATAATTAAATTATGGAAAAAATCTAAAATTTCTAATTTTCAATATTTAATGTGGATTAATATTTTAGGTTCACGTTCATATAGAGATCTAGGTCAATATCCTGTTTTTCCTTGGTTATTAAATAATTATACTGTTAATAAAAATTTTCTAAATATAAAAATGAATATTAGAGAAAATGAAGAAACTATAATTAATGATTTATTTAATAATTATTTAAGAGATTTAGATTTACCATTAGGAATATTAGTAATGTCTTCAAAAGGAAATTTAAGAAATAAATCATATTTGTCCAATTATATTGATAATATTGATCAATATTATTCAAATTTAATTAAATATGAAATTATAGAAAAAGAAAAAGAATATAAAATAATAAAAGAAATTAATGAACAAGAATATAATTCAAATGATTTATTAAAATATTTAAATGAACCTAAAATAATAAAAATTAAATATAAAGATATAAAATATATATCAGATAAATTAAAAATTGAAAATTTATATAATAATAATGAAATTTCTTTTGAAAAAATTCCAAGTATATTTGGAAGTCATTTTTCAAATCCAGCTTATGTTTGTCATTATTTAACAAGAATTTTTCCTTTTTCTTTTGCTGCTGTAGAAATTCAAGGTACAACATTTGATGCTCCTGGTAGATTATTTATAAATTTAGATAAAAGTTTTACAAATTGTATAAATGAAAAAAATGATTTAAGAGAAATTATTCCTGAGTTTTATTTTTTACCTGAAATGTTTGATAATTTTAATCAATTAAATTTAGGTAATTTACAAGAGAAAAATGATAATGAAAATGCAACTTCTAAAATATTACAAAAAATACATAATTATAAAAATAATGAAATAAAAGTTAATGAAGTTTTAACTGGATTTTGGAATGAAAATAATCCAATTTATTTTGTTTATTTATATAGGAAAATTTTTGAAAAAAAAGAACTTAATATTAATAAATGGATTAATTTAATTTTTGGTATTTATTCTTATGGAGATAATGCAAGAAAAAAAAGAAATTTATATTCACCTTATGTTTATGATAATGTTATTAAATGTAGATTTGATAAAATTAAAAATGATGAAAAATATGGTTATTTAAAATTTTATGAATTAGGAGTAAATCCAAAACCAATTTTGATTAAATTCAAACAATTAGATGAAATACAAAGACAATTTAAAAAAGAATATTATTATAAATGCAATATTAAAAGAATTAATCCTAATAATAATGAAAATAAAAAGATATATCTGAAAATTCCTAAAAAAAAAATATTTAAATTTGACAATAATAATAATCAATTTTATATAATTAATTTTGAATCTAATCAAATAAATAAAAAAGTATTTAAAATTGATGATATGAAAATTTGTGATATGCAATTTACATCAATTGATATTTATAATTATAAAAAAGATATTTTTTTTTTAATTTGTGGAACTGATGATGGAACAACATTAATTTATAATTGTAAAATAAATTATAAAAAAGGATTATATAAAATATTTAATAATCATTCAACAAAAATTAATTATATAAATGCAAATAATAATTTAAATATGTTTATTGATTGTTCTGAAGATGGTTATATTAATTTATATACTCTTCCAAAAGCAAAATTAATTCGTTCTATAAGAAAAATTGGGATTGAATATGTTTTTTTAACTTCTTCTCCATTAATTGGATTTGTGGCAATTTCATATAATAAAATATATATGTATACAATTAATGGTTTAGAAGTTACTTATATTGATAAACTAATAAATATTAAAGAACCTTTTATTATTCATGATGAAGAATTCAATGATTATTTAGTTTATAATTTAGAAGAAATTATTCAATTGCCATTATTACAAATTTATAGTATTGAAGAAGGAATTATAAAAAACCCAAAAATAACTAACTAATTATTAAGCAAAAGTTTAATTTTTAATTAGATTGAGATAAAACTATAAAAAATTATTTTAAATTAAATAAAAAAAACCTTAATCATATATAAAAAATTAAGTATTAATCATTTTATAATAAAAATAAATATTTGATTTAAAAAAAAAATAAAAAAAATAATTAATTTTAATAGAATAAAAAAAAATTCAAATCTATTGAACCACGTGTGTATAAAACAAACCAAAAAAAAATATTAAACCCAAAATTAAAAAATAAATATATTTAAAATCACTACTTCCAAAAAAAAAAAGAAAAAAAAAGAAAAAAATGTCACTAAATATAATAACATTAATATCAATTCTTCTAATAAAAATATCTTCATATATGATAGGAGTAGATTTAGGAAGTGAATTTTTTAAAGTGACAGTAATAAAACCAGGAAAACCATTTATGATGATGGAAAATTTACAAGCAAAAACAAAAACTCCAAATGTAATTGGATTAAAAGATAATGAAATAACTTTTGATAATGAAGCTCTTGCAAAAAAAGCAAGAATTCCACAAAATATTTTTACTTTTTTTTCTGAATATTTAGGAAGAACTTATGATAATGATTTTGTACAAAATTATTTAAAAGATTTTTTTGTTGCTTATAATATTTCTTCTAATAATGAATCAAATTCAATTGAATTTAATTTAAAATTTAATAATAAAGATGAAAAACTTAGTATTGAAGAATTATATGCTATGTTATTTAATCATATTAAATTTTTAAGTGAAAAATTTGCTAAAATTGAAATTGTTGATTTATTTTTAACAATACCATCTAATTTTGATTATCATCAAAGACAAGCAATTTCACAAGCAGTTGAAATTTCAAAATTAAATTTAATGGGAATTGTTACTGAAAATATTGCGGCTGCTGTTCAATTTCAATTAAAAAAGAATTTTGAGAATGAAACTTTTTATATTATTTATAATATGGGTTCTACTACTACTGATGTTTCTTTAATTTCATATAAAACACTTTATAATATTAAAGATAATAAAACTATTGATTTAGGTAATCAAATTAAAATTTATGGTGAATATTGTAATGAGAAATTAGGAGGAAAATATTTTGATAAAAATTTAATTGAATTTATTATGAAAAAATTTGATGAATTACCACAAAGACAAGGAAAAGAATCAATAAAATTAAATAAAAATATAAATAAAATATTTGAAAAAATAAGACCATCTGCAATAAAATATAAAGAAATATTATCAGCAAATAAAGAAGCATATATAGCAATAATTGGATTAGATTCAGGAATAGATCTTCAATCAAAAATAACAAGAGATGAATTTAATGAAATAAATTCAGATTTAATAAAACAAATATATTATCCAATAGAATATTTATTAAATAAATCAAATATAACATTAAATCAAATTGAACAAATTGAATTAATTGGAGGTGGAATTAGAGTACCAATAATTCAAGAAGAATTAAAAAATAATTTAAATAATTATTCTAATTTATTAGGTACTCATATGAATGGTGATGATACAATGGCATTTGGTGCTGCTTATATGGCTGCTAATGCTAGTCAACATTTTAGAGGTAGTAGAAAAACTTTTATTGAAAATGGTGCTTATGAAATTTTTAGAATTTATTTAAGTAATCTTGTTAATGAAAATCAAAGTATTAATTATTGTAATGAAAATGAAAATAATGAAAAAGTATTATTTGAACATTGTGTTCATTTACTTAATAAAAATTCTACTTTGTTTCCTTTGAGATATAAATATGATAGTGTTAGGAATGTTAATTTTAATCATGATAGTAATATTTTAGTTAAAATTACTGAAGAATTTCCTGATTATTTTGAAGAAAGAGATTTAATTAATTTTGAAGTTACTGGAATGGAAAATGTTATTAAAGAAATGAAAAATGATAATGTTACTAAAGAACCAAAAGTCAATTTAAAATTTAAATATAGTAAAGGAGGACAAATTACTTTAAAAGCTTTTGCAAGTTATAATGTTTATAAATATTTTAATCAATATTTTCTTTATACTAAAAATAAGAGTGAACCATTATCTGAAGAAGAATTAACTGAAATTAATGAAATGTTAAATAAAAGTAAAGTTATTTCAAAACAAGAAATGAAAAAAATGTATAAAAATTATACTGAAAGTTTAAAAAATGAAACAAATCAAACTAATTTAAATAATACTGAATCAAATAATACAGAAACAAATAAAAATGAAACTCATTTTGATACAAATAACACAAATGAAAATAATAATGAAACAAATAAAAATGATACAAATAATGATGATCCAATTAAAGATGCAATAAATAGACAAATTAAAAAACCAAAATTAATAATTCCAAATAATTTCACATTTAATGATACATTATATATAACAACAGAATTAAAAGAAACATTATTAAAGAAAAAAAGAATAGGAGAAAAAAAAGAATTTACTGAAGAAATTGATTTAAATGTAAAAGAAATATATACAAGTTTACCGAAACCATTAACAAAAAAACAAATAAGAGAAGGAAAAGAGAAATTAAAACATTTTGAAGAAGTTGATTTAAACAGAACTAAATTAATAGAAAGAAAAAATACATTTGAAAGTTTATTATATTCTCAAAAAGAATGGATTGAAAATCCAATGGCAAAAAATTTTTCATTAGAAAAAGAATTAGAAGAATCAATTGAATTTTTAAATAATAAATCATTATGGTATGAAGATGAAGGATTTTCTGCAAGTTATGAAATATTAGATAAAGAAATAAGAAATATAACAAATCATTTTTCAAAATATGAAAAAAGAATAAAAATTGTAGTTGATAGAAATGAAGCAATAAAAAAATTTGAAAAAGAATTAAATTCAACTTTTATAAAAATTGGTAAATTATTAAAAGATAAACCATGGACTTCAGATTATTATAATAATACTTTTTTAAAAGATTATAATAGTGTTTTAAATTGGTTAAATGAAAGTATTAGAAATCAATCTCAGATTTCTTTAGCAGAAAAACCAATTTTAACTGCTGCTAAAATTAATAGTAAAGGTGATTTAATTAGAAGATCTTATTATAGAATGACACAAATTAAAAAACCTCAAGAAGAAAAAGATAAAGAAAAAGTAAAAAAACCTGATAATTTATTTGGTAATGATTTTAATTATGAAGAACTTATTAAAAAATATAATATAAGTAAAGAAGAACTTGAAAAGATTCAAAAAGAAGTTCAAGATGAAATGAAAAAAAATTTAACTAATACAACTAATGCTAATGAAAATAATAATAATACAAATGATAAAAGTGTTAATGAAACTATTAATGATCATACAAAAAGTGATTTATAAAGTTATATATTTAAATTTTATATAAAATTAAATTAAACATTAAATATTAAAACAGTTATATTAATTAATTAAAAAAAATGGCTACATTAAAAAAATTAAAAATTAATTTAGAATATGAGGATAGAATAATAGCAACAGAAGTGCCACCATATAAAACATTAAAATATATTAAAAATTTAGCTGAAAAATTATTTTATATAAAAAATGCAGAAATTCAAATGATATATTTACATAAAGATATAACACAATATGAAAATTATTTAATTGGTGATTTTTTCAAAAGAAAAAATCAAATATCAATAAAAATAATATCAGTAATTATAAATAGTAAATCAACAAATAATATTAAAATGAAAAGATTATACATATTAGATAAAACAAATTTTAAATGTATATGTAATAGAGATTTAATAGCAAATTATTGTAGAAATTGTAAAGAATTTATATGCAATTCTTGTAGAATAAATCAAATTCATATTAATCATAAAATTACTCAAGTAGATACTGATAATTTAGTAGAAAGTGTAAAATTATATGCATTGACATTACAAAATGATATATCTGTAAATATTAAAAAGACACAAGATAATAATGAAAAATATAATGAAACTGAAAATAATAATGATAATAATAATATTGAAAATAGACATGAATTAATAAAAGAAAAATTTGATAATATATTAAATGTTTATAATAATTGTATAGGTAATTTAAATATTAATAATGATGTTGATCAAGTATTGAATGATTATAAAAATGAAACAAAAAATACAAATGGAGAAATAGAAAAAATATTACAAAAAATATATAAAAAATATACTAGAGGAAAGAAAAATATGACATATGATGAATTTAAAAATTATTTTAAATTATTAAGTGAAAAAGAAGATGAACTTTTAAATAAGTCTAATGATATTCTTTCATATAGAGTTAATGATGATTTAAAGGATAGAATGAAATTAATTTATGATAAAATTGAACAAATTTTAGATTATACAATAAATGCAAAAAATCCTTTAGGTGTTAATAATGAAACTAATTATTTATATAATTTAATTTTAAAGAATAAAGAAAATAATGAAGATAATGAAACAAATGAAAATGAAAATAATAATAATAATAATGAAAATAATAATAATAATGAAGAAAATGAAGATAATAATAATAATAATGAAAAGAATGAAAAAAATGAAAATAATGAAGAAAATGAACATGAAGATAATAATAGTAAAGAAAATGAAAGTAATGAAGAACAATCTGAAAATAATGAAGAAAGTGAAAATAATGAAAATGAAGAAGAAAAAAAAAAATTAAATGATATAATTGATAAAAATGATTTACAAAAAAAAGAAAAGAATGATTTAATTACAAAGGGAGTTTTAAATGGAAATAATAATAAAGAAGATCATCATTATGTTGATAATGAATAGTATTTAATAAAAATTCATATAATAAAACAAAAATAAAATTATTATATTAGTATATTATAAAAAGATTATAATAAAAAATTAATATTATAATTTATTATTTTTATTAAAAAAATTCTTGCTAAAAACAATTTTTATTATTTAAAAAAAAAAATAAAAAAAACCAAAATTTTAAATCTGTGAAAAATTAGTATGTCCAGTTTTTTTAGTATGTTCAATAACATCATTTTGTCCTTTCATTAAAAAATTACATTGCATACATTTAACACTAAACATTTGAACATCTAAATATTTTTGATGTTTCTGTAATTCTTTACAAATTTCCATAATTTCATTCTTACTTTTTTCATCATTAACACTAAATAATCCAGTAATTTGATTATTTTCTTCTTTATAAAAAACATCATAATGAACATTATTATAAAGTAAATAAATAATTTCAGTAAATCCTTCACCAAAATATTCAAAAGTAATATTTTGAATATCAACAACAGCAATAATAATAGAAAAATATTTAGAAAGAATAGAAATTTCAATTCCACCTCCCCATGAATCACCACGTAATATCCAATCACAATAATCATCAACAGGTCTTTCTAAAATAGCTTCATTATAATCAATTGGATTATTTAATATTTCTGATGATATTATTCCTCTTATTATTTCTGGTTCACCAATACTTTGATTAATTGCAAAATTTATTGCATTAAATAAACATGAATTATCTGCTGGAATTGATTTTTTTTTAACTGAATATTTTGAATAATCTATTATTTCATCATCTTTTGCTCTTATTAAATCTTTGTCTATTAATTCTATTCGTAAACATTCATTATTTCCTATTGATAATTCTGGAAGAGTTTTTGTATCACTTGTTGTATTGTCTATTTTCTTTGGAGGAAAACTGTATCCTATGTTTAAATTTGTTTCATATGTATATATTCCGTTTGCGTTTAGGTTTATTATTATGTAGTGTTTTAAGTTTAGTAAACTTTCATTTTTTGGTATTTTTATTTCGAAAGATTTGTCGTTAAATAAACAACGGATGTTTATTATGTTGGATTCGTCTTTTGGGTCTGATTCTTTTTTTTGTTCTTCTGAAGTCATTTTTTATTGTTTTTGAAATATTTAAACTTTATATTATTTTATTATGTTTATTTAATTTTTTTTAAATAGTTAAATCTATTAAAAATATTAAATTATATAAGATATTGTTCAAATAAATTAAACAATATAAAAAATCCAAATAAAAAAAAGAAATAAATCACATAGAAAACAATAACCTATAAAATAAATAAAAAAAAATTTAATTTTTTTTATTAAAATAAAAGAATTAAAAAAATTAAGAGTAAAAAAAATGAATTTCAACTCTATAGTCTTCCCAGCCCCAACAGATGATAAATATCCAAACATTCAAAAATACAAAAACCAAATATTATACATTCCAAAAACCCTTCCAGACAACACACAATTTCACATTCCATGTTTATTCCAAGAATGTACATTCAATAAAAACACAACAAAAATATTTATATACTTTCATGGTAATGCAGAAGACATGTTTAATGCAATAGGAAATTTAAATGTAATACAATCATCACTTCCATTTCATACATTAAGTGTAGAATATCCAGGATATTCAATTTATTATAAAGAAAAAGATGCTGAAACAATAGAAAATGATAGTTTAATAATATTTGATTATTTAGTTAAAGAATGGAAAGTAAAACCAAAAAATATTATTTTATGTGGTAGATCAATTGGAACAGGACCAGCAACTTATTTAGCTTCTCAAAGGAGTCCTGGTGCTTTAATAATGATAAGTCCTATTCAAAGTATTCAAGATGCTGCAAATTCTTTAATTGGATTTATGAAGTTTATTGTTAAAGATAGATTTAATAATTATGAAAGAATTAAAGATGTTACTTGTCCTTTATTATTAATTCATGGTCAGAAAGATTCTTTAATTTCTTTTGAAAAAAGTATTCAATTAACTGAAAGAACTGGTGGTCCTTATGAATTAATTTTACCTGAAAATATGAATCATAATGATGTTCATATTTATGATGATTTTTTAGAACCTATTTCGAAATTTTTAAAAAATCATAATTTGGTTAATGTTGATAAAGGAGAAATTTATATTGATGAAAAGTTGTTTGAAATTCCTGAGTATTTATTAAAAGGAGAATGGAATAATATGGATAAGACTAGTGAGTTTGTTAGGAAATTACTTAAGATTTAATGTGCTTTTTTGAATTAAAGTATTTTTTTTATATGTTTTTTTACTTTGGTATTATTATTTTTCTATGATTTTTTTTTTTATTTTTATATGTGGTTTTGATTTTTAATTAAATGTTATTAAATAATTTTTTATATTTTAAAAAATTTTATCTTTTATTTGTTTTTATTAAGTAAATATATATTTAATATAACAATTAGAGTTTTATTCAATTATAAAATATTATTTAATAGTCACATAATAATAAGGTTTATTTTAAACAAATTCCTTTATTTTAATTTATTATTACAATTAATAATATTTGTGAATTTGAATTTATAATAAATAAAAATTAAATTCACTAAATTTTAAAAAATCAAACATTTAAATAAACAATAAAAAAAATATTTTTTTTTACCAATCTCATAAAAAAAATAATATAAAATCCCTCATTAAAAAAAAAAAAATAACCTTCAAAAAAAAAATAAAAAAAATAAAATGTCAATCATAACTCCTGACTATTACGAAACCTTAGAATTACCTCGTTCAGCAACTCAAGAAGACATAAAAGAAGCATATCGTAACCTATCCCTTCGATTCCATCCATCAAAAGCAACATCATCCCTAATTCAAATCTACGAATATAAATTTCATAAAATAGCAGAAGCATATTCAGTTTTAAGTGACCCAAACAAAAAAGGAATATATGATAATTATGGAAGAAATGCATTATACAATGGAATAAGAGACAAAGAAGGAAATATAAAAGGTGCTTATAAATACACAGGAAATGCAATGGAAATTTTTAATGATTTTATGGATAAAACTAATCCATTTTCTTTAATTAGAGAACCTGAAAAAATGAATGATAAATATAAATTAGAAGCTAGTGATATTATAAAAGGAGAAAAAGAAAGAATTAATGATGAATATGGTTCTATTTTTAATTCTGCTTATGGAGGAATGAATGAAGCAGAAAAAAAAAAATTAGATGATATTAATATTAATTTAAATTGTACTCTTGAAGAATTTTATAATGGTACTGTTAAATATGTTAATTATAAAAAAAATACATTGAATTATGATCAAAGAACTTTTAATTTAAAAGATGCTACTATTAAAGTTGAAATATTTCCTGGTTATTCAAAAGAAACTGTTTTAAAATTTCCTTATCAAGGAAATGAAGCTCCTGGACAAATTTCAAGTGATTTAATTATTCATTTAAAAGAAATTCCACATGAAAAATATAGAAGAGTTAATAAAGATGATTTATTATATATTCATGATATTAGTTTAAGTGATGCTTTGAATAGTTCTCCTATTGATATTTGTACTTTAGATGGGAGAAAAATAAAAATTTCTATGGATGAAATTATTTCTCCTAAAAGTATTAAAGTTGTTACTGGTGAAGGAATGCCTAGTTGTGATATGGATAGAATGATTGAGAATTATATTTATGATGGGAAAAAAGGTGATTTGTTTATTAAATTTAATATTAAGTTTCCTGAGTATATTAATGGGAAGAAAAAAGATAAGATTATTAAATTACTTACTGAATAATTGGTTTTTTTTTAAATTTTTTTTTTGATTTTGTTTAAAAGGAAAAAAAATATTTTTATTTATTTTTTTTTATTCATATTAATTTTTAAAATTATATTTTCATTAAAAATGTAATTAAAAAGTAAAAAAAAAAAAATAAAAAAAAAATAAATAATTATTTAAATGAAGATGATAAAAAATCATTTTTTTTTTCTCCTTCATGTGCTCTAATACTTTTAATAACTCTATCTAAATTATTATTAATTTTAGCTTCAACTTCTTCTTCTAAAGAACCTAATTTAATATTAGATTTTTGAATTTGTTTTAATTTCTTTAATTTTCTATCTAATCTCTTAACAGATTCTTCATTATTAATAACATTAGTAACTGGAGTAGTTCTGGATTTATATAAAAATAATCTATTTGCATGATCAACTAAATTTTTTGCAGAATCAATATAATCAACTTTAATAATATCATTTTTATCTTGATATTTGATTTTTTCATTATGAAATATTGGAAATTGTTTTAATGCTTCATATGCTAAATTTTTACCTAAAACATCCATAATATCATATTTATTTATATCTGTAAATTTTAATCTTCTATTTCTATCTTCATATACATTTTCTGGTATATCTAATCCAGTTTGATATTTTTTCAATTTATATTCTCTTTTTTTTTTTGGATCATATTTTTTTTGATTTTCTTCTTTTTGTTTTTTCATAAGTTCATCATTTTCTTTTTTTTTAATATTATTTTTCTCATTAAATAAATCATTAATTCTCAAATGTAATATTTCATATTTTTTTTCATAATTTTTAATCTTCCTTTCTAATTTTTTAATAATTTCTTCATCTTTACAATTTTCGTTTTTTAAATTTTCAATTTTATTATTTAAATTATTATTTTCTAATTCATTTTTTCCAATTAACTTTTCAATTTCTTTAATAACAGAAGCAGGATCATAATTTTGACCAACTTCTCTATCATCTCTTAAAATCATATTAGTAAATGCAATTAATTCTCTTAATAAATTACCACTTGATGCTTCATTTCCATTTTTAATCATTAAATTAATATATCTAATAACTTCTTCCATATCATAAGTTCTAGGATGACAATCAGTCTCAATTAATTCTAATCCAGGACCAGCATTATAATTTATTTCTCTTTCTAAATTTAATTTTGGAAATAATTCATTATAAATTGAAATTAACATATTATGTAATTTTATATTTTCATTTTTTAATATTTGATTTGATGATAATTCATCTTTCATAAATGTTATTTTATTTTGATATTCTTCAACAATATATTTATTTTCTTGTTCAATATCTCTTATTTTTGTTGATAATTCTTCTATTTTTTGCCTATTTTCTAAATTTTTATGATATTTTGTTGACATATGATCATCTATTTTTTTTGTTTGTGATATTATTTCATCTGAACATTCTTTTTCTTGTTTTCTTCTCATTTTAATATCTTTTACTATTTTCATTGGAGTTTGTGGATCTAATGGATCATAATCAAATTCATTTAATAATGTATTATAATATGGAAATAAATCAGAAAAAATTTCATATTTTTTTTTTAATTTCTCAATTGATAAATTTGTATCATATAATGAATGTTTTGCTTTTTCTTCTTCTATTTTCATTAATAAAATTTGATTTTTTAAATCATTATTTTTATCTTTTAAATTATTTAATTGTTGTAAATAAGTATTATATTGTTGTTCTTCTTTATCAATTATTACTTGTACTCTTCCTTTATAATCTTTTACTTTTTCAGGAAAATATTTTTTTATTTCAGTATCTGATTTTTTCACTATTTCATTAGAAAAACTTTCAAAAAATGTTTTTTGTAAGAAACTAATTTCACTTTGTAAATTTGATAAAAATTTTAAATCTTGTGTTAAATTTATACTCTTTGTTGGAATTACAATATTTGATGTACTTCCTCTTTTTGTATCAATTGATAAACGTTTTGATGAAAGATTTGGAAATGGTGTTAAGTATTTCATTGATCCTAATACTTCTGTTATTTCTTGATTTGGATCTAAATTTATTAAACTTTGTTTTAGTTTATTTAATTTATCTGTATTAATTGATGCACCTGTTCCTATTTTTACTTTTGATTTTTTAGATTCAAAATTGCTTTTTTTCATTTTTTTATTTTTGAACTTTTTTTTTAATATTTTTTATGTATTTACTTTTTAAAGTTTTTAAATATTTTTATATTAAAAATTAAATAGATAAATATTATTAAATTTCAACTTCTCCCATATAAGGAAATTGTCTTATAACAAAATCATGAGTTTCTTCATTAGATTCATAAATTAAATAATCAATGAAATTATCATCTGTTTGTATTTCAGGATAAAAAATATCATCATTAACTGATTCTCTATGTAATTCTTTTCCATTTATACTATAACAAATTAATTGTTTTTCATTTGAATATGTTAAGAAACAAGGAAGAGGAGTTGATGAAAGGAAAACATTTTCAATTATAATATCATTTGGATCATTATAAATTGATCTAACTAATTTTAATGAAGGAATTGTATATAAATTAATATAACCATCATAAGATGAATCAATTAACATATTTAAATTAATATTTGAATTAATTGAAACAATTTCTTTTGTATGTGGATGAATAATATCATGATATTCTAATGATTCTTTCAAAAATTCTTTTTTATATATAATAATACTTCCTCTTTCAGTTCCAAAATATAAATATGATGTATCAAATTCAGGATTAAAACCATTAATTGCTGTTATTCTACTATTATCTTTTTCTTGATATATTTTTCCTTTATTTAAATCTTCAAATTTAAAAGTATTTTTATTAAAAATAAATATTTCTCCATTTAATAACCCAGTATAAATTATAAATCTATCTAAAACTTTTGAAATAATTTTTATTGATAAATATTTTTGAATAAATTGAGCATTTTTAAAATATTGTTTATTATATCCAAATGTTAAATTATTTATATCTCTAATATTATTATAATTTGTTTGGTAAGTATTAATAAGTTTATTAATAGATTCTATATAATTAAGTCTTATTGATATTGATTTCCTACAATTTTCAAATAAAATTTGAGTTGGATTCATTCCTAATTCAGCCATTTTAGCTAAACTATCTTTATCACTCTCATTTTTAGATTCTTTAATTTCTTCACTAATAACATCAGGATATGCATATCTTAAATATAAATTTAAATTATTTTGTGCGTTAATTCCATTTGAATTAACTCCAAATATTAAATCAATCCAAGGACCAATTTGAATTAAAGGATTTTCTAATATTCCTCTATATAAAGTAATAAATAAATAAGGATCATTTTTACACCAATAAGGAAGAAATACATCATTCACTTTTACTTCATCTGTATTTGAAATATTAAATAATTTTCTAGTTATATTAACAGTACTTTTTCTTTCTTCATTTTTTGAATTTTGCAATTTTCCTAATTCTAAATTATTAATATTATTAAACATTTCAGGAAAAAAATAAAATTCTGGAATTGGTTCTCTTACATCACTTTTTTCACCAGTTACACTTTTAAAAGTCTTTTCTAAATTAATAAATAATCTATCAGGAGCATCAAAATTATCTCCTTGAATTTCAATTGCTGTTTTTGTATATGGAAATATTCTAGTTAAAAAATGAGAAACATAAGCTGAATTAGAATAATGACTTCCAAATAAAGTTGGTAATGAAATTACATCAATTCTTTGACCTTTATTTTTTGATAATTGTTTAAATATTTCACAGAAATCAACTTTAAATATATATTTACTTATATCAATTAATTTAGAAGTATTTATTTTTCTTTTATCAATTATATCTTCAATTTCATTAAATGTTGATGCATCCATTCCTGTTGTATCTATAATCTCACATTCTTTTTGTTCTTCTCCTTCTTCTTTATTTATTAATTGTTTAATATTAGGATAATTTTTTTCAACTTTATATTCTTCTATTAAATTTTGAATTGAACAAAGATAAGTTTCAATATAGGATTTTTTCCTTTTAATTCCTTTTGAACTTAATTCCATTAAACCAACTGGAAGATTAAATTCTCTTATTTCATTCTCAATTAATTTTGTTTTAATAAGTTCAATATCTTTTGATGTTATATTTTCTTCTTTTGGTATTTTATCTGATGTTACATAATCAGTTATAACCCAAGGATAAATTGGATATTGTTGAATATCTCTATAAGATCTATTTCCTAAAATATTTAACCACATTATAAAATGAAATGTTGATATTGTCCTTTTTTCCCATTGAGAAGATAAATCATTTATATCAATATTATAAAGTGAATAACCAATTGGTTTTGTTTCTGATTTTTTTTTCAAGTATATTCCTAATTTTATTGTCTCATTTAAAGATTTTATTATTTCATTTTTTTCATTAATATTTTGAAATAAGAAAAAATATGGTTTATTTTTTTTAGTATAAATTTCTAAACCTATTTCTTCATCATAATATCTTCTATTAAAAAACATTTTTATATCATTTATATATATTCTTAAATAAACACAATTTTTTTTACTTTTTATTATAGAACCATTACATTTTTTATTTTTAATATCTTTTTTCTTTTTTTTATCTTTTTCATCATCAACTTTTTTTATATCAATAATATTTCCAATAAATTGTAAATATTCTTTTTCAATTATTAAATATCCTTTTATATGATTAGTTAAAATAAGTAAACAACATTCTTTTTTTATTTTATTTGGTAAATATTCTAAACACCATTCTTCATTTACTTTTATTTCTGGAGTTAATATTTTATAAAATGAATTTATATCATCTCTAAAAAATTGTTTTTGACAATAAAATTCATCAAAATTATATGAATAAATCATTGGAATAAGTAAAGGTTGTGTAAAATCTCTTGTTAAATGATTACTTTTTTTAAATTTTAATATTTTTTGTTCATTAATTTTTTCATAAAATAATTTTTTATCAGAATATGAACCATTCCAAGTAAATAAATTATATTTTATACCTTTATATTGTTTTAATTTAGATAAATTTGATATTTGATTTTTATTAAATACTTCAATTGATTTATTATCAATAAGAGAATGATCTATTTTAAATAATTTCAATACTTCATAATTATTTGTTGAATCATTATTAATATTCTCTATTTTTTGTTCAATATTTAATAAGTTTTTAGCATCTTCTTGAGGTTTACTTTTTTCTATATTAAATATAAGTTTATCTTTTTTTTTAAAAAATTTTTCTTCTAATAACTTTTTAATTATTTCTTTTGTGTTTATTTCAAATTTTTTTCCTTCACTATTCATTTCATTCATTTCATTATTTGAATTTATACTTTCTCTATAAAATAATTGTATTTTAGTCTTTTTTTTAATATATTCATTTATTTCATTTAAAGGACTATTATTTAAAAATTGACCATTATTTGGATTATCATTATAAGTTTTATGAATCTTTTTCAATAATATATCTAAATATTGAAAAATTTGATTAAATTTCTCTGAATTTTTATCAGAAATCATTTTAATATAAATTAATTTCAACAATAATATAAACATTTTTCTAAACATTTTTTTATTTTCAGGAGAATAATTATTACTTCCACCAAAAATACCTTTTTTTTTTTCAACATTTGAACAAATTGCAATCATTTGAACTAAAATAATTAACCTATAATCTTCAACTTTTACAGTACAGAAATTAAATATAAAATAATTACATAAGAATTCTAATGTTTTAACATCAAATATAACATATAATTTATTAATAATTTTTGAAAAAGGTTCTTTAGGAGAAGAAAGTATTAATTCACTATTTTTTGAAATTATACAAGCAATTACAAATGAATCTAAAAATGAAAGATGATCAAAATCAAATTTTAATTGAGAATTAGGATGATTATTATAATCTTTTATAAAATCATTTATTTGTTTGAATATATTTGAATATATAGTATGAACATCATTTTTTCCTTTGTTTTTAGGATCATATACTTTTGAAATATAAGAAAAAATTTCTTGTTTGAATTTAATTAATAATGGGTTTAAATAATCAACAATATAATTATCTTTAATTCTTTCTTTTTTTTCATCTTTCAAATAAAATAAATAAGCTTCAATTAATGATTTTTTTAAAAACTTAATTGGATTTTTCATAATATAATTTATGTTGTTTGAACACAGTTTTCGTAATATATAATCTTGAAAATCAGATATTTTTTTTTTAAATTCATCATTGTTATAATTATCAAGAATAACAATTTGATAATATAATAATTTTTGAAATTGAGTTACAAATTGATTATTAATTAAAACATTATTTGCATATTCATCACTAAAATTATATTTCCATATTTTTTTCATTATTCCAAAAATAAAATCATCATTATATTCTTTATAAGGATCAATTAAAGAGATTTCCCCAATTTTATCTAAATCAACTAATTCAATAAATATATATCTTAATATAATATTCATATATTCAATAAAAAAAATATCAAATTTTTTATCAGGTCTTATTTTAAACTTTTCTTTTGCAAATTCAATACATTTTTCAGGAAATTCATCAATTCTATAATTATTTATTAAATAATCTGTTAATTGACTTATTTCTAAAGATGAACCATTATTTAAATCATTGGGAAATTTTTCAGTTAATATTTTTATTAATTTAATCATTTTTATTCTCATATTAACTCTTTTTTCTTTAATTAAAAATGATATAATATTATCTCTAAAATGTACCTGAAATACTTCAACAAAATTAGAATTAGGTTCATTTATTACAGTTTTAGTTAATTTGAAAGTTAAATTAATTAATTCAGGATGATATTTCTCACATAATAATTTATAAAAATAAGTAATAGAATTTTTATCATTTTTTTCTATTTTTTCTCTTAAAATAAAATATAATTGATTTAAAAATTCATTCATAACTGTTGTAATTATTTCATAATCTTTCATATATATTAAAATATCTGGTAAATATAAATTTTCTTTGATTTTTTCCAACAATTTTCCATTTAGAAGAAATGTAAAATATTTATCTCTATTTTCAATACTCAATTTCTCAACTAATTTAAAATTGAAAAGAATATATTTATAAAAATGTTTATTATCTGCAATTTCATTTATTTTATTATCTTCAGTTGAATCAAATAAAAATTGTAGAAAATTACTTTCATTTATTATATAATTTGGAATATTTTCAATAAAAAAACTAATTATTTTATAAAAATTTGATTCTTTTATATATAATCTATTTTTTTCTGATTGTTTTAATATTTGAATTAATAATAATAAATTATTTAATATTTCAATACAATATTTTTTATCTTCCTCATTTTGTTCTTTCTCTTGATAAAATAAATAAAGAAATTCAAAAAGAGGAATAATTGGTTCAATTCCACCAATCATAAAAATATTTTTTCTATAATTTACATAATCAAAATAATAATTTTGATAAATTTTATTTTCTGGATTCTTTAAATAACATTTATAATTATTGCATAAAGAATTAATTTCAAATTTCAATTCATTAAATAAAAATGGTGAAAATATAAAATAATAATCTCCTATTTTCAAATTTGTTTCATTTATTTCATTTTTTGTTTTATTTAAATTTTTCATTAATAATAATGGAGCTTCTTTATTATAATTTTTCATACAAAATATATATGATAATTTACCTTTAAAATTATTTAAAAATGTTATTGAAGTTATTAATTTCTTTCCCTTTATTTCAACATTCTCTACTTTTTCTTCTATTATTTCTTCTTCTTTTTTTTCTTCTTTTTTTTCTTCTTTTGTTTCTTCTTTTATTTCTTCTTTTGTTTCTACTTTTGTTTCTTCTTTTTTTTCTTCTTTTGTTTCTACTTTTGTTTCTTCTTTTTTTTCTTCTTTTATTTCTTCTTTTATTTCTTCTTTTTCTTCCTTTATTTTATTTATTGATTTTAATAAATGAATTTTAATTTTACCATTATCTCCTTTTTCAATATATAATTGTATAGAAATCCATTCTTCTTCTTTAATTTCCATTTTTAATTCATCAAAATATGTCTCATATTTATCTTTTTTAATTTCCATTTCTAATCCATTATATAGTTTTTCTTCATATTTAACTTTAATAATATTCTTTTCAAGTTTAATTTTTAAATGATCTTTATTATCAAGTTCCAAATCAATTAAATCTGATTCTTCATTATCTGATTCTTTATAAATAGCAAATGAAAGAAATATGGAAAAAGTATTTCTTAAGTATAATTTATTTTCTTTTGAAATATTAGTTTTTATAAGAGATTCTTTTGGATTTAAAAAGAATAAATATTTATTTTTATCTTCTTTATTTTCAATATCTTTTCCATAAAATAATAAAATAAGTTTAATATAATTTAATAATTTTTGGGAAGTTAATAAATTTTCTCTGTGTTCATTACCAATTTTACAATAAACATAATCATAATATTTTTTTTCAAAATTAATTGATTCAATTAAAAATTTTAAAAAGTTTTTTGAATCTTCTCTTAAATTTTCAGAATTTAAAAATAAATTTATTAATACTTCAATTAATCCTTTTTCTGAGTTAAATTTTGGGGAAGAAACAAATACTTGTGCCAAATCTATATTTTTATTAAATATATTTAGTAGTTTTAAAATATGTTCTTTAACTTCATTTTCATTACTTTCTTTGTTTTCTAAAAATTTAAAAAGTAATTGGATTTTTTCTTCTATGTCTTCTTTAAAATCCATTTTATCTTCAGAAAAGATTTCTTGAATTAGTGTCATTTAGATTATAATTAAGAATAAAAAAATAATTAAGATTTTATTTTTTCATTTAAAAAAAAAATATATATTAAATTATAATTGATTGTAAATATATTATAAATGATTTATAATAATAAATTATTATTAAAATAAACCAAAAATTGATATAACCTATACTTTTTGACAAATTAAAAGTATATAGCATATAAAGTAATAATGGATAATCTAAAACAGAAATAAAAAATAATATAATAAAATAATAAATTAACAATCAACAAAGAAATAAAAACAAAAAATAATACAAATAAAAAATTTATTAAAATAAAAAAAAAAAAAATAAATAAAAATCCAAAAAAAATCTTATAAAAATCCCAAAAAAAAAAATATAAAAAAATGAAAAGACTAATAGTTCTTTTTTTCATATCATTTGTAACATGTAATCTTCGTAATTTATTTGAAGAAAAATCAGATATAGAAGATATAATAAAAATTTTATTAGAATCATACAAAAAGATAAAAGAAGAATATAAAAAAAGTTTAAACGAATCAAAATCAGAAGAAATAATTAAAACATTTAAATCAATAAAAGACTTTAGTCAAAAATTAGATATGAAATATCATCAAGGAATTCATCCACAACATTATGAAAATATGATAAAAAGACTTGTAGTAAGAATGGGAACAAATAAAAATATAACAGATAAATTGTCAAGTAAATTAAATGAAATTGGAAAAGATAAAGAAGGAAAATGGATTCATGAAAGAATATTATACTCACAAGATCCAATTGATAAAAAAGGAAATTATACTTATGCAGCTTATTTAAATTTATTTGGTAAAAAAGATCAAAATACTGGAAAAGTTACTTTATGTTATACTACTGTTACTACTAAATTTAAAATGCAAAAAATGCTTTTTGTTCATAAAAAATCTGATGATACAATTGAAAGAAGAGATATTGATCTTAAACCTGAAGAAATAGATGAAAATGATATTAAAGTTATTATGGGTTATGGTGATTTAGTATCTCTTAAATTCTTTAAAACATATTTCAAAATTAAAATTCCTATTGAGGAATAAAGTTCCTTTAATTTTTTTTTTTTTTGGTTTTAGCATTAGTTATTTTAAAAAAATAAAAATGGAATTAAGATTAATATTATTTTTTTTTTTTAATTATATTATTTATTATTTTTATATATCATTTTTTCTTTTTCATTTTTAATTTATTGTTATTTTTGATATATTAATTTATAATTTTATTATGTTTTGAAATTAGTAATCATCACTATGATTAACTATATAATTTACTAAATAACGGAATAATACACATAAAGATAGAATAATAAATGTAATAATAAACACTTTTTTACTATGATTATCATATGTTTTTTTATTTTTTATTTTATTTATTATTTTTTTACTTTTTTCTTTTTTTTTTGTTGGTTTAATTTTTTCATGTTTTTCTTCTTGTTTTTCAATTTTTTCAAATATTTCATTTTCTTCATCACTTTCATTTTTAAATCCTCTTCTTTTATTTTCTTGCTTTAAATTTTTTAATAATTTCATATTATCTTTATTTTTATTTCTCATAAGACTTAAATTTTTTTCATGAAATTCATTAACATCATCAATAATTTTTTTTCTCAAAGCCAAAAAATGTTCTTGTACTTTTTTATCTTGTAAATCTAAATTTTCTTCTTTAGCAAAAGACTTTAATTTCTCATTTGGATTATCAAAATCAATATCAATTAAATCTTGTAAATCATCTCTATATTTTTTTGCTTGTTCAATTATTTTACTTAATTTATTTTCTTCTTTTTTATTATTTTTTTGTGATTTAACAACATCCATTTGAGCAAAACAAATTTCAAGAATTAAATTTAACATTCTAATTTGTGCTTTACCACTCAAATCATTTTTATCATAATCAATAATATTATTTTTTTTATCTTCTTCTTTTTTTTTTTCATTTTCAGTATATTGTTCATTTATTTTTCTATAAAAAGATTTATAAATTTTTTTTTCTTCACTTTTTTCTTTATTAATATATTCATTTAAATTATTTAAAGTTACTTTAACATCATTATTATTAGGATCAATTTCATTTGCTTTTTCTAATAAAATTTTAGCTTCTAAATAATCATTCATTAAAGAAGCAGGATTATCAATTATACATCTTGCTTTTCTAAAATAAGCTTTTATACATTTATTATCAATTTTAATTACTTCATCACAAGCAAATTTTACTTCTTTCCAATTTTTAAGATAAAAATTACAAAGAGATAAATTTAATAATGAACTTTTTAACATATTTTTAATTTCTTCTTTTTCTTCTTTATTTGAACCTTCATCATAAATATATGTTAATTCAGAATCTTTTATTCCATCTCCATTTTTCCAATTTGGATTTGAATCAATTATATATTTAAATATACTTATTGATTTTGAAAATTCAGTTATTGCTTCATCAAAACTTTGAAATTTTAAATGTTGAATTCCTAAATTTTTCATTGTTTCAAAGGAACATTTTTTTAAGTAAAATTTTTGATTTCTAACATTAATTAATGTTAAATAATTAAATAAACCATCTTTGTAAAAATCAGGTAATGAATCAAATTTTTTTCTTTCTTGTGCAAGTTGATATGATTTTATTTCTGCTGCTGTATTAAACATATCATTTATATCTTCTTTTGATGGTCCTTCTTCTTTTTCTTCTTCTTCTTCATCATCTTCTTTTTTTTTTTCTTCTTTTTCTTTTTTCATTTTATTATATTTTGTTTTTAATATATTTTCATTAATTAAAAAATTTAATAATTAATTTTTAAATATTCATATTTTATTTATTTATCATATTTATATTTTTTTTAATTTAATTTTCGTAAAATTAAAGAAATAAATTTTATTTTTAAAATTTATATCTTTTTTTATTTTTATTCATATCAAAAATATAAAATATCTTTTACCTTTATTTATTTTTTATTTCTTCATCTTCTAAAAAAGATTTTAAAGTTTTTGATTTCATAGAATCAAGTATATTACTTTCTATAAAAATTTTTTTCGAATTTTCAGTTACAGGAGTGAAATCAACAATATTTGTATTAGGTGATGCATATAAATCTCTTGAAGTATTTTTATCATTATTATTTTGACTATTATCTGAAAGAGATTGTATATCAATAAATTTTTTATCATCTTTTTCTCTACTTGTATTTAAATTATTATTATTATTTTCTAAATTATTTTCAATATTTTTATCTATATTATTTTCATTATTATTTTTTATTTTTTTTTCATCATTATTTTCTATATTATTTTCTATATTATTTTCAATATTATTATTTTGATTTGTAAATATTGAAATTGGAGTTTTGAAATTAATTGAATGTTCATTTTTTATTTTTTCTAATAAATTATAATGTAATTGATAATTTTGTTCAATATTTATATCATCTGTACTATTGTTATTATTATAATTATTATCATTATTATTTAATGATATTTTTATTCCTTTTTTTCCATTTGAATTTGTTTTTAATCTTTTATTATCAAAATTATCAACCATATTATTTTCTATAAATTTACTATCATATGAAATTCCTTCTAATTTTTTTGAATCTTTTTCTTCTTCTTTTCCTATTTTTAATTGTTTTCTTTTATAATAAATATTATCTGAATATTTAGAATTATTTTCTTTAAATACTTTTTCCCAATCAATAGGATTTTGTTTTTTTAATTTTTTTTTTTCATCATCTATATTTTTTTGTTTCTTCATTTTTATTTTATCCATTTCTTTTTTATATAATCTATTGACAACTTCATTTGAATTAACACCTTTTAAATTTTGATTAATTTTTTCAATATATTCATTTTCTTTTTTTTCTTTAAATTGTAAAATTTTTTTTTTATTTTCAATAGATTTATTAATTCTTTGATGAAAAGGCATTGAAACAACATAATCTGGATTTTCATTTATTTCAGGAATAAAAGTAAATTCTTCATTTGCTTTTTTTAAATTATCAATACTCTTTTTTTTTAAAATTTTAGCATCATTATATAATTTTTCATAATATAAAGGATCATTTATTGATTTTGAACGAGAATTTTGATGATTTGATAAAAATTCTTTTTCTAATTCATCATTTAAATATTGTAATTTTAAATTATCTAAATTTTCTTTTCTTATTTTTGCATCTTTATTTAATTGAATATATCTTGGTTTATTATTTTCTGTTTTTATATTTAAATTATTATTATTTATATTTTTTGGTTTATATTTATTTATTTTTGGTTTAAATGTACAATCTTGTTCTATTTCATTTATTTTATTAATTTTCATATTTATTATCTTTTCATTTATTTTTTCTAAATGTTTTGTTTCATTACCATAAAAGTCATATGAATTATTATTAATTGTATTAAAAGTTTTATTAGTTAAAAAAGGGGATGATACTAAACTTTTTTGTTTTGATATATTTAAATTAATATTGTTTTCATTGTAAAAATCAAGAATTGATACCATATTACTTGTTGAAGTTGGTCGACTTTTTTTAAATAAATAATCACTTTTATTTTTTATATTTTTAATTGAAACTTTTGATTGAATTTGTAAAGCAGGAGCATAAATTGTATAAGATTGAATATTTTCATAATTATCATTTATATTATTATTATTATTTATGTTATTTATAATTTCATTATTATTTTTATTATTTTCTTCTTGGTTTTTTTCTGTATTATTCTTACTTATATATGTTAATACTCTTTCTGATGTTGATTTTGTTGTTTGTATATTTTGATTATTTGAATTTAAATTAATTGGAATTTGTCTTTGAGATAAATTTATATTTCCAAAAGAAATGTTTTTGTTTTTTAATTCGTTTTTTTCTGTTTCAATAGTATCTAAATTATCCATATCAAAATTTTGAAATATTTGATTTTTTATTATTGAATTTATTTTCTTTTGACAATTTTGTTTGTTTTGATAATTTATTTTACTTTTTGATTTTTGTGATTTACCTTTATTAATCTTGAGAATTAATTTAAAAAAGAAAAAATTAAAAATATTTCTTAATCTAAAATAAAAAAGAGATTTAAGTTCTTTAAGAACTTTATATCTAGAAATTAATTGATGATTATTATAAGCAATTAAAGTTCTTTTAATAAAATCAAATAATGTTTTATCATCTTCAGAAATGAGTTTCATATAAGTAAAAAGCGCAATTTTTAAAAAATCATTTTCATCTTTATTTTGTGAAGTTCTAACAACATCAGAATAAATATTTAAAAATGTATTGACATTATCATAATCAATTAATCCTATTTCATTAAAATATTCACAAAATTTAACTGAATTTGGTAATGTTAAAATTGAAGATTCCATTTATTATAAAAAATAATTTTTAAATTTTTTTTTAAATTTTAAATTAATATAAATTTTTCAAAATAATAAAATGACTAAAATGAAAATTATATGATAAATAAAGTTCAATAACAACAAATATCAAAAATATATACAATAACATTTTTCATTTTTTTAAAATTATTTAATTTAAATTTTTATTTTATACAATTTTTTTTTTTACTTTTTAACAACTAACTTACTCCATTCTTCTAAATTTTTTTTTACATTATTCAAATAAAACAAAATATCTTCATTAGGAAAACTATTATATAAAATTTCAAAAGTAGGTAAAATGATTCCTTTAATAAATCCAATTTGACTTGTAGGAATATCAGCATTATTTCTCTCACACAAGAATCCAACTTGCATTTTTTTTTCTTTTTCTTCATCACCTTCTCTCCAAAATTCTTGATTTATTAATTCAGTCCATTTATAACTTATTTCAAACTCTTTTGAACAATGACTTATATCAGCAGTATGAATAAGAAAATTCATAACATCTTGTTGTTCAATCATTGAATAACTATTTTGATTATGATTATTTTCTTTTTCATTTTTATATTCAAAATTTTTCATAAGTGAACATATTTTAGCATGATTTTGCATATCTGTTGCTAAAATTAAATCTATTATTCTTTTTCTTACAAATCTATAATCTTCAATTTGTAAATTAGAAAAAATATTTGTATCTTTATCTTGATTATTTTGTAAAATATGAAACATTTCAGAAATATGAAAATTTTCTAAAACATGAATATCATTATAATTAATAGCAAGATTATTTGATGATCTTATTAAATAATCATTAGAATATCCTGGATGTGATAAATCATGAGCAATTGATGCAAGACCTAAAGATAATATATCTAAATAATTTAATTTAATCATATTTATAACATTTGTTTTAAAAGTATAAATATAAACTGTTTGAAGAACATCTAATGCATGTCTTTCTGTATGATAAATTGCAGTTGATGATGAATATTTTTCATATAATATATTTAAAAAATTTTTTAATATGTTTTCTTTTATTATTTTCAATTGATCAAATTGTTCAATTAAAAAAAAAGTACCATTAATAAAACTATTTTTATTTTTTAATTCTGGATAATAATTAAAGATATTAAAATGAATATCTAATAATTCTTTTTCTATCATTGAATTTAAAGAATTTGAAAAACTTAAATGAGTTTTTTTATTTTTTTTTCCTAAATTATTAATTACTTTATTTCTATTTTCAGGAGATAAATTTGAAATATGATGAATAGTATCTTCATCATCACTTAAATAATCATCAAATAATTTCTCATTTTCTTCACTAGAATTTTCACTATCACTTTTACTTTCACTTTCACTTTCATTTTCATTATCACTTTCATTACCATCTAATTTAGTTTTATTATCAGAAATTTTTCTATTCATTAAATTAAATTTATTTCTCATTTCTTTTGGTATTTCATTAAATTTTGAAGTTTGAAAACTTTTTTTCATATTTGCAAATTTATTCTTTGTTGAATATTGTTTTAAATAACCAATAATATTTCTAATTTCTGGATTTTGTTCAATATCAGAATAATTTTCATCTAATGCTTGATATTTATATAATTTTTGACTTCTAATTAGATTAATTGCAATTTTAACATCATTTGCTAAATTTTGATTATTTTTTCTTAAATATTTTTCTACATTATGTAAAATTTCCATTACTGTATCAAAAGGTGTTTTTAATGCTTCATTAAGTGCTTTTTCTTCAATATAATTATTTGCTATTAATAAAACACTATTTCTTTTATTCGCCATTTTCATTTTGATATTTAAATAATTAAATAATTATTAAAGTAACCATAAAAGATAAAATATTTATTTAATATATTTTTTGTATTTTTTTTCTTTTATTTCTAGTATCCAAGCTTAGTAAATTTTTATTATATTTATTAGGTTTGTTCACCTAGAAAATATAAATATAGTTATATGGTGCTTAATATATAGTTTTTATTATATGTTAATTTTTGATAACTATAATATTTAACTTTTTAATATAAGTAATAAAACAGAAAAAAAAACAGTAAAAAAAATAATAAAATATAATAATAAATATAATAAAATAATTATTTTTTTTAAAAAAAATAAATATTGTTAAATTTAAATATTATTAGAATTTTTAAATTGAGTATTTTATTTAAATTAAAAAAAATTGTTTTAAACATTAATTAAAGCCCATTTGATTATAATCATTATTGTTTAAAATTTTAGAATCAATTTTATTAATCATATCTTTCATAGTTTTTATCATTTCTCTACTATATTCATCATTACTAGGATTAGTATTAATATTTAAAACATGATTTCTTCCTCCAGGAAAAGAATATAAAGAATTATTAATATTTATATTTGCTTCATTCATATTTCTTTCAATACTCAAAGCATAATCTTTAAGTGCAATAAGAGAACTTAATAAATTTTTAACTCTTGCATTTAATTCATTATTACTTAAAGTTAACATTTGTATTTTTTTTTCATATTCTGCTTTTAAAATTTCATTTTGATTTGTTAATTGTAAATTAATATTTGATAATCTATTAATCTCATCTTGATGAGATTTATTATTTAATTCTAATGTTTTTACTAAATCATTATATTTTTTATCTAATTTAAAACTTTCATTTTGATTTGTTAAATTATTTTGTTTAAATTGATTTAATTGATTTTGTAAATTATAAATATGATCCATTGTATATGTTTTATCATTCACTAAATTATTTCTTGCTTTATCAAGAAAATTTATTTGTTTTTTTAAAGCATTAATTTCATTATTTGAATTTTTTTTTTGTAAATTTAAATCATTATCTTTATCTAATAATTGTTTTTCAAGTTTATTTTTTTCATCATTTAAATTATTAATAATATCATTTCTATTTTTTAATTCATTTTCACTTTCTTCAATAATTTTATTAAATTCAGTAATTGCTTCATTTAATTGACCAATTTGTTCATCTCTATCATTTAATTCTTTATTAGATAAATTTAAATCTTCTTTTAATTTATCAATCATTCTTTTATAACTTGAAATATCATTTTGTGCATTTAATTGACAAAAATTAAAATTATTTTGTAATTCTAAAAGTGTTTGTGCTAATTTATCATTTTCTCTTTCTTTATCATTAAATTTTTTTGCAAATTCAATATCTTGATTTGAATTAATTTGATTTAAATCATCATATTTTTTTTTTAAATTATCTAAATCTGATTTTAATTTTCCTATTTCTACTTTTAAATCTGTTATTTCATTTTCATATTCTCTTATTGTTATTTTATGATTTTTATCAATATTTGCAAGTTTATTTTTATATAAATCTTCTCTTTGTTTTATTTCATTTTTCAAATTTTCAATTTGATTTTTATATGATGTTATTTTTTTATTTAACTCTTCATTATTTTTTAAAAGAGTAGGAAACATTTTTACTTTTGATTCATTTGCTTCTATTTTATTTTTTAAACACATATTTGATTCATTAAATAATCTAAATTTTTCAGAACTTTCTTCAATTATTTTTTGATATTCTGAAATAATATTATTTTTATTATTTAATGCATCTAATAATTGAGAAATCTCTATTTTTTTTCCATTTAATTCTGCTTCTAATTCATTATAATTTTTATTTAAAGAATTATATTCTACATATAAGTTATCATGAATTGTTGATTTTATATTTTGTTGATGAGACATTTGTTCATATCCTTTTATTTTTCTTTGTAATTCTTTTATTTTTTCATCTCTTAATTTTATCAAATCATCATTATTCAAAAGGTTATTTTGATTAATATAATTTTGTTCAAATGGTATTGATTCAATATTATAATTTATTGGTTCTTCCATTTATTATTATAAAATTTCAAATAAAATAAAAAAAAATAAAAAAATTAAAAATTAAAAAATTTTAAAAAATATTAAAACATAAAATTATAAATTATTAAAAAATTTTCTATATTTTTTCTTTTAAAAATTAAAA
>JAEEGK010003953.1_pt1 | contig 36569 bp, 28 predicted proteins | sample 8958771 | NCBI WGS metagenome assembly JAEEGK01 (sample SAMN16246547, study PRJNA631951) | gut metagenome | biome: gut microbiome; feature: rumen; material: SC-attached | host: Bos | place: Iran: Karaj | collected 2018-10 | reverse complement strand
TAGAGCTTCCCGTTCATCTCGTCGCGCCCGGAGAGGACCAGGTTCTGCCCCGCGGGCTTCCGCACCGCGACGTACAGGCTGCCCCCCACGGGTCCGGCTTCGCGGAACACCTGGATCGGTTCCAGCCCTGCGGGCAGGCCGAGCTCCTCCGGCGTGTACACCGTGACGGACACATAGGTCTTCTCCAGCAGGAAGCGCTGCAGGGCTTCGGCGTCGTTGCCGGCCACCTTGCCCGCGGTCACAAAGCGGTTCAGGTCGGTGTAGATGGCGGCCTTCCGCTCGGCCACGGCGCTCGCGCTCATGTAGTAGCGGTCCACCGCGGCGTCCGCGGCCCAGTACACCGCGAGGTACGCCGCCAGCGCACACAGCAGGCTCAGCAGCGTCGCGAGGAGGAGCTTTGCGCTCAGGCTGCGGGGAAGCGAAAAGCGCCGCTCAGTCAACCTGGTATCCCCTGCCCCAGACCGTACGGATGATTCTGGGCGACGAGGGGACCTCCTCGATCTTCCGGCGCAGGTTCAGCACGTGCACCATGATGGTGTTGCCGGAGCCGGGCAGGAACTTTTCGTTCCAGACGCTCTCGTACAGCTCCTGCGTGGTGACGGTGCGGCCGCGGTTCTTCACCAGGCACTCGAGGATGGAGTATTCCGTATCCGTCAGGGGAACGGTCTCTCCCGCGCTGCGTACCATTCTTGTACCCAGGTCCACTTCCAGATTCCCGCAGGTCCAGATCGATGAGGCCGGCTTACCGCGGTACTGCTGGTAGCGGCGCAGGAGCGACTTCACCTTGGCCAGTAGCTCCGGCTGGGAAAAGGGCTTGGAAAGGAAGTCGTCCCCGCCGCTCTGATAGGCGGCCAGGCGATCCCGCTCTGCACTCTTGGCCGTCAGGAAAAGGATGGGTGCGTTGGAAAATTCCCGGATCTTCTCACAGGTTTCGATTCCGTCCATGCCGGGCATCATGTGATCGAGAAATACGATGTCGTAACGGTTGCTGTGCATGAGCTCGATGCATTCCGCACCCGACGAAGCAAGGTCGGGCTTGATGCCCGAAAGCTTCAGGAGATTGCGGGCAACCTTGAGGTTCATGTCGTTGTCGTCAACGATGAGCACGCGTGCCTTCGGGGCAAAGAGCTCCTTCTTTGCTCCGGTCTCTTCTTCGGAGATCTTCTTCAGTCTGTCGGAATAATTGCCGATGGGGTCATCGGAGAGTACCTGCTGCGAAACAGTGAAAGAGAATTCCGAACCGACTCCGTAGATACTGTCGACATGAAGCTCGCTGTTCATCATGCCGAGGAGCTTGGTGACGATCGACATTCCGAGTCCGGTGCCTTCGATGTTCCTGTTGCGGATCTCTTCGATACGCTCGAACGATTCGAAGAGCTTCTTCATATCCTCGGACTTGATGCCGATACCGGTGTCCTTGACCGACACGAAGAGGCTGACATTGTCGCCGTCCCGGCCTGCGTCCTTCATGGTGAGAGTGACGCTTCCTTCATGTGTGTATTTGACCGCATTTGTGAGCAGGTTCATGACTACCTGCGAAACGCGGACATCGTCGCCGAAGAGGACTGCGGGAAGGTTAGGGTCTATATCCGTTATGAAGCGGAGCGACTTCGCCTTCGCGCGTTCGTCGATCGTGTTGACGAGGTTGTTGATCATCGAAGCAAGGTCGTACTTGGCGGGGATGATCTCCATCTTGCCGTCCTCGATCTTTGAAAAATCAAGGATCGAGTTGATGAGTGCGAGCAGGTTATGACCGGAGTTTTTAATGTTTATGGCATAATCCCTTATGGTCTCATCCTTTGACTCGCGGATGATCATCTCATTCATGCCGAGCACTGCGTTGATGGGAGTACGGATCTCATGTGACATCTGCGCAAGGAACTGGTTCTTGGCTTTGCCTGCCGCAACCGCAGAATCGACTGCGTCCTTCATCTGCGCATTTGTTCTGTCCTGCCAGCGGATCATGTTGCCGAGGGTCCTGTAGATGAGGACGATGCAGACGATGAATGCCGCAACACAGATCAGGTCGTACACGATCATCGATCCGTAGATCGGTGAGATACTCTTCACTATATATATGGAGAAATCCGTACTGTCACTCTTTGTGGCATAGAGAAGCTTGGTGCTCGAATCGTAGTCTTTGATGAACTCTACGGTGTTCGAGTCTTCAAATGCCTCTCTGTAGGGAAGATCGGAGATGTTGGTGCGTGTGTCCGCAGTCATCTGATACTTTCCGTACGGATGATTTATGATGTCGCCCTCGTTGTCCACAAGGAATGCGTACCCTGTGTCCGAGTAGCTGTCACCCAAAATATTTACGAGCGCGTCCATATAGAAGTCAATACCGAAGTTTCCGACAAACTCACCGGTCAAACTGTCACGGACCGTTTCCGCGATCGTCACGCAGTAGCCGCCTGTAGGCTGATCGTAATAGGGAGTGGTTACGATCCAGCCCTCTTCACTCTTACTGAGACTGATGTACCAGGGGCGGTCTTCAACGTGCTGATCCGGATCCGGCTCCCACCCGTTGTTCATGTATACTGTATGGACACGCTCGGGGTTGGTGATATATGATGCCGAAATCTCGGGGTATTGTTTTGTTATCTTGTTCAGGAACTCAACTGTTCCTTCGTAGTCGTCGAGCATATCGGGGTTCGTCGAGAAGACGCTGCAGAACATGTCGAGCTTGCTCTTTTGCTCCGAAAGCCATTTGTCAAGCCTGAGCTTGTACTCGTCGGCTTCTGTCTTCATCTTTGTGTAACCGAGCTGATATGTCGTCTGTAAGTTGGTGTATAACGAGATCATCATAACGATGACCGTGATGGCGATGATAAGGAAGCGGAAGCGATTGTTGATCCTGAACTTGTGGATCGGGAAAAGGCTTCTTGCCTTGCTCTTCTCGGTGCGGAGGATGCTCTTGTAGGAGATGATCTGACCGAGCTTTTCGCTGAGGCTCTGACCTGCCTCGCGGATCCTCGCGAATTCAGACTCGACGTCTGTATCCGAAGCGGCGTTTGCGCGGCTTGAGATCTCGATGATCCTGCTCAAGGGAGCCTTTAGTTCACCGCTGATGCCGGAGAGAAACTCGTCCCTTGCGGTGAGAGCGTTTTCGGCACGTCTGCGGCTGCGGGAAGCGAGCACGTAGAGTACGATGATGACAGCAAAGAGGATCAGCGAAAGGAAGACGGTAAGACCGAGCTGTATGTATGAGCCACGGTAAAGCTCCCATTCGTTTTCACTGACGATCAGGTACCAGCCGTTACCTGTCTTGGTGGCAAAAAGATTTTTGTGAAGGAAACCGTCTTTGACTTTTGTAGAAACTACGCCTGTTCTGTTCTTGACGAGAGAGTAGATCGCAGCGTAGTCGGGAAGTGCGCTGATAAGAGACTGACCTATGAACCCGGGGTCGGTCGAGCCCGCGATGATCCCTTCATCGGTAACGATGACGGCGTCTGCCGACTCGGTACTGTGAAGCATTTTGATGTATTCCTGGATCTTATCGAGGGTGTAATCGACCCCGAGTACAGTGTCGTTGTCTCCGAGCATTACGGAGACTGTATAGCAAATGTCCTTTGTTAACGCGTCAATATAGGGGGAGCTTACGTAGGGCTTGCCGTTATTCTTGATGGCGCCTGTGTACCAGGGCCTGTCGGTTCCGACGTAGCCGTCCCTGTCGGAGAGGTCGGGGATGAGGTCCCACCCCGTTCCTGCCAGATATACGTTATACGCACCGTCGTTCTCGACGAGCGCGTTCTTTTTCCTATAGATGAAGTGCTCGAGGTCGAGCCTGTCGTCAAGGTGCTCGCGTGCTTCCATTGCAAGCTCCATGGTGACGTTGTTGGCCTCGTTGATAGCGGCTTCAAGAGCACTGCTCACGGACTGAAGCTTGTAAGAGCCTGAAGTACGTGTCTGCTCACGGGTCATATTGAAAACGATAAAAATGTCCATGAACACGATCGCGATGAGCAGGACTGCGATAAATGCGATCAGTGCGCCGTTCTTGTTCTTCTTCAAGATGTTCCTTCTTCCTGTCGTAAAACATTATGTATCGGGACGCAACCGAAACGGATCACGCACCTTGTTTCTCAAGTCTGATCTGTCTGGCGGCTTCTCTTATGGAGTGTTCAAGCCAGCTCTCGTCAGCGGGTTTCGATATAAAATCATAGATATGATTGCGGATAGCCGTCGCGGAAAAATAGGGATCGTTGCTGATCCAGATCACGCGTGTGGCGGGGAAGCGCATCGTGTATTCGAGCGAGACTTCCATGCCCTCGGCGCCGTCAAGAGAGACGATCACCATATCGTACACAACCTTGTAGATCTTATGACCGCTCAGCTCTGCACGGGAAACCGAGTCGGGGCCGCATGCCTTTTCGACCATCTCTTTCAGGACGTTAAATTCGGCATCGTCCCGTGTGTATATCATCGCGTTCATACCTGTCTCCCCTGAGTCTCATCCCAATTCACATAAGCCACCGCCCCATCCCCACCCGAAAGGGGCGGCGGCACTTGAAAAATGTAGCAAAAAAGTATAATGTAACAGTGTGTCCGACAGGACACGGCATATACTTTTTGAGCTTACGGGACATAGGATATGACATCGATCGTCCCAAATCAACAGACTTGGTAAAATCGGCAGTCGAGTTGGTAAAACCGGCAAAGCCCTCATTCCGGCATAAAGGAGTTTCCGCCCATGAACATTGCGATAGTAGATGACGAACAGAGCGAGATCGACCGGCTTACGGAAGTACTCAACGAGTACGCCCGCCTCAACAGGCTCGACATGTCCCTTTTTGTCTTTCACAGCGCCGGTGAAGTGCTTGAAAACTACAGACCATATGCGTACACGCTGATATTCCTCGATATCTACATGCCCGGAGAGACCGGCATAGAAGCGGCGCGAAGGATCCTTGAGATCGACAGCGGAGCCATGATCATCTTCCTTACTTCGAGCGATGCGCATATGCCGGAAGCGTTCTCACTCCATGTCTACGACTACATCAACAAGCCGGCCGGACGCGAGCGACTCTTTAAGGTAATGGACGACGCGCTCATGCGCACCACGACGGCGAGCGCGGAACCGGTCTTTACGTTTATGAGCAACCGTCACACGGTCGCCGTACGTTTCTCGGAGATCCTGCTTGTCAGGACGAGCGGCAGAAACCTTGAGATAGTCGACACGGACGGAGAGAGTTACGAGACAAGGCTGGCTTTTTCCGAAGCGGAGAAAAAGCTCGCAGCCGACGCAAGGTTCCTTACCCTCATGAAGGGGATCATCGTGAACATGAACTATATCACCGACATACGTGAGGGACTCTGCTACATGACGAACGGTGAGTGCGTCGCCGTGAACGTCAAAAATTCAAGATCACTCATCGCCACATGGCAGAACTACAGGATCGGAAGCATCCGCGCCGAGCGCAGGGAAAGGAGACAGCAGAATTGAGCCTTAATGATTTCCCCGCAGTATTTCTGAATCTGCTTTCGCTGGTGCTCGTCACGATCTTTTGCTACATCCCCATGAAAGGACGCATGAAGAGGAGTATACCGGGAACAATACTCACAGTATTTTTGCCCCAGCTTTGCCTCATCGTACTCGCGTCCTTTATCGCGATCAGATTCGATCTTGAGCCCAATGTGACCAGGATAACGCTTGGTATCCTGTTCTTCCCCATATACTACAAAAGCCTCGATGTACATATCTCGAAGGTGGTCAGTGTCTATATCTATATATATTCGCTGGTCATCATCACTTACAATTTCGCGAATGCCTGGGATGCGTTTAATTACCCCGAACTCGGCGCGGGATACTTTACTTTGTCAAATTCTTTGATCCAGCTTCTTCTGCTGAGTGTCTTCTTTGGCCTCTTCGCCTACCCGCTCAAGAGGTTCGGAAGGATCCTCGTCGAGAGGCTGTCGAGTCCGACCGTCTGGATCTCCGCAGCCACGGTGCCCGGGTTGATACTGCTTTTCAATGCGGCGCTGAGACTCAGAAAGTACAGCACGCTTTTCTTCAACAACGTGCTGATCGCCTATATCGCCCTTAATCTGGCCTGCCTTCTGATCATCATACTGTTAAGTATTTTCTTTTACTTCATTGTTTCGAGGATCTACAGGGAGACACAGACTCAGGAAGAGATCAGGATCCTTAAGCTGCAGGAACGCTATTTCAAGGCACAGCAGAATTACATGAACGAGACGTCGCGCGCCCGTCATGATTTCAAGCACGCCATTCGTACACTCGAGAGGCTTGCGAGCGACGGGGACCTTGACGAGATCAAGAACTTTCTCAGCCGCTACACCGATTCAATGCCACGTACGGACATTGTTTATTACTGTGAGAACATGGCAGTGAACGCGCTCCTTAACTACTACATGGAGCAGGCCAAGGAGGCAAAGACACGTTTCACACTCGAGGTCAACATGCCTTCGCAGCTTCCTGTGGATGATGTCGATATGTGTGCCCTGATCGGAAATATTCTTGAGAATGCGATCATCGCGTGCATGGACATCCCGACAGACGAACGGTTTATCGATCTCGCGATCCGGATCGAGAACAAATCCATGCTCTATATCGTGGCATCGAATTCGTTTAACGGCGAAGTAAAGATCGAAGACGGCAAGTACAGGACGACCCACGGCGGCAGCGGCATCGGTCTTTCCTCTGTTACGGCGGTGGCGCAGGCGTGCGGCGGAACAGCACGTTTCTCTCATGAGGGAGAAGAGTTCTTCTCGGATGTCATACTGCCTCTTAAGAATAACGACGCGATCCGGTAAACCTCTGATACTGATTGAACGTTTGAATACTATTGCATTTAAGGTGGGATTTTTGGTATAATAGCGAACGTACACACGGAATCATCCAAAGGAGGAAAGATCAATGGGCAGTAAGTATGAAGGAACACAGACACAGAAGAATCTTGAGGCAGCATTTGCCGGTGAATCACAGGCCAGAAACAAGTACACCTACTTTGCTTCCAAAGCAAGAAAAGAGGGTTTTGAGCAGATAGCTGAGCTTTTCGAGCTCACAGCAAACAACGAGAAAGAGCATGCAAAGCTCTGGTTCAAGGAGCTCGGCGGTATCGGAACAACAGCCGAGAATCTTCTTGCGGCAGCAGAAGGCGAGAACCATGAGTGGACAGACATGTACGAAGGATTCGCCAAGACAGCTGAGGAAGAGGGCTTCAAGGCACTCGCAGCCAAGTTCAGAGGCGTTGCCGCTATAGAGAAGAGACACGAGGAAAGATATCGTGCACTTCTTCACAACGTTGAGGCTCAGGAAGTGTTCAAGAAGAGCGAGGTTAAGGTTTGGGAGTGCCGCAACTGCGGTCATATCGTTGTCGGAGAGGCAGCTCCCGCAGCGTGCCCCGTTTGTGCTCATCCTCAGAGCTACTTCGAGATCAGCAGCGAGAATTATTGATGATCGTTATTTCAGGGTCCGGAACAAAGAGTTCCGGACTCTTTTTATATACGTGTACTTATTTATTTGGTTTAAAGCGAAATCACACACCTTGTATACGTGAATTTACTGAATATCCGACTCACAAACTGTGTAATTAAATATTTTTTTTACAAATATCAAAAAAACGCTTGACAATTATTGCAAACATGATACACTATGTGTATGTTTACTTAACTGCTTTGCATTTTTGTGACATTCAGGCAGGAATCTCGTGCTGAGAACAGCACCTATTATAGGAGGATAAACAATGAACAAAAAAGAGCTCCAAAGACAAGAGAGTAACAAGCGCATCTTAGACGCAGCAATGATCGAGTTCTCCAAGAACAACTATCAGGTTGCCACCCTTACCGACATCGCTGTCAGGGCAGATGTCTCCAAGGGCCTCGTTACACTCAGGTTCGGCAGTAAGGCAGGTCTCTTCCTTGAGCTTGTGAAACTGGTTTGCGAAAAGGAACTCGTTTTCCCGAATAATCCGATCAAGAGCTTTAACGATGCTGTACTCGATGTTGTTGCATACAGCAAGTACCTTGCAAAAGAGAAGCTTAATGTTGCGAAATTCCTTTACAGGTTCTTTGTTTGCTACGAGTACATCCCTGAGGACAGCCGTGAGACTCTCAAGGAGCACATCAAAGGCCTGAAGGCTGTGAAGTACTTCGAGAGCGAGGCTAAAGCCGGCAAGCTCAACAAGCGCTTTGATGTGTTCGGATCGCTCAATCTTTTCATGACGAACTGCCTGAGTCTTTCAATCTCGACAATAAACGCCGGAGTTGACTTTATCCCCGACAAGGATTATCTGGTTATGCTTCCTCTTATTCTTGAACCCAAGAAGAAGGGCAAGTGATCACCCGCCCGGAATCAAAACCTTTTACCAAGAGCTTTCACATCCCTCTGCTTGCATTTGTGCGGCAGAGGGATGTATACTTTTAAGACATACAGTCAGACAGCTCGGAGGCAGGATGAACAGGATCGTAAAAATTCTCAACAGGATCTCTATCAGACGCAAGCTCTATATGATGCTTGTGCTGTGCGTGTTTCTTCCGCTCCTTATCACGGACTTCCTTTTCGCTGTCATCGTTATCAGGACAGAGATGGATGAAGACAAGGCTGTCATGAAGAATGTTGCGGAGTCTGTCGAGTTTACGATGACCGATTACTGCGATTCGGCCTATGTCTTTCTCAACAGCCTTGCTTCCGACAGGGCGATAACCCAGTTCATAGAATCCGAATACGGCTCGCCTCTGAGTTTTTACGAGGAGCGTTATCCGCTCGTCAGCAGGACGCCTTTCTCAAACGACAGATTCACCGCTACCATTTTTTCGCTCAAAAAGGGTGTGGTGAGCGGCGGCAGCTTCCAGGACCTTACAAGATACACCGACACATCATGGTACAAGGAATATCTGAGTCTGCCCAACCCCTACGTGCTCCATATAGATTACGATCAGATCTACTGGCGTGAACAGAGGGTGGTCAGCCTCGTGAGCGTCTGCAATATCTTCAGAAAATCCGAGAGCAAGGAAGACAAGCCCCTTATCAAAGTCGACATGAATTACAGCGACATCCAGCAGGCGATCGAGAATGCCAAGTACTCCAACACCGTATATGTATGCCTCGGGGACACCATCGTCTTTTCGAACGACCCCAAGGGCGGTGTCAATACGCCTTTTACGGTGCTGACGCCCGATATCACGGAGAAAGCGGCTTTTAAGACCTCTTTCAACCTCATAGACAAGTCAATCGACGTTTATGTGATGGGAAACGAGAATATCATGGCCAAGGCACTCGGTGAGAACGCCAGGTTGTTCGCACTCCTTATATTGTTAAACCTTATCATCCCCGTTGTACTTTACAGACTCTTCGTCAGATCGTTCATTGACAGGCTGAGGACTCTCACGAACTTCATCGAGACAAATGATGTCGATTCGCTCGGAACTCTCGGACAGAATGAAAAAGGAGATGAGATCAGTACGCTGACGCAGGCATATAACGATATGACTGTCAGGATCAACAGCCTTATCGATAACGAGTACAAGGAAAGGCTGCGCAGACAGGACATGGATCTTGCACGTCAGAGAGCAGAGCTTCATGCGCTTCATTCGCAGATCAATCCGCACTTCCTTTTTAATGCGCTTGAAAGCATAAGGATGCACTCCCTGCTCAAGAAGGAGAACGAAACGGCGAGGATGGTCGAAAAGCTCGCGATCATACAGCGTCAGAACGTTGAGTGGAACGAGGACAGCGTGCGTATCAGCGACGAGATCAGGTTCGTTGAGGCCTATCTTGAGCTGCAGAAGTACAGGTTCGGCAACAAGCTCATGTACGAGATATCCGTTGACGAAGAGTGTGAGAATGTCAGACTTCCGAAGATCACGCTCGTTACGTTCGTGGAGAATGCCTGCATTCACGGCATGGAGAATAAGACATCCTCGTGCTACATATTCGTCAGAGTGACAAGGGAACCCGGAGAACTCGTACTGGAGGTCGAAGATACAGGCACGGGCATCCCGGACGATGAATGCCGCAAGCTCATCGAAGACATCGAGAATGTTTCGATGAGCACGATAGAAGACAGAAAGAGTATCGGAATCCTTAATGCCGCACTGAGGCTTAAGATGTTCACATCAGGCAGGGTGAAATTCGAGATAGAGAGTGAACACGGAGTTGGCACGATCATTACGATCAGAGTACCGATCGAAACTGAGAATACAGTTGAGGAGGAAAAGCAGTGCTGAAAGTATTACTTGTGGATGATGAGCCCGTTATCCTTGAAGGGCTCAAAGTGATGATAGACTGGGAACAGGAGGGACTTCAGGTCGTCGGAAGCGCGACGGACGGGATGGAGGCTTTCCGGATGATCAGGGAACTCTCGCCCGATATCGTTATCACGGACATCAAGATGCCGAGAATGTCGGGACTCGAGCTGCTTGAGCGTGTGCGCGAAAAAGGCGACAAGCAGACCGGGTTTATCGTCCTCACGGGCTTTGATGATTTCTCCTACGCGAGGAGAGCCTTGAAGCTCGAGGCGATCGACTACCTTTTAAAGCCTGTTGAGAAAAAGGAACTTCTCGGCGCCTTAAAGAAAGCGTCTATGATCCACGAGGAGATCAACAGGAGCAGGAAGACGGACAACGAGCTTCAGAAGGAGGTCCTTTTCCACAACATAATCTCCCTGATAAACGGCAAGAGTGACAACGCGTCCGTCAACAACGTCAAGCAGTATCTCGGAAAGCTTACGGGTGTCAGATATATCTCAATCGAGCTCGGAGAGAATCACGAGAGTATCTCGGGCGCAACGGTAGACGACAAGAGGCGCATGCAGAAGCAGATGTATTCGGTCTGCCTCGAGTACGTCGAGGATGAGTACAGAGTGCTCTTCGATGTTTCGCTGAGAGGCTCGAGCTACGATGTCGGTTTTATCTACAGTGACGAGCTCCTCTCGGACGGAGTCTCCGAACAGGAGTATTTCTCGGACTTCAGAAAGATGCTTGATGACAGGCTCGGATTCCCCGTGGTCTTCATACCGGGCAGAAAGGTGGACAGCCTTGCCGAGATCGCGGTTTCCTGCAAGTCGGTCGCGATGGCGGATTCGCTGCGTGAGTGGAATACCTACGAGGACGCAGACGAAGCAAAGCTCGCAAGCTTTATAAACAGTGGACTTGCGGTTGACAAGAAAGAGGTCGATGAGCTCGTCAGATCCGTAACCCGCAACAGAAAAGAAGACATCATCAAACAGGCGACTCAGCTCGTTGATTCTTTCCAGGGAATGGAGAACCGCTTTATATCCATGATCATAGACTACCTGATCTTCGGCCTCATCGGCACCGCCAAGGAACTTGACAGCCAGATCGACCAGGAGGAAGTCCTTCGTTACATCAGTGATTCCGTTTACGAAGAGATAGAGCTCAAGAGTGACAGCGAGAATCTTTCAAAGATACTTGTCGATTACGCGGAGTACCTTGATGAACTTCGCTCGAGCAATTCGGCCGGTATCTTAAAGAACATAGAAGAAGACATACGTGACAACTACCGTGAGAACCTGACTCTCAAGGAGCTCGGAGCGAAGTATTACATAAACGCTTCGTATCTCGGACAGCTTTTTAAGGCCAAGTACGGAACCACCTTTAAATCGTTCCTGCACAAGATAAGGATCGAGAAGGCGGAAGAGCTGCTCGTGAACAGCGACATGAAGATGTACAGTATCGCGGAAGCGGTAGGCTACAAGGACACGGACTATTTCATCGATCATTTTATTGCTGAGAAAGGATGTACGCCGAGCAAGTACAGAAAAGAAAAGAACAAAAATAAGGAATCGTGAGTTATAAAACATAACTTTATATATTGGCGATAAAATTAGACATCAAAGGAAAATCTTAAGATTTTTCCCCGACTTTTTTAAAAATTCGTACGGTATAACTAAAAAAAGCCTATGTTAGAATGATGTAAGTAGTGCAAAACTACCAAAAATTTAGAGGAGGCAACTATGAAAAAGTTAGTAGCACTGTTACTCGTTCTTGCTATGGCTATCGCATGCCTTACCGCTTGCGGCAAGTCAGAAGAGAAGACAGAGACACCTGCAGCAGAGACACCCGCAGCTGAGACACCTGCAAAAGAGACTCCTGCAGCAGAGACACCCGCAGCAGAGACACCCGCAGCAGAGACACCCGCTGAGACCCCTGCAGCAGAGACACCCGTTGATGTAACAAACTTCACAATGTTCATCACAATGCCCGGTTCAGAGATCAACTCCGACAATGAGATCGCTGAGATGATCGCTCAGAAGTGGGGCGTTAAGGTTAAGGAGACCTGGCTTACAGGTCAGACAGCTTCCGAGGCAACAGGTACACTCCTTGCTTCAGGACAGTATCCCGACTTCATCGATTCCGACGAAATGAACATGCTCGTTGAGGCTGATGCTCTTGTAGCTCTTGATGACTACATTGATCAGTATCCTGAGTTCAGAGACGAGTGGTTCACTCCCGAAGAGTGGGATAAGTTCCGTCAGCCCGATGGACATATCTACTGGATCAACCCCTTCGGCAACACAATGGGCAAGTCCAAGGCTACAACACATAACGACGAAGCATTCTGGCTTCAGGTTAGAGTTCTTGAGTGGGCAGGATACCCTCAGATCGAGACCATGGATGACTACTTCGACGTTATCGAGCGTTACATTGCAGCTAACCCTACAATGGAAGACGGCACACCCAACATGGCTTACACAATCCTTTGCGAGGACTGGAGATACTTCTGTCTTGAGAATGCAGGACAGTTCCTTGCAGGATATCCCAATGATGGTTCTGTAATCGTTAACAAGTCAACCATGACTATCGAAGATTACAACACATCAGCTGATACAAAGGCTTACTTCAAGAAGCTCAACGAAGAGTACCAGAAGGGCTTCGTTGATCCCGAGAGCTTTACTCAGACATACGACGAGTACATCGCTAAGCTTTCAACAGGTCGTGTACTTGGTATGGTTGATCAGTGGTGGGATTTCGCTTACACTGTAAACGATGTATTCAAGACACAGGGCCTTGATCTCAAGGGCTGCAACTATGTTCCTTTCGGTCTTACAACTGAGAAGGGCATGGTTAACAGATGGCATACATATGATGACACTGTAAACCAGGCATCAGGTATCGCTATCACAACATCTTGTGCTGATCCCGACAAGGCATTCAAGTTCATCGTTGATTGTACAATGGATCAGGAACTTCATGATCTCAGATTCTGGGGCGTAAAGGGCGTTGACTACGAAGTAGATGCAGACGGCCTCTACTACAGAACAGATGCTCAGAGAGCACAGTGGGCTGACACATCTTACCAGGCAGCTCATCGTTGCCAGTACAGCTACTTCCCTCAGTGGCATGGAACAAGCCGCGATGGCAAGAATGCTAACAAGCCCGAAGAGCAGCCTTCAGAGTTCCAGAACGATATGGCTAAGCCTCTTGTTGATTGCTTCGCAGCTTACGGCGCAGGCAACTATCCTGATATGATCGGTTCTATCCAGGAGACAAACGGACCTTGGTTCCCGATGTACAGCTACTCCAACAACTTCACAACAGAGACACCCGGTGGTCTTGCTTGGGCTCTTATGGGCGAGACAAAGCATGAGTGGCTTCCTAAGGTTGTTATGGCTGCTGACTTCGAGCAGGGTTGGGCTGATTACATGAACGCATACAACGCTTGCAATCCTCAGGACTTCCTTGCTGAGATGCAGGAGATCCTTGATACATTCAAGTAATGTATTAGATCAGCTTATCTGATTTAAAAATCCACGGGAGTGGCGCAGAGTTTCCGATACCGGAAATCCGGTGCCACTCCCTGTTTGTTAAAAGATAGGAGAAGCCATATGGCTAAATCGGCAGCAACGATCAGTGCACCGCGTAAAGATCGGAAATTCACTTGGAAAGAGGTCAAGAGACAGAAGGTTCTTTTGATCATTGCACTTATAGTATTCCTCTACGGTATACTTTTCTATTACCTTCCTCTTTTCGGATGGGCAACTGCATTTATCCAGTATAAGCCTAAGTTCGGAATCTTCGGATCCTCATTCATCGGATTCGATAAGTTTAAGTTCCTTTTTACCAATGAAAGCATTGGTTTCTGGCGTGTTATGCGTAACACGTTCTGTATGGGTGCTTTGAACCTTGTTACATCAACGTTCATGGCGGTATTGTTTGCAATACTTCTCAACGAGATCAAGCCTAATCTGATCAAGAAGCCCATTCAGACAGTTTCGTACCTCCCTCACTTCCTTTCATGGATCGTCGTTACAGGTATCCTTCACAGTGCTCTTTCAAGCACAGGTATCATCAATGATGTTCTCATCACTTTGGGAGTGACTGATCAGGCAATCAACTTCTTCGCATTTCCCGAATACTTCTGGGCCATCGTCGCCTTTGCAAATGTCTGGAAGGAAACGGGATGGAATGCGATCATCTATCTGGCCGCGATCACTTCGATCGATCCCACTCTTTACGAGGCAGCTTCGATCGATGGCGCCGGCAGATGGGCGAAGATTAAATATATTACGCTACCCGGTATCAAACCTACATTCATGATCCTGCTCCTTATCAACGTCGGTAATGTCCTTAATGCAGGATTCGAAGTTCAGTACCTTCTCGGTAACGGTCTTGTTAAGAAGGTTTCCGAGACCATCGATATCTTCGTTCTTAAATGGGGTATCAGCCAGAACGACTTTTCACTCGGTACGGCGGCAGGTATCTTTAAGAGCGCGATAAGCATACTTCTCATTGTCCTTTGTAATGCTTGGGCTAAGCATGCCGGCGAAGAGAGATTGTTCTAATGGAGGGTAGAGACAGTATGAATCAGAAGACACATAAACCTATCAACGGATGGGACATCGCATTTAAGATCTTTCTTACGATCTTTATGGTGATCTTTCTTGTGGTTACCCTTTATCCCGTAATTAACACCATCGCTCTTTCGTTTAACGACGGTACCGATGCCGTCAGAGGCGGTATCTATCTCTGGCCCAGAGTTCTCTCCGTAAAGAGTTACTCTACGGTTCTTCAGATGGAGAACCTTCTTACCGGTTTTAAGATTTCGGTTTTGAGGACAGTCATCGGTACGCTTACGTCCCTCGCCATCAATGCGCTCCTCGCATTTGTACTCAGCCGTAAGCGTTTCCTTTTCGCTTCACAGCTTTCGTTCTTCTACGTTATCACGATGTATGTCAACGGAGGACTTATCCCGACATTCATCCTGTACAGGAACCTTGGCCTTATGAACAGCTTCTCGGTTTACTGGGTGACAGGCCTTGTAAGTGCATGGAACATGCTTGTACTCCGTACATACATGAAGGGCCTTTCGGAGTCTCTTGAGGAGTCAGCACAGCTCGACGGCGCAGGTTACTTCACGATCTTTGTCAAGATCATTTCACCTCTTTGTAAGCCTGTTTACGCTACGATCGCACTCTTCGTTGCGGTTTGGCAGTGGAACAACTGGTTTGATGCGATGATCTACAACAGAATGGCAACAGATCTTACCGTACTTCAGTACGAGCTCATGAAGCTCCTTTCTTCGGTTATGAACCAGAGCAGTTCGGCAACGAGTGCGAAGGAGGCGGCCGGAGCAAACACCATCACACCTATCACGGTTCGTTCCGCAGCTTCGGTTATCACGATGTTACCTATCATCTGCGTTTACCCGTTCCTGCAGAGGTACTTCGTTACCGGTCTTACCATCGGTGGTGTAAAAGAGTGATGTTTTAAAAGTTTTGTATATAAATACTCCGTGGCATAAGCCACGGAGTATTTTTCATTCAAACAGATCGTTTAAAACCTTTTTTAAAGTATCTGTGCGTATGACTTTGGACAGAGTCTGAAATCTGTTGTTATCTTTTTATAAACATCTTGCTGTATGCCTCGAGAGCACCTGTACACTCGCCGCTCAATACTCTTGTTGCAAGCACCTTGCCGAGCTGTACGCCTTCCTGATCGAAGCTGTTAAGGTTCCATGCGAAGCCCTGGAACATGATCTTGTTCTCGAAGTGAGAGAGGAGAGATCCGAGTGCTTCGGGTGTGAACTTGTCACCGTAGATGAGCGATGAAGGACGTCCGCCGTCGAAACGCTTGTTGGGGTTCTCATCGTCCTTGCCGCAGGCGAATGCAACGATCTGTGCTGCGAGGTTCGCGCAGAGCTTTTCACGGGATGTGCTGCCCTTGACATCAAAGTCGAGGTTGCCCTGGTTTGTGGAGAAGCCTATGAACTGGAGAGGCACGATATCGGTTCCCTGGTGAAGGAGCTGGTAGAACGAGTGCTGTCCGTTTGTGCCGGGCTCACCGAAGAGTACAGGACCGGTCTTGTAGTTTACGGGCTCGCCGAATCTGTTGACCGACTTGCCGTTGCTTTCCATGTCTGCCTGCTGAAGGTGTGCGGGGAAACGTGACAAGCCCTGTGAGTAGGGGAGTACCGCAGTGGTTGCATAACCGAGTACGTTACGCTCCCAGATACCGATCAGTGCGTCGAGCAGAGGAGGATTCTTCCTGATGTCGCGCTCTTTTGCCTGGGTGTCCTGAACGGATGCGCCCTGGAGGAATCTGTCAAAGACAAATCCGCCGATCGCAAGTGAAAGAACAGCACCACCGACAGCCGAGGTGGAAGAATAACGTCCGCCGATATAATCGTCAATGTAGAAAGAATCAAGGTAATCTTTGCTGTTTGCGAGAGGAGAGGTCTTGCTCGTAACTGCGACCATGTGCTTTGCAGGATTGAGGTCCGCGTCTTTGAGCATGTTTCTGACGAGTGTTTCGTTTGTCAGTGTCTCAAGAGTTGTTCCGGACTTTGAAACGAGGATAAAGAGTGTCTCTGAAAGATCAAGCCTGCTGAGGACTCCGTACGCGTCGTCGGGGTCAACGTTGCTGATGAAGTACGCCTTCATGCGGAGCATGCCTTTCTGGCGTGCATAGTTTTCAAGAGCAAGGTACATGGCGCGGGGACCGAGGTCGCTGCCGCCGATACCGATCTGAACCACGTTCTTAAAAGGTCCGTTTTCTCCGCAGATCTCGCCGCTATGTACCTTCTTTGAGAACTCTGTGATGCGGTTCTGCTGCTCGAGATAGAACGAACGCTTATCCTCACCGTCCACGATCACCCTGTTTCCGAGGAGTCCGCGGGTCATGTGGTGGAGAACAAGTCTTTTCTCGCCGGTGTTGATCATCTCGCCGTTGTAGAGAGCTTCGTACTTTTCGACGAGCTGAGCCTCGTCCGCAAGCGCCTGAAGTACATCGAGCACTTCGTCGTTTACCTGCTTTGCGGCGTAGTTGTATATAAGTCCCGTTGCCATCTGTGAGGAGTACTTAGCGACACGTGCAGCGCCGCCTTCACCGCCGAGCATCTCTTTGAGAGGAGCAACGTGGCCCTTGAGCTTTTCAAGTTTTTTGAATGATTTGAGTGTATCAAGATTATTCCAATTGATCATAAGCACCTCCGTGATCATCTGTGCCGTCTCAGTGGCGACGTAATGGAAGCTTTGAAAATTTCACAGCTCCATTGATTATACTTGATGATACACCTAATAGCAAGGCAAAACCTCGGTGGCATCCGTAACAAACGCATATGAGATAATAATGAAAAGCGGTCGGTTAAAGAATTCCGGTGATCACTTGAGAGCTTCTTTGAGGACTGAGAGATTACTCTCCATCACTCCGAGATATGTGGTCCCGCTCTCGACTTCTTTGGAGGTCACGGACTGGAGCGAGTCGAGGGTGAGGATCTTTTGATCTTTTGAAGTCGAACTCTTTACGATGGTCTCGGCAATCTTGTTGTCCGATCTTTCGATCGTCATAACACTGTGGAGTGAGAGCTCATCGACCTTGCCTGCAAGGAAGGTGATCGTCTCAAAACTTGCCTCGGTTTCGGCTGAGCAGCCGACAAAGGCAGCGTAGTATTTAAGACCGTAGTCGTCGACAAGATAACGGAACGGGAAGCGGTCACCAAAGAGGAGAGTCTTTACGGGAGCGGCTTCGGTCACGGCTTTGTAGTCGTTGTCGAGATCCGCGAGCTTTGCTGCATAGGCGTCAGCGTTCTTTTCATAGGCCTCGGCATTTGAAGGGTCGAGCTCGCCGAGCGTATCTGCGATCGCATTTGTGAGCACGGAAGCGTTTCTGAGCGAGAGCCATACATGCTCGTCATACTCGATCTCGCCCTCGTGATGATGATGCTCGTGGTCGTCATCCTCGTTGTGATGCACAGTGTCGTTGTCGTCGTCTTCGCTGTGGTCACTGGGGGACGGGGGTTGTGGACCACCTTCGTCATGGTGGTCCACATCCCCCGTCCCCTGGGGACCACCCTCTTCTTCTTCCTGCATGCCTTCGACAACTTCTTCCTCTTTTACACTGTCACCGAGGGTTTCGAGAAGGTTGATCACTTTCATGTTCTTGTTTGTTGCGTTTTTCAGGGCGTCTTCCACCCATTCGTCGGATTCGCCGCCGACGTAGATGAACAGGTCGCAGGTTGAGATCTTCAGGATATCTTTTGCAGTGGGCTGGTAGCTGTGCAGGTCTGTTCCGTTGTCGAGAAGCAGAGTGACTTCGGCGCGGTCGGTGCGGTCACCGATCACATTCCTGACCCAGTCATATTCGGGAAAGATGGTCGTGATGATCTGCAGCTTGTCGGAATCTGTCTGAGAAGAGGAACTGCCCGAGCAGCCCGACAGACAGCCCACGGTAAAGACAAAGATCATGATCACGGCAAGTGCTTTTTTTACGTTTAACATGTGAATCTCCTTAAATTATGTCAATACTCCCGCAAATGCGGAACGGCATGATCCGCTTCAAGGGAGTGTTCGTGCACGAGAACAATTCACAATTATATGCGTATCGGGAGGTTTGTCAAGTAATTTGCAACACATTTGCAAATTATTTTTTAATGGAAGCCCTATGCCTTGTTTTCGATTGAAAACAGTCCTTTTGAAGGGATCAAGTGTTATTTTGTGTGCGGATATTTTAATAAAATGTTTTTTTGGTTCCACGAACGTATATTAAGTGATATAATATAATGTGGTTTGATAGTGCGCTGACATGGCACACGTCAGATTGAAAGGTGGGAAGATGCAATTTAATAGAGTGACGCTTGCTGATCGTTCTCTCATTGACAGCTACATGATGAGGTTCGGCGAGGGCTCATGCCAGCATTCGTTTATCGCGATGTTCGGCATGCAGGGTAAGTACGGCGATATGTTCTGCACGGAAGACGGGGTGCTCTTTGTTTACAGAAGAGGTCTTTCGGACAGCGACAAGGAAGCCTTCCTTATACCTATGGGTGAGCCGTGTGAGAACGATGAAGGGCTGAAGGGAGCTGTTTACAAGTTGCTCGAGTACTCTCATTCGAGAGGCAGGAAAGCAGAGTTTAACACATTGACCGAACATGCGGCACAGATGGTCATGGGTCTCTTTCCGGGTCTTTTTGGGTCGGAGGAGGCAAGAGACAGCTTCGAGTATATTCATGAATTTGACAGCCTCGCCTTTTTAAAAGGTTCAAAGCTTGCCAGGCGCAGACAGGATCTGAATTCGTTCAACAGGATATTCGGAGACAGAACCGAGATTAAGATCATCGAAGAGAGTGACATGGAAGATCTCAGGTGTTTCCAGACCTATTGGAACGATGATTTCAGAGAATTCTGCAAAGCCCGGGGAAAGAAGATCATCGATCACGAGAACAACGGGATCATGAAGACTTTTGATCATTTCTTTGAGTTTGGACTGAGTGGTATTGTACTGAGGGTCGAGGGAGTAGTCAGAGGGTACGCCTACGGGACCGTTATCTCGGACGATGTCTACGACGTTCTTGTCGAAAAGGGCGACAGAGGGATCAAAGACATTTATCGTCCGCTCAATACGGAACTTGTCAGGATGTGCGCCGTCGGTCACAGGTATATCAACCGTGAAGAGGACTGCGGCGATCAGGGCATGAGGGCTTCAAAGCTTTCGTTGATGCCTGAGATCCTCCTGAAGAAATATGTTGTCAGAGAGGTATAGTACGTGAATAAGCTCGAGGCAAGATCTTTACTTGTGCTGATCACCTTTTTCGCATCGATACAGTATGTGTTCATCGGGGCGGCAGGGGATGATTATTCGCCGTTTGGGTTCCTTTGTATTACGAATCTGATCGGTCTTGTAATGATGCTTATTTTGTTAGCCGATGACAATATATTTAAAAAGCTCACCGGTTTTGTGGGCAGAAAAAAAAGGGTTTTATCAGGAGGTCCTAATCAATGAGAAAAGAATTAAGAATAATGGTGATCTTAATCGCGTGCATGCTTGCACTGACAGTCCTTGATCTACCGGTTCGTTTCTCTAAATTTATTGCTGACATGCCTCCCTATCTGGGAATCAAAAATGCGGTCGCTCCCGCGTCGTGCCTTATGGTCGGACCGTGGGGTCTGGTCGGATCACTGATCGGTATTGTCTTCTGCGGAATCTGTGACGTTACCGCAACATGGAAAGAGATCTTCTTTGAGATGACCGCGGCTGTTATCGAAAGCCTGGGAATCTGGCTTTTGTGGCATGCGGTTACTCCGAGCCACAAGGTTCGTTTCAAAAAGGTTGAAGATCTTTTAAAATACGCTCTGATCACTCTCGGAGTCTCGGCTCTCTCGGGAGGAGTCAGCTTCCTGTTTATCGACGGCGGAAACTTCTTTGCTGTCCTCATCGTTCACTTCGTGAGCATACTGCTTGTCGGTGTTCCCGCAGTCATCATATACAGCGGGATCATGTGTCAGCCGGCCGTTATACCCATATGGTGCACGAGACTCCATGACATTGAGGCGGATGTCGAAAACACCGACGAAAGCTTCCTTGTCCTCAACGACAAGCTCGAGGAGCTCGCAGTACATCTGGGACTGAGCAAGAAGAGAAGCTTTGAGATCCTGAACACCGTCGAAGAAGTTTACCTGCGTATCAGGACGCATGAGCCGGAAGTGACGGTTCATGTCACTATCGATGTTGAAGAGGCTCTTTCGATCACGTTTACATACAAGGGAGAAAAGAGCAATCCCCTTCGTATCTCGGCCGATGAGGATCTTGTCGCTCTTATCGGACTCAAGCTTATCGAGCACAGAGCGATCAGAACAAGTTACAGGTATTATTCGCAGATCAACGAGGTACTCATCGTCCTTTAAAGAGAGGAATCACCGTGAAACCCAAGAGAACATCAATCAAGAATCAGATCAGAAAACTGATCATATTCACAGCAGCGATGGCGCTCGTCTTTACCAGTCTGAGCGGTATCATCAGTATGTTCAATATCAGAGGTCAGAGCGCGAAGTCGCTGACCGATCAGCTTGAAGAGACGGTCGATGTGGTCGTTGACGGCAAGTCGAACCTCGCGGAATCGAGACTCGGTCTCTATGCCGATTACATAACCACTCTTTCCGAACTGATCACGGATATGTACGCCCATCCCGACGCATATGTTCACAACGAGGTTCTTCCTCCCGACGCGAGCAAAGAAAACATTCTTTCAATGCAGAGGTATTTCACATCGACCGATGTGAAGAGAGAGGATGTGCTCGAAGAACTTGGGCTCTTCGGAAGTCTTGAGAGTCTTTGGGATTCGATAATCAGTGAGCATGAAGCGGTTGTTACGAACATTTATCTCGCAACGGACGATCTTATGATCTGCTGCGATAAGAACGCCAATCTCGCGGTTCTTGAACCGGACGGAGAGTCATACTACGACTACCGCGACATGGATTGGTATAAGAGTGCTTTAAACGGTGACGGCCGGGCAAGCTTCCTCAAGAGTTACCTTGACTCCTACGGCCGCGGCCTCATGACGAGCTGCAGCGCTCCTTTTTATAAGGACGGCAAGCGTGTGGGCGTTGTCAGCATGGACATCCTCATTACAGACCTGAACAACAGTATCATCGATGTGGATTTCGGCAAAGGAAGCTTTGCATTCCTTGTTGACAGGGACGGTGATATCATCGCGTCTCCTTATGTCTACATGATCGGCGATCGATTCATCAATTGTTCGAGGATCGTAAGCCCCGAAATAGAGGCAGATATCCTTGCGGATAAACGCGGCGTTGAGAAATCTGATGACGGGGTTTACTACGCCTATGCACCTATCAGGTCGACGGGCTGGAAGCTGGTTATCAGCATCCCGGAATCGCTGATACTTGAGCCGATCGATCAGATGAACAGTCACATCAGGGTGACGATCATACTCTTTATAGGAATCTTTATCTTCGTAGGTACGGTCGTTATCATCCTCGGCTCGCGTCTTGCAAAGCGCTTCACCGAGCCTATCGTAGCCCTCGAGAAGGACGTGGAGGTCATTTCGGGAGGCAATCTGCATCACAAGGCCATGGTCCGTGCGAACAACGAGCTCGGAGACCTTGCGCACTGTGTCAACAGCATGGCTGTTTCGCTTGACAATTACATTAACGATCTGACACGTGTTACTGCGGAGAAGGAAAGGATCGGAGCCGAGCTCGATGTTGCGACACACATCCAGTCATCGATGCTTCCCTGCATCTTCCCTGCATTTCCTGAAAGGAAAGAGTTTGATGTTTTCGCTTCCATGACGCCTGCCAAGGAGGTCGGAGGCGACTTCTACGACTTCTTTATGGTCGATGATTCGCACGTTGCCTTTGTTGTTGCGGATGTTTCGGGCAAGGGAGTTCCCGCAGCGCTGTTTATGGTCATCGGCAAGACTCTCATCAAGGACCATACCGTTCCCGGAGCAAATCTCGAGAACGTCTTTATGGAAGTTAACAACATACTTTGCGAAAGCAACAGTGAGAATATGTTCATCACCGCGTTTGAGTGTGTGCTCGATCTTGTAACGGGCGAGCTGCGGTTCATCAACGCCGGTCATGAGACACCTTTTATCTACAGAAAGGGTGGCGTGTTTGAGGAATATCCCGTTAAGGCATGCTTCGTGCTCGCCGGAATGGAGGATATGAAATATAAGGGTGGCAGTTGTATGCTCGAGCCCGGGGACAAGCTGTTCCAGTACACGGACGGTGTTACCGAGGCTACCGATGCAAACAACGAACTTTATGGTATGGAGCGTCTTACTAACATTCTCAGGACAGTCGGAGAAAAGCAGCCCGACGAGATCTTGCCCGCGGTCAAGGCAGATATCGATGCTTTTGTTAAAGACGCACCTCAGTTTGATGACATTACCATGCTCTGTCTGGAATTTAAGGAAAGGATGGTAATAAATAATTAGAGGAGGTGTTACGATGTTTGTTTACATGCTTATGTGTGACGGTTTCGAGGAATCCGAGGCGGTTGTTACGGCCGACATCCTCGCGAGAGGAGGAGTCGAGGTCAGGTTCGTTTCCCCCTACGGCAAATTCAAGGCCGTGGGTTCTCACGGATTTGTTATCGAGATGAATGACCGCTTCCCGAGCAGTGAAGAGTACGACTCACGTTTCAGTGACGCGGATGCTGTTGTTCTCCCCGGCGGCAAGGTAGGGACTGACAATCTGAGGGCCAGCGGTGCCGTCAGGAAGATGGTCAGGGAATACAGTGATTCCGGCAAGGTTGTTGCCGCAATCTGCGCAGCACCCACTGTGCTCGGAGCCGCAGGCCTCTTAAGCGGCAAGAAGATGACCTGTTATCCGGGATTCGAAGGCACCATCAAGTGCGATGAGTACACCGCGACTCCCTGTGAGATCGATGGCAACATCGTAACGGGCAGGTCGATGGGATGCGCAGTTGAGTTCGGACTCGGGCTTCTCTCAAAGCTCAAGGGCGATGAAGCTGCAGCCAAGGTCAGAGAAGGAATAGTGATGCCCTGATACAAAGCGGGTTTGACAATTCCGGGACCGAGTGATATACTTCAAATCACGAACATACGTTCGAAGCGTAATGCTTCGGGTATTTGACCGGATCGTGTGTTTGAATCTATCGGAACGGATGTGAGCTGATGCCGCTACAGGATGAACGCGCCAGAGTTTATGTCGCGATCGACCTCAAATCTTTTTATGCTTCCGTCGAGTGTGTCGACAGAGGTCTTGACCCTTTGGGCGTTAACCTTGTGGTTGCGGACCCGGGACGCACGGAGAAGACCATCTGTCTGGCCGTTTCGCCTTCACTCAAGGCGTACGGGATCCCCGGAAGGGCGAGGCTTTTTGAGGTTGTTGAAAAAGTCAAAACAGTAAATGCGCGGCGTCGCATGAAGGCACCGAACAGAACCCTTACCGGGAGTTCGTGCGTGGATGCGGAGCTGAAGGCCGATGCGGCGCTCGCGGTTGACTATATCGTCGCACCTCCGCGGATGGGGAGGTACGTCGAGATGAGCCGCAGGATCTGCGGTATTTACAGACGGTTTATTTCACCGGAGGACATACACGTCTACTCCGTGGACGAGATCTTCGCGGATGTGACGGATTATCTTAAATTCTACGGGGTCACCGCTCGTGAACTTACCATGAGGATGATCCGTGCGGTCCTCAGCGAAACCGGTATCACGGCGACTGCGGGGATCGGTTCAAACATGTTCCTTTGCAAGATCGCCATGGACATAGTCGCAAAACACATGGAGCCGGACGCTGATGGCGTACGGCTTGCCGAGCTTGATGAACTGAGCTTCCGAAAGACGCTTTGGACTCACAAGCCCATCACCGATTTCTGGATGATCGGGCGGGGGATCGCGCGTCGTCTTGAAAAGCTCGGTATCTACACGATGGGGGACATAGCACGTTGTTCGATCGGGGAGCCCGGTGAGTTCTACAATGAGGAACTGCTTTACAAGACTTTCGGTGTCAATGCGCAGCTCATCATCGATCACGCATGGGGCTATGAGCCCTGTACGATCGCGGCTGTCAAGGCATGCAAGCCGAAATCGAAGAGCCTGAGCTCCGGCCAGGTTTTAAAAGAGCCGTACCCTTATGACAAGGCACGTATCGTCATCAGAGAGATGACGGACAAGCTTGTGCTTGAGATGGTCGAAAAGGGGTACGAGACCGACAGGATGGTCATAGACATTGGTTACGACATTGAGAACATCTCGCTCGAAAGCGTGGGGTACCGCGGCGATGTCGTGAGAGACCACTACGGACGCCCGACTCCGGCACCCGCGCACGGAACAGCGGCACTCGGCGGTTATTCCTGCTCGTCGCACATGATATGTGACGCAGTGATCGAGCTGTTTGACAGGATCGTCGACAGGAAGCTGACCGTACGCAGGATGTGTGTGGCAGCGGGAGATCTTCTGTCACATGACGAGCTGATCGCACAGGAGGAAGCCACCGAAAGCAGCGGACACTCGTTTGAACAGATGAGCTTTTTTGACGTGGCTGCGTCCGGAGAAGCAAAGGAAGAGGAAGCCCGGAAAGAGCGGGAGAAGCAGGCACGGGAGCGTGAGTACAGCCTTCAGAAGGCTGTTGTCGGGCTTCAGCAGCGTTACGGCAAGAACGCGGTACTTAAAGGAATGAACCTCGAGGAGGGAGCTACCGCCATCGAAAGGAACGGACAGATCGGCGGGCACAAGGCGTAATGATCTATTTTTTCAGGAAAGACAAAGACCCGCATGAGTATGACGATATGCTTGATATGCCATACCCTTATGCGAGTGCGCACAAAAGGATGGATCTGATACAGAGAGCCAACCAGTTTGCGCCTTTTGCCGGAGTGGGACACCTTGATTCACACGACGGCATGGTCGAAGTACTTCCCGAGGAAGAGGTATATGAGGAAAGTCCATTCGACGACAGTTCATTTGAAGGATAAATATGAATAAATAAGGACGGAGTTTTTTATGTTTCAGGACATGCTTGAAAAGAAAAGAGAATTGTTTGCGGACGGCGTGCAGACGGTCCTGAGGGGACACAGTAACCGCAACCGCAGAGTAGTCATACTTAAGGGTAACATCGTACAGAATACACGAAGCGAGAGCAGCGGTATCAGTGCGAGAGTCAACAATAACGGCACTTTCGGATTCGCTTCGGTCGCACAGACGACACCTGAGGCGGCTGAGAAGGTCCTGAGGGCCGCTACGCAGAACGCGTCGCTTCTGGCTCAGCATGCGAACAGGAGCATCACGCTGCCGCCCTCACCCGGAACAGGGACACTTGAGTCCCACGGCGTTATAAACGACGCGTCTCAGAAGGAGATCATCGAGGCGTGTCAGACAGTTGATGCGTACGTTGAAAAGACTTATCCCGACCTTACAACGAGGACGATCGTATACACCGAGGATTCGCAGGACAGGACCATAATTTCGTCGGATGCGTGGAACGGTCACATGATCACACCCCGTTGTTATATTTATGTGTTCATTACCGCTACGACCGATTCGGGCAACCCTGTCGAGCTTTTTAAGGCATTCGGCGGTTACGGCAGCTTCAGGGACAACTTCTCGGATGTCACGAAGTACTATCCCGAGATCGACGAGCTGTACAGGCGTCTCATGGACAAGAAGGAAGGTGTCTATGCTCAGGCCGGGTACAAAACGGTCGTACTCGGTGGTTTTATGGCCGGTATGCTCGCACATGAGGCGGTCGGACATACTGTTGAGGCAGATCTCGTCAGGGGCGGAAGCGTGGCCGGCAAGAACCTCAACAAAAAGGTCGCTTCGGATCTTGTTACAATGATCGATTTTGCTCACACCTATAACGGCAGCCCCGCGCCGCTTCCTGTTTATCTTGATGACGAGGGCATCGTTGCTCAGGATGAGGTCCTTATCAAGGACGGTACGCTCGTCGGATACATGCATGACCGTGAGAGCGCGCAGCACTACGGCATGAAGGCCTCGGGAAATGCCAGAGGCTGGAGTTTCTCGGACGAACCTCTCATCAGGATGCGTAACACCTGCATCCTTCCGGGGAAGAACACCCTCGAAGAAATGATCGCTTCGATCGACGACGGTTATTACCTCATCAGTTCCGGAAACGGACAGGCGGATCTTACGGGAGAGTTCATGTTCGGTGTGACATGCGGCTACGAGATCAAGAACGGCAAGCTCGGCAAAGGCCTCCTCGACACAACCGTTTCGGGTGTGGCTTTTGACATGCTCAAGACAGTCGACATGGTTTCGGATAACGTTGAATGGTCCTCCAGCGGATTCTGTGGCAAGAAGCAGATGATGGCTGTCAGCATGGGCGGACCGTGCATGCGTTGCAAGATTATGATCGGAGGGCGCTAAAATGAGTGATCTTAAGAAACTGGCGGATCATTTTGAGAGTATCATAAAGGAGCACGATCTCGCCAAGTACACATATGCGTTAACAGAAAGCGAAAAGCAGGAATTCAATATAGAACACGGTGATTTTAAGCTTCTGAGGACGGTTTATTCCAATAAGGGCTCTTTGAAGGTGTTCCTCGGAGACAGGATGGGGTCCGCGAACGGAACCGATCTGACAGATGAGGGACTCGAGGCTCTTGTTACCGATGCAACGGCAGCGGCACAGTCGTCGCCCGAGGATCCCGCGCACGACATCGCGCCCGATCAGGGAAGGCATGAAAGGACACAGGGAGTGATCGAACCGGATCTTAACCTCTTTATCGAGAGGATCAAAGAGTTCCTCGACACCGTGGCGAAGGAGTATCCGAGAGTACGTATCCTTAACCTCGGAGCATCTCACGACAAGTGGACATGGCTCTGCCGCAATTCAAACGGGTCGGATTTCTGCGAAACAGCGGGCTGCTACACCTTCATGATCGAGATCAGTGCAGCCGAGGGTGATGCCACGACAGGCTTTGATTACACCGCTGTCACCACTAAAGACCTTGATACTCCTTTCATCGAGAGAGGAGATATCAGAAGGTGCATCGAGAGCATCGACGCAAGTATTTATCCCGAGGCGATCGAGGGAGAATTTAAAGGCTCGCTCGTTATCACTCCTTCATGTGCGACCGACTTCATCGGGATGCTTATAGGAAACTACGCGAGTAGCGGCGTTGTTATAGACGGGACAAGCCTGTGGCTTGATAAAGTAGGGGAGCAGGTGGTAAGCGATGCACTTACCGTCAGCCTCAAAAACGAGGACGAGCGTATCACATTGAGCGATCTGGCAACAGGGGACGATTTCCTTGCCGAGAACGCTACGCTCATCGAAAAAGGCGTTTTAAAACAGCACTTCCTCGGACTTTACGCAGCCAACAAGACAGGACGCCCGGTTGTAAAGAACAACGGCGGCAACTTTGTGGTAGAGCAGGGCGACAAGTCTCTTGATGAGCTTATCGCGGGAGTTGAAAAGGGTCTGCTGCTCGGACGTTTCTCGGGAGGCAATCCCGGTACGAACGGTGACTTCTCGGGTGTTGCGAAGAACAGCTTCCTTATCGAGAACGGCAGGATCAAGAGTGCCGTTTCGGAGACGATGGTCACAGGCAATCTTTGGGATATGTTCAAAAACATCCGCGGTATCAGCAAAGAGCTTGTCTGCGACGGATCAACCGTCATGCCGTACATCGCGGTCGACGGCATAAACATTTCGGGAAAGTGATCGTTGTCCGAAAGACGGCATAAACATTTCGGGGAATGTGTTCATTGTCAGGAAGACGGCATAAACACTTCAGTGAACGTGTTCATTGTCAGGAAGACGAATGTGCAGGCACACATGCCGGAAGAATATCGGATGCATGGGGAAAGATATGAGCGGGATCAGCGGAGTTTGGTACGAGAAATTAAAGGATCAGTTCAAGATGCCCTATTACGGGGAGCTTTACAGGTTCGTGAGTGAGGAATACGCGCGCGGGCCCGTATACCCGCCTTCGGAGGACATCTTTAACGCATTCCATTACACTCCTTTTGAGAATGTAAAGTGTGTGATCCTCGGACAGGATCCGTATCATGAGCCCGGTCAGGCACACGGACTCTGTTTTTCGGTCAGACCGGGGGTCCCCGCGCCACCTTCGCTGTGCAATATCTACAAGGAGCTTCAGGACGATCTTTCGTGCAGGATCCCGAACAACGGGTACCTTGAAAAATGGGCACGCGAGGGAGTTCTGCTCCTCAATACATGCCTCACGGTGAGGGCGCATCAGGCCAACTCCCATAACGGACACGGCTGGGAGCAGTTCACCGATGCGGTCATCAAAGCAGTCGATGCCAAGCCCGAGCCGGTAGTATTTCTGCTGTGGGGTACGCCTGCGGGCAGAAAGAGCGAGCTTCTCACGAACCGCTCGCATCTGGTCCTCAAGGCACCTCATCCGAGCCCGCTTTCTGCTTACAGAGGTTTCTTTGGATGCAGACACTTCAGCGCTGCGAACAGATACCTCACCGAGCACGGTCTGTCGCCCATAGACTGGCAGATAGAAGATATCAAGTGAAATAATGTCTCAAATGTAGTATCATATATCTCAAACGAGATGAAAGGATGAAAAATGGCAGGTTCTGTTTTTGGAAATTATTTTACATGTACCGCGTGGGGTGATGCCTACACACAGGGGATAGGAGCTGTTGTTGACGGCGTTCCCGCAGGTCTTAAGATCACGGAAAACGACATTCAGCAATATCTCAACAGACGCAGGGTCTGGGCAGCATCCGTTCCGGCCAAGCGCCACGAGAGCGATTTCGTGACCATCGCTTCGGGACTTGAGAACGGTATCACGACGGGAGGCCCCGTTTCGCTGACCATCATGAACAGCGCTGTCAAGGAAAAAGGTGAGGCACCCGTTCCCGGAACCATAAGACCCGGTCAGGGCGATATCGCTATGGCAGCCAAGTACGGTGCGACCAGCGAGAAGGTCATGCTTTACCCTTCGCGAATACAGTCGGCGATCACTGCGGCAGGAGCGATCGCGGTGAAGATACTAAAGGAGATCGGTGTCAGCTTCTGCACATATGTAAGCTCGGTGGGACCTGTATCTATCTCATATGCGAACTGTTCGGTAGACGCACTCAAGAAGAGTCCTCTTCTCATGCCCGATCCTCAGGCGAGTGCCGAAGCCTTGGAATATGCGGAGAAGGTCGCCGCAGATCATGATTCGGCGGGCAGCACCGTTGAAGTGGTGGTTACCGGGATGCCGGCAGGTGTCGGAGAGCCTCTGTTCGGTTCGCTCTCGGCACAGATCGCAAGCGCGATCATGTCGATCGAGTCCGTGGCCGGAGTTGAGTTCGGCGACGGCATTAAGTCGAGCACCAGAAAGGGAAGCGAGGACTGTGACTCATTTGCGTTCGGCGAGGAGATCAAAAAACTGTCCAATCACTCAGGTGGTATCGAGGGCGGCATGAGCGACGGCTCCGAGATTGTGGTAAGAGCATCCTTAAGACCCGATCCCTGGGCAGGACAGGGACATGACACTGTCAATGTCCACGGAACGCAGGTTACGCTCCCGGCCAGAGAAGCGTACGACGTTGTCACGGCACCCAGGCTCTGCGTGGTGATCGAATCGGTTACCGCCATAGCGATAGTTGACAGTCTGTTTGAAAACATGAGCGCTAAGATCGAAAACGTTAAGAAATTCTACGAGAAGGCTTGATAATGGGTAAGATCCTCAACACACTGCGATATGGAAAAACAAAGACCAAAACGTTGATCATTTCGGTCTTTGTTTTGATGGTTGCGGCTATCGTGCTGGGTATTATAGGCATTAACGGGATGAACATCATCTTACTGGGAATCTCCATGGTGTTGTTCATCATCTGTATTTTTATGGTGTTTAAGCTGGAGGGTGTCACGAAAGAGATAGACCCTTCGGATGACGAGTCAGGCGAGAAGGGGCCGTCACCCACTGCACCCGGCGGGAAAGCACAGAGCCGGACTGCGATGCAGACCGAGACAGCCAGCAGGACCGAGAGGGCTGAAAGGCCTGACGCAGGAGCGGCCGAAAGGGCAGGCAGGACTGAGAGGTCTAATGCCGGAGAGACTGAAAGAGCAGTCAGGGCAGAGAAGCCTAATGCCGGAGAGATTGAAAGAAGCGGCAGAGCAGAGAACTCTGACAGAAAAAGACAGGCGCAGGAGAAGCTCATAAAGACGCTGCGGGGGAAGAGCCGCGGTCCGAAGGCTGTGAGAGCGCAGCTTGAGCGAAAGCTCCTCCTTGAGATCATAAAAGCCGGCAAGAGAAGTGCGGTACGTAACACGAAGACGTACAAAAAGCGCATGAAGGAAGCCGTTAAGGTACGGAATAAAACTCTCAGGGAAATGCGTGCGGCTGAGGGAAGACCTGCTCCGAATGCCGGTACCGTAACACAACGTACGATATCACAGGCAAGGGAAAGCAAGGCTTCAACAGCTGAACCCGCAATAGGTAACGTATCAGGCGAAGACAGGACCTTAAGGGAAGATAAGACTGCAAGAGAAGAAAGAGTCGGAACGGATCCCCGGACTCAGAGTGACAGAGAGAATGAACCTGTTGTAAGCTCGCGAAATGACAGCAAGACAGACTACAGGACGTACACCAAGAGTGAGGTCAAGAGACTGCGCAAGGTCTACAAGATCCCGAAGGATGCCTGCCGTATCATCATTGATTCGTGCAAGAGCCTGGCGATCGACCACGCACCCGCCTTCTTTTGGGTAAAGAAAGGCAGGATCTACCTGCTCGCGTTCGAGGAGTCGGCCAGATGTGAGACGATGTCCATGAACAACATGGACGTTTCATACAAAAAGAACATCCGTGAAGAGGAGATCATCAAATACAACTCGATGCGTGAGATGGGAGTGTACAAGGATTTTGAGGAGATGATGCCGACATTCTCGATCCACGGGGGTGCAGCGGGCAACGAGTACTACAAGAACCTGTACGTTATAGGTAAGGATCTCACTGTTACACCGAGGTCGCTACGGTCGCTGATGTCACAGTTCAGCTTTAAGATCAGGATCTTTGACAGCCTCGGGATCAACGGAAGCTACTCCGAGTACTTCAAGAAGGCCTACGAGCAGCGTGTCATGTGGACCGACGGTGTGATCTCCCAGAACCAGTATCAGAATAATATCAGGGATATACTTCAGTCTATGGTTGACGATGATTCGATAATCCGCTACGATTTCATGGATGATCTTGCGAAGATGGTCCATCACAGGCTGATCACGGATGAATATGCCGAGTTCTATAAAAACAAAAGGCTGTGATCCGCACACTGATCTCTGTAAAGACACATGACTGTGATCCGGTCCTAAGGGGTAAAAAGGAGCATAAAAGAAAAAGGGTGTGCGGGAAGACTATTGCCGAAAGAGACAGTGTAAAGTCGGTGATGAAAAATGAGTCTAAGATGTGGGGATGATCATATGGAAAATGAAAACATGGAAAAAGAAATAAAAGCAGAGAGCGCGGAGCAGGAAACTTCGGAAGAGCTTACTCCTTTCGAGATACTCGACAGGTTCCTTGATGCAAGGACCGCTAAGGAGAAGATCGAGATCTTAAACGAGCATTCGTCGCAGATCGACGAGAGGCTGATAGGCAATATCGAAGCTTCGCTCGACTTACCGGGAGGAAACGGAACATTGTGGCAGAGGATCGAATATGTCATGTACTGCCTCAGAACCAAAAGCAGATTTGAAACGGACAGACTCAGATGATTTTAACATGTAATGATATCAGCAAAGCTTACGGCACCGATGAGATACTGCGTGACGTGAGCTTCGTTCTTAACGAGAGGGAGAAGATGGCCGTCGTCGGCATAAACGGCGCGGGCAAATCGACTCTCCTGAAGATCATAGCCGGTGAGCTTTCGGCTGACAGCGGTCAGGTGATAAAACCGAAGGATGTCACGATCGGCTATCTTTCACAGCAGCAGGATCTCACGAGCGGCAACACGATAAGGGACGAGGTTATGTCCGTTAAAGCTGATGTGCTCGCTCTCGAGAGAAATATGAGGCGCTGTGAAGAAGAGATGAAGAATCTCGAGGGCGAAGAGCTTGAAAAGATGCTCTCGACCTACAACAGACTCACCCATGAATTTGAGCAGAAAAATGGGTACGCACTCCGCAGCGAAGTGAACGGAGTCTTGAGGGGACTCGGGTTTGGTGGTGCCGACAGGTGTGCGGATGCCCCGGCAGGAGGAAACGGCAGCGAAATAAGCGGTGCTAAAGAGCCTGACGAGTTCTCAGCTATAGTCGACACACTTTCGGGCGGGCAGAAGACACGCGTGGCGCTTTCAAAGCTTCTGCTGTCGCAGCCCGACATAATCATGCTCGACGAGCCCACGAACCATCTCGATATGAGATCGGTTGAGTGGCTTGAAGCATTCCTTGCAAATTACAAGGGCGCGGTGATCATCGTTGCCCATGACAGATACTTCCTCGACAGGATCGCTACGAAGGTCCTCGAGATCGAGAACGGCAAGGGTCGTGTCTATACCGGCAATTTTACGGCTTATTCCGAGAAGAAAAAGGCTGTCCGTGCCGATGAGCTCAAGGCATATCTTAACCAGCAAAAAGAGATAGAGCACCAAGAGAAGGTAATAGCCACCCTCAGATCATATAACCGTGAGAAGTCCATCAAAAGGGCCGAATCACGTGAAAAAATGCTGGGGAAGATCGAGAGGCTCGAGCGCCCCACTGAGCTGGATGATAAGATGAACATCCGCTTTCAGCCCTGCAGCGAGAGCGGTAGCGACGTGCTCGATGTAAAGGGCCTTTCGAAAGGCTTTGACGGGAGCGTCCTTTTTGACAATGTGGAATTTCTGGTGAAGCGAGGAGACAGGGTCGGGATAATCGGCGACAACGGAACCGGCAAGACCACGCTCCTGCGGATCATCTGCGGAAGACTTGCACCGGACAAGGGCTCGTACCGGCTCGGGACCAATGTCAAGATCGGTTACTACGACCAGGAGCATCACGTCCTCGATCCGGACAACACGATCTTTGAGGAGATCAGCGACGCGTACCCCGACATGGACAACACGAGGATCAGAAATCTACTCGCCGCATTCCTGTTCAAGGGTGATGATGCTTTCAAGCTGATCAGGGATATCTCCGGCGGTGAAAAGGCGAGAGTGTCGCTCGCAAAGCTCATGCTTTCGGATGCAAATCTCCTTATCCTCGACGAGCCGACAAACCACCTTGATATCGTTTCGAAGGAGATACTCGAGGAAGCTGTCAGCGGCTACGGGGGAACGGTGATCTTCGTGTCCCACGACAGATACTTCATCAACAGGACCGCCACCCGTATCATGGAGATCACTCCCGAGGGAGTGACCGGATTCGACGGCAACTACGAGTACTATATCGAAAAACGCGACGAAGTACTTGCGGCGATGCGCGCCGGTAACGCTTATGTTCCCGGACGTGGTCCCGCGACAGCCTCGGCTAACACCCGGGCAGGCACGGGAAACACCGGCGGACAGGGATCTTCAGGTGGAATAAAGAGTACTTCGGGCTCGGCAGCATCGGCTTCTCAGAGCTCGGGCCGCTCCGAGTGGGAAGAAAAGAAACGTCTCACGGGAGAACGGCGCAAGCTTGAAAACGATATTGCCAAGTGTGAGGATGAGATAAAGAGGCTCGAGGAGAGAGTGAGCGAGATCGACAGACTCTTTGAGGATCCGGAGATCGCCACATCCCCGACCAGACTTAAGGAACTCACCGAAGAAAAAGAGGCGGCCGAAGAAAAGATCATGACGCTCATGGAAAGCTGGGAGGAGCTAAATGAGAGACTTGATATCAATAATAGTACCATGCTTTAACGAGGAAGAAGCACTTCCTATCTTTTACGAGGAGCTTGCGAAGGAAATCGACAAGCTTCCGTGCGATACCGAGGTGATCTTTGTCGATGACGGTTCAAAGGACAGGACTCCTCTGATCATAAAGCAGCTGTGTGCCGGACATGACGCAGACAACCGCGCGGATGACGGGTATCTCCCGAAGTCCTCCGCCATTCCCTGCGGGAACAGCAGTGACGGGAAAACGCAGTCGGAAGAGGAACGACCTCAAAGAAGTGTGAGGTTCGTCATACTTTCGAGAAACTTCGGCAAGGAAGGTGCCATGCTCGCAGGCCTTAAGGAAGCGAAAGGAGACTACGCGGTGGTGATGGATGCCGATCTGCAGCATCCTCCGCGACTGATCGCCGGTCTGTACGACGCCCTTAAGAATCCCCCGGAAGGCGAACATCCCGAAAGTGTGGCCTGCTACAGAACCAGGAAGGGCGGCAAGCCCGTGGGATCGCTTCTCTCGAGATTTATCAGGAAGCGCTTCGCAAGACTCTCGGGGATAGATATCCCTGTCGGTGCCACAGACTTCAGGATGGTAAGCAGGCGGATGCTTGATGTCTACCTTTCTCTGTCGGAGAGCAACAGGTTTTCGAAGGGACTGTTTAACTGGATCGGTTTCGAGACAAAGTGGATCCCCTATGAGAACGAGAAAAGGTGTGCGGGGCGATCCTCGTGGTCGCGCTCGGGACTATATGGCTACGGTCTCGAAGCGATACTTTCGTTCTCCGACAAGCCGCTAAAGTACGGTGCGGCGCTCGGTGCGATCTCATGTACGCTTGCGCTGATACTTGCGATATGGGTGGTCATTAAAACGATCATCTGGGGCGATCCGGTTGCCGGGTTTCCTTCGCTTTTCTGCATGATACTGTTTATGGGAGGAAGCATATTGCTATTCCTCGGTCTGATCGGACGATATATTTCGAAGATCTATATGGAGACAAAGCACAGACCACCGTTTGTGACGAAAGAAACAGGCGGGAGCGGACCTGTAAGCAAGACGGGAAATGATAAGATCTCGGACGGAGATAAATAAAAAAGGGCGAGTTCTGCCCCGTGAAAAACGGGTAAGGCACCCTAATGTAACATAAAAAGGAGACGGGGATCATCCCTGTAATAACACAAATGAACATGATGAATATTTCGTACAAGAGGACAGATGCACACGTCGATCTTGACGCGATAGCACACAACATGCGTGAGGTAAGAAGGATCACCGATCCGCATGCGAAGATCATGACGATCATCAAAGCTGACGCCTATGGCCACGGAGCCGTTAAGGTCTCAGGCAGGCTCGACGCCGAGAACCTCACCGATGCATATGGTGTGGCGATAGTAGAGGAGGGTATCTCGCTTCGTATCGCCGGGATAACAAAGCCCATACTGCTCCTGGGTTACTCGGCTCCCGAGGTTTATCCCCAGGTTGTTGAGTATGAGCTCACCCAGACTATCTTTTCCGAAGAAATGGCAGAGGCTCTCTCGAAGACCTGTGTGAAGATGGGCAAACCGGCCAGCATAAACATTAAGCTTGACACAGGAATGGGCAGGATCGGATTCGCTCCGTGTGATGAGACTTTGAAGGTCATCGCGAGGATCGCGAAGCTTCCGGGACTTTCGATAACGGGTGTGTTCTCACATCTTGCGTGTGCCGATGAGGCTGACAAGACGAGTGCAGAGAAGCAGTTTGAGATCTTTACGACGTTCTGCGACAGGATCGAGAAAGAGGGGATAGAGATCCCCATGCGTCATATAGCAAACAGTGCGGCGATCATCGATCTTCCCTACATGCATCTTGATATGGTGCGCTCGGGTATCATTACCTACGGCATGTACCCTTCGGACCAGGTTGACAAGAGCCGCATCGATCTTATCCCTGCGCTTTCATGGAAGACACATGTGTCATTCGTCAAGGATGTTCATGCGGGCGCAACTATCAGCTACGGTGCGACATTTACGGCGGATCACACGATGAGGGTCGCAACGATCCCGGTCGGCTACGCAGACGGGTACCCGAGATCGCTTTCGGGAAAGGGACGCGTCCTTA
>JAEEGK010003952.1_pt1 | contig 36581 bp, 22 predicted proteins | sample 8958771 | NCBI WGS metagenome assembly JAEEGK01 (sample SAMN16246547, study PRJNA631951) | gut metagenome | biome: gut microbiome; feature: rumen; material: SC-attached | host: Bos | place: Iran: Karaj | collected 2018-10 | reverse complement strand
GGCCCTTCCAGCCCAACTCGGTGGAGATGCCAGCCGTGAAGTCGGGCTGTACCGACTTGCCGGTCTTCTGGATTTCGTCGGTGAGGATGGGCAGACCATTGTCATCAACAATGATGTGACCCTTGTCGTCGTAGGTGGGTTCGTAAGTGTAGAATGTACCGAAGGCTTCGCCTTCCTCTACGTACAAATAGATTGCATCGCTGCCTGCACCAAAGCTCTCGACAGCTGTCTTGCCGCCCTCAAGCTCCTTGGGAAGAGATGTTACCTTGTTCTTGTTCTTAGCGAAATTGAAGTCGAGATCCCATCTGAAATCTTTGATCTTGACGGGAGTGGTGTTCAAGAGGAGCTCAAAACCCTTGTTCTCTACCTCGCCGTAATTGAGCACCATGGTATTGTAGCCGGTGGACGGGTCCACGGGGAGTGTGAAGATCTGGTCTTCGGTGTTGCGGTTGTAGAGAGCGAAGTCGATGCCGAGACGGCCGTTGAAGAACTGGAGGTTGATACCAGCCTCAGACTCGTGGGTCATTTCGGGCTTCAAAGTAGCATTGCCGGCGGTGGTAGCCTTTTGATATGCGTTGATGCCGTTGATCGGGAATTTGGCAACGTTAGCAGCGTAGTAAGCGTTGGCGTAAGACTGCACGAACGAATCGGCTGTACGGTAGGGGTCGGCGTCATTACCGGTAGTACCGTAAGCGAGACGGAGCTTACCGAAGGAGAGGATGTTGTTTTCAGGAATCAATTCCGTGAAAATGAACGATCCAGTAATGCCCTGGTAGAAGTATGAATTGGCGTCGATGGGAAGTGTTGACGACCAGTCGTTCCTGAATGAATATCCGAGGAACACCATATCGTTCCAGCCCACGGTAACATCGCCGAGCAGACCGATGAGGCGGCGCTTGGATGCACCTTCAGTCAAGGTCTCCTTGGTGGCACCGTTGGAGAGATCCCAGAATCCTGTCTCGATAGACAAGTCGTTGACACCAGAAGTCATGGAAGCAGCCTCCCTTTCGTTGATATTGACACCAGCTGTAACTGCTACGTCGAGCTTGTCGTCGATGAACTTCCTGTTCCAATTGGCGAGGAAGTCGTGGTTGAGCTCGTTGCGCTTGCTGTACTGGCCAATCACCCTACCCGACTGGTTCATGTTGGAGGGAGCGTAGCCCTTGTCGTCCCACATGAGGGTTTCGTCAACTGCAATTTTCGGAACACCGATTTTTGCGTCAGAATCGGCGTAGTCGAATGAAAGACGGTATGTCAAGGTGAGGTCCTTCAAGGGATTGAAGTCTGCCTGAATCTTGCCGAACACCTCCTTGCCGGAGATTGCAATCTGGCTGTTCTCAATAGCCCAGTACGGGTTGGTGATGCCGTAGGGGGTGAAATATGCGGTAGGCGTATTGAATACGTTGCTGAGATCCGCCATGTCAACGATACTTACATCGCGTGGAAGCTCGTAGAGACCGTCGATGGCTGTAACGCCCTGGTCAGTTGCGAGACCATCTGTATTGAACCTTGCGAAGTTAACCGAAGACGAGAGCTTGAGCCAGTCGTTGGCCTTGTAGGTAGCCCTGTAAGCGATGGCCTTGCGGGTGTAAACGTCGCGGTCGCCGGGCATGATGCCGTCGTCCTTGTTCATCGAGTACGAGAGGTAGTAGGTCACCTTGTTGTCATCGGAAGTACCATTGATGGAGAGTGAGTGCGACTGCGACCAGCCGGTCTCAAGGAAGTCCTCAACGTTGGATTCCTTGGCGTCGTAATAGTGCCAAAGCTGCTTGCCGTCGTAGATAGGACCGTAGAGCTGCTTGGAACCGTCGAGCCTGGGACCCCACGAACCGTTCTCAATCCAAGTCTGTGCGCCGTTCCAGCCCTGGCCAAACTCATTCTGCATATCAGCGAAATAAGAAGCGCGGCGAGCCTTTACGTTGCCGTCATATTCAATTGTGAAATTCTTGTTGCCCGCCTTCTTGCCCTGCTTGGTGGTGATTACCACAACGCCGTTGGCAGCCCTCGAACCGTAGAGCGCGGTAGCGGCAGCACCTTTAAGAATGGTGAGCGACTCGATGTCGTTGGCGGAGAGGTTGGAGATACCGCCGGTGGCGAAGGTCACTTCACCCGAAGTGGTGCTCCTGTTGGTGACGGGAATACCGTCGATTACGTACAACGGCTGGTTGCTGCCGTTGATTGAGGAGTAGCCACGGATTACCATGTTGCTGAGTGCGCCCGGGTTGCTCGAAGTGGAGGCTACCTGTACGCCAGCCACCTTGCCGGCGAGAGCGTCAGCCACATTGGCAGTGCGTGCGCCGGTGATTTCGTCGGCGTCCACCTTGGTGGCGGCATAGCCGAGGGTCTTTTCCTTACGCGAGATGCCGAGGGCGGTTACAACCACTTCCTCAACATTGACGTCGTCGTCCTCCATCACAGGATTGATGGTGGTGCGTCCGGCAATAGCCTCCATAACTGTGGTCTTGCCGATGTAGGAGAATACAATGGTGTCATTGTTGACATTAGCAGGAATGTTGAGGTGGTAAGAACCGTCCATTCCAGAAATAGTACCAACGGTAGTACCCTTGATGGCGATTGTAGCGCCTAAGACAGGCTCGCCGTCAGTTCCCGTCACTTTGCCTGTTATCGTCCTCTGGGCAAACGCATTGCCAAGCCCTACGAACAATAGCAGAAGAAACATTATTAGTTTTCTGTTCATAACTTGTTGAATGAAATTATTTTGCTATTCTGATATGTGTGTTTTAAAATTTTGCGCAAAGATACACAAAAAATGTTAATTAATTATTAAAGTCTAAAACAAAGTGAAAAAATAAGCATTTCACTAAAAATTGGCGTGTGTTAAAAATTCAACTCGAAAAAAGTACAACAAACTAAAAAAAATATTATTTTTGGGCGTCCAAATGGTATCATATTTGAGCGATAACAAGTGCTATGAAAAATGCTATCGAACATACATCGGTAAAATCGGGCTTAATGAAAGTCTCCGTGATTGGCGTCTCGGTCATGGTGCTGTGTCTTATATTCTATTATATAATGCAATTGAGGCAGCAGCGCGACATCGAGCAGCTCGCACAGGGAGACCGCACCACCCTTGTCAACAGGATTTTGGAGGTGTATTCCAAGCAATACTCCAACATCGTGCGCGACAATTCGGCGTGGGACGAGTTCATAGCAAGTTTCATCAATGGCGCCAACGAAGAATGGCTGCTCAACAACATAGGCTACATGCTCGAGAATTACAACACCACCTGCGTATGCGTATTTGACACCACGGGCACAGTGGCATATCAGCGCAAGGCTGAGGGCAGCGAAGACATCGAGTTTTATGAATTTGGCGGCAAGTCGGTCGTGGAGCTGATGGGCGACAAGCACTTCCTCGATTTTCATCTTAGGATTGGCAACGTGCTTTATGAATACCACGGCGCGGCCATCGTGAGCGCGGCAGACATGATCACCCGCCAGGAAAAAGCCAAAGGATACCTCTTCATGGTCAAGAAGATTTCGTATGAATTGCTCTCCGAATACCAAAACGCAATTGGCAACGCCGAGACAGGCCTTGTATTCTCAAAAGAAGAGATAAGGCACACCGAAGATTTTGCATTCCCCAATTACTTGATTATAAAGGAGATGAAGGATTACAACGACGAGACCATCGCCTACGAGTATTTTGTGTTCAAAAATTCGTTAGTGGGAATGTTCAAAAGGTTTATCCCGATATTCGTAATGGTGTCGCTGATGTGCCTGTTGATAGTATTTTCTATAATGCGGTACGCCAACCACAAAATCACCATTCCGCTCAAAAACATCGCGCACAGTTTTGACACCGGCAAGACCGACAAGATACTCCCGCTCAAAAAGGAGACCAACGAATTTGGCGTGATTTCGCACATGATGGAGGAATTTTTCATACAGAAAGACGACCTCACCCGCCTCAACGCCGACCTCAAGCAGAGCCGCGAGGAAGTCATGGTGCAAAACGAAACCCTCCAACAGCAGAAAGAGGAACTTTCGGCACAGCATGAAAACGTCCTCATGCTCAACGAGGAACTTTCAGCCATCAACGAAGACCTCGCCGAACAGAAAAAGGAAGTTCAGGAAGCCCACGACCAGCTCACCTCGGGCATCACATACGCAAGCCGCCTCCAGAGCGCAATGCTCCAGGCCGTAGAGCCCACAAGCGAAATGTTCAAGGACTTCTGCGTCGTATATTATCCGCGCAACATCGTGGGCGGCGACTTCTACTTCACCCGCAAGATTGGCGACACCATCGTGGCGTGCCTCGGCGACTGCACGGGACACGGCGTGCCGGGCGCAATGCTTGCGAGCATGGGCATATCTTTCTTGACACAATTGCTCCTGCAATACGGCTCGGACGAATTGATGCCCGACCAAATCCTATCGCACCTGAAAGACAAAGTATCCTCGGCACTCGGTCTCGACCAAGAAGGCGAGCAGCGCACCGACGGCATGGACGTGGCATTGCTTATATATAATAAGGTGTCGCGTAACGGATATTTTGCCGGGGCGCACCGTCCCATGGTGATGGTGAGGGATTCGGAGATATTCACAATCAAGGGCGACAACATCCCGATCGGACATTTCAGGAAGGAAGGCAAATTCACGCCCGTTAGCATCAATTTCCAACCCGGCGACAAGGTGTACCTATTCTCCGACGGATGCAGCGACCAGACCGGCGGCGAACAGAAACGCCGTCTGATGATTCAACACTTCCGCAACAAGCTGCTCGAATTTTCACCGATGCCCTTCGCCGAGCAGAAAAAAGCCATCGAAGACCTCATCTTTGGCTGGAAGGGCGACCTCCAACAGACCGACGACATCTCGCTGTTGGCATTTGAAGTTGCATAAAAAAAGATTTTTTTTGTTGGATATGAAATAATTGTTAGTTTTGCAAGGTAGATTTATTCATCCAATTGCAAGATTAATAATTATGAGAACCAACATTTTAATTCCGTACCTTTTCGCGGCGGCTACTATTGTAGCTTGCGGCGATGATGACTCCTGCAGCAACGATCCCGAAATCTATGCGCCAAGAGTCAAGTCTGTGTTCCCCACCGACGGAGCGACCGAGGTGGCGCAGGATTCCAAGGTCTATGTGCTCTACGACCGCAATGTCAAGCAGTATTTCAGTGTTGACAACAATATTACCGTCAACGGCGAAAAAGCCAAAGTGAAAATCTCCGGCGACACACTGTTAATTGACATCGACATCCAGCCCAACACCACCTACAACATCTCCGTACCCGATCGCACGATATATTTGGTGGCGAATGACGTCAATTTTTTTGCAAATCCCGTCAACTTCTCCTTCACGTCGTACACAGCGACAATTGATGACAAAATCCCCGAGACTGCCATCAATGCCAACAACGCCGCCGTGCAGAAGCTCTACAAATTTCTGTATGACAATTACGGCAAGAAGATTATCTCAGGCTCAATGGCTAATGTCTCCGTCGAGCAGAGCGAGGCAGCACTCGTGAAAACCGCCACTGGCAAGACACCATTGATGCAGACATTCGACTTCTGTTTTGTGACACTCACATCCGACCGCTCCACTTGGGAGCAAAATTCTATCTATCAAGATATTACCTATTACAAAAACCTTTGGCAGCAGGGCGGCATCGTGTCGGCGTGCTGGCACTTGAACGTACCGGCTCAGGAGGCGTACGCCGCCAAAGACGAGGTCAACGACCAAAACAAGGCGTGGGGCGCACAGGTGTATTTTTCCGCCAAAAACGCTGTGAAAGACGGCACGTGGGAAAACGATTTCATCAAATTCTCATTCGACAAGGCGGCTGAAGTATTGCTCAAATACAAGGCGGAAGGCATTCCAGTGGTCTGGAGGCCGTTTCACGAAGGCTCAGGCAACGCCACAATCAGCGGCAAGGATTCCGACGCGTGGTTTTGGTGGGGCAAGGACGGCGCAGACGCCTACAAAAAATTGTGGATATACATGTTTGACTACTTCAAGGCGAAGGGTCTCGACAACCTGATTTGGGTGTGGACCACGCAGATTGGCGTAGGCAGCGACGGCTCTGAAAATTGGTACTGCAAGGACGATTCCAATTGGTATCCCGGCGACCAATATGTTGACATCGTATGCCGCGACAATTACAACAAGTCGAAGGCGTCCGCAAGCGTATCGGAATTTGAAACCATACAAAAGTTTTGGGGCAACAAGATGATAGCTCTCGGCGAGAATGGCAACATCGCCAAAATCTCCGAAATCTTCAAGGCGGGCGGCAAATATTCGTACTTCATGCCGTGGTACACCTACAACCTCCAAGACCTCAACAAATCCGACCACGCAAATCTCGCCTGGTGGCAGGATGCAGCGGCTTGTAACAATGTAATATTTGTAGAAAATTTGAACAAATAATCTTTTCTATTTGGGAATCAACTTTTTAAGTCAAAATGCACAATGTCATTATGTTACAAAATTGAAAGAAAATGTTACAAAATTGTACAATAAGTTACATTTGTCTTTTATAAATTAGCAACGCGATGTAACAAATGATTTGCTTTTTGGTAACAAATGCGAATCCGATGACTTGAAGATATCCAAACATTACTAAATAGATAGATATATAGAGAATAATTTAAAAGAATTAAAAAATGACTGCATTTACTGACAGACTTACAAAACTCAAACAAACCCACGACACCCTCCTTTCTCGTCCCAACGAGCCGGAGGAACTCTCCAATGGTATTTATACACGTTATAAATACCCCGTATTGACGGCGGCGCACACACCGCTGGAATGGAGGTACGACTTCAACGAGAAGACCAACCCATTCCTGATGGAGCGCATTATGATAAATGCCGCCTTCAATGCCGGAGCAATCAAATACAACGGCAAATACATCGTTGTAGCGAGGGTGGAAGGTGCCGACCGAAAATCATTCTTCGCCGTTGCAGAAAGTCCCAACGGCATCGACAATTTTCGTTTTTGGGACAAGCCCATCCAACTGCCACAGACATCGGATCCCGATACCAACGTCTATGATATGCGCCTTACCGCGCACGAAGACGGCTGGATTTACGGGGTATTTTGTACCGAGCGCAAGGATCTCACCGCGCCAGAAGGCGACACGATGATGGCAACAGCCAACGCCGGAATCGCCCGCACCAAAGACCTCGTCAATTGGGAACGCCTCGACGACCTCAAATCACATTCGGGACAGCAGCGCAATGTGGTGCTGCATCCCGAATTTATTGACGGCAAATATGCATTCTACACCCGCCCGCAAGATGGTTTCATCGAAGTAGGCAGCGGTGGCGGCATCGGATTTGGTCTCTGCGACGACATCTGCCACGCCGAAGTCAACGAAGAAAAAATCATCGACAACAAAATCTACCACACCATCAAGGAAGTCAAGAACGGTATGGGTCCGCACCCAATCAAGACACCAGAAGGATGGCTCTGCCTCGCCCACGGCGTCAGGAATACGGCGGCGGGTCTTCGCTACGTCCTCTATATGTTTATGACCGCCCTTGACGACCCCTCTAAGGTAATCTACACTCCCGGCGGCTACTTCATCGCACCCAAATGCAGCGAAAGGATTGGCGACGTATCCAACGTGGTATTCTCCAACGGCTGGATAAAGGACGACGACGGCACTATATTTATATACTACGCCGCCTCCGACACCCGTCTCCACGTAGCCAAGACATCCGTGGCGCAACTCATCGACTATTGCAAAAACACACCCGCCGACGGTCTTCGCTCCGACCTCTCGGTGGCTGCCATTTGCAAATTGGTGGACGACAACAAAAATGCTACCCAAGCATAAAACGACAAAAGCCAATGACACAAATTGGATACATAATTACTACTTACATTAATAAAATTAATAATTAAACCCAAACACATGAGAAGATTTCTAAAAACCAGCCTGCTAAGGTCTCTGCTCGTGCTGCTGACGCTGATATGTTTCAGCGCGGCGTCGTATGCGCAGAAGACGGTAAGCGGCACAGTGGTCGACGAACAGGGTCAGACACTTCCTGGTGTCAATGTGATGGAAAAAGGTACTACCAACGGTACTATCACAGACATCGACGGAAAATTCAGTCTCAACGTCGGCAACAACGCCACTTTGGAGTTTAGTTACATCGGATTCGAAACCATCGAACTCAATGTCTCCAATGGCACAACATTCAACGTAACCTTGTCGGAAGACACCAAGCAGATCGACGAAGTAGTCGTTGTAGGTTACGGTACAATGAAAAAGTCCGACATCTCGGGCTCGTCCATCACGGTGGGCGCAAGCGACATCGAGGGCTTTGTTGGTTCGGGCATCGACCAGGCATTGCAAGGCAAGGCCGCCGGCGTGCAGATTACAGCCAACTCCGGTCAGCCGGGCGGCGGTATGAACGTGCAGATTCGTGGTGCGTCCACCCTCAACGCTGCCAACGCTCAGCCCCTCTACGTAGTAGATGGTGTGCCGATGCAAAACGTCGTAAAAGGCGGCAACGACTACGGCCTGAGCCTCGGCAACGGCGCAGTAGGTACGTTCTCCGGCATCTCCAACCTCAATCCCGACGACATCGAGAGCATGGAGATTCTCAAAGACGCATCCGCAACAGCCATCTACGGTTCACGCGCAGCCAACGGCGTCGTGCTCATCACCACCAAGCAAGGCAAGAAGGGCAAGGCACAGTTCAATTACAGCGGAAGCACCGGCTGGCAGACTGTTGCCAAGAAACTCGACCTTATGAACTTGCAGGAATACGCCAAGTACCGCAACGAGTTTTACGCTGAGACCCAAAACACCGAAAATTCCGGCGAATTTGGCGATTACAGGCTCTTGGGCAAGGGTACCGACTGGCAGGACGCCATCTTCCGCACAGCATTCATGCACTCGCACAATCTGAGCGCATCGGGCGGCACAGACGCAGTAAGGTACTATATTTCTGGTGGTTATTACAATCAGGAAGGTACTATCATCGGTACAAGTTTCGATAGGTTCAATTTCAGGAGCAACATCGACGCACAAGTTATCAAATGGATGAAAGTAGGTACCAACTTCTCCTTCGCTACATCACACGACTACCTCGTAATGAACAACAGCGAGGACGGTATCATCTCTATGGCAACATACATGACGCCTGATATTCCTGTTTACGGTCTTGACGGCGAATACGCAAGCCTTTCGGGCGAGGGACGCAGTTTCCAAAACCCCGTGGCAAAAGCCGAAATCATCGACAACAAGTTGGCACGTCGCAACCTCGACGTTACGCTCTACGCCGACATCAATTTCATGCCGGAACTCACACTCCACACAGAGTTCTCACTCAGCAACGCCAATACCAACTCTTATTACTTCCTGCCCACCTACAACTTCTCGCCCACCGACTTCAACAATCAGAGCACAAGTCAGGACGGCAAGTATGACAACCGTTTCTGGCAGGTGAAAAACTTCCTCACCTACACCAAGACATTTGGCGACCATAGCCTGACCGCCATGATTGGTCAGGAAACTTCCGAATACGAATGGGAAAATATGAGCGTTAAGAATACCGGTCTTTCGTCCAACGACATCAAGAACCCCGCACTTGGCGCAGGCGACCCCACAATCGGCTACGGATTTGGCTCGGGTTCGAGGGTTTCGTTCTTCGGACGTGCATTCTACGGCTTCAAGGGCAGGTACAACCTCACCTACACATATCGTCGTGACGGTTCGTCCAACTTTGGTCCTGAAAACCGTTGGGGCAACTTCCACTCCTTCTCGGCATCTTGGAAATTCTCCGACGAGGCATTCTTCGAGAACCTGAGGGACATTGTCAACAGCGGACGTTTCCGTCTTGGCTGGGGTCAGGTCGGCAACGACAACATCCCCGCCTTCACTTGGGGTTCGGCTGGTCAGCTCGAACAATACGGCGGCGGCTACTTCCTTGGCGCGGGCTACCGTCCCACACGTGTGCCCAACCCGTATGTTACCTGGGAGACACAAGTATCTTGGAACTTAGGCCTCGACTTGAACTTCTTGAAAGACCGCTTCCAATTCGTATTTGAATACTATACCAAGACATCCAAAGACATGCTCATGAGCCAGCAGCTCCCCACCTACATGGGTACGGAAGGCAACGACGCCACCAAAATCCAGGCTCCTATGGGCAACTTTGGCGAGATGAAAAACACTGGTTTTGAAATCACCATCAATACCACCAACATCAACAAGCACGGCTTGAAGTGGACCACCAACTTCCAATTCAGCCGCAACAAGAACGAACTCGTCAACCTGAGTGGTTCTGGTAACGATGCTATCCGTGGTTATGCACAGTGGGGCGGTCAGGGCGACCCGATCTGTATCTCGCAGAATGGAGAGCCGCTGTATCAGTTCTACGGCTATGTTACCGACGGCGTTTATCAGAACATGGACGACCTCCTCAATTCGCCGAGGCGCGAAGGTCTGCCCATCAGCCGCACCAACGGTACATGGGTAGGCGACATCAAGTACAAGGATCTCAATAACGACGGCGTCATCAACACCGAAGATATGACCATCATCGGCGACCCGAACCCCGCGTTCACCGGCGGCATCACCAACACCGTCACCTACAAGGGCTTTGAGTTCTCGCTCTTCATCACCGGCAGCTACGGCAACGACGTTTACAACTACACCTCAATCCCCCTCACCAGCATGCGCAACGCTTGGAACAACCAGCTCAAATCTGTGGACGACCGCGCAAGGCTCTCAGTCATCGACGAAAACAAAGTATATCCGTGCAACGTAACCGTCAAGGACAAGGACAACAAAGATGTAGAAATCGAGTGCAACTCCTGGATGGACGACCCGACCAACATGCGTGTGACAGGCGGCGACGGCAAGATGCCTCGCGCAGCAATGGGCGACGGCAACGGCAACACCGGCAACACCACATCAGCTCCGGGCTACCACTCCGACCGCTACGTTGAAGACGGCTCTTACTTGAAAATCAAGCAGATTTCGCTCGGATACTTCATCCCGCAGAAATACCTGAAATACGCCAAAATCAGCTCCGCAAAGGTGTATGCAAGCATCAGCAACCTCTACACCTTCACCAAGTACACTGGTCTTGACCCCGAGGTGGGCGTAAGCCAGACCACCAACTATGTTTCGGGTGTTGATATAGGACGCTATCCTTCGCCGCGTATCTTCACGATAGGTCTTAATCTTCAATTCTAATTAACATTCATCTCGAATAAAATGAAAAACAAAATATTAGCAACAATAGGTTTGGGCTGTCTGGGAATGTTGCCGGCACTTACATCGTGCGAAGATTTTCTCGACCGTCCCACGGAAGACAACCCCTCGGCGGTGGACTTCTACCAGAGCGAAAGCGAACTCAAACAGGCAGTCAATCCGTTGTACTGCATCGCTTGGTTCGACTTCCAGCGCATGTGGATAGACGCCGGCGACAACTTGGCGGGCAACTACGGCAAAGGCGCGTCAAACATCTACACCAACCTGCAAACAGGTACGGGCGGCACCGACGCTATCCTCACCAACGGATACGGCGCACTCAACGCCGTTATCAGCATGGCAAACATCGCCATGACCAACATGGACGCTTATTCGCCCCTCGACGCCTCCATCGTCAATAAGTACAAGGGCGAGGCGATGCTGATGAAGGCGTTGTCGTACTTCTACATTGTCAGGATTTGGGGCGAAAGTCCTATCATTGACGACAATGTGAAAATCATCGGCGAAGGCCAGTCGTACAACCTCACCAAAAACACCGAGGAAGACATCTACAAGTACATCATCACCGTATTGCAGAAGGCTGCTGAATACCTGCCTGAATCCAACGACGCTGGTCGTGTGGACAAGTACTCCGCCTACGGTCTTCTCTCGAAGGTCTATCTGTACTACGGCTGTCTCAAAGGCAAGGATTCGCACCTGCTCGACCAGTCAATCAAATATGCCGAGCTCGTGAAAAACTCCGCCCACGGCACTCTCGAACCCGTGTATGGCAAGCTCTTTCGTCACGAAGGCGAGACCTCTCCTGAGAGCCTCATCACTCTCCATTGGGCTCCCACCTACAACCCCTATCCGTCAATCAACATCAACCACTGCGACATGGGTTGCTCTGGCTTGAACGAAACCGGAGCATGGGGTCAGTGGAACTATGTAACAATCGACCTGCAAAACCTCTTTGGCGTCAACGCATTTGACCCCAACGTAAAATACGGCGAACCCACCACCCGTCCCGACAGCTACAAGGACGAAAACCTGACTGTTGCCGCCGGATACGACGTAAGGCGTCCCGCCACAATGGCTCTCTACCACGACTACATCCCCTTCTGGCAGAGGGACAAAGAGGTTGCTGCACTCGGCAAAAAAGGTTTCTATGTAACCTGGAACTGCGGCAAGGTGGATTCCGACAATACCACCGACGTGGACAACGGCTGGGAGTGGGTGTTCCCCTCTGGCGCAGCTCCTGTGAAGCAAATCCACGGCAGCATCGCCGACCACATCGCCGAATTTGGCTGTACACCTGACGGACAGGGCAGCTGCATGCCGATGATTTTGCTCCGTACCGCTGATGTCTATCTCTGCGCAAGCGAGGCTGCATTCCACAAGGGCGACCAGACCACCGCTAAGGAATACATGGACATTGTACGCACACGTGCCGGTGTAGGCGCCAAGGCATACACACTCGACATGAAATTCTACATCGAGGAGCGTCGCAGGGAACTCGCTTTTGAGGGCGACAACTACTACGACTTCCGCCGCTGGGCTTACATCGACTTGGAATCCGCCAAGAGCTATATGCTTGCTCAGGAGCGCAATTCACGCGCTTGCGGCTGGCTTGGCGGCGACGGCGATATGATGAGCGCGTTCAAGAACCCCACCAACCAGGATTACGTAAAGGTGAACACCGACATCAAGCCCACGGACATCCCGTCGTCAACATTCAAGAGTGTTGCCGCACAAGGAGCATTCCTGCTGCCCTTCCCGGACAAGGACGTTGCTGCCAACCCCAACCTCAAAGGCGATGCACAGTCCTACGATTTTTCACAATTAGGTTATTATGACGACTCAAAAATTTAAAGAATCATGATGATTAACACCAAAATAAAAACCGCATTGCTGCTGCTGATTGGCTTGGTAACGGGCTTTTCGATGGTAGCCTGCAACGACGACGACGAAACTGATACCAACGCGGATCCCGTGATTAGGTATTTCAGACCGACGGACGCCGCCATCGCCGATTCGCTGATTGTTGACCTCTCGCTCGGACAGACCGTAGCAATGATTGGCGAAAACCTCGACAACATCATCGGCATCAAGTTCAACGACCAGGAAGTAACACTCAATCCGTGCTACATCACCCCCACGGCGTTGATTTTCACCACGCCGCAGGCTATCCCCGGCACTGTCACCAACATGCTCTACCTCACCTGCAAAAACGGCAAGGTGATTGAGTATCCCACCGAGACCATACTGCCCGCTCCCGTCATCGAGAATGTCAACAAGGGATTCTTGAAGGCTGGCGACGTAATCACAATCAAGGGCAACTACTTCATCCCCACGGAAGACACCCCGATTACTATCACGCTGCCGGGCGACGTAAAAGCCACTCCCGACGAGTCGTCCACCTACACCACAATCACCTTCACAGTGCCTGACGGCGTAGCACAGGGCGGCGCATTGACAGTAGAGAGCGCATTTGGCGTTTCAAGTTGGTCTTACGACATGATACCCTACGCCGACCTCAAAGAAAGCAAGGTTGAGGGTCTCCTCTTCGACTTCGACGGCAAAAACGGCGCAATGGCAGCTGGCGCGGGCTGGCGTGCCGGCAACGCTGCAAATCCCCCTGTTGAGCTTTCTGGCAATGCCTGCCTCTTCGACAACAAGGGCGCGGCTCTCGAAGGCGACGTTTCTGGCACATGGCTCGAAGACAATATGACCATGAACTACTGGCCAAGCGAATCCGACAACATCCTCACACGCATCCCCGTTGCCAACATCGACGACTACGCTTATCAGTTGGAAATCTTCGTTGAGAATCCGTGGACGGGCATCTGCTTTGCTGTACAGCCCACAAGCCTTGCAGCCGTAAGCGCAAGCAACAACAACAACCAGTATTACGCCACTGTATCGTCGTACCTCTACGAGCCATACATTGCTACTCCGGGATTCACCACTGGCGGAGAATGGATTACGCTCACAATGCCGCTCAACCAGTTTACCAAGACTATCGACGGCAAATCAAGCAGCGGACTCGTCCCCGACGATTTGGCTGGTCTTACGATACGCTGGGCGGGCGCAGGCTCTGGCGACCTTACCGCGCTGCCAGGCTTCACACCCAAACTTTATTTTGACAACGTAAGGCTTGTTAAAAAGAAATATTAATGGAATGCAGACGGGTGGTCTGTATTAGACGGCTCGTCTGCTTAACCCTTTAAAAAGAAATAATTATGTTCACAATAAGCAAAAAATACTTATGCACGACGGTGCTTCTGGTGCTGGTTTTGGCTACTACCGCCATCACCTCGTGCAAAGACGACGACGAGGCAAAGCAGACCTACAACTTCCTTGAAGCCTTTGGTCCTTGCCCCGTGGCTCGCGGCGGCGAACTCACCTTCATCGGCGCAGATTTGAGCAGCGTGAAGAGCGTGGAGTTTCCCGGTGGCGAAAGCGTTACCCCGGTGTTCCAGGGCAACGGCAAGTTTACAGTAACAGTTCCCGAATCGGCACAGCCCGGCATCTTGATTCTCCACACCACCAACGGCGACATCAAGACCGTATCTGAAATCGGTTTTTCGGAGCCGGTAACAATCTCTGGATTCACCCCCGAGGCACAGCGTCCCGGCGGCGAGGTAACAATCTCTGGTAAATACCTCTCCAACGCCACCAACATTGCAATCGGTCAGATAAAGATTCCTCTCCATCCCGACAACGACGATCAGCAGGCCATCTACGACCAGTACATCAAGAGCCTCACCAACGAGGCAATCACATTCGTGGTTCCCGCCGAGGCTGTTACTGGCGAACTTAGCCTTGCCGACGGACAGCCTGTTAAATGCGGCACTATCACCGTAACAACACCCAAATTCACCTCTTGGAGCAAAAGCGACAACTTGATGCCCGGCACCGACGAAATCTCGATGTCAGGTTCAGACCTCGACCTCATCAACAAAATCACTTTTGCTAACGGCACTGAGATAGCCGCCGCCGACCTCAAACTCACCGCTTCCAAAGCCACCTTCAAGCTGCCCCTCGCAGCTGGCGACGGTGCTGTGACGATGACCACGGTTTCGGGCGTTGAAGTTGCCGCCGGCAGCATCAAGACCATCAAACCGACCGTAACATCATTTGGCTCTGCTAATGAGTTCCCCTACTGCGACGACATCCTTTTCATAAAAGGCACAAACCTCGGCCTCGTAAAGGCGATAATCGTTGCCAACAAGGCTGAAAACGAGCAGACCGTTACCACATTCACATCGACAACCGACACCGAAATCCAGTTTGCAGTGCCTGAACTCATCGGCACATCAATGATTTGGGACAACGCTGTCAGCAACAATGTTCCTAACGGCGACCTCTACATCGTAACTCAGAGCGGCGAGCGCATCCAAGCATCCTCGGCTACCAACAAGTTGCAAATCGGCTGGGCAAACATCGGCACTCCCGCATCTTACGAAATCACCGCTGGCGACCTCGTAACGATGACTGGCTGCACCAACACCGCCTATATGACCAAGGTAGAAGCCGACGGCGTTCAAGTGGACTTCACCAAGATTGCTAAGGATTCTTACTCGTTTGTATGGCCTCTCACCAATCCGGGTGCTGATAAGATTCTCACGGTATATTACACCAATGGCGACAACAACAGCAACCAGTGGGCTACCCACTTTACTGTTGCTACTTCATCAGCAGTATTTGTAACAGCATTGCCCGAAAGCCTGGTAAATGGTGCTGCAACCTTGATTAAGGGCGGCAATTTTGGCAAAGTGACCAAAGTGACCGTCAATGGCGACGAGCAGGTATTTGCATTGAAGGACGACAACACATTGTTCCTCAATGTAGCCGGCGTTACCAAATCGCCCGCAGAAGTGGTATTCGTGGCTGAAAACGCCTCCGACAGCTACACCGCAAAAGTGCCCGTAGAAGGTTTGGCATTGCCCGTAGTACCGTTTAAGTGGGGCACCACCGACAGAATGAAATTCCCGTTCACCGACGGCTGGGGTCCAGGACAGTGCTTCATCCCCAAATCAGCCGAGTTTGACAAGTACATCCAAGTAGGTGCAAAGATGACCTTCAAGGTTACCGTTGGTAGCAGCGGCGGACAGTGGCAAATCAACAATTCGTCTTGGTCGCAATACACCACTCTCGCAGAATGGAGCTTGACCGGTCAGGATGTTGAGCTTGTACTCGAACTCACCCAGAAGATGGTTGACGACTACAACGCAACAGCAGAAGGCGAGCCTTGGATGATTATGCAAGGCGACGGCTTGACCATTAATTACATCGAATTGCTGTAATCCGGCGACAAGCACTACTCTAAACTAAAAAACTTCCCCCTGCGTGCGATGCGAAAATGCAAGGCACGCAGGGGGATTTTTTTTGGGGGGTAATTTTTTGAATACGCGGCAATCTCTATTGAGCGCGTTTTTCCGCTATGAAATCATCAACAATATAAAGGTCGCTATATAAATACAATCCAGTTGCCTTGTTATGAAGATTTTCACATGTTTTGCTTTCATAAAACAATTGGAGAGCCTCAATAGGTTCTATATCAAGCCTTTTGGAGAGTTCCACCGCTATCGCGCCAATGCGGTTTGACATTATAATCTCCTGAATAACAGGGGATTTCGTCGGGTCATTAGATGTTGTTTGTTCCATTGTAAACAAGATAATTATCAATTATTTTTTGATTCAAAAAACAGATTTGATTATTGGGCTGATGCTCAGACAAACGTCTCAACGCTGTTTCAAATCCAATAATTCCCGCAATATAAAGATTGACAGTATCAATAATACGGTCGTTGGCGACGCCGCCCTCCACATAATCAAATGCTTTGGCTACATTATGACCCGTGCGGTTTTCCACTATAAAATCCAACCATTCGGCATCGTATGCCTTGAATATTTTGCATCGAAATTTATCCAAAACACTCTCTTTGTCAAGGGTATATAGATTCAGCACAGGAGTTTCACCACGTTTCAAAGCCGTATTCTTTGCCCACGAAACTGCCTGGGAACGGATATTAGTAACGTAAAAACCTTGACCAAAGTCAAGATTCTTCCGTCCGATTTTACACAACGGCTTGTCTACTACCTGTGTTCCACCATGATACACAACGAGTCCGCTCATTTTTTTGCCTCCCATAGTTTAAGACATTCCACCATATCTTCCGCTATGTATTCTCGGCTTTGGGTGTGCAATGTCTCATAGTTGTTAAAAATGTATTTATCAATCATACCAACATTTTTCATACGATTGAACATCTCCTTGTACGAGATATTCAGATGCCGTGCCGTTGTTTCTATGCAAGTAGCAACAAACGCCATAATGATTTGAATCTTTGGTATTTTCCTAAATTCAGGTAACATAACTTTGATCGTTTTAGTTTTGGGCAAAGTTATAAAAATATCTGCAAATTATTTGTGTCTTTTGTTTTTTTGCATTTTTTTGTAGCAAAATTTATAGTTCATTCATTAACACACGCTGTCTTCTAATGTACATTTAGGCGACCGCCATCACAAAAAAAAACATCGACCCGAATTTTCAAGCCGATGTTTTTAATTATCTGTACTTAATGAATCCCTTACGCCAAGCCTGCAAATCCCATGAATGCCATCGCCAAGATGCCGGCGGTGATGAAGGCGATTGGAACGCCTTTCATGCCTTCGGGGACGTCGGCGAGTTCGAGCTGCTCGCGGAGACCGGCGAAGATGGTGAGGGCGAGACCATAGCCGATGGCGTTTGCAGCGGCATATACGGCGGCTTCAGCAGGACCGTAGGTTGCTTTGCCTGCAACTTCGATTGCAACGCCAAGAACTGTACAGTTGGTCGTAATTAACGGCAGGAAAATACCCAACGCCTGATACAACGACGGCGAAACCTTTTTCAATACGAGTTCCACAATCTGCACGAGCGAGGCGATCACGAGGATGAACGCGATGGTCTGCATAAACTCAACGCCCATGCTGACGAGGAGTTTCTGAATGTAGAACGTCACGAGCGTCGCGATGACCATTACAAATGTTACCGCGCCCGACATGCCGACGGCGGTGCTTACCTTGTTGCTGACTCCAAGAAACGGACAGATGCCGAGAAACTTGCTCAGCACAACGTTGTTGACGAATATCGCCGAGATGATGATGAGAATGTAATCCATGGCTTAGTCCTCCTTCTTGTAAATTTTGTTAGACAATCGTTTGGAAACGGCTATCAGGTAGCCAAGCACCAAGAATGCGCCCGGAGCGAGTACAAAACCTATGATGCCGTCGCCTTCCATAAACTTGAATCCAAACACTGCGCCCGAACCCAAGATTTCGCGGATTGCGCCCAACACCGTGAGTGCCAATGTGAATCCCAATCCCATTCCAAGGCCGTCCAACGCCGAATCCACAATGCCGTTTTTACTTGCAAATGCCTCAGCGCGTCCGAGAACGATACAGTTGACCACAATCAACGGTATGAACAATCCAAGGCTTTCGTTCAACGCGGGAACGTATGCCGCCAAAATTTGCTGGAGGATTGTCACCAACGAGGCGATTACCACGATGTACGCCGGGATGTGGACGTTGTCGGGGATGAAGTTTTTGATGGCGGAGATGATGACGTTTGACAGCAATATCACAAACGTCGTCGCAAGGCCCATGCCCAAGCCGTTGATAGCCGATGTGGTGACGCCCAACGTGGGGCACATACCCAATATCAGCACCAACGCCGGATTCTCCTTCAGGAGGCCTTTGGTTAATATCGATAGTTTGCTCATTTCATTTAGTGATTTAATGATTTGGTGATTTGTTGAGTAATCCTTTCCTCTAAAAATCTTTCCTCAACAAATCTTTCCTTACTTGTCCTTGTCAATTGCGCCTTCGTTGGCGTTTTGATTGGTGCCGGTTGCGCCGGAGTGAGCCTCCACGGATTTGCCGAGGTGCGTCATCAGGGCGTCGTAAGCGGTCTGCACTGCGTGAGCGTATGCCCGCGAAGTGATTGTTGCCGCCGAGATAGCGTCCACGTCGCCGCCGTCTTTCTTCACTGTCAGACGGAATGCCGACGGATTTTTGCCATTGAACTGGTCGTGGTATTTGGGCTCAATTGCCTTCTGACCAAGACCGGGTGTCTCCGCCAAAACTGTTGCCTGCGAATTGATGATGGTGCCATCGGGCAGGAATCCCGTCAAAACCTCCACATGTCCGTTGTAACCGTTCATATTGCCCGCCTTGACAGCGTAGCCGACCGGCTGACCGCCTTTTTTGGCGACGTAGCATTGATAGGTCTTGCCATTGAGGGATATTGAAACGGCATCCTTCACGGGGTCGTTGTCGTGTTCGGGAAGTACGAGTTTCAGCGACGCCTGCTCCTTTTCGTCCTTCTGCTGCTGGATGGTGTCCTTGGTAGCGTCGTAGATGGCGGCTACACCGGCGGAGCATATCACGGCTATCAGCAACAGCACTACTACCATCTGTATGATGGTCGGGTTTTTCTTGTCTATCATGGTGTTATTTGGTTTTAGTCTCGCCGAAACGGGTGGGTTTAAACTTCTTGTTGATTAGCGGGGTAACGGCGTTCATCAGCAGGATAGCGAAGCTCATGCCCTCGGGGTAGCTGCCCCAAAGCCTGATGATTACCGTCAATAGACCAATGCCAACGCCGTAGATCAGCTTGCCCTTGTCGCTCATCGGCGATGTCACATAATCGGTAGCCATGAAAATAGCGCCGAGCAAGAGGCCGCCGCCGAGCAGGTGGTACAACGGATTGACGCACATTGTCGGGTCAATAAGCCATACGAGCGAGGTGAATATCGCCACGGTGGCAATTATCGAAACCGGTATGTGCCAGGTGATTATCTTGCGCCAAATCATATAGATGCCGCCAATAATCAATGCCAATGCAGCCATCTCGCCGAGCGAACCGCCCGTTGCGCCGAGGAGCATATCCAAAGGCTGGACGGCTTCTGAGGAGTGATTGATGGTCTGCTGGAGTTTTTCGTAACTCATTGGAGTTGCACCCGTTACGGCGTCGAGATAGTTGAGGCGGTTTTCGATGGGCAGAGGCCAAGTGGTCATCTGCTGCGGGAACGAAATCAATAGGAACACGCGACCCACGAGAGCCGGGTTGAAGAGGTTTTGTCCCAAACCTCCGAAAGTCATCTTGGCGACGCCGATGGCCACCAATGCGCCTATCATCACGATGAATGGGTTGATGTTGCTCGGGAGGTTGAAGGCGAGGAGTACGCCGGTGAGGATTGCGCTGCCGTCGCAGATTTGCGGCTTGGTCTTGAGTATGTATTTGGCTATCAGCCACTCAAACAATACGCAGAATCCCACCGAAACAAGCGTTGTGATTAGCGCGCCTATTCCAAAAAAATAGAGCGAGAAGAGGAACGCCGGTACGAGTGCCATCAATACGCCAAACATGAGGCTGCTGACAGTCTCCTTGCCTTTGGCGTGGGGCGATGGCGATATGGTTAACAAATTGCTCATTTTGTCGATGTTATAATAGTGGAAGGATGATTATTTTTTTCGTGATCTAATGATTGCCATTACTTTGCCCTTGCCGAAGTTCATATAGTCGAGTATCGGACGGTTGGACGGACAGGCAAACATACAGCAGCCGCAGGAGATGCAGTCGGTGATGTGATTGGCCTCCAGGTCGTCAAACCTCTTGAGCTTGGCAAGTTTTGAGAGCAGGTATGGCTCGAGACCCATCGGACAGGCGTCAACGCATTTGCCGCAACGGATGCAGGCGGCGGGTTCGCCACGGTGCGCGAGCGACTTGGGGAGCATCAATATGCCCGACGTGCCTTTTGCAACCGGGATTTCGAGCGAATTGACAGCCTTGCCCATCATAGGACCGCCCGAAATGAGTTTTTCGGTGTCTTCGGGCATACCGCCAACGGCCTCAATGAGCGCGCTTATCGGCGTGCCAATCCTTACGAGGAAGTTGCCGGGGTTTTTCACGCTGTCGCCAGTGACAGTCACCACCCTCTCGATGAGCGGCTTGTTTTTCATTACGGCTTCATATACGGCAACTGCTGTACCCGCGTTATCTACTACTGCGCCCACATCAATAGGCAGATGCGGTGGCGGCGGCACTTCGCGTCCAAGGATGGCCTTAATCAAGTGTTTTTCAGAGCCTTGGGGATATTTCAATTTCAATGGCACTACATTGATGCCGGGATAATTGGCTGAGAGTTTGGTGAGGTATTCGATGGCGTCGGGCTTGTTTTGCTCGATGCCGATGTATGCGCGGTCGCATTTGACAGCTTTCATCAACAATTGTGTGCCAATCATGAGTTCCTCGCCCTTCTCGAGCATCACGCGGTGGTCGGCGGTCAGGTAAGGCTCGCACTCCACGGCGTTGATGAGCACTGCGTCGGCTTTTTTGCCTTCAGGCACCATCAATTTTACGCGGGTCGGGAATGTTGCGCCGCCCATGCCGACAATGCCAGCCTCGTGCACCTTGTTGATGATGTCTTCGGGCTTGAGGTCGTCTATGTTGCGCTTGATGTCGGGCGTGCGGTCGATGGATTCCTCCCATTCGTCGCCTTCCACTGTAATGAAAACAGCCTGTTTGGTGTAGCCCGAAGCGTCAGCCACAGGGCCGATGTTTTTCACCGTGCCGCTCACCGACGAGTGGATGTTGGCGGAGACAAATCCGGTGGCTTTTGCAATCAGCTGTCCCACCTTGACCTTGTCGCCTTTCTGGACGATGATTTCAGCAGGCGCACCGATGTGCATTGCGCATGGAATCGCAACCGTCTGAGGCACTGCAAGCGGGGTGATGGGTTTTGCGGCAGTGATTTTCTTGTCGGCGGGATGGACGCCGCCCATTTTAAAAGTCTTTAATTCCATGTCTATTGATTTTCAGATTTTTTATCAAGATTAGGTTGTGCAGCGGGCTGCTCTGCCTTGGCAGGCGCGGCTGTCTCTTCGGTCTTTGGTTTGCGCGGCGGGAAGTTTTCTTCCTGGATGGCGCCGGTGGGACACTGCTCCACGCATTTGCGGCACATCTTGCACTTGTTGAAGTCGATGTAGGCGACATTATTTTCCACGGTGATTGCCTCGAATGGGCAGGTCTTGGCGCACTTGCCGCAGCCGATGCAGGCTGACGAACAAGCCTTCTTTGCCACCGCGCCCTTGTCCTTGTTGATGCACGATACATACACCTTGCGGAATTTCGGGGCTTTTTTGCGGAGCTCAATTACCATTTTTGGACAAGCCTTGACGCAAGCGCCGCAGCCCGTACATTTTTCGTCGTTGACCTCCGGCAGACCAGTCTCGTGGTTGATTTTGATTGCGCCAAACTGGCAGACGCTCTCGCAGTCGCCGAGTCCGATGCAGCCAAAGGAGCAACCCGTCTCGCCGCCGTAAGTAGCTGACACGATGGCACAAGTCTGTGCGCCCTCGTAGTTGCTTGTCTTTGGACGGCAATCCTTAGAGCCACGGCACCTTACCACGGCGATTTTGGCGTCGGCAGCCACAGCCTCAACGCCAAGCACCTCAGCCACTTTTTTCATGACGTCGTTGCCGCCGGCGGTGCAGACCTTGCCGTTGAAGTCCTTGACGCACGCCTCGGCAAAATTGCGGCAACCGGCGTATCCGCAGCCGCCGCAGTTGGCGCCCGGCAGACACTCCGCCACCTGGTCGATGCGCGGGTCTTCCTCCACCTTGAATTTTCTTGCTATCACATACAATATCACGGCGGCAAGTATCGCTATGCCACCCAATATCAATATGGATATCACAATTACATTATCCATTTTTCGTTTTTGATTGTTATTGTTTAATTAATATTTTCGATTTATTGATTTGTTGATTTGTTGATTATCGATTATCATCTTAATCTTTCCTCTTTACGCCTCCTCCACGGTGAACTTGAACTTCCGTCTCAACTTGTGCCGCAACATATATAATATAGTGTAGTATATTGGCAGCACCGCAAGTCCGCTCACGCAGCCGATGTCCTGACTGCCCGTAATTGCAATCAGCGTAAACATCACCGCAAACATCAGCACCAACGGCAATACGTATGCAAACAACACGCTGCTCAGCGCAAGTGTGGGCGTAAATGCAACCCTCACCTGCTGCCCGATCTTGAAATCGTGCCCAGGATCCGCTTCCGCCTCCACGCGGACGCGCTTGCCGTTGGTATGGCAAAGGCCTTTGGCTTGGCATGTGCCGCACGCCTCGCTCACAAGGATTTCGGCAACTACCTTGTTGTCAGATATTTCTACGACTTGTCCGTCGTGATTGATGCTGTCGTGGTTCATACGATGATGTGTATCATTACAAACTACAAAATTAATTAAATGTTATGAATAACGAAATTTTTTTGACGAAATGGTTGATTTTTTTGATGGTAATTAAGTCAAAATGTTGGAAAGTCAGCGAGTTAACATAAAATTAATATTTGTATTTTTTTTTATCGGCAACGCCATTGTTATTATAAATAAAGTGTATCTTTGCAGCCGAAATAAAAAACACAGTTTATGAACACACTTTATAATATACGACGAAATGCTATGTGGCTTGCGGCGCTCATACCGCTTGCGATGCAATCGTGCGGCGGCAGTGGTACTACGGGCGGCAACACCACCTCACAGACTCCCACTGCAAACACGCAGCAACAGCCTGCAAAACAGCATTTTGAGATTAAGATTCTCAACCAAAACCCCGAATCGACGGGCAAGGTGGGCGACAATTACAGCCTCAGCATCACCGGCGACGGCACCGTGACAGCCGATTCTACAATCATCAAGGTAGATGGCAAGACATTGGCGACGCTCCCGAAGGGCGAGACTTCCTTCACAATCGCGACCTCCGCGCTCAGGTGCGGCCGCGTGCCAGTGAGCGTTCAATTCTGCCTGCCCGACGGCAATAGCGAGTACGCCTCGCAATCGTTGATGCTGTACTCCGACATTGTGCCCAAGAAAAAAAGCTACAAAGTAGTGGCAACCTACCCGCACGACGTGGCGGCATACACGCAGGGACTTGTGTATGAAAATGGACACTTGTACGAATCCACGGGACTCAAAGGCAAATCGACCCTCCGCAAGGTGAAAATCGACAACGGCGACATCATACAGAGCGTCAACCTCGACGACGAACATTTTGGCGAGGGTCTTGCGATGATTGGCGACCGCCTGATGCAACTCACGTGGACATCGCACGTTGGCTTCGTCTATGACAAGAAGAGCTTCCAGAGGCTCTCGGAGTTCAGCATCGCCACCGAAGGCTGGGGACTTTCAGCCATCAACAATGACACCCTCGTGCTCACCTCCGGCAGCGAAAATCTCTATTTTCTCGAGCCCAACGGATTCGCCACGGTGAAGACAATTCAAGTCTGCGACAACCTCGGCGTGGTGCAGCGGCTCAACGAGACCGAGATGGTGAAAGGCCGCCTGCTCGCCAACATCTATCAGACCGACCAGATAGCCGAGATTGACTACAATACTGGCAAAGTATTGAGCTACATCGACTTGGAAGGCCTCTTGCCTGACAATCTGCGCACCACCGGCACCGACGTGCTCAACGGAATTGCCTACGACGAGGCGGGCGACAGGCTCTTTGTCACCGGAAAAAATTGGCCAAAATTGTACATAATAAAAATAATTGACACAAAATAAAAAAACTTTTGTGTGATTGAAAAAAATATAATACCTTTGCAACCGCTAAAAATATAAATGTTTGCAAATCATTATAAAAATATAAACAAAAACAAATGTCAAATAAAGGATTAATTAGGGTTTTAGCAATCGCATTGGCTTTGGCTTGCCTGTTTCACCTTTCATTCTCGGTGATAACATCGCGCGTCAAGTCCAAGGCTGCAGAATACGCAGCAGGAAATCCTGAGAAAGAGGCCAGATACCTGGACTCTATTGGAAACGAAAAGGTGTATTTCAGATACACTTATAAGGAGTGTCTTGAAAACGAACTTAACTTCGGCCTCGACCTCAAGGGCGGTATGAACGTCATTTTGGAAGTGTCTGTGGCAGACGTAGTTAACGCCCTTTCGGGTCATAGTCAGGATCCCACTTACATTCAGGCTCTCAATCTTGCAAAAGAAAGCCAGAAGGATAGTCAGGACGACTTCATTACGCTTTTTGGAAAGGCTTTTGAGAAGGTGGCTCCCACCGGTCAGTTGGCGTCTATCTTCAACAATTACAACCTCAAAGGCAAAGTTAATTTCAACTCCACCAACGCAGAGGTGCTCAAAGTGCTCAGGGACGAAAGCGAGGCGGCCATCGCCAACTCTTTCAACGTGTTGCGCACCCGTATCGACCGTTTTGGCGTTACACAGCCCAACATCCAGCAGCTTTCAGGCCAGACCGGCCGCATCCTCGTGGAACTTCCCGGCGTCAAGGATCCCGAGCGTGTTAAGAACCTCCTCAAAGGTACTGCAAACCTCGAATTCTGGGAGACTTACGACAACCGCGAAATCGCCAACAACCTTATGGCTGCCAACCAGCGCGTTAAGACTTTGAAGGATGCAGGATACGATTTTGACAACAATACAATGGCTGTTGCCGACACTACTACTTCAGCAGTAGCCGACACCGCAAAATCACTTCTCGGCGGCGATGACGACAATCTTATCTCCGACACCGATTCTACCGCACTCAGCCAAAACAACGACCAGTACGCAAAACAATATCCGCTCTTTGCAGTGCTCCACCCGATGCTCGACCAGAGCGGCCAGTGGTACGGCGGCGCAGCAGTTGGTTTTGCAAATTATAAGGATACCGCAACAGTCAACAAATATCTCGCAGCACAGCAGGTAAAAGACGTGCTCCCGCGCGACCTCAAATTCTATTGGTGCGTAAAACCGATGGAGCAGGACGAGAGCAGCTTTGAACTCGTTGCCATCAAAGTGACCAACCGCGACGGCACAGCTCCCTTGAACGGCGACGTCATCACCGACGCCCGCGAGGAGTTTGACGAGAGGAAAGGCGGCGCAGCAATGGTGTCGATGACCATGAACGGCGAAGGCGCACGTACATGGGGTCGCATCACCAAGGACAACATCGGCCGTCAGGTAGCTATCGTACTCGACAATTACGTTTACTCTTTCCCGACCGTTCAGTCTGAAATCAGCGGCGGCAATTCGCAGATCACCGGCAACTTCACCGTAGCCGAGGCAAAAGACTTGGCTAACATCCTCAAGTCTGGTAAACTTCCCGCACCCGCAAAGGTAATCGAGGAAGAAATCGTTGGTCCTTCGCTCGGTCAGGCTACCATCAACCAGGGTCTCTGGTCGTTTGTTGGTGCATTTGTAATTGTAATCCTCTATATGATTGCATTCTACAGCACAGCAGGCATCGGCGCTGCTATCGCATTGATCTGCAACGTATTCTTCCTGATGGGCGTTCTCTCGTCGCTCGGCGCAGTACTCACACTCCCGGGTATCGCAGGTATCGTGCTCACAATGGGTATGGCTGTGGACGCCAACGTCATCATATTCGAGCGTATCCGTGAGGAACTTCACAACGGCAAGGGCTTGAAGCTCGCCATCCAGGAGGGTTACAACAACTCTTACTCCGCAATCCTCGACGGTAACACCACCACACTCTTGACAGGTATCATCCTCTACATCTTCGGTCACGGTCCCATCCAGGGTTTTGTCACCACGTTGGTAATCGGTATCATCACCACCCTCGTAACGGCAATCTTCATCACAAGGCTGTTCTTTGAATTCTTGCTCGAGCGTGGCAAGGAGATCAAGTTCTGGACCAACTGGAACGAGTTCTTCCTCAAGAACACCAAGATCAATTTCATCGACAAGAAGAAGACCGCATACATTATTTCTGGTGCGTTGATTGTAATCAGCATCGCTTCGATGGCAATCAAGGGCTTCGACCAGGGCGTTGACTTCGTGGGCGGCCGCACATACGTAGTTAAGTTTGACGACAAGGTAGCCACCGGCGACGTAAGGGCACTGCTCGCAGAGAGCTTTGGTTCTGAGCCGCAGGTAAAGACCTTCGGTGCTGAGAATCAGGTAAAAATCATCACCAAATACCGCATCGACGATGAAGGCGACGGCGTAGATTCTGAGGTACAGACCATCCTCTACGACAAGTTGAAGTCGCTCTACAAGACCGCCAACATCAGCCGCGACATGTTCTTGCAGGGCTTTGTAATCAACAACGGCACTCCCGTACTCTCCACCGACGACAGCGTTGAAAACTTCGGTTTCCAATCGTCTTCCAAGGTAGGACCAACCATCGCCGACGACATCAAGCAGTCTGCAACAATTGCCATCCTCATCTCGCTCATCGTGATGTTCCTCTACATCTTGATAAGGTTCAAGAACTGGCAGTATGGTCTTGGCGCAACCACAGCGTTGATCCACGATACCATCATCGTGCTTGGCGTATTCTCGCTCTTCAGCTCGCTGATGCCCTTCTCGATGGAGATTGACCAGTCGTTCATCGCAGCTATCCTGACGATTGTGGGTTACTCCATCAACGATACCGTGGTCGTATTTGACCGTGTTCGTGAGTTCATCGGTCTGCGTCCGAGCAACCCGCTCAAGCAGAATATGAACGAGGCCATCAACTCTACGCTCTCTCGTACAGTCAACACCTCACTCACCACATTCTTCGTATTGTTGGTAATCTTCATCTTCGGCGGCGAGGTAATCCGCGGATTCGTATTCGCCTTGATGCTCGGTACTATCGTGGGTACTTACTCATCAGTATTCGTTGCATCCCCGATTGCTTACGACTTCCTCAACAGGAACAATGCAGCAGCCGAAGAAGGCAAGAAGGAAGACAAATACACCAAGAAATAGTTTTGCAACCTATTTGACATTATAAAATACCGCCGAGGCAGGATGATGCCCCGGCGGTATTTTTTTTACCACGTCATTAATCAGTTGAGTTTCAGCATATTTTCATTTCGATTAATATTTTTTAACAATTAAAGGAGCAATAGCGTATATTTTTCATGAAAATTATGTTATATTTGCAGTTGTTTAAAAAACGCAAAATCATTCGACTATGAAACGTAATTATGCAAAGAACGTCGGCGGACGCTTGCTGACCCTGCTTGCCATATTGCTATTTGCCCTGTATTCGGGTACGGCATCGGCGCAGAGCGGCAACCTGATTTTGACGCAAGGCAACGCCAAAATCTACCAAAACACCGACGGCTGGGTGATTTACCACGGCAACGCCGTCATCGCCCACGGCGAGGGAAACCTCGACATCACCGACCTGCCCCCCGCGTTCCAGGACTTCCTGGACTACTACGCGGCTCTCTCACTCGACAAGTCGCCGAAGAAGAAACTGTCGAAAGATGCTCCCACCCCCGTACAGTACGGCCCGTTGCTCAGGACACAGTGGGACCAGACCGCACCGTGGAACGACATGTGTCCGACAATTGATTTAGGTGCAGGTAATTCAGAACAGTCGGTCATTGGCTGTGTTTCCATTACAAGCGGTCAATTGCTCAACTACTATAAGACATGTAGCACAATCACCACATCAGGCACCAACACCTATTCCAAACCATTTTCCGCAACGAACAACAGTTTTTTGACCACTTACACCACAGAAAACGTTAACGGCACCACAAAATACAAATATAACTACAGCATCAGCAATTACACACCAGACTTCAACCTGATAAATGTCAATGACGAGAAACTGGCAGAATTCATGATTGCAATAGCCATCGTCCAAGGTGCAGATTTCGATGTAACAGCTAACGGTGGCACTGGTACTACGTATGTCAGCCAACAGAATGCTATGAACCAACTATACGGTTATGACGCTGTTTACTATTCCATATCAGACTTGAACTCTGAAAATTACATCAAAACAGCCATCCAAAAAGGTTGGCCCATCATAATCCGTGGTCAAAAAAATTCGGACGGCAGTGGCGGACACTCGTTTATGGTGGACGGCTTTGAAGGCTCAACGTTCCATATCAATTATGGTTGGGGCGGAAGCGGCGACGGCTGGTTTGAGAGCGAACCAACATATCAATATGACAAAGGCATCATCATCTCGCATCCCAAAAATGACAACATTATTGGAATGAAAGCATCGCCGAAGTATGTTCATATCTCAGGCAATGGCGTTGACAAGACCATAAATATGGTTCAAAATGGCAACGCATTGGAATACCGCCAAGAGGAGGATGTAACTCTTGCCGCTGGCGAATACGAGTTCTATTTTGAATATTCAGACGGAACAGGAATTGCCCCCTACACAGACGGCAAAACCATTGCTCTTACCGACGAATACAGCAGACTCGGCTATTTTGTAACGACACCCGCAAAATTCAAGATTTCAGGAAATTACAATGTGAACTTCTGGCATCTCCAAAACAAAGGCGAAATCAAGATAGAGTGCGCAGACTACAATGTTGCTCTCTCTGGCAAGGTATTGGACGAGCAATCCAAAGGCGTTGCCGGAATAATGATTGCTACATCGGAGAACAAACCTGTTCCCGAAAAAGACCAATACGATGAAAACGCAAAACTGACACAAAATTCCGATGGAACATCAACTTATTACACCTATCCACTTAACGAAACATTTCGTTGGATCAAAAGGGAATATGTACCAACAAAGAAGTGCATTTCACAAGTCGATGTAAAAATTTGCAAACAGGGCACACCAACTTCGGGCGTAACGGTCGCAATCTTGGACAACACACTGAATGTTTTGTGGCAAAAACATCTTTCCGATGCCGAAATAACTCACTATGCATGGAAATCGGTCACAACAAATGGAGTAGCAGTTATTCCTGGCAGTAAATACTATGTTGGATTAATGGTGGATACATACGACGCTAACAATTATTATAAATACCAAATCAGCGTTGACAATGAAATGCTTTACCGCGTGTACGGCACTGACGAATATTTCACAACCACAGATGCCGACGGCAAGTATTCGATGAAAGTTGAAAGAGGTGAAAGTGGTTTCACGGGAACACTTTACGCTTTCAGTGATGAATATTTGACAAACCCTATTTCGATTTCTAATGCCACCAAATCCATTGACAACTTGAATTTCAAGGCATTGACAAAGACAATCACAGTGTCAGGCAAGGTGCTGGATGCAAGTAATGCGACACTTCAAGGCGTTGTTGTATCAACACAATCTACCATACCCCAATCAGAAGCCTTGCAAATGAATGAAGTATTGTCAAACAGTGGTTATTCAGTGTCAAACACGTCATGGGAGACTGTTGAATTTACTCCGACACGTCCGTATCTGACACAAGTTGACATTATGGGATGGTACAAAGGGAATCCTGGAAGCATCACAGTTGCAATTTTAGACGGCAACAAGAATGTAATATGGTATGATGCCATACCACAAGAAAAATTTATCCAAACATACTCAAATTCCAAAAACTGGAACTCACTGGAATTTGGATATGCATTACCCGTTCAAGCCGGACAAAAATATTATGTAGGTCTTAAAGCAAATACAAAAGACGACGCCAACTACTATGTATATTCTCACGACGGCAACGGTGGTATGAATTACCGAGTCTATTCATGCGAAAAACCATTCGTAACATCATCCTCTAAAGGTGAATACGAAATAGAAATCGACCGCTATTTCTCAGGTTCGCTCTATGCCATTCACGACACCAAGACCTTCAACACCTTCACATTCTCCAACCTGTCAGCAAGCGCAACAGGCAAGGACTTCAAGGAGAATGGCGAATCTGTAAGCTACTACGGCGCATTGACAGTAACGGAAAAAGGCGGCGTGAAGACCGCTGTAATCGACGGAACATCATTGGAAACTGTTGAAATCAACGAAGAATTTACAGTACAATCACTGACATTGGAGCGCAAGTTCACCACAGGTGTCAATACCACAATAGTGATGCCGTTTAACTTCGATGCAAACGTATTTGCAGGCAAAGGTACTTTCCACACATTGAACCAGGTGTATTATGACACAGATAATAAAGTGTGGGTTGCTGAACTCTCGGCAGCAATCACGGGTACTATTGAAGCCAACACACCTCTAATCTACCAGCCTACATCCAACTCCACGGATGTAACATTCTCTAATGTTACAATCAAGAAAACAGTAGAAAATACCACCAGCTCAGAATGGCAGCTTGTTGGTTCATATTCGAAAGTGGAATGGAATGACCAATCTCGAGATTATGGCTTCGCTGCGGTTGCCAATGATGAAAAAGGCATCAAAATAGGCGACTTCGTGAGGATAGGTCAAGGCGCGTGGATGAGACCTATGCGTAGCTATCTGCACTACAACGGCTCAAATACCACATTCAGCAAATCAGCAATAGATTTGCCTCAGTCGATTATTGTGGTAATTGCAGAAGAAGAGCAACAAGAAGAACTACCGCAAGATGTTGAGGAAGAACAGACACAAGATGCAATTTCTATGGAAGACGACTTTGCAACACCTGTTTCTGAATTAGTTGCCAACAGCAATGTGAAAGTTTGGTCGTACGACAAGACAATCTTCATTGAGGCCACCGCTGGTCAAGATTACACAATCATCGACGCCAACGGAAGAATGTTGAGAAACTCCGCCACGACATCAGACCGCGAGGAAGTGGTTTTGAATACCAAAACAAGCGGATTGCTAATTGTAAGAATTGCAAACAAATCATTTAAACTCAAATACTAAACACAATGAATACAAACCAACAGAAGAAGGTGTATGAAGCACCGGAGATTGAGGTTGTAGAACTGGAAAGACAGCCGCAATTATTGTATGCGACTGGCACTCCCATTCCTGATTACAACAACGAGGTATTCCCGTAACCCTCGTCCACCTCACCCAACCCAAGACCGCCCCGAACAAGAATTTTCAGATTCTTTCTGGGGTGGTCTTTTTTGTTAACTGCAATTTTTATCAACGGAACAACTATTCCTCCGAAACTTTAAGAATGGTTAAAGGCAAAAATTTATTTCATAATCTCAATGATTTTTAGTTACTTTGCGGCATAATTTAACAAAACCCTAACAATGAAAAGACTTATCACAGCAGCAGTTTTGTCGCTGGCGGCAACAGCTGCGCATTCTCAAATCGTTATCAACGAAATCTGCACTGGCACCGACGAGCTTGTGTACAAGGGACACTCGAGCGACTGGGTGGAGCTGTACAACGCCGGCTCGGCTGATGTCAACCTCAAGGGATACGGCATCTCCGACAACCCCAAAAAACCGCGCAAACACGTCATCGACTGCGACGCCGTGATAATCCCCGGCGGACACGTGGTAATCCTGTGCAACGACCTTGGCACAGGACTCAACGCCGGATTCAAGCTCTCGAGCGACGGCGGCGAACAAGTGGTGCTCTCCAACGCATCCGAAGAAATCATCGACCAAATAACAACACCCATACTCCCGGACGACTATTCCTACGGACGCCTTAGCGACGGCGCATCCACATGGGGAGTATTTGACGTGGCAACCCCCGGCGTCAAAAACAGCAACGCATCGGCACTGAGCCCTACGCCCGTAATATCGCCCACCGCAGGCTTCTTCACATCGTCACAAAAAGTATCAATCACCTGCTCCGACCCTTCGGCAACCATTTATTACACCACCGACGGCTCGATCCCAACCAAATCGTCCAGAAAATACACCGCCACAATCACCGTCAGCAAAAACACCGCCGTCCGCGCCATCGCCATCAGCAACGGATGCAAGGACAGCAAGGTGGCAACGGCTACTTACTTCATCAACAGCCGCAAGATGACGCTCCCCGTGGTGTCACTCGTCACCGACAGAAAAAATTTTTACGATGACAAGATAGGCATCTACGTAGAAGGCACCAACGGCGTGGCAGGCAAATGTTCCGACAACCCCGTCAATTGGAACCAGGACTGGGAACGCCCCGTGCACATCGAATATTTTGACAAAAACCAGATACTCCAGCTCTCGCAGGACGCAGGTGTGAAGATTACCGGCACTTGCAGCCGCACCAACGCCATGAAATCGCTCCGCATCATCGCCCGCAAGGAATACGGCGACAACAGGCTGAGGTACAAATTCTTCGACAAGAAGGACATCGACAAATTCAAGTCAATTGTACTCCGCAACGGCGGCAACGACTTCCAGGGCACGATGCTCCGCGACGCCTTAATTACCGGACTTGCTGCAAGTGGCGGCATGGATGTGGACGTACAGGCGTTGCAACCGGCGGCAGTATTCCTCAACGGCGAATACCTCGGCATGCACAACATCCGCGAAAAAGTATCAGACCACTTCGCCGAAGAAAATTACGGCGTGGAGAGCGAACTTGTGGACCTTCTCGAATACAAGGGCGACAACAGCAGCTACGCCACACACGCAGGAATCATTGAAGGCGACAACAAGGAATTTGACGAAATGATGAAATTTGTGAAAAACAACAGCCTTGCCAACCAAGCCAATTACGACAAGGTAGCCGCACAAATGGACATCAACAATTTCGTAGATTATTGGATTGCACAGATATACGTTGACAACGAAGACTGGCCGATGAACAACATCAAATGGTGGAAGGCAAGAGGCGCAAACACAAAATGGCGCTGGATTCTTTTTGGCACAGAATATTCCTGCGGCGTATATGGCGGACAGCCCGACGTCAATTCTGTATATCGCGACATCGACGTCAATTCCACCGGCTGGTCCACCACCACTTGGTCAACGCTCCTGATGCGCAAGCTCTTGGAAAACGAAGAGTTCAAGGCAAAATTCCTCCAAAGGTTCTCATACCACATGAACACTACGTTCCGCTACGAAAGGGTGAAGGAATTTTCCGACTCGCTCAAGAATCTCGTCAAGACCGAGTTTATGGAACACGGACAAAAATATTACAACTGGTTAGTGCAAAGCTGGTGGGGGCAATCGACAGAATGGGAAAACCACATCAATAGCCTCAACAGCTGGTTTGAACAACGTCCTAAATACGTATCGCAGCATCTGAGGGATTATTTCCACATTACAAGCCGCTACGACGTCACAGTATCCGCCGACATCAACAATGTGAAATTCTCCATCAACCACTGCCCCTCCACAGCCAACGTCACAGGCAGGTATTTCTCCGATTACAACCTCAACCTCAGCGCAGTGCTGCCCGAAGGCAAGGCTGTCAACTACTGGATTGTAACATCATCCGACGGCAACGAGAAGAGGATTTACCAAGATGAAATTGACCTCAAGATCACCGGCAACGTGGTCGTAAAACTCTACACCAAGGACGCCACCCCCGCCACACTTCCCGAGAGGAACACCCTCTTGACCAAATTGTATATCAACGAGGTGATGCCCAACAACAGGGGCGCACTCTCCGACGAGACAGGTCATTTCCCGGGATGGATAGAATTTTACAATGACAACGATTTCGCAATCGACATGGCTGGCCTCTACATCTTTGACGGCAAAAAACAGCAATACCAGATACCCGGCGGCAGCAGCTCGCTCACCACAATCCCCGCCAAGGGTCACCTCGTATTCTTTGCAGACGGCAAGCCTGAACTCGGCGCATTGCACCTAAACTACACCCTCAAGGACGACAAGGAAAATTCCGTCAACCTCGGTCAGATGGTCAACGGCAATCCCACGTACATCGACTATATGGACGCGCCCTCCATCAAGAAAAACCAATCTTATGGACGCAGCTCCGACGGCAACACAAACCTCGTCACCTTTATGGAATCGACGCCTTTTGCCAAAAACAGCACTGGCAAGGTGGAGACACCGCTCCCGCCATACACCTACACAGGCGAGGACGAGGACACCGGCAACCCCAATACTGCCGTATCTGAGCAGGTAGTGGCATCCGCGACATTGAACGTGTACCCCAACCCCACCAACGACTACGCACAGATTGACACCGACGCCGAAAACGTAAGTTTCGCCCTCTACACCATCGCCGGCGAAAAACTCACCTCAGGCACCGGCAAGGAAATCGACCTCACCAACCTGCCCTCGGGCATGTACGTCGTGCAGGCATACGTAGGCGGCGCACTGAAAAACGTGAAGGTTATCAAGAGATAATTCAGAATTAAAATTTACAATTCATAATGCATAATTGCCATTCAGCTGATGGCGGTTATGCATTATGTTTTTTTATATATGTCAATTGCGGGATAAGTCATTTACTTAATTATAAGGACTATTGTTGCAAGTGACGGCAATGTAAAGTATTTTTGTGCCAAAATATAAACGAATTATGTTACCGTGGGGTTACACTCACGGCTATTATTTGTCACCCCTACGGGGTTTGGCTTCAGACAACTATTTGAAACCAAGTCCTGAAAGGACGAAAGATAATAGACGGGGGTGTGAGACCCCGTACAATGCGTAAATACAAATTATTATCAATTACAATGAAAAAAATACCATTTGTAAAGATGCAGGGCGCAGGCAACGATTATATTTACATCGATTGTTTCGCGACGCCCGTTGAAAGCCTCGGCGACATTCACGAACTCGCCCGCCGTATGAGCGACCGTCATTTTGGCGTGGGCGGCGACGGAATTGTGCTTATAATACCATCAGATAATGGCTGCGACGTGAGGATGAGAATGTTTAATTCGGACGGCTCGGAGGCTGAGATGTGCGGCAATGCAAGCCGCTGCGTCGCCAAATACGCCTACGACCACGCAATTGTTAAATCCGCCGACTTCACCCTACAGACCAAGGCGGGAGTAAAGACAATCCACGTTTTCACCGATACCAACAACGTTGTCAAGAGTGCGACCGTCGACATGGGCAAGCCTGCCGTGCTGCCTTCGAGCGCCCCGATTCCCGGCGGATTCAAATACACGGCTGTGAGCATGGGCAATCCGCATTGCGTGATTTTTGTGGACGAAATCACCGATGCACACGTACACACCGACGGACCAAAAATTGAAACCTGCCTCGAAGTATTCCCGCAAAAGACTAACGTGGAATTTGCACACGTAATCAAGCAAAATGAAATCCGCATGCGCGTATGGGAGCGCGGCGCGGGCGAGACTTTGGCGTGCGGCACAGGCGCGTGCGCTACGTTCGTGGCAGCCGTTGTGAATGAACTCTGCGGCGACAAGGCAACCCTACGTCTCCTCGGCGGCGACCTCATAATAGAATGGGACAAAAAAACCGGGCACGTCCTGATGAACGGCCCGGCTGAATATGCCTTTGAAGGAATCTACACAATCTGAAGAAATTCAGATTTGTAATGAAACCAAATTTTGAAAAAAATTGGTCGGTCTCCAGGGGATCGAACCCTGGACCCACTGATTAAGAGTCAGTTGCTCTACCAACTGAGCTAGAGACCGAAAAAAGAGCGGGAGACGAGACTCGGACTCGCGACCCCAACCTTGGCAAGGTTGTGCTCTACCAACTGAGCTACTCCCGCATAACAAACCGTCAAAACCCACAGCACGGACCTGAATCCCTACACTAAACC
>JAEEGK010003951.1_pt1 | contig 36588 bp, 38 predicted proteins | sample 8958771 | NCBI WGS metagenome assembly JAEEGK01 (sample SAMN16246547, study PRJNA631951) | gut metagenome | biome: gut microbiome; feature: rumen; material: SC-attached | host: Bos | place: Iran: Karaj | collected 2018-10 | reverse complement strand
CGGGACACCCATCAGATTCCCAGTCCGAATCTTTCCTTCGCCCGCTTGACGACCGGTTCCGCGATCGCGTTCGCGCGCTCGGCGCCGTTCTTCATGACGTCGAGCAGTTCCTGCGAATTGCGGATCTCGTTGAAGCGTTCGCGGATGGGCGTCAGTGCGTCCACCGCGACCTCGACCAGGTCCTTCTTGAACTGGCCGTAGCCGGACCCTTCGTAGTCCTTTTCCAGCTGCTCCACGGTCTTGCCGGAGAACGCGCTGTAGATGGACAGCAGGTTGGAGATGCCGGGCTTGTTTTCGATATCGAAGCGGATGACCCCTTCGGAGTCCGTCGTGCTTCTCATGATGGCCTTCTTGATCTTGTTCGGTTCGTCCAGCAGGGAGATGCGGCTCATCTCGTTCGGCGCGGATTTGCTCATCTTCGACGTCGGGTCGTCCAGGGCCATGACCCTGGCGCCGGCCTTCATAAAGCGGCCTTCCGGCACGACGAAGGTCGCGCCGTACTTGTTGTTGATGCGGATGGCCAGGTCGCGCGTCAGTTCGATGTGCTGCTTCTGGTCGTTGCCGACGGGCACGATGTCCGTGTCGTACAGCAGGATGTCCGCCGCCATCAGCACCGGGTACATGAACAGCCCCGTCGGCGCGGATTCCGCGCCGTGGCTCTTCTGCTTGTACTGGGTCATGCGGGAGAGTTCGCCGGTATAGGAATTGCAGGTGAGGATCCAGTTGAGCTCCGCGTGGCCGGGCACGGTGGACTGGGCGAAGATGATGGACTTCTTCGGGTCGATGCCCACCGCCATGTACAGCGCCGCGATGTCCAGCGTGTGCGACTTGAGTTCCTTCGGGTCCTGCGGCACGGTGATGGAGTGCATGTCCACGACGCAGTAGATGCATTCGTGATCGTCCTGCAGTTCCACGAACTGCTTCAGGGCGCCCAGATAGTTGCCGATATGGAGATTGCCTGTGGGCTGAACGCCCGAGAATACGCGTTTCATTTCTATTTTCCTCCCATATCCATGCTCAGCTGCTGCGAACCGTCGTCCGGTTTGCCGGCAGGCGCGCCTTCTTCGTCCTCCTCGCGGATGGACTTGGCCATGGCCACGATCTCGGTCTCTTCCTCGACCTTCATGATGCGCACGCCCTGCGTCGTGCGGCCCAGACGGGACACGTCGCTGGCTTCGATGCGGATGATGATGCCGTCGGAATTGATCAGGAAGACCTCGTCGTCATCCTGTACCGTCATGGCGCCGACCAGGTAGCCGGTCTTGTCGAACTTGCTCTTATCGTAGGTCAGCAGGCCCTTGCCGCCTCTGGCCTGGACTTTGTAATCCTTGACAGGCGTGCGCTTGCCGTAGCCCTTTTCGGTGACCACGAGCAGCTCCTCGCCCTTTCTCGCCAGTTCCATGGACACGACTTCGTCGTCCTTGTCCAGCAGGATGGCGCGCACGCCGCCAGCGGCTCTGCCCATCACGCGGACGTCGTCCTCGCTGAACGAGATGCACTTGCCCTTCTTCGTGATGATGATGACGTTGGCGTCGCCCTTCGTCTCCTTGATGGAGATCAGGTCGTCGCCGTCGCGCAGCTTGATGGCGATCAGGCCGGCCTTGCGGTTCGTATCGAACTCGGACAGCTGCATCTTCTTGATGTTGCCCATCTTCGTGCAGGCGATCAGGTAGCGGTCTTCGGAGAATTCCTTCACCGGCAGCACCGCCTGGATGCGCTCTCTCTGCATCAGGTTGAGGAAGTTGACCGCGGGCGTGCCCTTGGCCGTACGGTTGGCTTCGGGGATCTCGTACGCCTTGATCTTATACGCCTTGCCCATGCTGGTAAAGAACATCAGGTTGTCGTGGGTGGACGTGGTGATCAGGTGCTTGACGAAGTCGTTCTCGCGGGTCGTCAGACCGGTGATGCCCTTGCCGCCGCGCTTCTGCGTGCGGTAGGTGTCCTCGGAGACTCTCTTCAGATAGCCCAGGTGGGAGACCGTGATGACCACGTTCTCTTCCTCGATGAGTTCGGATTCGTCCACTTCTTCTTCGTCCGCGATGATCTCGGTGCGTCTGTCGTCGCCCCACTTGTTGCGGATCTCGGTCAGTTCGTCCTTGACCACGCCCATCAGCAGATGTTCGTCCGCCAGCAGGCTCTTGTAGTAGGCGATCTTCTTCAGCAGTTCCTGATATTCGGCCTCGATCTTGTCGCGTTCCAGGCCCTGCAGTCTCTTGAGCTGCATGTCCAGGATGGCCTGCGCCTGGATGGCGGACAGGCCGAACTTCTTCATCAGCTGTTCCTTCGCGTCGTCGTAGGACTCGCGGATGGTCTTGATGATCTCGTCGATGTGGTCGAGCGCGATGCGGTAACCCTCTAAGATGTGGGCTCTCGCTTCGGCCTTCGCCAGGTCGAACTTCGTTCTGCGGGTCAGCACCTCTTTCTGGTGCTTGATGTATTCCGTCAGGATGTCGTGGATGTTTAAAAGCTGCGGACGGCCGTCCACCAGGGCGATCATGATGATGGAGATGTTCGTCTCCAGTTCCGTGTGCTTGTACAGACGGTTGAGCATCACCTTGGGGTTGACGTCCTTCTTCAGCTCGATGACCACGCGCACTTCGCCCTTGGAGGACTCGTCGCGGATGTCGCGGATGCCTTCCAGCTTCTTGTCGCGCACGAGCTCGGCGATGTGGGAGATCATGGACGCCTTGTTGACGCCGTAGGGGATCTCCGTGAAGATGATGGACGTGATGCCGCGGGACCCTTCTTCGATGGTCCCCTTCGCTCTGAGCTTCACCTTGCCCTGGCCGGTGCGGTAGGCTTCCTTGATGGCGGTCTTGCCGACGATGGTGGCTCCCGTGGGGAAGTCCGGTCCCTTGATGATCTTGATCAGGGTCTCCACGTCCGCGTCGGGATCGTCGATCAGCTTGATGGTGCCGTCGATGACCTCTTTCAGATTGTGGGGTGGGATGGCCGTCGCCATACCGACGGCGATGCCGTTGGCGCCGTTCACCAGCAGGTTGGGGAAGCGGGCGGGCAGTACGACGGGCTCTTTTTCCTCGCCGTCGTAGTTGTCCACGAAGTCGACGGTGTCCTTGTCGATGTCGCGCAGCATCTCCAGCGCGAACGGGGCCATGCGGGCTTCGGTGTAACGGGAAGCCGCCGCGCCGTCGCCGTCCATGGAACCGAAGTTGCCGTGGCCGTCCACGAGGCGGTAGCGCATGTTCCAGGGCTGGGCCAGGCGCACCATGGCGTCGTAGATGGAAGCGTCGCCGTGGGGGTGGTATTTACCCATGACCTCGCCCACGATACGGGCGCTCTTCTTATGGGGTTTATCCGGCGTGATGCCCAGGGCATCCAGGCCGTACAGGATGCGGCGGTGGACCGGTTTGAGTCCGTCGCGCACGTCCGGAAGCGCTCTTGCAACGATTACGCTCATGGAGTAATCGATGTAGGAGGTCTTCATTTCGTCGTATATTTCGTGCTGTATGATCTTTCTGTCTTCTGTCAGATCCGGCATGTTTCAAACCTCCTTTCTTAAACGTCCAGTGTCGCGTATTCCGCGTTTTCTTCGATGAATTTTCTTCTGGGGGGCACCTTGTCGCCCATCAGCGTCGTGAAGATCTGGTCGGCGGCAGCGAAGTCCTCGACGGTGATCTGCACGAGCGTGCGGGTGTTGTAGTCCATGGTGGTCTCCCACAGCTGCTGCGCGTCCATTTCGCCCAGACCTTTGTATCTCTGGATCTCGGGCTTGTTCTTGCCCTGGGCCGCCAGTTCGGACAGCAGCTTGTCCTGCTCCTTATCGGAGTAGGTGTACCAGATGTCCTTGCCGACCTTGACCCGGAACAGGGGCGGCTGCGCCGCGTAGACGTAGCCCTCTTCGATGAGTTTTGGCATGTGGCGGAAGAACAGGGTCAGGAGCAGCGTGCGGATATGCGCGCCGTCCACGTCGGCATCGGTCATGATGATGATCTTGTGGTAGCGCAGCTTTTCGAGATTGAATTCGCTCCCGATGCCGCAGCCCAGCGCCGTGATCATATCCTTGATCGTATCGGAATTCAGCATGCGGTCGAGTCTGGCCTTCTCCACGTTCAGGATCTTGCCGCGCAGCGGCAGGATGGCCTGGCGCTTGCGGTCTCTGCCTTCCTTGGCGGAACCGCCTGCGGAGTCGCCCTCTACGATGAAAAGCTCGGACAGCGCCGGGTCTTTCTCGGAGCAGTCCGCCAGCTTGCCGGGCAGAGACGTGTTCTCCAGCGCGGTCTTGCGGCGGGTGAGGTCTCTCGCCTTTCTCGCCGCCTCTCTGGCGCGGAACGCTTTCAGGCACTTCTCGATGATGGGACGGGCCTGGGCCGGATTCTCTTCGAGGAACGCGAACACGTTCTCGGACGTGACCGTTTCCACGAAGCCTCTCATGTCGGTGTTGCCCAGCTTCGTCTTTGTCTGGCCTTCGAACTGCGGCTCCGTCAGCTTGACGGAGATGATGGCGGTCAGGCCTTCGCGGATATCTTCGCCTGTGAGGGGCTCGTCGCTATCCTTCATCAGCTTGGCTTTCTTCGCGTAGTCGTTCACCGCGCGGGTGAGGGCCGACTTGAAGCCGACGAGGTGCGTGCCGCCTTCGACGGTGTTGATGTTATTGGCATAGGAAAGGATAGTCTCCGTATACGAATCCGTATACTGCATGGCCACTTCCACTTCCTGGTCCTTCTTCTTGAACTCGTAGTAGATGACGTCCGGATGGATGGGTTCCTTGTTGGCGTTCTGGAACTTGACGTATTCCTTGATGCCGCCTTCGTAGTGGAACACTTCCTTCTTCTTTTTATCGCCCCGCTCGTCCGTCAGCGTGATCTTGATGCCCTTGTTCAGGAACGCGGTCTCGCGCAGATGGGACTGCAGCGTGCTGTAATTGAATTCGATATCCTCGAAGATCTCCGGGTCCGGATGGAAGATGACCCGGCAGCCGGTCTGACGTCCGCAGTCGCCGACGACTTCCACGTCGCTGGTCTTCTTGCCTCTCGAATAGGTCTGGCGGTAGATCTGGCCGCCGCGCATGCTTTCGACCTGCATGAAGTCGGACAGCGCGTTGACGACGGACGCGCCGACGCCGTGCAGACCGCCGGATACCTTGTATCCTCCGCCGCCGAACTTGCCGCCCGCGTGCAGCACGGTCATGATGACTTCCATGGCCGGACGGTGCATCTTCGGGTGCTCGTCTACGGGCATGCCTCTGCCGTTGTCGAGGATCTCCACGCTTCCGTCTTCGTGGATCGTCACCTGGATATTATTGCAATAGCCCGCCAGCGCTTCGTCCACCGAGTTGTCCACGATCTCGTAGACGCAGTGGTGGAGCCCCCTGGGGCCGGTCGTGCCGATATACATACCCGGACGTTTTCTGACCGGGTCGAGACCTTCCAGCACCTGGATCTGCGACGCGTCGTATTTTTCGCCGGATCCGGTTACCTTGATGTCTTCTGCAGACATAAAATTTTCCCCCTTACAAACATTTTTTTAAAGTGTACTTAACTTTTTTATAATAGCACGATTTTTTGCATATTTCAACGAGAAGGCCAAAAATCGCCCGAATTTGCGATTTTACTATATTTTTACAGAAACATATGTTTTTTAACACGTGTCAAAGAGAAAGAAGCGTCAAAAAATTTTTAAAATATTTTTAAAAACTAAATATTGTGGTTGTGGAAAAATGGGAATCATTTTTTCCACAACATGTGCAAAACTTGTGGATAACCTGCCGTTTCAGCCTTCTTTTCTCCTCTCTTCCTGTGGAAAACTACTTTGTGATATAATGCTCTGCACCCATAGATATGGGGGCAAATAACATATCGGAAGTTGACCCAATGACAAAACAAGAACTTAGCGAAAAATGGAATAATATGCTGGATCTTCTCTACGCCGGCATGGAACGTATAAAGGTAGAGAATTTTTTCCGTCCTCTGACGCCCGTCAAACTGAGCGAAAAAAAGGAAACGATCTATTTCAAAACGCCCGGTTCGAACCCCAGCGTCTATCAGACGATCATCAATAACAATAAAGCGCCCCTTTCCGACGCCTGTGTGAAAGTGTTCGGAAAACCCTATAAATTCGAAGTCGTCGAGATCGAACCTCCCGAAGAAGAGGATGAGAAGGATAAGAATCCCATTCCGGAGGATTTCTATTACGGCTTCAATCCGAGCTATACCTTCGAAAATTTCGTACAGGGACCGAACAACCAGCTGGCTTCCGCAGCCTGTCTGGCCATCGCGGATAAAGGATACGTAAAAGAATACAATCCTCTGTTTTTATACAGCGGACCCGGCCTGGGCAAGACCCATCTGATGCACGCGGTCGGCCAGTATATCCTGCGCAAAAATCCGAAAAAGCGGGTCATGTACGTGTCCTCCGAAGCGTTTACGAACGAACTCGTCAGCGCGATCCAGGAAAAGAGCACGGATAAGTTCCGCAACAAGTACAGAAAAGTCGACGTCCTTCTGTTCGACGACGTGCAGTTCATCTCCGGAAAGACCGCGACGCAGGAGGAACTGTTCAATACGTTCAACGACCTGTATAACGCGAGAAAGCAGATCATCTTCACGTCGGACAAACCGCCGCAGGAACTGGACGGCATTCCCGAAAGACTGACGAGCCGTTTCGGTCAGGGGCTTCCCGTGGATATCCAGACGCCGGAATACGAAACGAGGGTAGCGATCCTGAAAAATCTCGCCCTTCTCAACGACATCAAACTGACGCCGGAAGTCAACGACCTGCTGGATCTGATCGCGCAGAACGTCACGTCGAACATCCGCGACCTGGAAGGCGCTTTCACCCGCATCTACGCCACGTCCAAACTGCTGGACAAGCCGCTGAATAAAGACCTGGCGAAGATGGTGCTGACGGATATCTTCAATACGAAGACGAAGGAGATCACGCCGGATACAATCAAAAAAGAAGTGGCGAAATACTTCGGCGTGAAAGTATCCGACATGGAAAGCGAAAAACGGGCGAAAAATATCGCGTTTCCGAGACAGATCGCCATCTATCTCATCCGGGAACACACGAATTATTCGCTGCCGCAGATGGGCAGACTGTTCGGCGGAAGAGACCATACGACGATACGGCACAGCTACGAAAAGATCGCGGAGCAGATCAAGACGGACAGAGAACTGCAGGATACGGTGGAGATGATCTTCAGCCAGATCGAGTGATTTTTCCACATCCCCGTTTTTTTCTTCCCAAAGGTTTTCCACAGGTTTTTCCTTCCGGATCTTCCTGTAAAATAAATGAGTAAAAAGGTTTTCCCTTTTTCCACAGACCCTACGACTAAAACTACTAAAAAGACTATAAGAATATAAGGAGTGCCTCTATGAAATTCACATGTTCCCAGGGAGCGCTGACCAGAGCGCTGAATACGGTATCCAAAGCTGTTTCCATCCGCACGACCATTCCTATTTTAAAAGGCATTCTTCTCTCCGTGAAAGGCAACGAACTCACGGTCACGGCATCGGATCTGGATCTTTCCATCGAAACGAAACTGGAAGTACAGGGAGCGGAAGACGGCAGCGCCGTCGTTTCCTCCAGACTGTTCTCCGAGATCATCCGCAAACTTCCCAACGCCATCATCCAGGTGGAAGAAGAGGACGGAAAGATGGAGATCGCCTGCTTAGGGTCCCACTTTTCCATCGTTTCCCTGCCGGCGGACGAATTCCCCGCCATCGGCATGGTGAACCAGCTGAATAAGATCAGCGTCAAGAAAGACGTTTTCAAGGAACTCATCAAGAAGACGACGTTCGCGGCTTCCATCGACGAAAAGAAAGGCATTTTAGTCGGATGTCTGCTGAAGTTCACCGGAGAAAAACTGGAAATGGCAGCTCTGGACGGTTTCCGTTTAGCGGTCGCCAGCGACGAGATGAAGACGGACGGCGAAAGAAGCGTCGTGATCCCGGCAAGGATTTTAGTCGAGATCCAGAAGATCCTGATGGAATCCGCGGAAGAGGAAGAGATCTCCCTGATCCTCGACAGCAAGAAAGCGGAGATCATCACGAAGGATACCCGCATCGTCGCAAGACTGCTGGAAGGCGAATTCATCAAGTACGCGGACATCATCCCCAAGACGTACAAGACCCGCTGCATCGTAAGCAGAGAAGAGATGCTGTCCGGCATCGAAAGAGCTTCGCTGCTCGCGAAAGAAGGAAAGAACAATCTGATCAAGCTGGACGTTTCCGGCAGCAGGATCGAGATCACTTCCAGAAGCGAAGAAGGCAATTCCAAGGAAGTCATCAGCACGGAATGCGAAGGAGACGAACTCGTGATCGGCTTCAACTCCAAGTACGTATCCGACGTATTAAAGGCGGTCGGAGACGAAGAAGTCGTTCTGGAGATGTCCTCTCCGGTCAGTCCCTGCCTGATCAAACCGGTCGAAGGGGATTCCTACACCTATCTCGTTCTGCCGGTCCGCATTTCCGCGAATTAATGTATTTTAAGCAGATCAAGCTGGAAAATTTCAGAAACTACGGAAATCAGACCATAGAGTTTCATGAAAAACTGAATCTCTTACTGGGTCAGAACGCCCAGGGAAAGACGAATCTGCTGGAAAGCCTGTTCATCATGGGGCTCGGCAAGTCTTTCCGCACGAATAAAGATTCCGACATGATAGCCTTCGGCAAAGATTTTGCCAGGGCTTCTTGTGTTGTAGACGGAGAAAAAGACGAAACTTCGATCGATATCCTCTATCAGAAAGAAGGAAAGATCATCAAAGTGGACGGCGTTAAGCTCTCCAGAAGCATCGATCTTCTGGAACATGTCTACATCGTCGTTTTTTCGCCGGAAGATCTGAAGATCATTAAGGAAGGACCGGAACACAGAAGAAGATTTCTTGACAGGGAGCTCTGTCAGATCAAGCCGGTCTATTACAGCGACCTCGGAAATTATAAAAAAGTATTAAAACAGAGAAATTTTCTTTTAAGAGAAAAGAATCCGGATAAGAACCTTTTCAACGTATTCGACGCTTCGTTAGCGGATTACGGCACCCGCATCGTAAAGGAAAGAAAAGAATTCACGAAACGGCTGCAGGATCTGAGCAGTAAGATCCATTCGGATATTTCCCAGGGAAAAGAAACTCTTGCGATCGAATACGAGACAAAAGTGGAAGGAAAAGAAGCGTTCCGCGAACTGCTGGCGCAGAGCTTCGAAAGCGACGTCTATAAAGGATTTACAAGCTTCGGTCCCCATAAGGACGATCTGAAGATCGAAGTAAACGGCACCGATATCCGCACGTTCGGGTCACAGGGACAGCAGAGAACGGCCGCGCTTTCCATGAAGCTTGCGGAGATCGGACTCATCCGCCAGGAGACGGGCTGCAATGCGGTGCTGCTTCTCGACGACGTCTTATCGGAACTGGACAGCAGCCGGCAGAGATTTCTGATCGAATCCATGAAGGATATCCAGGTGTTCATCACCGCGACGGAGATCGATCCGCAGGTAAAGGCGTTATTGCCCGCAGGCTTTGAATTTAATATAGAACAAGGCTTCGCAAAGATGTTGACATAATACGTTTCTTTACATATAATATTTAGGCGTATTTGTAAAATTACCGGGAAAGGAGGAATTTCACAATGGCAAAAGGAAAGATGACTTATCAGCCCAAGAAGGGTCAGAGAGCCAAGGAACACGGTTTCCGCAAGAGAATGGCTACGAAGAACGGCAGAAACGTTCTGAAGAGAAGAAGATTAAGAGGAAGAAAGAGACTCAGCGCTTAAGGACCGCATTCTGTGGTCTTTTTGCTGAAGGAGAAAAGAGATGAAGAGACCCGAAGTACTCAGAAGACAAGAGGATTTTACGCGCCTCTATAAGACCGGAAAATCTTCGGGAAGCAGATATCTCGTTCTTCTCACGAGAAAAAACGGACTTTCTTACAACAGGAAGGCCTTTTTAGCGAGTAAAAAGGTCGGAAACAGCGTCTGCCGCAACAGGGCAAGACGACTGATGAAAGAAGCTTTCCGTAGTACGGAAGCAGAATTACCCGTCGGGTATGATTTCCTGCTCATCGCCAGGCACGCTATTTTGGATTGCAAATGTCAGCAGGTAGAGGACTCTCTGCGCGCTGCGTTGAAAAGAATCAGACTGATCTAAGATGAAGCACGTACTGATATTCCTGATCAAGTTTTACAGGGCCTGCATTTCTCCCTTGATGGGACCCTCGAAATGCAGATACATTCCCACGTGCTCCGAATATTGCATGGAAGCGATCCAGAAATACGGCGCCTTAAAAGGTGGTATTCTTGGAATTAAGAGAATACTCAGGTGTCATCCGGGCCGTCCCGGGGGCTACGATCCCGTACCTTAAGGTAATTTAAGAAAAAACTTTCACGGAGGAACAATGAATTTTATCATCGGATTGTTCGCAAAGCCGATAGGTTCCTTGCTGGCATGGATCTATGGGATGGTCAACAATTACGGCCTTTCCATCATTATTCTTACGCTGCTCGTAAGATTGCTCATCCTGCCGCTCTACGCGAAACAGATCAAGTACCAGTCGAAAATGACGGATCTTCAGCCCAAGCTGAAGGAGATCCAGGAAAGATACGCAAACGACAGGGAAACTCTGGGTCAGAAAACCATGGAACTCTATCGCCAGGAGGGCGTAAGTCCTTCCAGCGGATGCCTTCCTCTTCTTATCCAAATGCCTATCATCATGGGTTTGTTCGCGCTGCTCAGAAGCCCTCTGACTTATATGACGGCGCCCCAGATGATCGCGGCAGTACACGAATCCTTCCTCTGGGTCAAGGACCTGTGCCAGCCTGACAGCTGGATCCTGCCCTTGATCGCCGGACTTTCGACGTATTTCACCTATACGGTCGGAGCCATGGGACAGGGCGCGAGCGGCGGTGACCCCACCGGCGCCATGAACAAGATGATGCAGTACTTCTTCCCCATCTTCATTTTCCTGATGGGCAGATCGTTCCCTGCAGGTCTTGCGCTCTACTGGGCCATCGGTAACGCTTTCATGATCTTCCAGAGCTTCTATATGAAGAAGGTCAGAGAAAAAGAATCCATCCGCGACGAGATCATCCAGGAGGAAAAAGAGAACAGAAGACAGGCAAGAGAAGCCGCAAAGAAAGAGGCAAAGAAAAAGTAAACAGACACTTTGGAGGCAAAGTTAAGCATGAGATATTCGGAAAAATGGGGTGACTCCATCGACAGCGCTGTCGATCTCGCCCTGGCCGACCTGAAGCTCACGAGAGAACAGGTAACGGTGACCGTACTGGAGCAGCCTTCCAAGGGATTCTTCGGAATCGGCTCCAGACTGGCGAAGGTAAGGGTCGAAGAGATCGAGCCTCCCAAGCCGGAAAAGCCTGCAAAGCCGGAAGTAAAAGAAAATACGGAAAAACCGGAAAGACCGGCGAAACAGCAGGAAAAGCAGGTCAAGAAGGAAGACGGCCTCGAGATCGTTATCGAGAAATGCGGCGTGGACGAAGAACCCCGCAAGTCTTCCAGACACAGAAACAAGAAGAGAGGCCGCAAACCTGAAAAAAGAGTCAGAGAAGCGGCTGTCGAAGACGAATACCTGTTCGAAGAAGTCAAGGTCCTGGGCGAACGCCCCGAAGATCTGGTGGAACAGGAAGAACACGTCGCAAAGACTTTCCTGCAGGACGTTGCGAAGGAGATGGGCCTGAAGGTCAACGTAAAGGTCTCCAGCAACAAGGACAACGTCTACGTGGACATCGACGGAGAAGACTCCGGCACGATCATCGGCAAGAGAGGCTCCACGCTGGACGCTCTGCAGTACCTGACCAGCCTTGTGGTCAACAAAGATCAGAACAATTACATCCGCGTCGTCATCGATGCGGAGAATTACCGGGAAAAGCGCGAAAAGACGCTGGAAAAGCTGGCGTTCCGCCTGGCGGACAAGGCGCTCCGCTCCGGCCGCAGCGTAAGGCTCGAGCCGATGAACCCCTACGAAAGAAAGGTCATCCACACGGCGCTGCAGCAGCGCAAGGGCGTGACCACCCGCAGCGAGGGCGAAGAACCCTACAGACGCGTGATCATCGAACCGGTGAAATAAGGCAAACGAAGACCCGCTCCGAGAGGAGCGGGTCTTTAGATTTGTGATATACTTTGTATAAATAGGATGCTCTTGAGGATAAGGCTATGGACATCAGAAAGACAAAGGATTACTACAAAACGCTGCGCGAAGACGACCTTTGCGACTGCGATTATTGCAAGAATTACTATAAAGAAATAAAAGCCGCCTATCCCCTGCTGGCTGAATACCTGGAAGGAATAGGCGTCGACATCGAAAAGCCGTTCGAAGCGATGCCGCTGGAACCGTACGAAGGTTACATCGAATACATGGCGGTCCAATACGTCGTGATGGGGGATCCGTCTGGCTTTGCGGAAACGGAGGTTGCCGGGGTCCATATCGGCATCGCGGACTCCCACCCGATGACAGACATCGCGGAGCCTCACTTTGTCATCGAACTGTACCCCGTCACGCTGAAGTGGACGATGGATCAGGACCGGGACCAAAAGGGAAAGATACTGTGAAAAAATATACCGCTCCCATCCTGATGCTGGCGATCTTCGAGGCGGTCGCCGTTGCGCTGTGGCTGACAAAAGACAACATCTTCTATTTGTTTAACTTCAGCTATATCGGCTGTTCGATCGCGCTGGGGACCTTCCTGTTCATCAGAAAACACAAACATGCCCGCCGCGTCGTGCAGCTGCTGGTCGGCCTGTACATGCTGATCTATCTGGGATTGATCTGCGGGGAAAACATGCAGATCGAAGGGTTCTGGTACTATCTGTTCACCGGAGTCTTCGAAGCGGCGACCATCCATTACGCCGTGGCGAAGATCTTCGGTCCGCTGATCTTCGGGCGCGGCTGGTGCGGATATGCCTGCTGGACCGCGATGGTGCTGGATTTTCTCCCCTTTAAGGTGCCGGCGCAGCCTCGAAAGAAACTGGGGCGGATCCGGTACGTCACGTTTGCTTTATCTCTGTTTTTTGTCGCCGCCCTGTTTCTCGCGCACGTCGGAAATATCGAGAAGATCATGTTCTGGGCGTTTATCGCAGGGAACGTCCTGTATTACGCTGTTGGGATCGTCCTCGCGTACGCGTTCCGGGACAACCGCGCGTTCTGCAAGTATATTTGCCCGGTGACGGTCTTTCTGAAACCGATGAGCTATTTTGCCCTGTTCCGGGTGAAATGCGACAAGGAAAAGTGCGTTTCCTGCGGAAAATGCAGGCAGGTCTGTCCGATGGACGTGGACGTCACGGACAATTCCAGAAGCAGAGAAAACGGCACGGAGTGCATCCTCTGCATGGAGTGCGTAAAGAATTGCCCGAAAGGCGCGCTGTAATCAAAAACCGGTTTGGAGAGGCTGTTTCTTTCCAAACCGGTTCTTTTTGTCCTTATTCGTCCTTCTTTTTGCGCGCTTCGCGCTTTTTTCTCCTCTGTTCGCGGTTATTCTTTTCCGAATCGAAGATCTCCACGGCAGCGTCTGTCAGCTCGTCCGACCAGACCCTGCCGCTTTTTATGGCTTTCGCCCACGGACAGAGCGTCTCGTAATCGCTGTCGAAAACGACGGTGTAGGGCGGTCCGCAGCGGTCGTTGACGGACATGTACAGGTGCCGGCCCTCGTACATGACGGAGCTTGCGTCGCCTTCGGTCATTTTTTCGTCGAGCTGTCCGTACTGTTCTTTCGTCAGCTCATACAGATCGTAGGCCATACCGCCGCCGTACTCTCCGAAGTAACGTTCGTTTTCTTCGTCATAAAAGGCGTTCCAGCCGTTTCCTTTTTTGCATTGCATTTTTATCACCTAATAGAATATTCCGCGACCTTCGAATACTCCGTGTCGTCACCCGCTGAGTCAAGGAACAATTGGCGGGAAAAGACGATTTCTTTCTCTGTCAGGCATAACTCGAGGAAACACAGATAGATTCCGATGTCGATCCTGTTGTAATAGGCGACTGCCGCTGCCGGCATGATGCCCCTTTTGCCAGGTTTCTTATAGCGGAAGACCGTCAGTTTTTCGCCGTCGTTGCGGACGAACCAGGGCTGGGAATTGCAGGCGCTGGGCGCGAAGCGCGCGATGTCCGCGACGCCGAGCGGGTCACCATCCCAGGTTTCTTCCAACGGTTTGCGCTTGGCCTTGAACATGTCTTTCCGGTACTTTGTTTCGTCGCTGATCTTGCGGATCGCGATCATGATGACGAAATCCAGGCCGTCGCAACTTGCGATGTCCGGCTTACCGATGCCGAACCACAGCGTACCGATGTTGCGGCTGACCAGATACAGGTCGAGCTGCTCGCCGATATAGCCGGCGTTCATCAGATAGTTGTCCTTCTTTTCGCTGTAGATCAGGATGCAATACTCCGCGTCCCTTTTGAAATTGACCTTCGCCGCGGACACGATGCGGATGGCGGTGCGGATATCCGGATAGAGAGGTTCGAAGCCTGCATAAGCCGCCTCGATGTCCTTCAATTCTTCCGGGGTCAGCTTTTCCGAACCGGCGTTGCGGAACAGATGGAAGGACTTCCGTTTGAAGATCATGGGGTAAAACTCGGTGTTCATGATGCCTTCTAATTATGGTTCGACAAAGATGGGCAAGTAATAATTGGACCTGCCGGATTCGTGCGCGACGTGGCCGCTGAGCACCTTCTTTCCGGAACCGGAAACGAACTTCGCCTGATAGGTGATGATCGCGTTCGCGCGGGATCCGTAAAGCCCGGTATTGAATCCGTTCTTGTGGATAATATCCTTCATTTTCAGTCCGTCCGGATGCGCGCCGTTTCTCAGAACGGTCGTGCCGGGGACCAGTTCCATTCCTTCCGGGAAGGTCTCCCAGAGGCATACGTTCCGGAAATCGAACGTGCCCAGATTTCTGAATTCGGTCCGCACGGTAAAGATCTCGCCCAGTCTTACGTGCCTTTCCGGCAAACCGTTGTCCGTCTGTATCCTCTTGCTGTATCCGATCTCGCCGCTTTCCTCGGCTGCCCGCACCTGGAACGTGACCCGGCAGAGAGCGCCGGCCGGAACAGTTCCGTCGAACCGGTCCAGACCCACGTAAAAACCGTGATCGGTCTCGATAAAGGACGTGCTCAGTTTCAGTCCGTCGCAGGCGCCGCTGCAGTGATAGACCGCAGAGGCGTCGACGAAGTTCAGAAAGAGCGTCTTTTCGCTGTGGATCTCGATGCCGCTCCAGATCTGCGCCGGAGAGGCGTTGATGGAAGACAAAACCGCCAGTATTTCGCTTCTTCTGCTTGGGCGGACGTATTCCGGCAGGTGAACAGTGATACGCGCGCTTCTCGCTCCGCCCTTCTCCGCGTCCGTGGCGTTGTTGTGGATCAGCAGCTCGAATTCATAGGTCTGCCCGGGACGCAGTTTGACAGAGGCATAGGGAGAAAACGTATCGCTTCCCGGCAGTTTTACGCGCAGAAAATGTTTTTCGTCGCCGTACGCCGGGTGGTCTTTGATGGAATTGAACGTAACGCGGTCGATAACAGAACCGTTGGAATAATACTCCCGGTCGGGGCCGGGCGGCGTGGCGCTGAACTTGCCGAGGCATTTCTGGATCGGGTCCAGTTTCTGCAGCCGCTGCAGGCATTCGTCGTAGGTCGTGGGTGAGATCGCGATATTCTGGATGCGGTCGATCTGCCGCTGAAGATCCTCCTCGAACTTCGCTCCGTCCAGATACAGCGGAACGATGGTTTTTTTCTGCTCCAGCGCCAGTTTCAGCTCCAGCAGGCAGTAGTCCGATCTCACGAAATGGCTGGAGATGAACAGGAGAACGACGGAGGAGTCTTTCAGTCTGTTTTTGATCGTGTCGTCCCATAACGAGCCGGGCTGGATGTCGCGGTCGTACCAGATGCTGTAGCCGCTGCGTTCGAGCCGGTCCGCGATGCTGCTGACAATTCGCTGGTCCTGATGAGAATAACTGACGAAGATATAACGGTCCATAGGGAACCTTCTTTCTTAGAATGTCAATGGAGGAGCCTGAAGAAACATCTCCGCGCTGTCTTTTCGCGGATCCTTCAGGTTCAGCCGGAACTCGATCTGATAATAACCGCCGTCCGGCATGCCGAGCGCCTGCCCGTAGATCCACCGCCATGACCCGAGCAGCGCGCTGCGGGTCACGCGGAAAGAGAGACGGACGGAAGTTCCGGTCTCGTCGAGAAGCGGAACCGTTAATATGGAACCGATTTCCGCAGACGCGAAAGCGCTGCGGTCGTTGTTGGGGAAAGAATATTTAGTCATGGGCGTCTATGAAAATGTCACATTGTACCTGTCCCCATGTGTCATTTTTTCAGGAAGACTGTGTAGACGATGTCGATGGCGAACATGATAAGAAAGACGATCGCCAGGGTCTTGACTTTCTTCGGGCCCAGCTTCTCGCAGATCTTTTCGAACAGCGGCTGCAGCACGTACAGGAACAGCACGCCGCCCAGACCGAAGCGGATGGAGGGAGACAGCGCGATGCGGGCCTGGAAGTTGATGGCGTAGTCCGCGTAGGTCTGCCAGGGCCAGCTGCCGATGAGGGCTTCCAGGGCGTAGGACGTGCCCAGCTCGATGGCCGTCGCGATCAACATGCAGAGCAGAAATACGACGGGGATATAGGCGAGCTTTTTACCGCCCTTCTTATTGCGGATGACCGGGTAGACCAGCAGCAGGAAGGCCAGCGCGCCGACCCCGTACACCGGGGTATACGGGCCGAAGAGCACGCCGCGGTTGCTGAAGCCCCAGCGGTAGACGACGACTTCCAGGAACACCTCGTAGCACCATCCGATGACGGAGTAGAAGGTGAAGTAGACGACGTAATTCCAGAAGGATGTTTTCTTGATGTTGTTCTTTTCGTTTTGCATTTCGATTTCCTATTCTCTATTTTCCTAAGCAAAACCGTTCGAACACGGCATCTATGATCTCGCCGGAGGCGGTGTCGCCGGTGATCTCTCCCAGATAGCTGAACGCGGCGTTCACGTTGACCTCGAGGAAGTCGATGGCCTCGTTTCTTTGGGTCATCGCTTCGGCTTCCTTCAGCTCCGCGAGCGCGTTTTTCAGCAGCTGGATATGGCGGCTGTTGGAGACGAGGATGTCCTCTTCTCTCCTCACCTTTCCGCCGGTGATCAGCGCCTCCATGGCGTCTTTCAAGGGCTCCGCGCCTTCATCGTCTAATAACGATGTGCTTACGATCTGCGCAGTTTTCAGGCGGCTGCGGACGTCGCTTTCCGTCACGCAGGGCGGCAGGTCCGTCTTATTCAATACGGCGATGCAGGGGCGCCCTTCGGCGGCCTCCATCAGCGTCAGATCGTCCTCCGAGAGCGGCCGGCTGCTGTCCAAAAGCAAGAGCACCAGGTCGGCTTTGTTGAACGCGTCGCGGCTGCGGTCGATGCCCAGCGCCTCCACCACGTCCTCCGATTCGTGGATGCCCGCGGTGTCGGTGAGCCGCAGAGGAATGCCCCGCAGAGAGATCTGTTCCTCGATCGTGTCGCGGGTCGTGCCCGGGATGTCGGTGACGATGCTGCGGTGCTCGCCCAGGAAGAGATTCATCAGGGAGGACTTGCCCACGTTCGGCTTGCCGACGATGGCGACGGACAGCCCTTCGCGGATCACCTTTCCCTCGTCCGCGTTCGCCAGCAGTTTTTCGATGGCAACTTCCGCACCCCGGACCGCGGCCAGGATCTTCGCGTAGGTCGCTTCTTCGATATCCTCGTCCGGGTAGTCCATGTTGACCGTCAGCAGCACGAGCAGGTCGAGCAGGTCTTTGCGCACCGCCCTCACCTTTTCGGACAGTTTGCCCTGCATCTGGGACACGGCGGTCTCCAGACTCTTGCCGGTCCTGGCGCGGATGACGTCGATGACGGCTTCCGCCTGCGCCAGGTCGATGCGGCCGTTCAGGAAGGCCAGCTTCGTGAACTCGCCCCGCTGCGCCGGCTGGGCGCCGTTTTCCAGACAGAGCTCCAGGATGCGGCGAAGGGACACCATGCTGCCGTGGCACTGGATCTCGACCAGGTCTTCGCCGGTATAGGTATGGGGCGCCTTCATGAACACGCACAGGACCTCGTCGACGGTCTCGCCGGTCTTTGGGTCTGCGACGTGGCCGTAGTGCATGTGTCTATCCTTGAACTGGAAGGCCTTTCGAGGGGCCTGTTTTTGATTTTGCGGGTCTTTTGCGCGGCCATAGGGCACGAATACCCTCGCGGCGATCTCCTTCGCCTCCGGGCCGCTCATGCGGACGATGCCGATGCCGCTCTCGCCGTACGCGGTGGAGATGGCGGCGATGGTGCGGTCTGTGTTCGGGAGGGTCATGCCGGGGCGCCTCCTTTCAGCTTCTGCACCAGCGAAATGGTGCGCAGCCAGTTTTCCCGCATGGCGCCGCAGGCTGCGGCCCTGTCCTTCGCGCGGATGGCCTGCAGGATCTTTTCGTGGACCCGCCAGGAATTCTCGTAATTGTCCTCTTCCTCGAAATACAGGTTTTCGATGCGGAGCATCTGGATGTTCAGGATATCCGTAAAGCTGAGCAGGAAATCGTTGCCTGCCTTGCGGACGATCACGTCGTGGAACTCCTTGTCCAGGGTCTGGGCCTTGTGCAGGTCCGCGCTGTTGCGGCGGTTTTTCAGGGCTTCGTTCACCCGCTCCATCTCCGCGATATCTTCTGCTGTGAGCGCGTCCCAGGCGAACTGCAGCGCCAAAGTGTGGAGCTCCGCCAGGAGCACGTAGGACTTTTCGATCTCGTCGTAGTCGAACTTCGCGACGCGGCTCTGTTTGCCGGGCTCGATCTCCAGCAGTTTCTGATCTGCCAGCAGCTGCATGGCTTCGCGCACAGGCGTGCGGCTGACGTTGAAATATTTGGCGATCTCCTGGTCGTAGATCTGTTCGCCGGGCTGCAGCGTGCCGTCGGTGATCCATTCGCGCAGCGTCTTATACACGAGGGCCTTCGCCGTCAGGCGCGCCTCGGTCTGTTGTTTTACCGGTATGGGCATAAAATGCTTCCTTTCTGTTTACAGACCGATTATAACACTGCGGGGCGTGTTTGAAAAGTGCAATATATTGCACGAAATAATCATTGTGAAAAGTTGCGCAAACGGCTTGACAATGCTGGAATCCGCTTGTTATAGTGTAAATGCGATATGCAATATATCGCACGAGAATAAAGGAGGAAGATATCCATGAGCGAGATCAAATACTGCAAGATCCATCACAACACTCCCCTGGCCAGCCCGGCAAAGTTCTCGAAGGAAGAGGCGGAGAAAGCGAAAGCGTTCCACAGCACCTTCGAAGAATACTGCGTCACCCCGCTGGCGAAGCTGTCCAACCTGGCGGCGGCGCTGGGGGTCAAGGACTTCTACGTCAAGGACGAGAGCTACCGCTTCGGCCTGAACGCGTTCAAGGCGCTGGGCGGCACCTACTGCGTCGGCAAGTGCGTCGAAGAGCGCAAAGCGGCCGGCGACAACTCCCAGCTCACCTTCGTCACCGCGACTGACGGCAACCACGGCAGAGGCATCGCCTGGGCCGCGGCAAAGCAGGGTCATAAGAGCGTTGTGTACATGCCCCACGGCAGCGCCGAAGAAAGACTGGAGAACATCAAGAAGGCCGGGGCGGAAGCGTCCATCACCGATCTGAACTACGACGACGCCGTGCGCTTCGCCAATTCGCAGGCGGAAAAGTACGGCTGGATCATGGTGCAGGATACGGCCTGGGAAGGCTACGAGAAGTATCCGACCTGGATCATGCAGGGATATACGACCATGGCGCTCGAAGCGGTGGAGCAGCTGGGCGGGGTCAAGCCCACCCACGTGTTCCTGCAGGCGGGCGTCGGCGCCATGAGCGGCGCGGTCACCGGCTTCCTGGCCAGCTACTACGGCGCGGATAAGCCGAAGATCGTCATCGTGGAACCGGACGCGGCGGACTGCATCTATCAGACGGCCAAAGCCAACGACGGCAAGCTGCATCCTGTAGGCGGCGCCCTTTCGACCATCATGGCGGGCCTGGCCTGCGGCGAACCCTGCACGATCGGCTGGGAGATGCTGCGCGATTATGCGGATTATTCCGTTTCCATGCCGGACTGGGTGGCGGCCAAGGGCATGCGCACGCTGGGCAATCCTCTGCCGGGCGACGACAAAGTCATCTCGGGCGAATCCGGCGCGGCAGGCGCGGGCTTCGCGGTGACCCTGCTGAAGTCCAAGGATCTGGCGGCTTTCAAGGAAGAGCTGGGATTGGATGAGAATTCCGTCATCCTGTGCTTCTCCACGGAGGGCGATACGGATCAGAAGAATTACCGCGACATCGTCTGGGACGGCAAGTATCCCAGCTTCGAATAAGGGTTCGGCGGGATGTGCCCGCTCGGACACGCTCTCGCTCAGCGTGGCCCCAACAGCGGTTCTAAGCTCTGACTTCGCCGATGGCTCGTCAATCGCTAAGAACCGGTATCCCCGATGGTCCTCGCCGGGCACATCCCGCCGAATCACCGATTAAACGATAAAGGAGTTATAAAATGATCGATAAAAAACAGCTCGAGCAGGAGATCATCTCCTGGAGACACGATCTCCATCAGCATCCGGAGGCGGCTTTCGAAGAAGTGCGCACGGCGAAGTTCGTGGCGGAGAAGTTGAGAGAATTCGGCTATGAGGTCGAAGAGAACGTCGGAAAGACCGGCGTCGTCGGCGTCCTGAAGAACGGGGACGGCCCGGTCATCGGCCTGCGCGCCGACATGGACTGCAACAAGATCATCGAGACCGGCGACGTCGCGTGGAAGTCCCAGACCGAACAGAGAATGCACGCCTGCGGACACGACGGCCACACGGCTACCCTGCTGGGCGCCGCCAAACTGATCGCGGCAGAAAAGGCATTCAAGGGAACGGTCGTGCTCGTATTCCAGCCGGCGGAGGAACCGGGCTGGGGCGCGGACGCCATGATCAAGGACGGCCTGATGGAGCGCTATCCGATGCAGGAGATCTACGGCCAGCACAATTTCACCTACTATCCCAAGGGCACGATGAAGATCGCGGTCGGCCCCTGCATGGCGGCGGAAGACGACTTCATCATCAACATCCACGGGCTGGGCGGCCACGCCAGCGGCCCGCACAAGACGAAGGACCCGCTCGTCATCGGCGCGGAAGTCGTCATGGCGCTGCAGACCATCGTTTCGAGAAACGTGGATCCCCTGCGCCCTGCCGTCGTCAGCTGCACGGAATTTCTCACGGACGGCGCGCCGAACGCCATCCCTTCCAACGTGACCATCAAGGGCGACTGCAGAAGCTACGACCCGAAGGTGTCCGAGCAGATCGAAGAACGGATGCGCAAGGTCGTCGCGAGCATCTGCGACATGAACGAAGCGGCGTATGAAGTCGAGTACTCCCGCGAGTTCATCGCGACGCTGAACGATCAGAAATGCGCCGAGTGGGCGGCCAAAGCTGCGGAGAAGATCTACGGAAAAGAGAACGTGCAGCTGGGCTGCGACCCCATCATGGGATCCGAAGATTTCGCGAAGTACCAGCAGTTCATCCCGGGCTGCTACTGCTTCACCGGCAACGTGGACGAGGCTCACGACAAGCCGAACCACCACGCCTGCTACGATTACAACGACGACATCCTGCTGCCGGCTGCGGAGTGGTTTGCAGAGCTCGTAAAGATTAGAATGGCATAGCGCATCGCTATTAGGCGATAAATCAAAAGAGGGCGTTTCCGCCCTCTTTTTTGCTTGGTTTTAAGCCCCTTCCCTACTGCGCCTCTTCGAAGACCGCGACGAAATCCGCGGACTCCTCGATCGTGACCGTAAAGACCGGCTCGGTCGTAAAGTCCTCGCCGTCCTTCGTCCATTTGACGAACGTCCAGCCGTCTTCCGCTCTCGCGCCGATCTGGTAGACGGCAGGTTCCGCGACGTTGATCACGGCGGACTGGTACGGGTCACCGTCGAGCACGAGCTCACCGCCTTCCTCCGCGTAGGCGACGCGGCCGAGGCCTTCCGTGTTGAGCGTGACGGAAGCGATGACAGGCGGCATATCGTAGGGGGTGAAGTGATACGTGTCGCCCGCCTCCGTCGTCAGCAGGACGCCGTCCTCCCCTTCTTCGGTGACGGTGACGATGAACTCGCCGTCCTCATATTCCGGCATGATGTTGCCGTGCAGCGTATCGCCTTCCTGCTGGACGATCCAGCCGTACATCTCTTCGCCCAGCATGCAGCCGACGTACCAGCCGGGATATTCGTCGTAGGGAGACGTCTGGATGTTCAGGAAGTTGTCCTGGTCATCCGTGAAGTATCCTTCGCGGGTCCACTCCGCCGCAGCGGTTCCGCCCTGCCCCTGCTTGCTGCAGGCGGCCAGGGAGAAAAGCAGCAGGACGCATAAAAGCAGGCTGATCGTTTTCTTCATACCGTTACGCCTCCTTGACGATGTTCACCAGCACCTCGACCATCTTTCTCATGGCCGGGATAGAGACGAACTCACGCTCGCCGTGGAAGTTCTCGCCGCCCGTCGAAAGGTTCGGGCAAGGCAGGCCGTTCTCGGACAGATGCGATCCGTCCGTGCCGCCGCGGATCGGCTGGATGATGGGGGCGACCCCGGCGTCCGCATACGCTTTCTTCGCCCGTTCGATGATGTGCATCACCGGTTCGATGTACTGCTTCATGTTGAAATAGCTGTCCTTGATGTCGATCGCGAGCGTCCCTTCGCCGTATTTCGTGTTGATATAGTCGGCGGCTGCCTTCATCAGGATCTTCTTGGCCGTGAACTTCTCCATGTCGTGGTCGCGGATGATGAACGCCATGTCCGTCTTCGTCTCGGACCCTTCGATGCCCAGCAGATGGATGAAGCCTTCGTAGCCTTCCGTGTGCTCCGGACGCTGGTCCGCGGGCAGCAGGCCGACGAATTCCATGGCGATGAGCGCGGAATTCTTCATCTTGTTTTTCGCGGAGCCCGGGTGGACGTTTACGCCGCGCACGGTGACCCGCGCAGACGCCGCGTTGAAGTTCTCGTATTCCAGCTCGCCCAGCGTGCCGCCGTCGACGGTGTAGGCGAAGTCTGCCCCGAACCCCTCGATGTCGAAGCGGTCCGCGCCTCTGCCGATCTCTTCGTCCGGCGTGAAGCCGACGCAGACTTTCCCGTGCTTGATCTCCGGGTGCGCGATCAGGTATTCCATGGCCGTGAGGATCTCCGCGATGCCGGCCTTGTCGTCCGCGCCTAACAGCGTGGTGCCGTCGGTGACGATCAGTTCCTGACCCACGTAGTTTTTCAGGAAGCCGAACGTCTTTTCGTCGATGCTGACCGTGTCGTTCAGCGCGATGTCTCCGCCTTCGTATTGGATGATCCTCGGCTTGATGTCTGCGCCGGACGCGCCGTCGGACGTGTCCATGTGGGCGATGAAGCCGATGGCGGGCAGCGCTTCGCAGCCAACGCTTGCGGGGAGCTCGCCGTAGACGTAGCCGTCCGCGTCTATCCTTGCGTTTTCAAGGCCGATCGCCTTCATCTCCTCCGCGAGGAAACGGCCCAGCTCCAGTTCTTTGGGCGACGACGGGCAGGTCTCGCTCGTCTCGTCCGACGTGGTTTCGAAAGAAACGTATTTTAAGAAACGTTCCACAATATCCATATTGGTTCTCCTTACGTGTTGTGATAAGATACAGTTAATCATACCACAGACAGCGGATGTTTTAACACGGAGGTTTCGAATGGAATTTAAAACGTTAGTCAAAGAACCGTTCTGCGTCATCGGCAAAGAGATCTTCACCTGGGACGGCGACGGCATGATCCCCAAGGTCTGGGAGATCGTGGACAAGGACTTTGCGTCGATCGAACCGGTCATTCTGAAGGACGAAAACGGCAAACCCCTTGCAAAATGGGGCGCCATGAGCAGCAAGAAGCGGGATTTCTCCATGTGGGAAGAAAACGGATCCGTCGGTCTGTATCTGGCCGGATACGAAGCGCCGCTGGATGCGGAAGCGCCGAAGGGCTGGACGAAGTGGATCGTTCCCGGTTTCGAATTCAGACTGGGAAAGATCGAAGGCGAAGGATATTTCTACAGAGCGTTCGACGAACTGACGAAGATGGGACTGCCTCCCGTAGCGGCGACAGAAAACTGGATCGATCAGGAAACCGGTGATTTCTACTTCGCGTTCCCGGTCAAACGGCTTTAAAATACGGGCAGGGAAGCCCGCAAACCATCACGGCGATAGAAAAGTGCCGCAGAGCGTTTCTGCGGCACTTTTGCGTTGTAAGGGGGCAAACAGGGGAAATGCACAAAAATGGTAAATAATGGCATTTCTCTGCGGTCCGGTTTCCTCTTTCAATATCCCAGTTCTTCTCCGGTCAGGACGACCTCCATCTCCGTCCCTTCCATGGCGTGCATGTAGATCACCATGGCGTTGCAGATGCGGTCCGGGCTGCTGCAGTCGTAGCATTTATCCCCTTTCACCGCGCACGGCGTTCTGCATTCGAGAAACGCCGCGTTCCTTGGACTTGCGACGTTCCTGGCCCTTTCGACCGCTTCGTCCAGCGTCGGCATCACCTTGTTTTCACTGAAGATAAAGTACACTTTCTTATGGCCGAACAGCGAGCTGCCGACGCGGTTGCCTGTGCCGTCGATGTTCACGAGCGTACCGTCTTCCGCGGCGCCGTTCACGGAGAGCAGAAAAACGTCCGTCCGCAGCGTATCCAGCGCGGCTTCGTTGAACGTCAGTTCCTTCGGCCGGTACTTCATCTCCGGGCTGAAGCAGGTGTTGTTCTCTGCCAGCCGGTCGACCAGGTCCAGCTCTTCGATCGTCGCGGATCCGCCGAAGCCTACCGTGCAGCCCTTCACCTGGCTGCAGACGTAATCCGCGGCTTCTTTTCCGGTGGCGAAATAGCGCGCTTTGTATCCTTTGTTTTCGAGGGCTTTCAGAAACTTCTCTCTATCGTACATTTGTGCGGTGCCTTCCTTTCTATTTATAATGTTTCACGTGAAACATTCATCTTTTCAAACAACTCTTCCGCGAAACGCTTTGCGCCTTCGATGGCTTCGGGCGTCTGCATGTCCGGCATGCCGTCGACGTCTCTTACGGAGTACAGGCCGGCGTAGTCCCAGTGACAGTGTTTGCAGAGCCTGCGGATGCCGGTCTCGAACGGATCGTTTGCATAGTCCGCTTTGTAGCCGTGCGTCGTGAGCAGCGCTACGGTCAGTTTTGGGATCAGCTGCCCGGTCGCGCTTCTGTAATACTTGTTCAGCGCATAGTGCCGGTCCAGCAGCGCCTTCATGTGCGAAGGACAGTACCAGGAGAAAATAGGCGCAGCCAGAACGAGAAGGTCCGCTTCTCCGGCGCGGCGCCAGATCTCTTCCGCGTCGTCCTTCTGAACGCAGCCGTATTCTCCCTGGACGTCCTGGCACGTATAGCACTCGACGCAGGGCTCTATCTTATAGTCCGCCAGAAAGACGTCGTCCACCTGTGCGCCAAGCTCCGTCAGCCTCCGGCGGAAAGGCTTCAGCACTTCTTCCGTATTGCCGCCGCGGCGCGGGCTTCCGTTGATAATGCAGATCTTCATAACGCACCTCCGTTGTCCCTATAATACCATAGATCGACCGGTTCGCAAACATTGAAATTTCAACATTTCTAAAAAATGTTTCACGTGAAACCAAAATAGTGATAGCGCGGGGTTATGATCTATAGTATAATACATTTATCAATAGACACTGCAACAACATTTCAGGGGGAATAATTGTAAAAATATGGGAAAAGCAATCGCAATTTTCAATCAGAAGGGCGGCGTCGGGAAGACGACCACGAACATCAATCTGGCGGCTTGCCTGGCCATGCGGGGCAAGAAGATCCTCGTTCTGGACATCGACCCGCAGGGGAACACGACCAGCGGCCTGGGCATCGCCAAGAAAGGGCTGGAGTATACCAGTTACGATCTGTTCGTAAGAGACGGGCTGAACGCTGCGAATACCATCATCCATACGAATTTTAAGAATCTGGACATCATCCCGGCCAGCGTGGATCTGGCGGGAGCGGAGATCGAGCTCGTGCGGATCTCCGGCAGGGAAAAGCGCCTGAAGGTCGCGCTGGACCAGGTCAGAGACCAGTACGACTATATCTTCATCGACTGCCCGCCTTCCCTGGGCCTGCTTACGCTGAACGCCCTGACGGCTGTGGACAGCGTGCTCATCCCGATCCAGTGCGAGTTCTACGCGCTGGAAGGGGTCAGCCAGCTGGTCTCCACCGTGGACCTCGTTCGCAAGAGCCTGAACCCGAAGCTGCGCATCGAAGGCGTGATCCTGTCCATGTTCGACGGCAGAACGAATCTGTCGCTGCAGGTCGTGGAAGAAGTGAAGCGCTATTTCGGCAGCAAACTCTATTCTACGGTCATTCCCAGAAACGTGCGTCTGGCGGAGGCGCCCAGTTACGGGCTGCCCATCACGTCCTATGACCCGCGTTCCAAGGGCGCCAAGGCTTATCAGGCCTTCGCGGAGGAATTTCTGAGCACGGAGGCAAGAAATGGCTAAGAAACCCGGCGGCCTCGGACGGGGCCTGGGCTCGCTTTTCGGCGAAATGGACGTCGATCTGTCCGTTCTGGACCCTGCGGAGATCAGCATCGAACCGCAGGCAGAATCGAAAAAGCCCGCAAAGAAAAGTCCGAAAGTGAAAACAAGGGCGGAAGACGCCGGCAAAGAACCGGCGGAGACCGTCGTATTTGTAAGTCTGGACGACATCCGGCCCAACAGCGCGCAGCCCCGTAAGATCTTTGACCAGGAGGCGCTGCAGGATCTGGCGGCATCGATCCGCGAGCACGGCGTCATCCAGCCTGTGCTGCTGCGTCCCGCGAAGACCGGCTTCGAGCTGGTCGCGGGCGAACGCCGCTGGCGCGCGGCAAGGCTGGCCGGGCTGAAGCAGATCCCGGCCATCGTACGCGAGCTGACAGACCGCCAGAACATGTTCTACGCGCTGATCGAGAACATGCAGCGCGAGGACCTGAACAGCATAGAAGAAGCCCGCGGTATGGAAGAGATGATGAGCGCCTTCGGCCTGAACCAGGAAGAGACGGCGAAGACGATCGGCAAGTCCCGTTCCTACGTGACGAACGCCCTGCGTCTGCTGCGCCTGCCGCAGGACGTGCAGGACATGGTGATGGACGGAAGGCTTTCCGCGGGTCACGCCAGGGCGATCGCCGGTCTGGAAGGCGAAGCGCTGCAGCTGGAAGCCGCGGTGAAGTGCGTCGAAAACGGCTGGTCCGTGCGACAGGTCGAAAGTTACACCGGCGAGCAGAAGAAGCCCGCGAAGCGCAGAAAATCAAGGCTTTTGGGCAAGAACAAAGACCGGGACCTCGCCGCTGTGGAGCAGCAGGTGACCGAGGCGCTGGGCACGAAAGTGCGCATCCGCGGCACGGAGAAGAAGGGCAAGCTGGAGCTGGAATATTACAGCCGCGGCGAACTGGAGCGCCTGATCGAGATCCTTTCGCAGGCATAAGAACGGCACAAGAGGACAGGTACAATGTGTTGCCCTTGAACGGTCTTCGGACCGTTTCGAACCGCTCGGCAAGGGAAGATTGCCTCGCTTGTCCGAAACGGCTCCTCAGCCCGTTATAGGAATCAGAAAATGCTTTTATTGAGAGGCATTGCATATGCGGGGCGAGGGCCATGTGAATGCCGCCGGTTCTTAGCGATTGGCGAGTCCATGGGACGAAGCCAGAGCTTAGAACCGCTGCGAGCAGAGGTAGCGGAAGCGAGACCCGAGCCCTGCATATGGATGCCGGGACAAAAGAACCGTCCCCATCTTCGATACTATGGAGATCAAAAAACTCGGACAATTCGATATCGCTGTGATCGGGGCCGGCCATGCGGGATGCGAGGCGGCCCTTGCTTGTTCGCGCATGGGGAAAAAGACGATCGTCTTCTCCATCAACCTCGAAGCCGTCGCCAACATGTTCTGCAACCCGGCCATCGGCGGCACGGGGAAGGGTCATCTCGTAAGGGAGATCGACGCGCTGGGCGGCGAGATGGGGCTTTGCATCGACAAGACCTTCATCCAGAGCCGCATGCTGAACACGGCCAAGGGCCCCGCGGTGCACTCGCTGCGGGCGCAGGCCGATAAGGTGCGCTATCACGACGAGATGAAACACACGCTGGAACTGCAGGAAAACCTGCTGCTGCGGCAGGGCGAAGTCATCGACATCGACTTCGGGCAGCTGGACGTGCCGGGCGTTGGAATTTCAAGCGAAAGAAAGGTTCGCGGCGTGCTGCTGCGCACCGGAGCCTATTACGGATGCAAGGCCTGCGTCATCGCGACGGGCACGTTTTTAGGCGGCAAGATCTTCATCGGCGACAGCGTCGTGGAGAGCGGCCCGAACGGACTGTCTCCCTCGCAGATCCTGGCGGAAAATCTGAAGAAAGACGGCTTTGCGCTGCGCCGGTTCAAGACCGGCACCCCCGCCCGGGCGCTGCGGCAGAGCATCGATTTCTCGAAGATGACCGTGCAGCACGGCGACGAGCACGTCGTGCCGTTCTCCTTTATGAACGACAACCTCGACAAGGAGCAGGTCGACTGCTGGCTGACGTACACGAACGCGGACACCCACGAGCTGCTGCGGGCGAATTTCTCGCGCTCCGCGCTGTTCGGCGGGCAGATCGAAGGGGTGGGACCCCGTTACTGCCCGTCCATCGAGGACAAGGTGAACCGCTTCGCGGACAAGGAACGCCACCAGTGCTTCGTGGAGCCGGAAGGGCTGTCCACGGAGGAAATGTATCTGCAGGGCATGTCTTCCAGTATGCCGGAAGACGTGCAGATCGGTTTTTATAAAACCATGCCGGGCCTGGAAAACCTGGAAGTCGTGCGTTCGGCCTACGCCATCGAGTACGACTGCATCGACCCGCTGGACATCAAGCTCAACCTGGAGCACCGGGAGTTCCCCGGATGCTTCTGCGCGGGTCAGTTCAACGGCAGTTCCGGTTACGAGGAGGCGGCGGCCCAGGGCCTGATGGCGGGCATCAACGCCGTGCTGTGGCTCGACGGCAAAGAACCCTTCGTCCTGGACCGTTCGCAGGCCTACATCGGCGTGCTGATCGACGACCTCGTCACCAAGGGCACGAACGAGCCTTACCGCATCATGACGAGCCGCGCGGAGTACCGCCTCGTGCTGCGGCAGGACAACGCCGACGCCCGTCTGACCCCGCTGGGCCGCAGGATCGGCCTCGTCAGCGACGAGCGCTGGGCGCGGTTCACGAAGTCGCAGGAAGCCGTGGACGCGGAATTGGCAAGGCTCCGCACGGTCACCGTATCGCCGGCGGACGCCAACGGCTGGCTGCAGGAGCTGGGTTCCGCGCCGCTGGAGAACCGCTGCAGCCTGGCGGAGCTCCTGAAACGCCCGGAGGTCTCGTACGACGGGCTGGCGGCCATCGATCCGGACCGCCCCGCGCTGGACGCCCACGTGCGCACGAAGGTCGAGGTGGAGCTGAAATACGCCGGCTACATCGGAAAGCAGCTGCAGCAGATCGAGCGTTTCCAGAAACTGGAGAGCAAGGCGCTGCCTGCGGACCTGGATTATCTCAACATGGAAGGCGTGCGCCTGGAAGCGCGCCAGAAACTCGATAAACTGCGCCCGGCCAGCATCGGCCAGGCAAGCCGCATCTCCGGCGTGTCCCCGGCGGACATCAACGTGCTGCTGGTGACCCTGGAGAAGATGCGCCGCAGCGCCCGCAGAAGCGAACAGGAAGAAAACAATGGATAAAACGACGCAGCTGCAAAAGCTCCGGGACGTCATCCTGGAGTGGAACGAAAAGATCAACGTCACGGCCATCCGCGACCCGGAGGAGTTCGACCGCAAGAACGTGCGGGACAGCTTAAGCATCTGCGGCCTTCCGGAATACGAAGCCGCGCGCACGGTGCTGGACCTGGGCACGGGCGGCGGATTTCCCGGCCTGCCGCTGGCGGTGCAGAGCCCGGAAAAGGCCTTCGTGCTGGCGGACGCCGTCGGCAAAAAACTGAAGGTCGTACAGGCTGCCGCGCAGGAGCTCGGTCTCGTGAACGTGGAGACGGTGCACGCCCGCGCCGAGGACATGGCAAGGACGAAAACGCACCGCGAGCACTACGATCTGGCGGTGTCCCGGGCCGTCGCGAACATGGCGACGCTGTCCGAATACTGCCTGCCGTTCGTCCGGGTGGGCGGCTTCTTCATCGCGTATAAAACGGAGGACGCGGCGGAGGAGATCGAGGCGGCAAAGCCCGCCATCGCGAAGCTCGGCGGCCGGATCCTGCGCGTCGACAAGCCATCGCCTAATAACGATGAGCCTTCCAGTGGTCATACTTTGGTGGTCGTTGAAAAGATCGCGAAGACGCCGAAGGAATATCCCCGCAAAGCGGGCACGCCCGGAAAGGATCCCCTGAAATGAAGACGGTCAACATGTACACGGACGGCGCCTGCTCGGGCAATCAGAACGAGGAGAACGTCGGCGGATGGGGCTGCATCCTCGAGTTCGCCGGACGCGAAAAGGAACTCTGGGACGGCGAGGTGAACACGACGAACAACCGCATGGAACTGTGCGCGCCCATCGCCGGTTTTACCGCGCTCAAGGAAAAGGGTCTGCGCGTGCGGGTGTTCTCCGACTCGTCTTATCTGGTGAATTGCTTCCAGCAGGGCTGGTACAGGAACTGGCAGAAGAACGGCTGGAAAACGTCCAAGAAGCAGCCCGTGGAGAACCGGGAGCTGTGGGAGCAGCTGCTCGCCCTGATGGAAGGGCAGACCTGCGAATTCTATCTGGTGAAGGGTCACCTGAAGCTGACGGACAAGGACGGCGAACCGCTGGACGAAACGTCGCCCGCGCTGAAAAAGGCTTACGAGGCGTTCTGCCGGCACAACGGCAGTTTTTCCTTCGAGGATTTTTATCGCATCGCGGGGTACAACGACAGGGCGGACGGCCTGGCGAACGAGTTCATCCGCAGGCAGCGGGACGTCGATGTAAAAGCACCTTAATTCTGTTGTAACAATTCTGTAATATTTCTAAGGTATACTATTAGGCGTAGAAGAGGAATTCTCTACGCTTTTGTAATGGGCGGAAATGCGGAAAGGAGCGTACGGATGCGGCAGATCAGACGGATCGTCAGCTTGATACTTGTGTTTGCCATGCTGTCGACCGGCATCGTTTTTGCTGACGCCGCGGCTATCGTCAGCCCCGCCGCCAACAGCATCGTCTACACGGACAGCCTCCTGGTCTCCGTCAAGGTGACCGAGCTGAAGACGATACGCGTGTCCGTCTACGCGGAAAGAGTCGTTTCCGGCGACAAGCTGGTGAACGCCGACGTGAGCAAATTCACGGAGGCGGATCTGAAGGCCGCCGCGGGAAGCGGAAAATATACCGACGTGCTGCTGGGCGAAGCCGCCACGTACACCAACACGGTGGAGATCGGCTTCTATACCAAGCAGATCGCCGTGTCTCCGGGCCTGTACAAGGTCAAGGCGGAGACGCTGGAGACCGTCATGGAATGGCCGGAAGGCGCCACGGAGCCGGTCGAAAAGATCATCGTCACCGAGACGAAGAGCTCTCTGGTCGCGGTCAAGAAAAAGCCTGTGGAGGAAAAGCCGCAGGTCTTCCAGAACAACTCCACCGGAGCCGTCACGTTTATCCGCAAGATCCTGAAAGGCCTGCTCAAGTAAGGAATGAACGAGCGCGCGCGGAAAGTCGAAAAACTGAAGAACGCGGTCATAGTAGTATTGTTCCTGACGACAGTACTACTTTTAAATTTGACCTGGCGCAGCGAAGGCGCCGCGCCGTTCCGCCTGTCCTCTGTGCTGGATTTCATCAGCCCGGACGTCTGGGTGCCGGACGCTTCGGAATTCATCGCCGCGGACTACACGGTCTGCGGATTCGGCGACGCCACGTTCTCCCGCGACGCGGGCCGCGCCGCGGCGGATCTGGACGATCTGCTGCAGGAGTTCCGCGCTGAGAGCGCCAACGCGTCGTTCCTGATCAACGAGGTCACCGAACAGCAGTACCGGGAGATGCTGACGGGCTACCGCTGCCTGAAGGTCGTCCTGTCGTGTCCGGTCCCCTTCGGGGAATTCTGTGACCGCAATCAGATCAACCGCAGCTCCGTCTTCGACCAGGTGGGGACCGTCAGCGCGCTCCTCGTATCGGAAGCCGCTCCGGAGAGCATCTTCGTGGAAGGCGGCGGCCAGTGCTGGCGCTTCATCTCCGACAGCGAACAGGATCTGGCGTCTCCGCTGCTCGTTTCCCTCGTGCGCAAAGACCCGATCTATTTCACGGCGGGCAGCATGCTGGGCAATTCCAACATGGCGATCTTGCCGCTCACCAGCAGCGCTACCCTGGCGTCCTCGACCTGGGAGAGCGAAGCCGCGGCTGACGTGGAGCGGGCCGGCCGGACGATGGCGGAATCCATCTTCGGCGAGAACTTCGATTTCGTGCGCCGGATCACCGACAGCTTCGGCAACGTCACGTACATGTACGGCTACGGCGAAAAGACGCTCACGTGCCTGACGGAGGGCAGCTTCGAATACAGGACCGGGACGGTCGAGGGCCAGGATCCCGGCTTTTACAACAGTCTGCAGAACGCGATCGCCTTTGTCGCCACCCGCGGCGGCTGGGGCTCCGACCGGCATGCGCTCGGCTACCGTCTGTGCGGCGCGCGCACGGAGGGCAGCGGCAGAAACCGCCTGTACACCTTCGAGTTCGCGCAGATGCTGGACGGCATGCCCCTTTTGAGCGAAGACGGTCCGGCCATCGTCGTCAAAGTGTGCGGCGGCGAAGTGAACTATTACCGCCGGGCGGTCGTCAGCGCGGCGGCGCAGCAGGCGGAGGAACAGCAGACGGCAGACGCGGCCAACGTGCTGGCGGGCAACTGCCATCTGATCCACAGCGTGCTGGGCGGCAACGTGCTGGCGGCGAGTTCCGACGAGGAATTCGCCTTCGTCGCGGACCGCTTCCGGGACGCGTCCGCCGGATATATCGTCACCGAGGACAGCCTGACGCCTGCCTGGGTCATCACCATGGAGGGCGGCACGAAGTTCTTCTTCGGGCTGTACGACGCGGTGCCGCTGGGCTTTACGAGAGATTAGGAGGCGCGGATGGACTGGTCGAAAGCAAAGAACATCATCATCGCGGTCCTCCTCGCGGCCAACGTGCTGATCGGCGGCAATCTGCTGGCGCAGCACAGCAGGGAGCAGGCGCAGGCCCGCCAGGCGACGGAAAACGCCTACGCGTTTCTGGAACAGGCCGGCATGCAGGTGGACGCGCAGCTGCCGGATCAGGAGAAAAAACTTCCGGTGCTGTTCCTGCGGCTTCACAAAGCCGGGGAAGAGCTGACGGAAGTCCGGTATAAGGACTATCCCATCGTCGTGCAGGGCAGCGGGATCGGCTACGAGATCGCGGGCACAGGCCAGCAGGCCGCCCCGACCATCCCGGCCGCGGAGGCGCTGCTGAAACTCTACGCCCAGCTGAGCGCGGAGGGTTCCGTAAAAGGCAAGCGCGTGGAATCGGTCGAACTCGTCTATCTGCTCTCGCCGGACGAGACGTCCTATGCGGCGCAGGATACGGCTTCGCCCGCCTGGCGCATCGTGGTCGACGGCCGCACCTACTATGTCGACGCATACGAAGAATAGACACAATCAACAAGATTCCGTGCGGGAACTGACACAATTCCGTCACAATTCCCGCCTAAAATCCAGGAGTACTGAAAAAGAATGAATTTAGCCATTTGCTCCCTCGCAAGCGGGAGCAGCGGAAATTGCTACGTGGTCCGGGGCGGAGACACCTTTGTGCTGGTGGACGCCGGGATCAGCGGCAGGCAGATCCGGGAGCGGCTGGCCGCCATCGGCCTTTCGCCGTCCCGCCTTTCGGCGGTGCTCGTGACCCACAGTCACAGCGACCACGTCAAGGGTCTGGCCGGCCTGCTGAAGACGACGGAAGCGAGCGTCTACGCCAACCCGGCGACGGTCCGGGAAAGCTGCGTGGACATCCCGGCGGAGCGGCTGCAGGTCTTCGAGACCGGCGCGTCGTTCGCCATCGGGGACCTCGCGGTCGATACGTTCTCCGTGTCGCACGACACCGGGGACCCCGCGGGGTTCAGCTTCTTCCGGGGAGGGCGGCAGCTCTCCATCGTCACCGACACCGGCATCGTGACCCCTCCCGTGATGGACCAGATCCGGGGCGCGGACATCCTGGTGCTGGAGAGCAATCACGACGAGAACATCCTGCGCATGGGCCGCTACCCCTGGTTCCTGAAGCAGCGCATCCTGGGCGAGAAAGGCCACCTGTCCAACGAGGCGGCGGCAAAGGCCCTGGCGCTGGCGCTGGAAGAGGAACTGGCGGAAGGGCAGGCCCGGCAGCGCACCGTGCTGCTGGCGCACCTCAGCCAGGAGAACAATTTCCCGGAAATGGCGCTGGCGACAATGAGCAACATCCTGGAAGAACGGGGGCTGCTGTCGGCGGGTCTGACGATCAGGATCCTGCCCAGGACAGAGCAGAGCCCTGTGTATACCGTCTGAACAGACGAAAGAAAGGGGATCAAGAGAATGAAAAAAGGCATCAGTCAGCTGATCGCGATCCTTCTGATCGCGGTCATCGCGTTCGGCTGCGGGTTCGGGGGCGCTTACGCGTATAACTTCGCAGTCGACAAGGGCTGGATCGCCGCGGCGGAAACAGGCCGCACGGCCCAGTCGGAAGAAAAACAGGAAGCGTCCGGTACGGTGACCCCGGCGGACAATATCAGCATCGATACGAGCGGGGATATCACCATCGCGGAAGCCATCGCGGACAAGGCGATGCCGTCCGTCGTGGGGATCTCCACTGTGGCGGAACAGACGTACAGCGGCTTCGGCGGTTTCGGCGGATTCTGGAATTTCGGCGGAGGCGGCGGCACGTATGACACGACCATGATCGGCACCGGCGTCATCGTCGACAAGGCCGGCTATATCCTGACGAACTCCCACGTCGTGAACGACGGCGACGCGAAATCCGTCACCGTCAGCCTGTACGACGGCTCCGACGTGGAAGGCACCGTGCTGTGGAACGATCCCACGCTGGATCTGGCGGTCGTGAAGATCGAGGATACCGGCGACCTGATCGCGGCGGAACTGGGAGACTCCGACACCGTGAAGATCGGCGCGTACGCCGCGGCGATCGGCAATCCGCTCGGCCTGGAATTCGAACGGTCCATGAGCCAGGGCATCATCTCCGGCCTCAACCGCAGCATCGAAGTGTCCGACGGCAGCAGCGGCAAGACCACGACTATGGAAGGCCTGATGCAGACCGACGCGACCATCAACAGCGGCAACAGCGGCGGCCCCCTGTTCAACAGCAAGGGCCAGGTGATCGGCATCAACACCGCGAAGGCGTCCAGCGGCGAGGGCATGGGCTTTGCCATCCCCATCAACGTCGCGAAGCCCATCGTGGAGCAGATCAAGGCCAGCGGCAATTACGAGAGACCGTACATCGGCATCTCCGGCATCTCCCTGCAGGAACAGCAGCAGTACAGTTCCGACGCGCTGATCGAGCAGTTCGGCACGGATAAGGGCATCTACGTTGCTTCCGTCTCTCCGAACGGCGGCGCTGCGGCGGCAGGCCTGCAGCAGGGCGATGTCATCACGGAAGTGAACGGCGTCGAGGTCGGCACGATGAACAAGCTCAACCAGGAGCTCGTGCAGTACGCGATCGGCGATTCCGTGACCCTGACGGTCATGCGCGATAAGACGGAGCAGACGTTCGACGTGCAGCTCCTCGGCGTCGCGATCTTCGACGATACGGAAAAGAACTGATGAATTACGACGTCATCTGCATTGGAAAGCTGAAAGAGAAATATTGGACCGAGGCGGCCGCGGAGTACGCGAAACGCCTCGGCCGTTTTTGTAAAGTGACCGTCTGGGAACTGCCGGAAAGCCGGCTGGCGGACAACGCTTCGCCTGCGCAGGAGCAGGCGGTGAAGGACGCGGAAGGCAGGGCGATCCTGGCGAAGATCGAGTCGCTGGGGCGCCAGCAGGCATTCGTGTTCGCGCTGGATCCCAGGGGCAGGGAGATGCGTTCGGAGGATTTTGCGGAAAAGCTGTCGCAGATCGCCCTGAACGGCAAGAGCCGCGTCTGTTTTGTGATCGGCGGGTCCCTCGGCCTGTCCGAAGACGTCCGAAAGGCGGCGGACAGCCTGCTGTCGTTTTCCGCCATGACGTTTCCGCACCAGCTGTTCCGGGTCATGCTGCTGGAGCAGATCTACCGGGCCTGCAAGATCAACGCGGGCGAAAAGTACCACAAATAAAGGAGGCAGACGATGATCAAACTTTACCGCTACGACGCGTTTACGACGCAGCCCGGCAAGGGCAACCCCGCCGGCGTCGTGATCGAGACCGAGAACCTGAGCGAAGCGCAGATGCAGGCGATCGCGAAACAGGCCGCCTACAGCGAGACGGCGTTCGTCTTTCCCTCGGAGAAGGCAGACCTGCGCCTGCGGTACTTTACGCCGGGAGCGGAGGTGCCTCTGTGCGGTCACGCGACGGTAGGGTCGCTGTATGCGCTGTGCGAAAAGGGTCTGATCGCGGAAGGCGAGCTGACGATCGAGACCGGGGCGGGCATCCTGCCCATTACGATCGCGCGAAAGGACGGCCGGGTGCAGATCGGCATGACCCAGGCAGCCTATCAGGAAAAGCCGTTCCGGGGCGATGTG
>JAEEGK010003949.1_pt1 | contig 36598 bp, 14 predicted proteins | sample 8958771 | NCBI WGS metagenome assembly JAEEGK01 (sample SAMN16246547, study PRJNA631951) | gut metagenome | biome: gut microbiome; feature: rumen; material: SC-attached | host: Bos | place: Iran: Karaj | collected 2018-10 | reverse complement strand
AACACTTTGGCGCGGGCCTTCCTGTTTTGCGGTCCGCGTGGCGTGGGCAAGACGACCTGCGCCCGTATCTTGGCCAAGACCATCAACTGCCTCCACCCTACCGAGAACCTCGAGGCTTGCAACGAATGTGAGTCGTGCCGTGCCTTCAACAACAACGCCTCGTTCAACATCTATGAGCTTGACGCGGCTTCCAACAACTCGGTGGAGGATATCCGCAGTCTCGTTGACCAGGTGAGGATCCCACCACAAATCGGACAGTACAAAGTCTACATCATCGACGAGGTCCACATGCTTTCGGCGGCAGCCTTCAACGCCTTCCTGAAGACTTTGGAAGAGCCGCCTGCGTATGCCAAGTTCATCCTGGCCACGACAGAGAAGCACAAGATCATCCCGACCATCCTTTCGCGTTGCCAGATCTTCGACTTCAAGCGCATTACGGTGGATGACATCGCCAAACACTTGGCCTTTGTGGCCAAGAGCGAAGGCGTAAGCGCCGAGCCTGAGGCCTTGAACATCATCGCACAGAAAGCCGACGGTGCCTTGCGCGACGCACTCTCCATCTTCGACCAGATGGTGAGCTTCTCAGGCAAAAACATCACCTACAAGGACGTCATCGACAACCTGAACGTGTTGGATTACGACTACTACTTCCAAATCGTCGACCACATCCTGCACGGCAACACCAGCGACATCCTACTCATCCTAAACGATATCATCAGCAAGGGCTTCGAGCCGCAGCACTTCGTCAGTGGCTTAGGCAATCACTTGAGAAGCCTCTTGGTGTGTAAGGACCCTGCCACTGTGCAACTATTGGAAGTCAGTGAGCAGCTACGGCAGCGTTATGTGACGCAGTCGCAGGCCTGCCCCATGCCCTTCCTCATCCGGGCGCTGGAGATCAACAACAAGTGCGACATTGACTACCGCGCTGCCAACAACAAACGCCTGCATCTAGAGATCGCCTTGTTGAAGATGTGCGCCTTGTGCAGCCAAGCCTTAAACATACCTACGGCACAAACACAGCCCGTGCAGATGCCGCAGAATAGACCAGCGCAAAACGTAAACCCTACCGTACCTAGCGGCGTTTCGACGGGCTCAACGGCCGCTACCACAAAGGTACCCGAGTCCGTGGTTACGACCAAAGCCCCCGAACCCACTGTTACAGCTAAGGTCACAGAGCCCGTCGAAGGGCCGACCAACAAGCCAACTCCTCAACAATCAACAATTCAACCACAAGCCGCTCCCGTTTCGACAGGCTCAACGTCCGCTACCGCCACTACGTCCGCTCAGCCGGTTGTAAGACCCCGCGGCACCACCAGTAGCTTCAGCATCAACAAAGCCATGCAACAGGTGGGGCAAAAAGCAGAGGAAAAAGAGGAGACATGGGACACCCCGTTCACACAGGAGCAACTCACTGCGGCTTGGGGCGACTTCGTCAACCGATACAAGAACTATGAAAAACACTCGCCCAGTTTCTTGGCTGCATTGAGCAAATACACTCCCAAACTTGGTCCCAACTTCGAAATCCATTTCGCCGTGGACAACATGCTCTTTGAACAGGATGCCGACGGCATGCGCTTCCTTAGAAACCACCTAAAAAATAGCCTTCACAACAACCAATACCAACTCAAGCCTGAGTTGATGGAACGTCCAGGCGAGATCGAGGCCTACACCGACAAGGACAAGTTCGAGAAAATGGTGGAAGAAAGGCCTTACCTGAGGACCTTGCAGACCGAACTCAAACTCGAAGGCGATTTATAAATTCGAATCAATCTATTATCAAATCAAATACAAAATGAAGAAAAAACACATTGTAGCCATGATGATTTTAAGTACAATGGCAGCAGGCTGCGCACAGAAGGCAGTCGAAACACCTCAACCCGAGAAAGAAATTGTTCCGGCCATCGACCTGAGCAACATGGACACCACCATCAACCCCGCGGAAGACTTCTTCCGTTATGCCAACAACAACTGGATCAAGAACAATCCCATCCCTGAAGAGTACTCCACCTATGGTGCCTTCACCGAGATTGACCAACACAACGAAATCCTGATTCAGGACATCATCGACGAGGTCTCCAAAGACGTCAACGCCGTCCAAGGCAGCGTCGCCCAAAAGATCCGCGACTTCTATAATGCTGGCATGGACACCGTCGCCATCGACGAGCGTGGCTATAGCGAGCTGCTCCCCTATTTCGAGCAAATAGAAGCCCTCGAAGACAAGGCTCAACTTGCCGCCTTGCTCGGCGACCTCCACAAGAACGGTTTCGGCGGCTTCTTCTATGCCGGTCCTAGCCTCGACCCGAAGGATGCCGAACACTACATCATGCACCTCTATCAAGGTGGCCTCAGCCTGACCGACCGCGACGATTACCTCGTTGAAGAGTCGCAGGAGATGCGCGACAAATACGTCGAGCACGTGGCCAAGATGTTCCAACTCACCGGCACCGACTCCATCGAAGCCGCCAAGAAAGCCCAAGGCATCCTCGCCCTCGAGACCCAGTTGGCCAAGAACTCGATGAGCCGTGTGGATCGTCGCGACCCCGACAAGACCTACAACATGCGTTCCGTCGAAGAGTTGCAAAAGTCGACCCCCAACTTCAAGTGGAATGAATACTTCACCAACGCCGGCTGCCCGGCTTTCGATAACCTCAACGTGGGCATGCCTGACTTCGTTGCCGCTCTCGACAAAGTCATCCTCAACACCGACCTCAACACCATCAAGGACTACCTCCGCTGGAAAGTCATCCACGGCAGTGCCTCCTTGCTGAGCCATGACCTCGACACCGAAAACTTCAACTTCTACGGCAACTACCTCTATGGCCAAGAAGTGCAGCAGCCCCGTTGGCGCCGCATCCTTGGTGCCACCTCCGACTGCCTCGGCGAAGCCGTCGGCCAGCTCTATGTTGAGAAACACTTCCCGGCCGAAGCCAAGGAGCGTATGCTCAACCTCGTTGGTAACCTGCGCACCGCTTTGGGTGAACGCATCAAGAACCTCTATTGGATGAGCGACGAGACCAAGGCCAAGGCCCTGCACAAGCTCGACTGCTTCAACGTGAAGATCGGTTACCCGAACAAATGGAAGGACTACAGCAAACTCGACATCACTGCTGACTCCTATTTCCAGAATCTCCACAACTACATCGCTTTTGAGAACGACATCGACATGGCTCGTCTGAGCAAGCCTGTTGACAAGGAAGAGTGGTTCATGACGCCTCAGACCGTCAACGCTTACTATAGCCCCGAGATGAACGAAATCGTGTTCCCCGCCGCCATCCTTCAGCCTCCGTTCTTCAACATGGATGCCGACGATGCCGTCAACTACGGTGGCATCGGCGTGGTGATCGGCCACGAGATGACTCACGGCTTCGACGACCAAGGCTGCAAGTACGACGAAAACGGCAACCTCAATAACTGGTGGACTGAAGAAGATGCTACCAAGTTTGCCGACCGCACGAAGCAACTCGTGAAACTCTTTGACGAGTTCCAAGTGAGAGGTAACCAAATCAACGGCCAACTGACCCTTGGCGAGAACATCGCTGACCTCGGTGGCCTCAACATCGCTTGGGATGCCTACCAGATGACTGAAGAAGCCAAGGCCAACCAGAGCATCGACGGCTTCACGCCTGCCCAACGCTTCTTCATCAGCTATGGCACCATCTGGCGCAACAACTCACGCGACAAGTACATCGAGCGCCAAGTGAAGACCGACGTGCATTCGCCCGCTGAGGCTCGCGTCAACCGCACCCTCGGCTCGATGCCGCACTTCTACGAAGCCTTCGATATTCAACCCGAAAACGCCATGTATATCGCTCCCGAAGAGCGTGCCGTCATTTGGTAATCATGGGTTTAAAGAAACAAATAGCGAAACTGGGGCTTCGTCTTGGCGGTTGGACGACTGTCAACGAGGCTCCAGCTGACTTGGGCAATGCGGTATGCATCGTTGCGCCCCACACCGCCATCGAAGACTTCTTCGTCGGCCTTGGATTCTATTGGTACTACGGCATCAAGTTCAAGGTGATGATCAAACAGGAGTTTTTCAAACCAGGTTTAGGTTGGCTTTTGAAGAAAGTCGGCGGCATCCCTGTCAACCGCGGCCACCAGAACCATCTCGTAGAGCAGATGGTCGACATGTTCAGCAAAACCAAGGACACCCATCTCCTTATCTGCCCCGAAGGAACGAGGAAGGCGGTGAAACACTGGAAGAAAGGCTTCTATGTCATCGCCGAAGGTGCCCATGTTCCTATCGTCATGGGTTTCATCGACTACAAGAGGAAATACTGTGGCATCGAAAGGATTTTCTATCCTACGGGCGATTACGACAAAGACCTTGCCGAGATTTGGGACTACTACAAAGACATCAAAGCCAAACATCCTGAAGGCTTTAATCTTGACGAACAATACAGAAACGCACAGCAATGATTGACTTAGAGACAAAAATCCATGACAAGTTCACCTTAGAGTTCAAGGTGGGATTCAACACAGAGACGGCAGAACGAAAGACAAAATTCCGCGATTATGTGATGAATACATGGATTTTTGTCCCTAACAGTCTCGACATCAACGCAGCAAAATACAGCAAAGAGGACTTCTATCGCGACCTCAAGTCGGGTGTACGCCTCATCACCCCTTCCTATAGCCTGCATGAGTTGGCCAACGACGAGCAACTGCTTCCCAGCCAAGCGCTCATCTCCAACTTCAACGATATGAGCAGCGCTCCTAAAGACACGCAAGACCTGACCCATGCCATCAAGATGTATTGCGCTATTGCAAAGAGCGCTTTCCGCGACGGCTGCTTTGCCATCACGCAAAAAGAAGATGCTGAAAACCGCATGGAATCGTGCCATCAGTATCTGACAGACGGTCGCAAGATATTGGAGCGTTATCGTCATCTAATTGGTCAGTTGAACAAGAAAAAAGCAACAGATAGGATAAGACAAGTCTTTGCCTATGGCGATGAGTTTTTGAGCAATGTCTTGGAGAAATATGCTTATAGACTCCGCGACAACATCCGGCTGAAACATCCTGAAGAGTATCCACAGCTGGAAGCACTTTTCAAAGAAGTGCTCCTCAACGAAAGGAACTACAGGGAACAAAAGGGTTACCTCTGCGTGAAGGCCGACGACGAGAAAGGCAATGAGGACTTCGTCTTCCGCGCCAGCCTGCTGAAGAAATTTACCGAAAGCGACCTCTACCTCAACGCCACCAAACGAAAGAACACCTTCTTGGTGGAGCAGATCTTGTACAGTCTGGCTGCCGGCGCCGCCATGGTGGTGGCCACGCTGTCGTCGTTCTTCTTCCAACAAAGATATGGCAACTTCACCCTGCCCTTCCTCATCGCGCTGGTGATCAGTTACATGTTTAAGGACCGCTTGAAAGACTGGTTACGCCTTATCTTTGCAAAGCGTGTCAGCAACAAGGTCTTTGACACCCGCACCGATTTCCGTGTCAAGGAGAAATATATCGGATGGAGCAAGGACAGTGTCGACTTCATTGATAGCGACAAGATCATCCCTGAAGTCATCAAGTTGCGTAGCCGCAATCCGCTCTTTGCTGAGGTGAGCGGTAAAGACGAAAAGGTGTTGCTTTATCGTAAAAAGGTACAACTCTGGCCGACAGAATTGGCCAAGGCCAGCCCTTATCCTCTTCGGGGCATCAACGACATTCTGAGGTATAACTTCACGGAATACACCCGCAAGATGGACAATCCGAGTTTCCCGCTCTCCGGCACTTGGGAGGACAACGAATACAAGCCCATCGAAGGCAAAAAAGTCTACCACATCACCATCATCATACAATGCGTCTACGAAGGCAATACCGAGTACAAGCGCATTGTGGTGCGTTGCGACAGAAACGGTATTGTGAATGTAAAAGTGAGCTGATTACTTTACTTCAACAGTAGCGGAAAGCGCACAGCTTTCCGAACTTCCACCGACCATAATGGTAAACTCACCTGGCTCAACATGCCAGCCTTTCTCCTTGGAATACACAGACAAATCATGTTCTGTAAGGTAGAATGTGACCTGCTTCGTTTCACCTTTATTAATAGGCACCCTTTGGAAGCCTTTCAGCAGTTTTGAAGCAGGGGCAACGCTGGCGACCTCGTCGCGGACATAAAGCTGAACGACTTCTTCACCGTCGAAAGGACCGATGTTTTTCACGGTGCAAGTGACTCTACATAAGGTGTCGGCCATGTCATAGGTTGAGGCCATGTCAATCCTAGCAGAGGTTGTGCGATTGGAATCTATGGCCTCAAACTGTTCAACATGCAAATCACTGTATTCGAATTGGGTATAGCTCAAACCATAGCCAAAGGGGAACAATGGTTTGGCGGTTTCCTCAACATAATCACCCGTTTGAGGATGGGAGTAATAGACAGGAATCTGTCCCACTGAACGCGGCACGGAGATAGGCAAACGGCCAGCAGGATTGTAGTCACCCCAAAGGATGTCGGCCAAAGCGGAACCACCTTCCATGCCAGGATACCAGAGCGTCAATAAGGCGTTGGATTTTTCATTGGCGAGGTTCATGTCCAAAGGTCGGCCTTGGATGTAGACCGTCACGACAGGCTTGCCCATGGCATAGACGCGTTCCATCAACTCCTCCTGTCTGCCTAACAATTTCAAGGTGGAACGATCATAGCCTTCGCCGCAGTCCATGTCGGAAATGGACTCATTAACGATAGCAGCGCCTGTGTCTTCATAATTCGTTTTGAAATCGCGGGCGGAGGAGCCTCCCACCACCAAAACCACGACATCGGCGGCCTTGGAGATTCTTACCGCCTCATCAATATTGGCGTCGTTCTCGTCGCGTACGGCACAACCTTTGGCGTAGGTCACCTCTGCCCTGCCCTTTTCACGGATGCCTTCGAGCATGGTCACGATGCGGTCTGGGTCTTGGGGGGCTGTGTAGTCGCCAAGTTGGTTGTACATATTGTCGGCATTCGGCCCGATGACGGCCACCTTTTTAATGTTCTCGCCAAAGGGTAAAATGCCATCGTTTTTCAGCAGCACAGCCGATTCCAAAGCCACTTGCTTGGCCAACTGGGCATTTTCTTTGGTACCCACCTCAGTTTCGGCCAAAGCCTCGTCAACGTATGGATTTTTGAACAGTCCGAGGTCGGATTTCAGTTGCAATACATGGCGCACGGCGCGGTCGATGTCGGCTTCGCTGACGAGACCTCGCTGCAAGGCCTCTTTCAAGAAACCGCCATAGTTGAAGCCTCCCAGGTCGATGTCGACACCAGCTTTCAAAGCCATGGCAGCGGCCTCGGCAGGGTCGGCGGCCACATGCTGTGTGGCATATATGGCATTCACGGCATTCAAATCAGAAAAGACCACGCCATTGAAATTCCATGATTTGCGCAAAATGTCTTGCAGAAGCCATTTATTGGCCGAGCAAGGCACACCGTCAATGGTGTTATAGGAAGTCATTATGGATTTGGCGCCACCGAACACAACGGCTCGCTCAAAAGCGGGCAGATACTCCGACATCAGGCGATTGGGGCCGACATCAGCCGTGGCGGCATTGTGTCCACCTTGCGGAATGCCGTAGGCCGCCAAATGCTTCAAGGTGGCGCAAACATTTTTCTGCATTCCTTTCACAATCGCTGCACCCAAAACACCGGAGAGATACGGGTCTTCGCCCATAGTCTCTTCCACCCTTGACCACCTTGGATCGCGGGCAATATCAAGGACAGGGCCATAGCCGATTTGTGCGCCTTGAAGCCGCACCTCTTTACCCATCACCTCACCCATTTGTTCCATGAGGGCGCAGTCCCAAGTGGAGGCTTGTCCGATGCCCGTGGGAAAAACAGTCGTGCCAACGGCCATGTGGCCATGTGGCGTTTCCTCGCAAAACAGCAAAGGAATGCCTAACCTCGTGTTTTCAATGGCATGACGTTGCATCATGTTCAGCAGCCTTGCCGACTCACGAGGCTTCAATCCTGTTTCCACCGTCTTCCTTGACCAAGGGTCGGCACGGAGCACGGCCCAGCACGATCCGAGTGGCATGGTGTCCATCATGCCAACAAAATCCTCCGCAAGCCAAAGCGAATCGCCTTCCTTGCCATAGAAATTGAAACCTATTGGACAAGTCAGTTGGCCGCATTTCTCCTCGAGGGTCATTTGGTTAATGAGTTCCGAAACACGATCTTTCCTATTGCAGGAAACAGTTGCAATCGCCACAAAGACCGTTATGTAAAAAAGCAGAAGTCTATTTTTCATCTTGCTGCATTTCCTTTTGTTTTTGTTTAGCAAACCAACTTGGCATCAAAGATTTAGCCAGTTTCAATTTCTTATCAAGAGGTTTATCAAACAAAATACGCTGCACTTCTTCAGGAGTAGTGGCATAATCTTTATAAGTATCCAACAATTGGTCAACTCTTTGACGCCACTCATCGTACGCTCCTTCTCTATTTACGAGATAGACATCATGCGAGTATCGTGCAATAACAGTATCACGAATGGCCATGGCTTCTTCATAAAAACTCAAGAAAAAGAAAGTACATTCATTATCGCAATGAAGGTTAAAACTATCCAAGAAATGATGAAATTGATATTTCATATAACGAGCCGTTAGTTCGTCAATATCAAACACCAATTGTTGTTTTGCAAAATCCAAGGAATCTGCAGTGGAAGAATAGCATGAAATGTTCTTTTGAAAAAGAGGAGAAACATAGAGCTTCTCATAATACTTGCCAGGCTTATACCTTCCTTTTCGCGCATCAACCCTATAAAAGACACCTGTAGCAGCATTCACACATAGCCCTACTTTATCACAGTATTTTTGATGTCTGGGATCATTATTAAAATCACCCTGATAATCTTCCTTGGTCAAACGCCTATCGGGTTGCCATCCAATATGCGTTTTTGATTCATTCTGATAAACCTGCTCTTTTTGTGCCTGAATGGAAGTCACAAAAAGACAAAGACATAAAAGCAATAGGGTCTTTTTCATGTTTTTTATTTATGTTACACTAGTTTCCCAATCCAATCCTCGCGATCGCCTGGGAGCATGTCGATGACGGGAATCTCCACCATCGTGTAGCATCCCGGTTGCAGGCGCATCGTGGCGCGGGCCACGTTGACCAGCACCTGACCCGTCAAGGCAGGGTTGTTGATGCTCATGTTGAACTCCATGCGTTGGTTCTGGGTCTTGCCCGAGACGCCCTTGCGCACCAAGTTCACACCATGTCCCATGTCGCGCACCGCATCGACACTATCGACAGCAAACACATGGGTCTCGTCGTTAGCGAAATACGGATCAGCCTTGATATCCTTGGTCACTTGTTCAAGCGTGGCACCTTCTTCCAGTTCGACATACACCATGCGGCGGTGGATGCCTTCACCCAACGGGATGGTCACCGAGAGGGCGTTCTTCACACCTTTCTTGGAACGAACGCAGACGCTGTGACCCATCGACATGCCAGGACCGAAATTGGTGTACGACAAGCCTTTAGGCGCCAGACTTTGCATCAAGGTGCGGACGATGGAATCCGAACCCGGATCCCAACCAGCAGCGATGACACTAACAGTCTTCGTTTCCTTATTAATAGGCATCAATTCACGACGGTAGTCCACAATGGAGGTATGGATATCAAAGGAATCTACGGTGTTGATGCCCAAAGGAAGAATCTGTTTGGCGTACTCGGGACAACTACGCGTGGGGCAAGCCAAAATGGCCACATCCACGTCTTTCAGTTCCTTGATGTCTTTCACCACTTCGTAGGCAGAGAGTTCAATAGTTTTGTTAGCATTGCGGCGGACGATACCCGCCACTTCGAAGTCGGGGGCGGCTTCAAGGGCTTCAAGAGCGAAGCGGCCCACATTACCGTAGCCAACGATGGCAGCTCTAATCTTTTTCATTTGTATAAAATTTAAAGGGCAAAATTAGGAAAAATATACAAGTCAAGAACAATTATTTTTAAATTTACGACCTACATTAATCCACCAAAGGATAACACCAATGCAATCCTAACGAATGAGATTTTAAGGCAAAACCCTCCCTTTTTCCGAATTTCTACTTACTTTTGCGGCTCAATATTGATAATCTATATGAAAAAACTATCATTAACCTTGTTATGGCTTGCCGTTAGCATCATCGCTTCGGCACAAAGCGTTACACACACTTATCATTTCAGCAAACCTACCGTTCAACAAGTCGGCGAATACCAGACGCTCTCGTTTGAGCAATCCATACAAAACGGCACCGTCGGCGAGCCTCAACTACCCTGGCAAAGCATCAGCCTGATGTTACCGCAAAATACCGAAGCCACAGCCATCCACGTGACATTGAGTGACTTCGCGGAACTGGACGGCCATTATAACCTCGTGCCTGCGCAAAAGTCACGTCCCATCTCAGATGAAACTCCTTTCGTCTTCGAGAAGAACGAAGCGCTTTACCACTCCAATGAGACTTATCCCAACAAGACCTTCAACACGGTCAGCACACAGGTGCTCAATGGCGTCTCGTTTGCCTTCGGCGGCTTCACGCCGGTGAAATACAAACCCGCCTCGGGGCAGGTCAGCTATGCCCAAACCGTGACGGTCACCGTGGAATACCAAGCCTCGCGTGCCGACCACAGCCGTAAGCTTTGGTTGCGTCCCGAGACGAGAAACAGCATCAGCCGCTTGGCACAAAATGCCGAGTTGCTCGACAGCTATGCCCTTCGCGACGGCGCCTTGCCAGAATACGAGATGTTGCTCATCACACCCGAGAACTATGTTGAACAATTTGACGATTATGTAGCACTTTATGCCGGCCGCGGCATCCGTGTCCGTATCGCCACCACCCAAGACATTTACGATGCCATGACGGGTCGCGACAACAAGGAAAAAATCCGCAACTACATCATTGATGAATACGAGAAACACGGCATCTCCATGGTGATGATCGGCGGCGATGTCAACCTAGTCCCCTACCGCAGCCTTTGGTGTCACGCCCAAGAAGGCTACGACGACAACATACCTTCCGACAGTTATTATGCCTGCCTCGACGGCACCCTCAACGACGACAGCGACAACAAATGGGGCGAAATCGGAGAAGACGACCTGCTGCCCGAGTTGTCCATCGCTCGCCTGCCTTTCACCAATGCCAACCAACTGGAAATCATACTCTCCAAGTCATTCAGCTATATGACTTCGCCTGTATTGGGTGAGTTCCGCAGACCCATCCTCGCCGGCGAACACCTCGGTGATGGCGTTTATGCCAGCAACGACCTCGAACGCCTCATCGGCGAATGCAACTACAACGGATATACGACCTTCGGCTATCCCGAAGACTACGACTTTGTGCGTATCTATGAAACGCCCACCCACAGCTGGAATCCTGACGAGCTTGCCGCTGCCATCAACGATGGCACACAATACGTGAACCATTTCGGCCATGCCAATACTGAGTATGTGTCGGGTTGGTACAACTGGGACATCACTCCAAGCCTGTTTGCAGGTGCCAATGGCACTGACCACAACTACTTTATCTTCAAGAGCCAAGGCTGCATCTGTGGCGACTTTGCCGACGACTGCATCCTTGAACGTATGGTCGTCAACGAGACCGGTGCCGTGGCCGCCATCGGCAACTCACGCTATGGCTGGTACAACCAGATGGGTGACGGCCCTTCAAACCATTACCACCGTGAGCTTATCGACGCCTACTGCCACGAACGCATGGCAGGTCTCGGCGAAGCTTTGAAAGAAAGTAAGATACAAACCTCGCCTTTCATCACCATGGATGGCGAAATCGGCGTACTGCGCTGGTCTTTCTATGCCCTCAATGCCTTAGGCGATGTTGGGCTTAGCGCTTGGTTTGACGAGCCTTTCACGCCCGAAATCGAGTGTGCCACCACCCTTCCCGTGGGCACCAACCGCATCCCCGTCACCGTGAAGGATGAAAACGGCAATGGCGTCTATAACTTTGAATGCCGCCTGTTCAAGGGCGACGAACTGATTGCATTGGCTTCTACCGATGCCAGCGGTGTGGCAGAACTCTGCTTTGCCGCCGTCAACAACACTGATGTCCTCGACCTCTACATCACTGGCATGAACGGCTGGCCACAGCACTTTGAGCTTGGTTTCGACAATGCCAACTGCGCTCATGTGCTCTTCGACAATTACGCCCTCAACGACCCCGACGGGCAGGTCGACTTCGGCGAGAGCCAAACTCTCAATATTGGCTTCCGCAACGTGGGTAACCTTGCGGCAAACAACGTCACGGCCACCTTGAGTTGTAACGCTCCGTATATCACCGTCACACAAGGCTCTGCCACTGTTGGAACCGTAGACTCCCATGCCACTGTCAACTTTGATAATGCCTTCTCTTTCACCGTCAGCGATGACGTGCCCGACCAGACCGTCGTAACCTTCATCTTGACCTGCACCAATGGCAATGAGACATGGGAGAGCCAGTTTGATATGACAATCAATGCACCCGACTATGGGCGCATCCTGACCCAGTTGGAAGAAATGGATGGCAACGGCAACGGCCATGCCGACAGCGGTGAGACCCTCACCCTGCACTTCACGGGCAAGAACACAGGCCATAGCCTTTCGCCCAATACCGTCTTCGGCGTATATTGCTCTGCCCCCGAGATCCTCTTCGACCAGAACGCCTTCATCATTGGTGACTTGGCTGTCGACGACACTTTCACTGTCGATTTCACACTGAGCATCGCCGAAGCCAGAAATGCCCAAGCCTTTGAACTCATCCTAGCCACCTATTCAGGACATTATGTCGTCATGGATTCCTATTACCTCAACGTGAACAGCGAGATGGAAGACTTTGAGACGGGCGACTTCAGCAAGTTCGATTGGCAATTTGAAGGCCAAGGCGGATGGGAGATCGTTAGCCATGGCCCATACGAAGGCCTTTACTGCGCTCATACCACTTCGATGGGGCACAGCAGCCATGCCGACATGAGTCTCGACTATGACTTCGCTTGCGACAACGAGATTTCCTTCTATGTGAGAACCTCTACCGAGACTGGTTATGACTTCCTCGTATTCTATGTCGACGGCGAGCGTTACGGCCGTTGGTCGGGCCAAACCGGCTGGACTTACATCAGTTTCATGATTCCAGAAGGCGCGCACCACCTCACATGGAGCTACGAAAAAGACGGTGGCGCCACTGGCGGACAGGACTGCGTGTGGGTTGACAACATCGTGCTGCCGCCCACTGAGGTCGTCCTCGATGTGGATGAAGACGGCCCTTCGACGAGCTCAGGGACCTTCTCACTTTACCCCAACCCCACCCACGGTGATTTCACCGTTGAATTGCGCCAGACCTCTCAGGTCAGTGTGTTCAATGCCATGGGACAGCAGGTGCTCGACCTCAATGAGGTGAACGGCATACAACGCTTCCATTTGGATGCCACGGGCGTCTATTTTGTCCGCATCAGCAATGGGAATGGCGTTCAAGTGAAAAAGCTTGTCGTAGAATAGTAACGACGCTTTGTTAGAAATTTGTGTACTTTTGCACCCAAGAAAAAAGCAAAACCAATAATACAATGAAAAGACTTAGCCTAATTCTTTTAGCCTTGATGGTCAGCCTGATCGCTTCGGCACAGACCATCGAGAAGACCTATTATTTTAATCAGCCTTACGTTAGCCAAATCCAAGGCTACGAGCAGATCCAATTCACGAACTGCATGCAGAGCGCGCTTGCGGGTCAGCCGTCGCTGCCCTGGCAGAGCGTCAGCCTCATGCTGCCCCAAGGCACGGAAGCCGTCAGCATCGAAGTGGAACTCTCCGACTTCCAAACGATGGAAGGCAGCCACAACCTCTTCCCTTACCAGTCGGCACGCACCTATTCCGACCCCGTGCGCCGTCAGTTTGAGAAGGACGAGGCCCTTTACGCCTCGAAGAGCACCTACCCTACCCAAGCCTACGGTAACCTCAGCACACAATACCTGAACGGCATCGGCTTCGCTTTCTCGGCTTTCACGCCCGTGCAGTATGTGCCCGGCACCGGCGAAGTGCGTTATGCCTCCAAGGCCATCGTTCGCATCACGACGACTGCCTCGAAGGCCGACCAAAGCCGCAAGCTGTGGCTCAACGGTGACAATGCCGAGCGTGCCAAGCGCCTCGCCCAGAACCCCGAGATGCTGCGGACCTATAACGACAGAGGTCGCACCGTGGGTGGCTACGACATCCTCGTGGTCACCAAGCAACAGTATGTCGCCTCATTTGACGACTACGTCAGCTTCTATCTGGCTCGTGGTCTCCGCACCCAGGTCGTCGACCTCGAGACCATCCTCAGTACGATGAGCGGACAAGACAATGCCGAGAAGCTGCGTAACTACATCATCCAAGAATACGAAGAGAACGGCATCATGATGGTGAACCTTGGTGGCGACGTGCCCGATATCCCCTATCGTGGCTTATATTGCTATGTAACCAGCGGGGGCGGCGACAAAGAAGACAACGACATCCCTGCCGACCTCTATTATGCTGCTTTAGACGGCAACTGGAACGACGATGGCGACAACCGCTGGGGCGAGATTGGTGAAGACGACCTGCTGCCCGAGATTGGGATAGGACGTATGTGCTTCAGCAACCAGAGCGAGCTTGACAACATGCTCCACAAAGCCATGACCTATCAAGCCGAACCTGTCCTGGGCGAGTTCCACGACGTCATCATGGCTGGTGAACACCTCTACGACAACCCTGTCAGCAATGGTAGCCAATACCTTGAGCTACTCATTGGCACGCACGACGACAATGGCTACACCACCACGGGCATCCCCGAGGACTACAACTTCACACGCCTCTATGAAGAAGAAGGCAACTGGAGCGGCTCCTTGCTCCGCAATGCCATCAACCAAGGCACACAGTACGTCCACCACGACGGCCACGCCAACACCAACTATGTGGCTGGATGGACCAACGGCGACATCACCAACAACAACTTCAGCGCCGTGAATGGCGTAGACCACAACTACACCTTCTTCCACACTTCAGGCTGCATCTGCGGCGACTTCAGCAGCGACTGCATCTTGGAGCGCATGACCAAGATCGCCAACTTCGCCGTGGCCACCTTCGGTAACTCACGCTACGGCTGGTTCAACGAAGGCCAGACCGAGGGTCCCGCCATCCACTTGGCTCGCGAGACAGAAGACGCCTACTACAACGACCGTATCCCTTACGGCGGCATGGCCTTGAGAGAAAGTAAGATTGAAACGGCACCTTGGGTCAATGCCCCTGGCCAATGGGAAGAAGGCGCCCTGCGTTGGAACTTCTACGACCTCAACCTGATGGGCGATGTGGCTGTCAGCCCTTGGCACGACGAGCCTTTCACGCCTGAAGTCAGCTATGCCTCTGAAATCCTCGTCGGCACGGCCACAATGGATGTAACTGTGAGCAACGGCAATGGCTTGAAGAACTTCCGTTGTGCCTTGTTCCATGGAGAAGACATGATCGGCGTCGGCTACACTGATGAAGATGGTAATGTCACCATCGAGTTTGCCGAGCCCATCGACTTCGTCGGCGAAATGAGCCTCGTCATCACTGGCTGCGACGCTTGGCCGCAATCCCTGTCCGTGCTCAGCATCCCTGGCAACTGCGCCTACATCGTCTACCAAGACTATGCTATCAGCGGTGGCGCCCAGCCCGACTACGGCACCAGCATCGCACTCGACATGCAGCTTAAGAACGTGGGCACCGTGACTGCCAACAACATCACTGCCACACTCAGCACTGATTGTGATTATATCACCATCACTGACGCCACTGAGACCATCGCCAGCATGGCAGGTGGTGCCACAATCAACCTTGCCGAAGCCTTCGCTATGGACATCGCCAACGACGTGCCCAACATGATGAAAGCCGACTTCACCCTGGTTTGCACCGATGGCACCGACACTTGGCAGAGCAAGTTCGCCATCCGTCTCTATGCTCCTGAGTTCGCCGTGCTTGGCACCGTCATCGAAGACAGCGACGGCAACGGCCATGTCGATCCGGGTGAGACCGTCACCGCTCACATCACCGTGAAGAACGCTGGTATGGCAGCGGCACCAGAGACTATGCTCGACATCATCTGCGACCTGCCCGAGATCACCTTCGAGCAGGGCAGCTTCCCGCAAGGCACCGTGAATGCAGATGAGGAGTTCACTGCCGACTTCGTCTTCACACTCTCTGAGACGGCTGAACTGGGTGTAGCCTACGAAATTGGCTTCAATGTCACCTCGGGCGCTTATTCCACTAATAGTAGCTTCGTCTTCGCGGTAGGCAACATCATCGAAGACTGGGAGAGCGGCGACTTCAGCAATTTCGACTGGGAGAACGACCCCACGAAGCCTTGGACCATCGTCACCGAAAACCCCTATGAAGGCACCTATTGCGCCAAATCAGGCAACATCGGCAACAACCAGAGTTCCGTCTTGAAAATCCTTCTTGATGTGCAGACCCAAGGAGAAATCAGCTTCTACAGGAAAGTCTCCTCTGAAGAGGGTTATGATGCTTTATACTTCTCCATTGACACCGACTTGTTAGGAGAATGGTCCGGTGAAGTGGGATGGGGCAAAGTAACGTATCCCATCACCCCTGGACAACATCAACTCTATTGGGCCTATAACAAGGACGTATATACGATCTCTGGCAGCGACTGCGCTTGGTTGGACAACATCGTCTTCCCACCTGCGGAGACCATAACCATCACGCAAGAGATTGTGACAAACGGCATGACCATCTATCCTAACCCGAACCACGGCCAGTTCAGCATCAACCTGCCTGAGGAAGACTGCGACATCGTGGTGTTCAACAGCGTTGGGCAGCAGGTCTACAGCCAACAAGCCAAGGGCTTGACCACCCTCAACCTTGAAGGCTTGAACGAAGGCGTGTATTTCGTCAAGGTAAAATCTGCTAATGTGGTCAACACCTTGAAATTCGTGAAGGAATAAGGCGCTGAAAAAACGTTAAAACAAAAAGCCTTGGAGCACCTGCTTCAAGGCTTTTTTCATAGTAATCAAAAAAAATCCAATCTCATTATTGCATAGTTTCTACCAAATCCCTATTTTTGCACCTTAATTTTTGAATGAAAGAAAAGAAGTTAAATCACTAATAATCAATTAAAACAATGACAAAGTACGTTTACACCTTTGGCGGAAAGACCGCTGAAGGCAATGCTTCGATGAAGAATGAGCTGGGCGGCAAGGGCGCTAACCTCGCCGAAATGTGCTTGCTCAAGCTGCCTGTACCCGCTGGCTTGACCATCACCACGGAATGCTGCACAGACTATTACAAGAACAACTGCAAACTTCCGAAAGGCCTGATGGACGAAGTCCATGCTGGCATCAAGAAGATGGAAAAGATCATGGGCATGAAGTATGGCGATCCCGAGAACCCGCTGCTCGTCAGCTGCCGTTCGGGTGCGCGCAAGTCGATGCCTGGCATGATGGACACCGTTTTGAATATCGGTCTTTGCTCCAAGACCATCCCTGGCCTGATTAAGAAGACGGGTGGCAACGAGCGTTTCGTGTACGATTCCTACCGTCGTCTCATCATGATGTACGCCGACGTCGTCATGGAGAAAGCTGAGGGTATCGAGCCTGCCGACGGCCAAGGCATTCGCAAGCAGTTGGATGATATGCTCGACGCCTACAAAGAGAAGAAAGGCTACAAGAGCGACACCGAGCTGACCGCCGATGACCTGAAGAAGCTGGCCGAGTCGTTCAAGGCTCGCATCAAGAAAGTGCTTCGCACCGAGTTCCCCGATGACGCCGAGGCTCAACTCGAAGGCGGCATCAAGGCCGTGTTCAAGAGCTGGAACGGTAAGAAGGCTGTCTCCTACCGCCGCATCGAAGGTATCCCGGATGACTGGGGCACCGCTGTCAACGTACAGACCATGGTGTTCGGCAACATGGGCGACACCTCCGCTACTGGTGTGGCCTTCACCCGTAACCCCGCCACGGGCGACAACCAATTCTATGGAGAATGGCTGATCAACGCACAAGGCGAAGACGTGGTGGCCGGTATCCGTACCCCCAACCCGTTGAACGACGAGACCAAGAACGAGCAGAACAAGCACATGCCTTCCATGCAGAAGCTTATGCCCGAGACCTATAAAGAACTCTGCGAGGTGCGCCGCATCCTCGAGGACAACTATCACGACATGCTCGACATCGAGTTCACCATCCAGGATGGCAAGCTCTACATGCTGCAGTGCCGTGTCGGCAAGCGCACTGGCGTGGCCGCCCTGACCATGGCCCTCGACATGCTGAAGGAAGGCCGCATCGACGAGAAGGAAGTCGTCATGCGCCTCAGCCCCGAGCAACTCGATGAGCTGCTCCACCCCATCCTCGACAGCACCGACGAGAAGAAGCACACCGTCATCGCCAAGGGTCTGCCCGCAGGTCCTGGTGGCGCTGTCGGTCGCATTGCCCTCACCAGCGAGAAAGCCAAGGAGTATCGTTCCGCTAAGATCGCCAACGTGCTGGTCCGCGAAGAGACGAACCCCGAAGACGTCGAAGGCATGCGCGCCGCCGACGGTATCCTGACCGCCCGTGGCGGCATGACCTCACACGCCGCCCTCGTGGCCCGTGGCTGGGGTAAGTGCTGCATCGTGGGTTGCGACGCCGTGAAGATCGACTTCGACAAGAAGATCGTCCATATCGGCGACAAGATGTTCAAGGAAGGCGATGTCATCAGCCTGAATGGCGCCAAGGGTTGGGTCTATGCCGAGCCCGTGGGTATGATCAACGCCACCGAGAACCCGCTCTTCAAGAAGTTCATGAAGCTCGTTGACAAGTACCGCAAGATGGGTGTCCGCACTAACGCCGACAACCCGGAAGATGCCCAAAACGCCATCAACTTCGGTGCCGAGGGTATCGGCCTGTTCCGTATCGAGCACATGTTCTACGGCAAGAACAGCGAGAAACCGCTGGCCAAGCTGCGCAACATGATCCTGACCGACAACACCAAAGACAGAAAAGCCGCCCTTAAGGAGCTGGAGCCTTACATCAGAAAGGCCGCCAAGGGTACGCTGAAGGTGTTGGACGGCAAACCGCTGACCTTCCGTCTGATGGACCCGCCCTTGCATGAGTTTGTTCCGAAACTTGAAGAGAAAGACAAGATTAAGGCTTTGGCCAAAGAGCGTGGCATGAGCACGAAGGAATTGGTCAAGCGCATCGCCGCCCTCCACGAAGTGAACCCGATGATGGGTCTGCGTGGCGTCCGCCTCGGCGTCGTCTATCCCGAGATCACCGAGACCCAGTTCCGCGCCCTGTTCCAGGCCACCGCTGAACTGATGAAGGAAGGCTTCGACCCGCATCTGGAAATCATGGTCCCGCTGACCATCAACGTCAAGGAGCTTGAGCACCAGAAGGCCATCGCCGACCGCGTGAAGGCTGAAATCGAGAAGAAGTTCGGTGTGAAGATCAATTACATGTATGGTACCATGATCGAGATCCCGAGAGCCACCCTCGTGGCCGACCAAATCGCCAGCGTGGCCCAGTTCTTCAGCTTCGGCACCAACGACCTCACCCAGATGACCTTCGGCTTCAGCCGCGACGACGTCAACGCCATCGTGAAGGACTACATCGAAGAGAAGATCATCCCCGCCGACCCGTTCAACACCCTCGACCAAGAAGGCGTTGGCCAACTCGTCAAGTTGGGTGTGCAGCGTGGCCGTAGCCAGCGCGCCAACCTGAAGTGTGGTGTCTGCGGTGAACACGGTGGTGACCCCGCTTCGGTGCACTTCTTCTACAAGGCCGGTTTGAACTACGTGAGCTGCTCGCCGTTCCGCGTGCCCGTCGCACGTCTGGCTGCTGCTCAAGCCGCTATTGAGGAAGAGAGAGCGAAGTAAATGTAGAATGCAGAATTAAGAATGCTGAATTAGAGCCTTCGGAAACGGAGGCTCTTTTTTATTGGTTATGTTGCAAAATGACACATATTTCATTATTTTTGCGGCATAAACTGGAACACAATCATGCACAACGAGAAACAACAATCCGCAGCCGCAGCAAAATTCGCTGAACGATGGAAAGGCAAAGGCTATGAGAGAGGCGAATCGCAACTGTTTTGGACCGAACTGCTGACTGAAGTCTACGGCATTGAAAATCCAAGCGAGTTCATCCGCTACGAAGAACGGGTGGAAAGCATGGTTGATTCCACCAATTTCATCGACGGGCACATCCCTTCGACCAGAGTCCTGATCGAACAGAAATCCTTGGGCAAGGATTTGCGCGCACCTGTCCCTCAAAGCGAAGGCGGCAAACTGACTCCCTACCAGCAGGCAAAGAAATACATAGTAAACATGCCTTTATCCCAACATCCTCGCTGGGTTGTCACTTGCAACTTCGCCGAGTTTTTGGTTTACGACATGGAGTTCCCAAACGGTGAGCCTGAAAGCATCTTGCTGAAAGACTTGGGGAAAGAGCATTACCGCTTGCAGTTTCTCGTAGATGCCAAAAGCGAGCACATCACCAAGGAGATGCGCGTCTCAATGCAGGCAGGCGAAATCGTTGGCCGTATTTATGACACACTGCTGAAACAGTATGGTGACAGCACCGATGAGACCTTGCGCTGGCTCAATATCCTTTGTGTTCGCATCGTGTTTTGCCTTTATGCCGAAGACGCGCACATCTTTCGCCACGACCAATTCCATGATTTCCTCTCGGGATACAATGCCAATGATTTGCGTCAAGCCTTACGAGACCTTTTCGTAGTGCTCAACACACCCTTGGAAAAGCGCAGCCGTTATTTGAAGGACGACTTAATGGCATTCCCCTACACCAACGGAGGCTTATTTGAGGAAGAAATCGAGATACCTCAATTCACCGAGGAAGTGAAACAAACCCTATTACAAAATGCCTCCTTGGATTTCGATTGGAGCGACATCTCCCCCACCATTTTCGGTGCTGTGTTTGAAAGCACCCTAAATCCCGAAACGCGCCGCAGCGGAGGAATGCACTACACCTCTATTGAGAACATCCACAAGGTTATAGACCCATTGTTCCTCAATGACTTGCGTCAAGAACTCGATGAGATTTTGGCAGAAAAAGTGGAAAAGCAACGCCAACGCAAGCTTGATGAATACCAAGACAAACTAGCCTCACTCACCTTCCTCGACCCTGCCTGCGGAAGCGGTAATTTCCTCACGGAGACTTACCTATGCCTGCGTAGACTTGAAAACGAAGCCATCCGTGAACGCTACCACGGCCAGATGATGATGGGCGAATTCAAGAATCCCGTCAAGGTGAGTATCCATCAGTTCTACGGCATTGAAATTAACGACTTTGCCGTCACTGTGGCCACCACAGCCTTGTGGATTTCGGAAGCGCAGATGCTTGCCGAAACTGAGCGCATCATCCAGCACGACATTGACTTCTTGCCGCTGAAAAGCTATGCTAACATTCGCGAGGGCAATGCTTTGCGGATGGACTGGTTAGGAGACGACGCTTCCAAGCGTCGCGAGAACGACCATTCTGACGTTTCCAAGCGTTGCGAAAATAATATTTCCGACGCTGGAAGCGTCGGCTCCTTACAATTCATGGAGCGCGACAAATTTATTAGCATCACAGGCTCAGCACTACCTCATTGGCATCAGGACAACAAAGTACAATTCGTCACTTTCCGCCTCGCTGATTCATTACCACAAGTCAAACTTACTGAGTTATCCGACTTCAAAGAAGAATGGCTGAGGTCGCATCCTGAGCCATGGGATCAAGCAACACAAGAAGAATACGACCATATCATCCGCAAAAAGGTTGACAAATGGCTTGACCAAGGTTATGGCGAATGTTTATTGCAAAGCGAAGACATCAGGAAGATCGTTGTCGACGCTCTTTTGTTTTATCATGGCAAACGATATATGCTCCACCATTTTGTCATCATGCCAAACCATGTCCACCTATTAATTACTCCTATAGGTGATGACACAGTGATGAAATCCATTGGTAGTGTCAAGCAATTCACTGCCAATGCCATCAACAAACTGTTAGGTCGTTCAGGCGAAGTGTGGCAAAGGAACGTGTTTGACAGAATGGTTCGTGATGCAGACAATTATGAGAAATACGTCCAATACATCAACCAAAATCCTCGCAACCTCCTACCCGACTGCTACACCTTAGGTGGCGACGCTTCCGAGCGTCGCGAAAACGATTACCTTGACATAGAAAATCATCTTGAAGGCGATGGTTCTGACGCTTGGAAGCGTCAGTTCCTTTCCGACGCTCAGAAGCGTCGGCTCCAATACGATTACATCATGGGCAACCCGCCATTTGTGGGTGCCAGAATGATGTCAGCGACGCAAAAAGACGACCTACTGAATGTTTTTGGCAACAAGTGGAAAAACATCGGCAATCTTGACTATGTGAGTGGTTGGTACAAGAAAGCAGCCGATTTGCTTCACAACTCACCTAAAACGAAGGTCGCATTGGTTTCCACCAACAGTATCACACAAGGCGAGCAAGTGGCCAACCTTTGGAAGCCATTGCTTGGCAACGACATCCAAATCGATTTCGCCTACCGCACCTTCCGTTGGGATAGTGAGTCGGAGCAAAAGGCACATGTACATTGCGTAATCATTGGATTTTCAAGCATCCACAACAGCCAAAAAGAAAAGTTGATTTTTGAAGATAATGGAAACGTAATACATGCAGAAAACATCAATGCCTACCTTTTGGACGCTACCAATGTGTTCATCGAAAGCAGGAAAACACCTTTGTGCGATGTGTCAGAAATGGTTTTCGGCAATATGCCAAACGATGGCGGAAACTTGATTATCAAGGCAGAAGAATACGAGGACTTTATCAAGAAAGAGCCAGAAGCAAAGAAATATGTCCATGAATTTCTTGGAGCTGAAGAGTTCATCAACGGAAAGAAACGCTATTGTCTATGGCTCGTTGAGGCTTCACCTGCCGAATTGAGACACATGCCTTCGGTCGCTGCCCGTGTTGAAACCGTTAGGAAACTAAGAATGGAGAGTAAGCGTGAAGCCACAAAACGGCTTGCCTACACGCCACACCTTTTTGGCGAAATCCGCCAACCAGAAAGCGGGAATTATCTTTTGGTTCCAAGTACATCATCTGAAAGACGAAGCTATATTCCCATTGGTTTTATCAACAGTTCAATAATTTCATCAAACGCCAATCTTCTACTTCCAAATGCCACGCTATATGAATTTGGCATCCTCACCAGTATAGTTCATAACGCTTGGATGCGCGTAGTATGCGGAAGACTAAAAAGCGACTATCGCTATTCAGTGAACATCGTTTACAACAGCTTTCCTTGGCCAGGAGTCGACGCTTCCAAGCGTCGCGAAGATGGTTCCGACGCTTGGAAGCGTCGGCTCCTAATCGAGAAGACGGCCCAAGCCATCCTTGAAGCAAGAGCAAAATATCCCGACAGCACCTTGGCCGACTTGTATGACGAGACCTTCATGCCTGCCGACCTGCGTAAAGCCCATCAAGCCAACGACCGCGCCGTGATGGATGCCTACGGCTTCGACCATAATATGACAGAAAACCAAATTGTGGCGGAATTGTTCAAAATGTACAAAAATCTCACTGAAAAACGATAATTTTTTCTCGCCTGTACCACGATTTGGAACAACCCATGCGTATTTTTGCATCGTGAATCATCCATTCTAAGCAAAAGTAGAACAAACATGTGGCCATTCGTTGACATAGGGTTTTCTGGAGGGTTAGTGGTAACCATTCTGCTCATCATTTGGTCCATCCGATATTTTCGAGAAAAATGGCAAAACTCCTTCAACGAGCGAAAATGGAAAGCCCAATGGGAAGAAAAGGAAAGAAAAGAACTCGAAGAAGCAGAAAAACGTATCGATAAATCCAAAGTTCTCGTCTCAGAAGAAAAGTTCAATGCATTGGCTCTCGAAACAAGAAAACTTGCCAAATTGGTCAATCATTTCTGCTACGAGTCCTCATTCATTGATTATTATCACATAATCCATCCTGAAGATAGCACTCATGAAAACGGAGACGATGTGTTCCTTGATTTTGAATACATCTTATTAGATGACATATTGTGGGTGTATGACCAATTGGGGCATCGCTACATAAGATTAGGTAAAAACAGCATCAACTTCGATACTCCTGAAGGCCAGTGTCTGTACATTATCTATGAATCCGTTTCGGAAATAAATAACAATGAAGGATATGCATATCGATATTTCAAAGGAGCCGTTGGTGACCCAGAATCCCTTTCTTATAAAGCCAGAGAGCCTTTAAGAAGTATCTTTGAGACCTTGACAAAGTATTCATCGGACAAAAACCAAGATGACTATGTGATATGCAAATACATTCAAAACTATAATACAGAATATGAGCAAGTTTACCGCTTACTGATGTATAGGATTGCTAAGATGGTGGCAGAAGCCGATGGGGCACCGACAAATGAAGAAAAGCAATGGCTGACAAAAAACGCTCTGACAGAAACGACAGAGTCAATCAAACTAGAACAGACTATCTCGTCTTTCAAACCATCAAAAATAAATTTCAGCAATACTAACTCAAACTGGTATGAAGACGATGATGAAGACTACAGCGACTTGTCGGCAACCGTCACCTATTCAGTCATGGACGCTCCCGAAGAAGAATGTGATCTGGACAATCTTTCCGACCGTGATTTGCGAAGACTCAAAGCAGCAGATGACGATGAAGAATATCTTGATTCCGACTACATCTCCGAGCACATGCATTCCATCCATAACAAAATCATAGAAGCCATTAGAGAAGATTTGGAAAGCAAATCAGGAGATCCGCATGACGGAATGGTGGAAGTACATCATCCTCCAGCGTATTGGGGATGGGAAAAAGTACATGCTTCACACCAAGAAATGAGCATGGCCGACGATTTTGAGATTGAATACACGGTGGATGTTTATTAACCAATGAATGTATATTTCTAACGATAAAAAAACATGGAAAAGAAAAGACTTACAGCAGACAAGTATTTTGCACTCCAAAAAGAACACCCAAACACATTGCGTCAGAAACTACAAGATATTTTAATCTCCGTTTCGTGGAGAGACTTTTCTAATCACTACATGGGTAAAAAAGGATCATGGTTATATGAAAAAATCGATGGTTTTGACCGATTTGGAGAAACAACCTCACCCATGACCGATGAAGAGCTGACAAACTTCAAGAACGGTTTGCTCGACTTATCAGAACGCATCAAAAAAGTAGCGGAATCATTATAGAATACTACGCACCACAACCAATGAAAAACAGAAGCATCCAAGCCACGCTTTGGTGCGTCAGGAAAGAGTATTTGATTTCGGCTATAAAGTATTGAAAGCTTCGTGGTGTATTCAGCTTAAAGAATAGAAAAACCAAAATAAAACGGAATTTTTTCCATTGGATTATATTTTTTTTCTATTTTTGCACTTTGCAGCCATGAAACTTCAACATGAAAAAGCTTCTCGTCATAGCCTTAATGATGCTTGCCATCCAACTTCAAGCGCAAGTGAGGATTGGATATGCTGAAGCTTATTCGACTGCCGAAAAGTTCGTGTCGCAACAGGGGAAACCCAACAAGCATACGCTGAGCTTAAGCGAGGAAATCAAAAGCAAGCTTTCGGGGAAAACCAATCTTTTTGTGTTTTCGATGAAGCCCAAGGGCTATGTCATCGTCTCCGCAACGAATGATGTGCTCGCCTACGCTTTCGAATCCGCCATGCCCGCTTTCGACGAGCTCCCCGGTCCTATCGCCTACTGGCTCGACCTTTATAATGAACAGACCGACTACCTCGTTGAACACCCAGAACATTTCAGGAAGCCTTCAAAAAGCCAAAATGCCGTTGGGCCACTGCTCACTTCTGTTTGGGGCCAAGGATGCTACCACAACCAATTGTGCCCAATGGTTCCCGATGGTCCCTGCAATCATGCCTCGGCTGGCTGTGTTGCCATCGCCATGGCGCAAATCATGCATTACCACAAGCAGCCTCTAACAGGCAATGGCAAGATGACTTATTCCTGTTCGCCTTTCGGAAACCTTTCAGCCAACTTTGGAAGCACGACCTATCTTTGGGAGGAGATGACCGACACCTTACAAGACATCAATTATGCAGTTGCAACACTGGTTTATCACTGTGGTGTCAGTGTCCAGATGAATTATGGCGCACATCTGAGTACTTCCGGTAGCGCCGCTGCCCATGAAGCTTTCCAACAGTTTTTCTTCTACCCTTTCGCTACCTATTCGTACCGATACAAGTTTTCCGATGAATCGTGGACGACGTTAATAAAACATGACCTCGACAACCATTATCCCGTGTATTACGAGGGCAAATCATCTGCAGGCTCTCATGCCTTCGTTTGCGACGGATACGATAGCAATGGCATGTTCCATTTCAACTTCGGCTGGGACGGCGTGGCCGACGGTTATTACACCCTCGACAACCCAAACGGCTTTTCCACAAGCCAATCCTGCATCCACAATATCATTCCGCTTTCCGACTTCCAAATCCAAAGCGACAGCCATGGCATCGTCTACGTGACTCCCGACGGCAACGGCAATGGCTCGTCATGGGAAAACGCCACAAGTGATTTGCAGACTGCCATTTTCAAGTCACACTTTGACAAAACCACCATTTGGGTAAAAGAAGGCACTTATACAAGAGAATCGGCCAGTGATTATGCATTCAATATATTGGGAGATTGCCAACTTTATGGTGGATTCAAAGGCGACGAGCCCTATGACTACGACCTTTCCTTAAGGGATTTTGAATCCCATCCCAGCATCTTTGACGGCAATCACTCACAGGGCATCTTCAAAATGCAATATGCCTCCAACCTCGTCCTAATCGATGGCTTCACCATCCAAAACGGGACGGCCTCAAAAGGGGGTGGTGTCTATGCCAAATGCCCAACTCGCATCAAGAATTGCAAGTTTTGCTTCAACTATTCCAACACAAATGGCGGTGGCCTCTTGCTGCAATCTACGGGATCGGGAAGGACAAACGTCTTAGACTGTGAGTTTTTCGGAAATGAAGCGAAGAACTATGGCGGTGCGGTCAACGATATAGGCAACGTGACTTACAATCGGTGCAAGTTCCACGATAATGTTTCGCAAACGGAAGGAGGCGGTGTTTATTCCTATTCCTTCGGCAGCCCGAGCAAGTTTGTCAATTGCACTTTCAGCAACAACAGGGCAAAAACCGGAGGCGGCATCGCTACCATCAAGCAGGGAACGACTTTATGGAATTGCTTGATCAACAACAACACGGCTGAAACCGGTGGAGGCTGCTATTTCAGGAATGGAGCCAATCTGTTCAGTTGCACCATTGTCAAAAACGAAGCACAAGTCGATTACGGAGGCGTTTATATGGCATCGTCGCCGCAAGATGGAGTCCAAAACTGCATCATCTGGGGCAACACCAGCCCAGGAGAAAACTTACAATTCGGGCCAATGGCGAACTATTCGAATTGCGCCGTTGAAAACGACATCTCGGATACGTTGAATTTCAAAGCTGAAACCGACAACGATGGCGACTTACCAAGATTCTATGTCAGATTCCGAAACCCCGATGTCGACGCGGGAGTCACGGGATATGGAGGCGATTGGCGACTTCAATCCAACAGTCTTTGCATAAACCGCGGCGTGAAACTTGCCGACCAACCTTCAACCGACTTGGACGGAAATCCTCGCTGCCTGCATGGGAAAAGCGACCTTGGCGTTTACGAATCTGATGTCGACGTTCATTTCATCAATGCCTATTACTGTGAAGACGAACCTTGCTATTATCAAGATTCACTCCTCTCAGAATTAGGCTTTTACACTTTTTTGGAACAAACAACACCCTACGAGAACCTCTATGTAGTCACACTGCAACAGCCTCCTCCAACGGTTTTCCTTTATGATAAGATTTGCAAAAACGAAACGTACGATTTCTTTGGCACGCTACTCAGCGAGACCGGACAATACACTGCCACCGACCGATGTGTTACCTACAATCTAAAACTAACCGTAATACCCTTGGATTCCATCACGATGAATGAGGAAATCTGCGAAGGCGAGACATACGACTTCTTCGGCATGCCTCTTCAAGAAACGGGTCACTATTCGACCATTGTGGATTGCAAAAACTACGAACTCGACCTAATTGTAAAGCCCATATCTGAAGCGCTTTTGCCCTTGGAGGAAGAAATCTGCGAAGACGAGACATACGATTTCTTCGGCAGACTGCTACATTCAGGCGGACACTATTCTACCATCGTTAACTGTGTAACCTACGAACTTGATTTGACCGTGATGCCGCGTCCTTTGCTTCAATGCAGCAATGACACGCTTGTCGAGTACGGGAACCTGATTCAACTTTACGCATCAGGGGCGGATTCCTACCTTTGGTCGACGGGCGACACCACCGAAAGCATCATCATTTACCCCGTAGCGGACAGGAGGTATTCCGTAACAGGTTTCTCCAAAAACGGATGCAGCGCCGAGGCTTCCGTCATGGTCAGCGTGTCCAATGAAGTCGACGAGATGGTTGTTTACCCCAATCCTGCCAGCAGCAAAGTGGAGGTCTTTATTTCACTCATCGACGAAGTGGAAGTGCTCAACCTACTCGGTACACGGATTGAGCACGTAAATGCCAACCGTGAAGTGGTCGAGTTGGATGTCAGCCATTACGACAGCGGGGTGTACATCCTTCACGCGAAATGCCTAAACAACCATTATTATAAGAAACTCATCATCCAACACTGACCTGTTCGACGTCTATCGTCTCTTCAAGGTAAACCAAATACGCCCGAATCTCCTTGTTGGACAATTCTTTCACAGCATTGGCATAATGCTGAACTTGGGTATGGTGCTCTTCTTCTTTTTTACCCGTCTTATAATCAATGAGATAGATAACATCTGTAAGCTCGGCATAACGGTCGAGGCGGATGACCTTTTTTATCGCAGGGTAATAAATCTCGCACTCCGTCTTCACCTTGGCATCACTGCTGAAAGCTCCACTAATCAGCGGGTGTTGGGCCATTTGCAGGAACTTGTCCTTCAACGCGCCAGCCGTCTTCAAGTCTATCACGCCCTCATGCAGATAGGGCAGCAAAATGGTATCGGCTTCCTCGATGTTGCGAATCTTCGCCAATATCTGGTGCACCAACTCGCCCCATTCGCGTGGCAGCATCGCGTCGCTCTCCGACTGCCAAAACAATGTTGGATCAGGGTCGACTTTGACTTTCTGGAACCAATCCGAGGCCACTGAATCCGTCATCGCTTCAGTCTTTTCCTCATCGGTTTTCTTTTTAGGATTCACGAAATCTGAAGCTCCAAAACGGTATACCATGGCATCGTTTCCCGAGACCAAATAGTCTTTCATGTCGGTCAAAAAGTCGCGGAGGAGGTTAGCTTGCTTTTCCTTGCCTTGCTTGGCAATGACATAGAGCCGTTGCACGGCACGGGTGAAAGCCACATAAAGCAAATTGAGGTTATCCAACTGGTTGCTTTCCTTCTCTTTGTTCACCTTTTCCAAAGCCTTCGCACCCATATTCTCCGCATTCTTGTCCAACTTGAACAGCACTTTTTCCAAGTTAGGAATGGCCTCAAAACCCAACTCCTCGGGACGCAGCCATTCCTCAGCGGCCTTGCTGGCATTCAGCTTTTCGTCCAAATCGATGATGGCTTCGGGATAGATGACCACAGGAAACTCCAAGCCCTTTGACTTATGTATCGTCATGATTTTCACTGCATTGCCACTCACCGACATCACAGCGAGCTTGTCCTGCTTCTTTTCCCAAAACGACAAGAACTCGGCGATGCCTTCCTTCGAGCCCGACTGCCATTTGAAGACTTCCTCCATAAAGTAGTTGAGGAAGGTGTCGCGGATGGTGTTGAAATGGAAAAGGCGCAACAAGTTGGCACAAAGGTCGTAGAGGCATGTAGCTTTGGCAAGCGCTTCCCTCAGCAACCCCGCCTCACCAATGCCCATCACCGTCTCAATGGCCTTTTCACCTGCCGCAATCTGTTTCACCTCATTGAAATAATCCGTGATAGCACCGTCAAAATCAGGATTTTGCGTCAGCTTCCAGTAAAACAGCACATTGGCGACATTCGTCTCGTTGTCATCGTAAATCAAATACCGCAAAGTGCTGACCAACAGTTGTACCTTATCTGATGATTTCAGCAAAATCGAGTCCTGGGAGATAACGGGAATGCCTCTGTCGTTCAAGTAGTTGGCCATTTCGGAGCCGTAATCCGACTTTCGGGTGAGTAAGGTGATGTCGGAATATTGGTAACCGTTTTTCTCCTTGAGTTCACGGATGATGGCCTCTACCCTTTCGAAGCAATAATCAGGTTGGTTTTCAGCATCATACAGCTCGACTTGCACCAAACCTTCCTCCTTTTTTGCCTTTTTCTGGTAAATGCTCACGCCTTCGTCAGTGCCAGGCTTATCGGCAACATAAACCTTTTGCAAGTCGGGAGAAAGTTGTTTAAATGCGGCTTCAAAAAAAGCATTGTTGAAATCGACCACGTTCTGAAACGAGCGGTAGTTGGTGTCCAAATTCTTGAATGCGAAACTGCTCCTCAGATTGTCCTGATACTGCTCAAACGCCGCTTGACGCTCGTCTTGTGGCAAGGCATAAATGTCAGGCAAATTGACAATCTGTTCCACCTCGCCACTGCGGAAACGATAGATGGACTGCTTGCCGTCGCCCACCACCATACTCATGTTGCCTGCCGACAAGCCGTTGTCGATCAGCGGCAAGAGGTTCTGCCATTGCAGTATCGAAGTGTCCTGGAACTCGTCGACGAACACATGACGGAAATGCTCGCCAATGCGCTCATACACAAAAGGAACCGAGAAATCGCCCATCACCGTGTTGAGCAACTTGTTGAACTCCGAGATGTGAACCACCTCATCCTCGCTGGCCAAAGCTTCAAACTCCATCCGGATTTGAGTCCGTAACGCATAGAGATACAACAAATCACGTTGAGCCTTGTAAAACAAGAATTTACCTAGTTCTACCTCAACAAAAGCTTTCAGTTTCTCCAGCACAGGCAACAAAGTTGCGTTGATTTCTTCAACCATGGCCTTACCCAACTGTTTTTCGGCTTCTTTGGAGAAGCAATTCCGCTTCTCAATCACTGCATTGAATCTGCTGCCAGGTTGCTCGTACCCTTTTTTCGAGAGTTTCCTGAGATACGAAACGAAGCCGTTTTTCCCGTAGGAATACAACTCGTCCCTGAGGACATACCTCTTTTCGACAGCATTGAAATCATCCAATAGTGGCTTCAGTCCTTGTTCAAAACCATGGATTTTAGTGTTCAGAAATTCAAGCGTTTGCTTGTATTGAACAGGGTTTTTGATGTTGTTGTTCTCGTCTTTTTGGTAGGCCTTCTCGGTCATCAGCTTGGCGATGAATTCGGAGAGTTGGCTTTCGATGGCCGTCGAGCGTTGGTTGTCGAACTGGTTATTGCTGAAGTCGATGAGCAGGCGGGTGAGGAAATCGTCTTTGTCGCTGATTCTCAAGCCCAGATTCTCGGTAATCGTGTCGGCCACCTCTTCCGTGTCGATGCTGACGGTGTACTGGTTGGGCAGGCCCAAGTCGTGTGCAAAGCTTCGCGACAGCTTCTGCACAAAGGCATCGATGGTGCTTACGCAGAAGCTGCTGTAATCGTGCATGATGCAGGTCATCAGGCGTTGGGCATTGCGTTTCAGAGCCTCGTCGCTGACTCCCAACTCTTCCATCAGGATAGCCTCCATCGATTTTGGGTCAAGTTCCTTGCTGTCAATGATTTCGCAAAGCGTATTCACGATTTTGGCCTTCATTTCGTTGGCCGCGGCATTGGTGAAGGTGATGGCCAGGATGTACCTGAAATTGGCGACTGCGCCCTCGTTTTTAAGGCATAGCTTCAAGTATTCCTTAATGAGCGTAAAGGTCTTTCCCGCACCGGCCGAGGCCTGAAAGACTTTGAAATTGGCGGCGTTTTCCATGTCTTATTCGTTTTCCTTTTTCGTGGGCTTGACCAAGAGCGGTTGGTTGGGATTCGGGAACGTCTTTCGCTTGAACATGTTGCGGAATTTGTCGAACGACTTACTGTAGGAAAGGCCCAAGCCTTGCGTATAGGGCGACCGCTTGTCGAAGGTAAAGCTATTGAAATTGGAATTGTAGTTGGAATGGTTGTAGAAATGGCCCTGCAATCGTCCGTCCTGGGTCAACTTGTAATACATGTCGAATTCGCCCACGATATTGGAGGCGTTGTGCCCTCCGGAATTGGTATTATTCGACATGACACCCACGTTGGTCTCAATCAGAAGGCGGTTCTCAAAGAGTTGGGTTCGCATGGCAAACTGGTATTCATCGTAGGTATCCTGTTTTCCAGGATGATAGGCAAGACCCAGATTGATGTTGTCCGTAATATCGACTTGCATAGTACCTAAAACAAGGTTGCTCAAGCTCATGGCATCACCGCCAGCACCACTAGCGCCACCTGCATATTGGAACTGTCCAAACGCAAGCAACGACACGGCTTGTTGGGTCATCACCGCCTGGTTTGTAGTGTCGATGAGGTTGAACACGGTCTGGGAGATGTCTTCCGTCGCATTAGGCAGTTTCATGCCAAAGGTGATGGTCGGGTTGAGCAACGCGCCTTTCAGATGTATCAGGCACTCTACATTCACGTTGCTGCTGACCGACGTCGAGTCCACTTGTACCCCCAATCCCGAAAGCGGCGCCTTGACAGAATAGGAACCCGTGGCATTGAGGCGTCCGTCGGTGGGGCTGCCCGACCAAGTGATTGTTCCCCCGTCCTTCAAGGCAAACATTCGCGTGATGAGGTTAAACAACGTCAATTGGAAACGTCCTGCCTTGATGGTGTAATCGCCGAACATGGTAAATGGTTCGCTGGTGGCTGTGTTCATTTTCAGGCGGCCATTGCCTGAAGCGTCGATGGTGCCGATATTTCCAGGAAGGAAGATCTTCAGTACAGCATCGTCGGTGGCGTTAATGTCGAGACCTATGCTGAAATTACCTTTTGCTTTTTCCTTTTTCTCAGGTTCTTCAACCTCTTCCTCCTCCACCTCCACTTCCTTGGTAACGAACACAATAAAATCATTGTCTTTGACGGTGGCCGTCTGGTTCAACGGGATGGTGAAATTGGTCCCTCTTCGTGTCGCAGCCATGATGTCGAGGTCGATGTCGTTGAAAGGCCCTTTCACGGTAACCAGTCCATCGGCCACTGCCGAGCCATAGAAGGAGTCGTTTTCCTTGCTGGTGGTGGCCATGGCGAGGAAGTCACGCGGATGCATCTTCAAGTCGAGATAGAAGTCCTTCAAGTGGTCGTGGCGGATCTGCCCTTCCACAACGGCTCGGTTGCCCAAAGTATCCACCAAGACCATGTCGTCAAAACGGATGACCGTATTGTTGATGAAAATGGTCGGACTGAAGGTGTAGAAAGTATTCAGGTAGGTGACTTTACAACCGCCGTCGTTCAATTTCAATCGACCGCTGATGTCGGGACTGTCAACGGAGCCTTTGATGGTCACCAAACCGTTACCGAAGCCCTGCAATCGCGAAACCACACCCGTCAGCAAGGGGCTCAGTATGGCCAGTCTCAACGAATCCATCTCGACCTTGAAATCGAGGTTGTCCTTTTTCTTGGCCGTGTAATACGAGCCGTAGGCATTCAAGGTCTTCTTGCCCAAATCAAGGATGTTCGCACTCACGTCAATGGACTTGTCTTCATTGTTCCACGCGCTCTCGACAATGGCATCACCAATCCTGTCGCCATTCACGCCCAACTCCCTTACGATCAAATCGGCCAACACCATGGGATTTTTCTTCAAATCGCTGACCAAGGCATCGCCGGAGATGAATCCATCGAGGTTGAGTCCTTTCTCGATGGTCAGGAAGTCGATGTTGGAAAGGTCGAAATTGCGCAGTTGCACCGAAAGCGTATCTCCCACGTTCATCGGCACATAGCCGTCGGCGCGGATAGATTGCCGATGGTTGCTGAACATCAGATTGGAAAGCGTTACCCGACCCTCTGTGAAGTCGATGAAATTGTTGGGCGACACCGTCCAAGTGGAGTCCTGGATGATCAGGTCGGCCTTGGTGACAGTGAAAATGCCGCCTTTTTCATGCGGATGGAAGTAAGACTCAATCAATGCCTTGTTGTGGTTTTCTTCCAAATCGTCGTCCCATGCCAAGCGTCCGAAAACGGTGTCGTTCGCCATCCTTGTGATAAACGACAGATTCTCGACGCCGAGCGACAGCGTATCCGTCGGGTTGATTTTAGTGTAGGACACATCCTTAAAGCTGAGGTTGGTCATGGTTGACCTGAAGAAATTGCTGTTCTTCAACTCGATGTCGTTCAGATTCATGTCGCCAATCTGCACATGGTTCGAACGCAAGGTGAAGTTCAGTGCGTGAGTACGCGAGGTGAACGTGCCCTTAAGGGATGTGTTCTTTGCTATCTTCAGCGAAGGCATAAACAACCGGCTCAACGTCTTGGTGTCTTTCAAGGTCAAGTTGAGGAAGAAGTCCTGCTCCACATCATTGTTTTGCTTGTATTTCTCAAAGTCAGTCAACTCCTTCTCCCACAGTGGAATATGGACATAATGGTCCACATATTCCTTGAACACAGGGAGCATTTGGGCAAAATTCATCTTGCCCGCCATTTCGAAGTCGAAGAAGTCGCTGTTCATGTTGATGCGACGTTCCATCAGGTTGTCGTTCACGATGGAGGCGGTGAATTCATCCATGTAATAGCTTCCACGGCTGTCGCAATACACCGTGCTGTCGATGCGCACCTCGCCTTCCAGTTCGTCGAGGTCGAATCCGGTCAGGTTCACGTAAATTCGGCTGCTGATTTCGGAAATAGAATCCTCTTTATTGATGTTCAGCGCATGGAGGTCGGCTTTCTCGATGACTGCGTTGAAGTCGGATTTGGGGTGCTTCGGGTTTTCGAAGTCAATCAAGCCGCTGAAATCAAGGGCCAAGTCTTTATCGTTCACCTTGACTTTTCCATTGAAGAGGCTTTCCTTCATGGCGCCATCCAAATTGATTTCGTCAATCCGGCAACCCAGAATCTCAGCATTGCGCACCATGCCATTCATGTCCAGTTCGGTTTTGCCTTTCTTGGGGAATTTCATGGAAAAATCAGCATTCAAGTCCAATTGACCAAGCATCTTGGAGTTGTTGATGAACGAACCCACATTCACCCCATCGCCGATGACGTAGCCCGAAAACACGTTGTCGCTCGTACTGCTGTTCGACCTTGCAATGTTGGCGTCAATCTTTCCCACCCCGGAGTTCAGCATGATTTCAGATTGGAAATTGTTGTAGGAGCCTTTGAAGTTGAGCGAGACCCTACCTTGGTTCATGACACGCAACGACTCGGGCAGCGGGATGGTCTTCGTCGACGAGGGAATGTAGAAATTCACCAAATCGTCATAGGAGAAGTACATGTTCTTGATGTTCATCGTATGATAGCCGTCATCGAAATCCAAAGGATGCATGCTCAGGCTTCCTTGGATCTTGGTCGACTTCCCGAATTCCGCGATAAAATCATCCACGCTGAAATGCTCGATAGGACCCGAGAAAAGACCTTCAAACTTAACACGGTCCGGCATCTTGTACATCACCGAGGTGAAGACGCCAATGTCGGAAAGCATGATGTCGGTGGGACGAATCGTGGCGTCAAAAGTGACCTTGTTTACGAAATCGTCAATAGCCGAATAGTCATCATACAACATGTGGAGGTCCATGTCGAACAGGCTGTTGTTGGTCTCCATGTTCATCCCGTCGAGGTAGATGCCGTTTGAGCACACCACGACATCCGAATCGAAGTGCTTCAGTTCCAGCCCGCTCAGCTCTTTGGCGGAAAGGGATTGGATATTGGCATGGATGGAGTCGCCCAACATGAAGAAGTTCGTGGCTTCAAGGTTGATATCGTCAAGGTCGATGTGGGAATAGTCCATCAGGTTTTGCTCGGTTTTTTCAGGATGGTCTATGTTTTGGTTCCAATAGACGAAATCCACCTTTTTCAGCGAGATCTTGTCGACGACGATGGGCACCGGCTTCGAGGTTTTTTCCTTCGTCGTGTCACTTGGGAAAGCCTCGGCGAGAAACGCGAAATTAAACTTGTCTTCCCCTTCATATTTAATCAGGTTGGCCACGATGTTGCGCATTTCCACGTTATTAATATGGATTTTGCCCTCCAACAAGTCGCCGATGTCGATTTTTGTCCTCAGTTCTCCCACTTTCGCCAAATCATTCTTTTTCAAGTCTTTAACGACTACATCATCGATAAAGATACGCAAATCGGGCGTGACCGCCAAACGGCCCACCTTGATGTCGGCACCTGTTTTTTCAGAAAGGTAACCGCCTGCAAAACGCACCGCAAACTTCTGAATGATAGGGTCTTGGACGGCAATGAAAAGGCTTGTGATGATGGCCAGCACCACCACAAAAAACACCAAAATGCTATGGATAATCTTTTTTTTAATACTTTTGACCCTCCAAATTGAGACCCATGAACGAATACATTTTAGGCATCGAGTCCTCGTGCGACGACACCTCTGCCGCAGTGCTTCAAGGCACGCGCGTGCTTTCCAACGTCATTGCCAGCCAGAAGGTTCACGAGCAATACGGCGGTGTGGTCCCCGAACTCGCTTCGCGTGCCCACCAGCAAAATATCAT
>JAEEGK010003947.1_pt1 | contig 36612 bp, 30 predicted proteins | sample 8958771 | NCBI WGS metagenome assembly JAEEGK01 (sample SAMN16246547, study PRJNA631951) | gut metagenome | biome: gut microbiome; feature: rumen; material: SC-attached | host: Bos | place: Iran: Karaj | collected 2018-10 | reverse complement strand
AATTTTCTATATTAATTGAAATATTAATAAATATTAAAAATAAATATTATGTTTTTCAAAAAAATTGATTTCCTTTCACCAGAAATAACTCTTTTTCACTTACGAAACAAAAACCATACATCAATATTTTCGATTATATTATCTATAATCTTAATAATTATTATAATAATATTTTCAATGATATTTTCATTAGATTTAATTAAAAGAAAAAATCCACTTGCTTATTCTTCTAAAACATGGGAAAATGATATTGGAACATTTCTTTTAGATGATAATTCTTATTTTCACTTTTTAACAATTTATTCTCAAATTTATCCATATAGTGATGAATATAATTCTTCTTTGATTAATTTTTTTGGTATTATGAATTATAATAGAAGTATGATTCAAAAAGAAGAAATTAATAATTTCAGTCATTGGATTTATGATGTTTGTGATGAAAACGAACTGAATAGAAAAAAAGAATATAAAAATTATACAGATTATAATTTTACAAGATTATGCATTAAATATTATTTTAATAATGAAACCAAAAATTATTATTATTACACAGATAAAGAATTCATATGGCCTAATGTTAGTGGTGGTATTGAAAATCCAAATTTTACTACTTATTCAATTGTAATGACAAAATGTTTTGAAAATGAATATTTAAATATTACAAATTGTTATGATGGAAATCCTAAATATCAAAGTGTACAAACTTTTTCAATAAATTTAACTTATTATGAAGCAATGGTTGAATTAAGTAATTATAAAACACCTATTAAACATAGATTAAAAACTCTTCAATTAGATTTAACTAAAAGTTTTATATTTAGTTCAAATATAACAATGACACCAGTTAAACTTTCCAGCAATGATGGAATTATTTTAGATAATGAAAGATTTTATAAAGGACAAAAATTTAAAAGCAATAAAATAGGTTATTCTTATGAAACAAATGAAAATTTATATGGAGCAATTTCTATTTTACTTGAAAATGATGAAGAAATTTATTTTAGAAATTATAAAAAATTACAAAGTATTATAGGATATATTGGTGGTTTTTATGAATTTTTTCTTTTATTATTTAAATTAATTAATGGTTTTATTTATTATGACTTTCAAATTGTTGATGATTTTAATAAAATGATTGAAAATAGAATATCAAAATATTTTCACAAACAATATACAAGTAAAATCGATGAATCTCTATCAAATTTATATAAAAGGAGTAAAAGTAACGTTTTAGATAAGAATAAATACAATAACAATAAAATAATTAATAATTTTATAAATCAATCAAAAAATAATAATTCTATTTATCAATTGAGAAGTCAAGAATCTATTTATGAAAAATTAAGTAAAAATTATCGAAAAGTGTCTTGGAGAAATTTAATTTTTTATAAATGTATTTGTAGCAAAAGTTTCAATGTTGGTTATATGGATATAATTATTAAAAAAAGAAGTAAGTTATTAAGTGAAGAATCAATATTTAAAATGAATGTTACTTTGAAATTATTATATGAAAATCATATTGATAAAAAAAGTATTTTAATACCAAAAAAATGAATTAAAAATACATATATTCATAAAAAAAAAGTTAATTAAATTTTCTATACTTTTATACTATCATAAACAAAAAATTTAGGCATTTTATAATTAATAATAATATTTCAGAATAAATTACTTTTATTATTTAATATCCTTAAAACAGATTTTTTAATTCTTTGTGTATTATTTTAATATTGTATTAATGCTCATTTTATGATTTTATAGATATTATATTTAAAAAAATATTAATTTATTATATTATAAATAATTATTAAAATAATAAATAAAAAAATATAATAAATAAAAGAGAATAATATGATAAAAATTAGGAATTTTAAAATATAATCTTACTCAATTATTTAATCTCTTATTTAAATTATCATTAATTCTAATTTGAATTATAACCCAATTTCCCTAATATTTTAATAATTCATGAATATTTTGTTTCATTTTTAAAAAACCTTTATAAATCAAAATAACTATTTAACTTTTATACAAAAACTAATCCAATATTATTAAAGTTAAGAAATAAAAATTAAAAAAATAGTAAAAAATATATATAAATGATATTAAAATTACATTCATCAAAAATTGAATAATCTTCCCTCAGTAGGATAGAGAATTAGATGAATAATCAAAATGACTGATTATCCTTCAAAATATCTTTAGATCATAGAATCAACTTCTTTGACTCAGCAGAAATATATGGTTTAGAATTAGGAGAAATTTCTTTATGAAAATAATTAAAAAGTTCAAAGATAAAAAGAAGTACCGTAAAACTCTGATTGGAACCTCCCCCTTAAAGAGCAAGCCAATTATTTTTTAGGTGTGGTTTTATTAAAACTAAAATTTATGAAATAATAATAAAATTAAAAATACTTTTTTTTGATTTAGTTTAAAATTTAAAATTCCTTAAATTGTTTTTATTTTAATTTTTTTTTATTTTTTTTTCAAATTGTTTTTTAATTTATTATGAAAAATAATTCAAAAAGAAACTCTGATTTTGGGAAATATGGTTTAATTCATTTATCTGATTTAGTTATTCATAAATTAGAATTTAATGCATGGTTCACAGAAGTTAAAAAGAAAAATTTGGTTGAATTAAATAGACAAAATGAAAAACAATATTTTGAAGAATTCATAACTTTATATAATACTGCAAATTTACCTCATAAAAAATATTATGATTTAGTTAAATATACAAAAAAGCAATTTGATTTAAACATTAAAAAAAATTATTCTATCTCAAAAGATAAAAATAAAAAAAAAGAAAAATAAAATTTAAAATTACAATAATTTGTTTTATAAATAGTTAAATCTTTTTTATTTTTGAAAAAAATAAATTACAAAAATCAAAAAATTCATCATTGAAAATATCAAATATTTTTTTTGGGAATAATATATTTAATTAATTATAAATTGAATAAGTAAATAAGTTATTTAACTAAATTATTTGATGAAGAAATTATAACCTATATATAAAATAAATTAACTGAAACTTCTCATTATTTTGAGAATGTATTTATAAATTAAAAATTAAAATCCTATTGTTCTTTATTTATTTATTTCCTTCAAATGAAGATTTGAAAAAAAATTAAAAAACTTAAGTTATTTTCATTAAAATTTGAATTTAAAATGAATTCAATATTATAATTGTAGATTTTTAATTTCAATGGTAATTAATTAATGAAAATGTTATAATAAATTAAATGACAATTAAATTTTAGATAATAAATAAACAAATTTATATAAGATTATTTCTTAAGAATTTAAAAATTCAATTAATAAAAAGAATTTGATTACTTCTTATTATAATCATAATACTTTAATTATTTATTTAATTAATTAAAAAAAGATATTATTCTCTAAAATATTTTATTATCCATTTAATTAAAAAAAATAATTTTTTTATTTGTTTATTTGAAATGGTGTTTTTTTCATTAATTTTCCAAATTAAAAGGAAATAATTATCTAATTTAAATCAAATGGGAAAAAGTTATAAAAAAACTTCAAAAAAAAATCAAAGAATTATAGATATATTTGAAAAAAAAACACATTTAAAAAATAAAATTTCTCCATTTTTGAAAAAAACAAGAAATAACATTTTTACAATAAATTATAGTGACCAAAACTATAAACAATATTTTTATAATTCTTTTAATGTTAATTGTATAAAATTAATTGTAAATTATACAAATACATTTGATTATATTGATATAAAAAACTTTAAGAGTATATTAATTGATTTGGTAAAATATTTAATGATGGATGAAATGGAAATAGTAATATTGTCTTTAATTATTGATAATTATGGTTTAAATAATTATGAATATAAAATAGATGAATATTTACTTTTTTTAGGATTATTTACCAAAAAATTAAGTAATAATAATTTAGATTTCATTTTCAAAATAATAAATGAAACTAAACCTTATTTTATTTTGAATTACATAATTTGGGAAAATAATATCATTCCATTTATTCCAAATATTATTTTAATAAATGAAAGATACAAAGAACTAAATAAGTTTAATTCAAATATAAAATTACAAAAAAAAATATTAGATTATAATTCAATTGTAGAACAAATAATTGAATTACCAAATAATGACCATTCAGATAAAACAGAAAATAATAATGTTAAAGAAACAAATTTAATTGATGAATTGCTTTCTAAAAAAAAGAAAAATGATGATGGGAATAAATATATAAATACTCAAAATTTGAATTTTAATAATCTTTATTTTCCCAATCAAATGTCATTATTTGATTATAATAATAATAATAATAATAATAATTTCTTAGTTAATTTTAATAATTATAATGATAATCAAAATATAATATATAATACAAATGAAGAAAATGATAATTTATTTTTATTTAATGATAATAGGAATAATAATTTGACTAATCAATACTTTTTTGTACCAAATATTTCATCTATTTTTAATAATAATAATTTTTATTAAATTTAAAAAAAATTAAATAATTGATTAAAAAGTATTATTAATATAAAATAAAAAATTGTTTAGTGAATTAAAAGCACATTATTTTAAATCTTAAAATTATATAAATGTTAAAAATTTATATTTATGAATTATATAAATATTTCAAATTATTTTTGTTTGTAAGGAGAAAATAATTTTTTGAAAGAAGAAAATGAATTGATATTATCATTTAAGTCAAATTTTTCAACTTCAAAGTTTCTTCTTTTCCTAAAATTATATTTAAAAGGACCAAAATAATAAATTTGATTATTAATATTTTCCTCATTTTCGTTCATATAAATTTCTTTAGAAACACTCATCAAAGTTTTATCACTAGTATGAAAAGTTTTTTTAATTCTAATATAATCTTTTTTCGGTTCGTTGATGAAATTTTTATAAGATTTATTTGATTCTAACTGATTTTTTTCTTTTGAAGAAAATCTTGAATAAGGATCAATTATAATTTGAGTATATGAATTTTTTAATCCTTTTAATAAAGGCTCTTTATAATCATTTGCATTAAGTGATTCAAGTGAAATTCTTTTCATAGAAACTTATTTTTTTTTTATTTAAATTTAAATTAATTATTTCAATTTTAACTTTTTTATCTTTAAATTAAAAAAATATTTAGAATAAATGATTTAAAGATATTTTCAACATTAAATTCTTTAAAATGAAAAAAAAATAAATTGTATTCATATTCAGAAAATATAAATAAATTAAACTATACAACAAGGATTCAATTCTAATATTTGGAAAAATAAGGTAATGGATTTAAAACTTTATAAAAATTAAAAGAAGAAAATATAATTTCTTTTTATGATTTTTTGAATTATTAAATAATACTCAATTAAAATTAATTTCAATGATACAATTTTGATGTTAATTTTTTTGAATATAATTAAAATAAATTATTCACAAAACAGCAATTATTTCTTATTTGTTTAATAATAAAAAATTTCTTCAAATCTTTTTACTTAATAACCCTTTTTCTCTTTTTGATATTTTTTATAATGTTTTGATTAAATATTCTTATTTTTTTATAATTTTTATATTTTTAATAAACTTTAATAAATATGTAAATTATTTAATATCATTTAATTTTATTTTTTTATTTTTTATATTCTTCTTCCACTTCTTTTAGATGTTGTACTATTGATTCTAACCTTTTAATTTTTGATTCTCTTCTTCCAGCATCATGAATATTATCTAATTTAACTTCAATAGAATTCAGTCTTTCCATTAATCTTCTCCCTTTTTTATCAGTTTTATTCATATTTTCTTTATTATTAACTTTATCTTTTAAATTATAAAAATTACTAGCAACTTCATTAGTTTTATCATGTAATTCAATTGTTTGCATATCAATTGTTCTATGTTCATCTAAAATTTTTACTAATTCATTAACTACTTCATTTTCTTCTTCATCAATTTTATAAATACCACTTGTTTTATGTGTAATCATAAATTTATTAAAATTTAATATTGTATTTTTATCATTTGTAATTTTATAAGGTATAATATAACCATTTCTGTCTATATCAAAAAAAATATTAAAAGTTCCTTTAAAATTATTATTTTTACGACTTATTTCATTGAAATTAACATTAAATTGAATTAAGAAATTAAAATCAGATAATTCTTTAATTTCTTCATTATCATTAAAAAATTCAATACTTAATTGATTATTTTTAATGTCACTTTGATTTATTTTAATATTAGTAACAGCAGGAAGTCTATTACCATTATGAATTAAAGTATAAACTTTTTTGTCATTCCCATTTAAAGTATATAATATACTATACATATTATAATCAGAAATTCCTTTAAATTGTGGAATAGGGAAATTACCATTAATTAATGAAGTATACAATGAAGCTCCAATTGAAGGACATTCATCAATTAATATTCCTTTAGATAAATCTTTCCCAGTTACTTTTTGTACTGTTTTTTGTAATATTGGAGTTCTCATTAAATCACCTGCCATTTCTATTAAATCTATTTTTCCTTTTGTTAAATCTGATGCTTCTTTATAAAATATATTTAATTGTTCCATAAATATTTTAATTTCTTCACTTATTATTTTTTCAAATTCTTCAACTTTTAAAAGATAAGAAAAATCCTCATCATCATATAATGAATCTATATTTATTGTTGCTTCTTTATTTACAGTTAATACTTTACGAATTTTTTCAATTGTTTCAAATAATCTATATTTTATTTTTGCATTATTTGGAATTTCTTTTTTGAATTTTTCCTTAAAAATATCTTGACATTTTTTCATTATTTTCATATTAAAATTTCTTCCTCCTAAATAAGGTAAACACATTACATCAAGTACTTTAAATTCATTATATTTAAATTGTGATAAAATAAAAGAAGTTTTTGAATGACCAGCATCAATAAAAATAATATTTTTTTCAACTCCAGTATTAATAACTTTTTTCCCTTTAACTTCTTGTAAAAAAATATCTTTATATTTCATATATCCATAATAAAGAGTTATTGCAGTTGATTCATTTATTATATTAAAATTTTTAATATTATTACTTTTTAAAATTAATCTTGTACTATCTTTTTGAACTGGAGTATAAAAATCAGGAACACTTATAGTTAAACCTTTATCAAAAGATATATTTTGTTTTCTATAAAATGAATTTAAAACATCAATAAAAGCAGCAAGAATATCTTCACCATATAATTCAATATCTTCTCCATTAAAATTAATTGTATAATTATGTTTTTCTTTATTAAAAGGTGGTCCAATTAGATTATATTCTTCAAATTCTTTTCTATAAAAATTTGTATTGGAACATATTCCAAATAATCTTGATAAATTAATGAATGAACTTTTAGAATATTTTTTAATTTGTAACTTTGCTTGTTCTCCTATTAATCTTTGATTTTCAGTAAATGAAATTAATGATGGTGTTGTTCTTGATGAAATATCACTTAATAAAATTTTAGTTTGAAAATTTCCTTTTTCATCTCTATCACATATTGAATATATTGTATTTAAAGAACCGATGTTTAATCCTAACATATTTGATATAAAAAATATTTTTTTTTCTTTTAATATATTTATTTTAAAAATAATATAAATTATTTATGTTAAATAATGATTCTTCTAATTCAATTGATCAAATGTTAAATATGATTTATCAAAATCAAAAAAGAGTGAATGATATGAAAAGTAACTTATTTAATTTCAATTCAAATATTAATTTTATTCAATGTGAGATTCCTAAATTTTTAAATGAAATTTCTTATGATTTAGAAATTTTATTGTCTATATTAAATAATATGAAATGTTCTAATAATAATTCTTCTGAGAATAATTCATTAGAAAAAATGTTATCTAATGCAAAAAACGTAATAAGAGAATTAGAAAGAGTGAATCAGAATCAACAAAATTATATTAATGAATTATTATGTAAAAATAAATTATGTTATCAATGTAACAGACCAATTATAGATAATCAATTATCAAATAATCAAAATAATAATTTAAATAATTTACCTCAATCAACTTCTATAAATTATGATTATAATAATAATGGTGGATTTAGAGCAGATTATGAAAATAAATTAAATTTTGATTATAATATTGTTCCTAAATGTTTTGATTATTCTTTTAAAGATAATCCTCGATATTTTGAAAAATTATTAAATTTATCTTATTCATATGGTAATAACTTAGTTCCAAATATTATAAATCAAACTTCATTAAATTCAACTCAAATGAATAGTATGCCTAATAGTTACAATGACCGTATTATTTCTGAATATAATGAAAAAGGACATAAATCTTATCAAAGTGAAAATTTAAATAATCCTTATTTAGACAATAATCAATATATTAAAAATTTAAATTATGAAAATGTTCCAAATGAAAATAATCAATTCAATAATGATTATAAAAAAACTGCTATCAATCATTCAATTAATAATAACAATTTAAATGAATTGAATAAAAATAATGTGAATAATTTAAATGATTATAATAATAATAATATTAATACAAATCAATCATTTGATAAAATTGAAAGAGTTAAAAATATTATTTCTGAAGCTTTTAAAGATGATAAAACAATAGAAAAACTAAAAGAAAAATTCGGAAATGATTTTGAAAATAAAATAAAAGAAGGTAATATTGACGAGGAATATTTATTAAAAGTAGAAGAAGTTTTGAAAGAAATATCAGATAATAATAATAATAATTATTATACTATAAACAATACAAAAAGACAAAATAATAAAAATTGGTATAGACCAAATTTTAAAAATCCATATAGTCCTAAACCAGAAAAGAAATTTAAAAATTACAATCAAAATGATTTATACAATAAAATGAAATTAAAAAAGAAAATAACAGATAATCAATATCATTATAAAGAATATCCAAAATCATGGTCTTCGTCGAAAGATTATTTTACTAATAACAAGAGTTATGATAAAAATTATAAAAAAAATACAATGAAAATACCAAATATTCCAAAATAAAAAAAATACATATTAATCTATTTTAAATTAATATTTTTTTATATTTAAAAAACCACCTAATGTATTTTTATTCAAATTTAAATAAATAATTATTTTTACTCATAAACTAATAAAAAAAAATTAGTTAAAAAAAGAAATATAAATAACCCATCTAAAAATTAAAAATCAAATTTTAATATTTTTAATTTCAATCATTTCACATTTCATTTCTTTAATCATATATTTTTTTAACAAATCTAAAGTTTCATCATTTAAAAATTTATCAACCCAAATTTCAAATCTAAACATAATAATCTTTCCTCTTTCAAAATGAGTTTTATCAACAAATCTAATTCCATTAACATTTTCACTTCCAGGATAATTTTCTCCCATTGTATTTAACACTAATTTTTTCCAAAATAAACTAGAAACACTTGAAAAATAATCAGCTTCATCAGGTTTTATTTGATATTCTAACTGAAGATATTTTCCACCATTATTTTTTTCATCTTCCCACATTGGTTTAATTCCTTTAACAAAAACATTCATTGCATTTATTCTATATTTTTCTTCGAAATAATATATTACTCTATTTCCGTTAAAAAATATATTCTTTGCATCATTTCCTGGATATGAATTCCAAAATTGAAAAAATGTTATTATATCATTCCATTCAAATATTGCTTTGTTTGATTCCTCGTATTCTAATTTTTGGTCTTTTGCTGTATAACTTTCCCAAAATACCCAAGAACGATTAAATGTTATTTGAGATAAGGGAATGTTCTTTTCACTTTCAGGAATAATACTTTCTTTTGTTTTTAATTCTGTCATTTTTTTATCTTTTATTAATTGTTTAATTTTTTAAAATTATATTTTTTTCATTCAATATTTTTATAGACTTTTTGATTGTTGATTTTTTATTCGTTTCAAATTCTTTTTTTAATTACTTCTAAAGATTTTATAGGTTGAAAATAGGAGAAGAAGTTTTAGAAAATAAGAAATTATTTGATAATAATAATAAATATTTTGAATATATGAAAATGGTTTAATCAAAAAAAAGATTAATCAAATATAAATTAATAAAACAAAAGTATAATATAACAAAAGATTTATTATTGTTCATTATATGAATTAATAAAAGATTAATGTTGATGAAATTAAAATATTTTTTGGAAAGGAAAAATAATAAAGATAATTATTATTTATTACCAATTTATATTACTTTAAAAAAAAGTTCATATTCTTTTGATGAATATTTCTCTTATTTAAATACTTTAGAAAAAGTGTATTCTTTAATTAAGAAAGAAAAATTAAGAATTAATATTGAAGGTATTTTAATTATGAAGTAGGTTTCTGCACTTCTTTTTCTTTTTTGGTAAAATATAAATAAATAAGAAATGCTGCGTAATATTATCGTATATTAAATCAATGTATAGCTTTGCAAAACACATTTATCATCAATGTATCTAAAATAAAAATACTTTCTTAATTCATCTTCACCATTTGGTTTTGTAAATTTTATATCAATTATAATTGGAATTTTCTTTATATTAAATTTTGGACAATATGAATTAAATTTAGTAAACTAAAACTTGAATTACATTTTTCAAATTATGTGAAACAATTTTATTTTTTTCAAAAATAAAATAACTATCATTCTCAAGTTTAATCAAATCAAAGTTCTTTTTTTGGAAGAAGGTAATTAATGAAATATAAAGATTAAAAGAATATTTATAATCATTTCTTCTAACAATATACATAAATTTCTCTTTTTTTTAAATAATTAAATTAATTCATATTTATTAATTATACAAAAATAATTATAGGAAATAATTTTAATTTTTAAATATAAAACAATCCAAATTAAACACAATATCTTAAATTATTTATTTTTTACATTTATAACATTAAAGAAAAAAATCTTATAAAAGTATCAAATTACTTCATACTAAAAATTTAAAATTAAAAATATTTAAAAAAAATATAAAAAAATGTCAGACCCAACTCAACCCAGAAATTCTTCATTTTTAAAACGTCCAAGCTACAATAAAACAAATGGTATAACAACAAAAAAGTTTCTCCCTTCTTATATTCCAGAAGAAAAATATAAATTTGAAAATTTTGAAATAATAACAGACAAAAAAATTGGAACAGGCTTTTTATCTAACGTATATATAGCAAATAATAAAATAGATAACCTTCAATATGCAGTTAAAATAATAAATAAAAAAAATGTATTAAGTAATGGTTTATCATTAGATATTATTCAGAATGAAATTGAAATTCAAGAAAGAATTCTTCATCCAAATATTGTAAGAATGTATTCTCATTATGAAGACAAAACGAATTATTATTGTTTTTTAGAATATATTAATGGACCAACACTTTTAAATATAATGCAAAAAAAAGAAAACGGTTTATCAGAAAGAGAAACATGTAAATATTTCTCTCAAATAACAGAAAGTATAAAATTTTTACATTCTAATAAAATAATTCATAGAGATATAAAATTAGAAAATTTCCTTCTTAAAAATAATAGCATAATTAAATTAATAGATTTTGGTTGTTGTGCTTTATTAACAGATGAAGAACCTAAAAGATTATCAACATGTGGAACACATTTATATATGAGTCCAGAATTAATTAATTCACAACCTTATGATTATTGTGTTGATATTTGGGCTTTAGGAGTTTTATTTTTTGAATTATTACATGGTTATTCTCCTTTTGGAAAAAGAGATGATGATTATAATATAATTTATTCTAATATTTTATTAAACAAAATAAAAAGTAATGTGGAATTAACTAATAATTGCTTAGATTTATTAAGAAAAATGTTAGAAAGTGATCCTGATAAAAGAATTAATATTTATGATGTTATTAATCATAATTGGATGAAAGATTGGAATATTGATAATAGTATTAATAATAATAATGATTCTGTAAATAAAATTATTGGAAATAATATTGATGGAATTAAAGGAGATGATGATAATTTCTTTGATAATGTTTTAAGTAAAGTTGAAAAAAAAAATAAAAGAGGAGGAAAAAAAAAAAGAAAAGGAGCTTCTGTTGCTCAAGGTGTTAATTATAAAAAAAGAAAATTTGATAATTCTTCTTTTAAAAGTATAAATGAAAATATAGATAATAAAACAAATAATGAAGATGAAAATGATAAAATAGAACAGTTATTAAATATAAAAAGAGTTGAAATTCCAAAAGAAGAAAAAATTATTGAAAAACCAATAGAAAAAAAAATAAAAAATTCACCAAGAAATGAAAAAATAAAAACAGAAGAAAAAAAAATCGAAAAGCCAATGATAATAAAAAAAGAAAATATCCAAAATTCAAATAATAATAAAAATGAAGAAATAACATCTTTTTCTTCTAAAAAAGATTATAGTGAAATTCAACATAAACAAATAAAAAATGATAGTAATGATGATGAATTAACAGCAGAAAATTTATTAAATATGTTAGATAATAGTAAAAATAAAAGTAATAATAAATCAAATAGTAGTAATAGTGATGAAATAAAAACAAATTTATCTCATCTTAAAAGAAAAAAAGAAAAACAAAATAGAATAATAAATAATAGTAATAATGATAGTTTTAGGAATCATACTTATAAAATTATTACAAAAATACCAAAGAATGAAGGAAATGATTTAAAAGATACTTTACAAATGTTTGCAAGAGCTGATAAATTAAAACAAGAAAATGAAAAAATTAAATTAAAAACTAAAGAAAAAAGCTTTTGGGATAAATTATTTGCTCCTTTTAAATGTGGTGAAGATTAATCATTTTTACTTATTATTACTTATTATTTTATTTTTTTATTATAAATTTATTGTTATTTAATTAAGGGTTTTAATTATTATTTCTTTTTCTGTTTTGGAAGTTTTGATTATTTGAATTTGAGTTATTTTCTCTTTGAATAAAATAAAACATTATTATAGTAAAAATAAAAAAAGACATAAAAAATAAAAAAAGACTTTTATTATGCATTCCATTATTCACTGAATCTATTATGTCTTTTTCAAAATTTGAAAAATTTTTTGGATTCATTTAAATTAATTAAATAAATATTTTTCCAAATTATTGTTTTTATTTTTTAAAATGTCTAATAAATCAAAAAAAAAAAGTTCTTTAATTGAAATAAGAGATATATTAAAAGGAGAATTAGATAAATTTACTGCAATAAATAGTGAAGTAATTAATAATCAAAATGATTTTGAAAAAATTCATGAAAATTATGAAAAATATGATGTTTCTATTGATGAAAGCAGAAATCATATTACTAAATTGAAAAAAAGAGAATTTTACGAAAATTTATTTGTTTGGATTGGATTCTTTTTTTTTATGTTATGTGTTCTTTATGTTTGGTTAAGGAGATTTCCCATTCATAAAATATTCTTATTTTTCCTTAAATTAGGAAGAAAAACAATTAATTTATTCTTACGCTTATTTAATTTATCTTCTTCTAAAAACATTAAAAATAAACAATTAAATAAAAATGAATTGTAATTTTTTAATAATAATTAAATAAACTATTTTAATTTAAAAATGTCAAAAGTAATTAAAATTAAATTTGTTAATGAAAATACATGGAGAAGAGAAGAATGTCCAGATTCTTTTATAAATTTTATTAAATATGTTAATGGAATAATGAAAGGAAAAGATATTAATTTTATGAATAATTATAATGTGAACTATAAATTTATTGAGGAAAGCACAAAAAAACAAATATCAAATGAACAAGATTTTCAATACATAAAAAACAATATTGAAGGAAATTCAATTAAAATTATAATTTATCCTCAAAATCAAATTAATTTATTAAATCCTGGAAAATTATATACAAATAAACCAAATATGAATGAAGAAACGGCAATTGAGCAAATAAATAATGAAAAAGATAATATAAAAATAATTAATAATAACTCAGAAATTATTAGAGGAATTTTAAATGAAAAAAATTTACAAGAAAAAGAAGAAAATTTATTTGAAAAACAATTTGATAAACCAGTTCAAAATTATCAAATACAAAATACAAATAATAATAAAAATGATAATGTTAACGTTGATATAAACGAACAAATAAAAGATACAATAGCAAAAATAGTAAAATCCAAAATAAAAAACTTAGAAGAAGATTTAATAAATGATATATATAAAAGCATATCTCAAAATGAAGAAAATGAATTATCAAAATTAAATAATAATCAAAAAATAATAATGAGTAATATAAAGAAAAATAATGAGAAACAAATTCATTATGGTATTTCATGTGATAATTGTCATTGTCAAAATATAATTGGACCAAGATTCAAATGTTCAATTTGTGAAAATTATAATTTATGTAGTAATTGTGAAGAAATAAGTAAACATGATATTAATCATATATTTATAAAAATAAAAAAACCAAATGATTCAAATTTAAATATTAATTCAACATTATATTACATAACAAAAGATTTAAATTTTAGTTCTTCACCTAATTTTTTAAAATTTAAAAGAGATTCTACTAATATACAAGATATTACTCTTACTAATACTGGTAAAGTTAATTGGAAAAAAGGTTTTTATTTTAAATGTTTAAAAGAATTTAGCGAATTAATCGGAGATAAAATATCATTTAGTATAAAAGTAGAACCTGGAAAAGAAATTCATGCTCAATTGATATTTGATAAAAAAAAAAATGATGAAAATTTAAGACAAATTGATAAAAATAAATATGTTTCTTATTGGCAAATGTTTACTGATTATGATGATCCTTTTGGTGAAAGTGCTAAACTTGTTATTCAAATTGAAGATTAATTTATTTATTAAATTTAATTAATTTTTATAAAAAATATTTTTGATAAATTATAAATACATAATGGAATTTATAATATAATGATGAGAAAATATGCTAATATATAAATGAAAAAAATATATTGTTTATTTATATAAAATTTATTTCTCAATTTTCAAATTAATTATCTTTATTTGTATTAAAATTATTTTATTATATAATTCTCCATAAAAAAACTCTTTAAATTAAGAACCTTTTTTTAAAAGAAAAAAATTCAAGAATTTGTGAATCAAATTTTATTTTTTTAATAAATACAATTTAAAAGAAAAGAAAAAAAAAACAAAAAACAATAAATTTTGACAATTTAAAATATTGACTTTTACTGCCACTATTAGATGTAGACATTGATCTGTGTTCACAAAAATAGTTCATTTCAATTCTATCTATTTCTTCTTTAGTTCCATCAATTCCTGGAATATGAGGATATCCTTTATTCTGTATAAACTCCCAAAAAATATTTAGGCAATATTCATCTACTAAAGAATCATCTTCTAAATAATTTAAATAACATGAACAATTTTTATCAATTCTGAAAAAATAAATATCCGAAATAATATAATCATCATAATAATATTTATCAATGGAGTCTTCAACAAAATCAGAATACCATTTTGAGTCATTATACATGCATATATGACCTTCTTTATATTTAGAACTATTTAATATAACCATAATATCACCTGATAAGAATTCTTGACGATTATACTGATTATATTCTATAATTGAAAATCCAATATTTTTTAATAAATGGTCATAATAAAATAAATATGGTTGTAAATCAGATTCTCTAATTTTAAATCCTGCTTCTTTTAATGCTTTTCCAACATATTCCCCACTTTTTCCTCTTGGACTTGATTCAGCATGATCTTCTAAATATTTAATTGCAACAGTAATATTTTGTGATTTAAGAAGAACAGTTAATGTGAAGAATAATAGTAAATAATATTTCATTAATTATTAACCAAATTAATTTATTAAATCCTGGAAAATTATAAACAAATAAACCAAATATGAATGAATAAACAAAAATTGAGCAAATAAATAATAAAATAATAATATGAAAATAATTAATATTAACTCAGAAATGATTAAAAGAATTTTAAATGATAAAAATTTGAAACATTTAAATTTTTATTCTGATATTCACTAGAATTAAATTATTTTTATATTTTTGATTAATTATTGGTGTTATGGAATTTTTAAATAATAAAGAAGAAAAAATTGCAAAAGAATTTGTTGATTCAGTAATTGATTCCAAAGAGAAGAATGATTATATATTTTTTGAAAAAATGTAAGAATAACTTTTAATAAATTATGAAAGAAATAATTTAAAATCAAAAGATTTTATATATATATATATTTTCCATAATTATATTAATTTTCAAAAAAATGATTTTTTTTATCATAATGTAATAAACAATTAATAATTATTTTTAGATTTTATTATTATTGAAAAATTTAATTGAAAATTTTCCACCAAAAGAAGAATCAACAAAATTAAAGTTAATATCTTTTTATAATGAAAAAATCAAATATTATTCAGAAGAAAAAATAACAATAAATAATATGAAATTTAGATTATATAAACTTATATCTCAATTTATAACAAAAAAAAATAAAATTTTAGTTAAAACAAATTCAGTAGATAATATAATTAAAAAAAGAAATTTAATAAAATCAAAATCAAAAGAAAAAAATAATGTAATTGATATAGAAAATAATCAACAATCATGTAAAAAAACTTTAGTTGAAAAACCACCAAAAAGTGTTTTGAAAATAATTAGTTCTCCTAAGCAACAATTAGAAGATGATGAATACATTGATGAAAATGAACAAGAAGAAATTAATATTATTCATAAAAATAAAGAAATAAAATTTATTTCTATTGATTTACTTATTTTTATGATTGGAAATGAAGTTTTTGATCAAAATTTTGTAAAAATATTTATTGAACAATCTTTTGCTTTTATAAGTTATGAAAGATTAATTAATAAAATTATATTTGCTTTAAAGTATTTCGAAGGAAATGAACAAAATTTAATTAATGCTTTAACAACAATAAGTGAATTTTTAGATTCAACTAAAAAATATAATCATAAAATATTTAGAGTTGATAATAAAATAATTGAAAAAATGAATTTAATAATTGCAAAAAATAATACTCATAAAAAAAAAGAAAAAGTAAATAATGAAGAAGAAGAAAATATAAATAGTGATAAAATATTATTTACCTTTAATATTTTAAAATATGATTCTAAATTAATTGCACAAGTTTTAACTGATATAACAAGTGAAAATTTATTATTATTAAATGAGCATAAATATGAATTAAATCCTATATTTCTTTCTAAAGATATAAATACAAAAAAAAATATAACTCCTAATTTATATAAAATCGCTCAGTTTTCAAATCAATTAACTTTATTTATAATTGAAGATATTTTATCTTATAATTTCCCAGAAAAAAGAGCTTTATTATTTAAAAAATATATTGATGTAGCAAATGAATTATTTAAAATGAAAAATTATAATGATTTATTACCTGTTTTATGTAGTTTTCAAAATTTTGCTATATTAAACTTAAAACAAACTTTAAATTACGTAGATAAAAAAACCTTGAAGAAAAAAGAAGAATTATTCCAATTTATTTCTATAACTAATAATTATATGAATTTAAGAAAAGAAATGGAAAATTGTTTAAAGAAAAAAATAAATTATTGTCCATTTTTAGGTGTTTTCACAAGAGATATTGTTTATTTTGAAAATTGTCAAAAATATATTAAAAAAGGTTTAATTAATATTGAAACTATTAAATTTATCAATAAAACAATTTCAGATTTTTCAAATTCATGTTCTTTAATTAAAAAACCAGATAAAAACTTATATAAAACAAATGTTCATTATTCAGAGTTAAAATTCTTCTTTTCAAACTTATCTCCAAAAAATGATGATTATTTAAGTGAATTAAGTCAAAAATTAGAACCGAAATTTTTATTATTTGCTAAAACAAAAAATAAAAGAGAAACAAAAACTGAATCATTAATAAAAATAAACAATAACTCATTAAATAAAAATAAGTAAAAAAATTAATTTAATATATTTTAAATAATAAAATAAATAAAAAAACAACTATAATGAAAAAATTGACAACTCTAATTTTATTAATATTATCAGGCATAATATACTCTAAGACATTTAAGAAAAAAACAGGATGTGTTGCATTAGGAAAAGATTGTGATTTTACAGCATGGTGTTGTGGTTCAAATGTATGTAAAGATTATAGATGTAGAGCAAGAGGTACAAAAGATAATCAAGAAAGATGGGCTAATGAAAAAAATAATCCTGGTAAAAAATGTGATTGGTTCCATCATTGCCCTAAATATTATAATTGTGTTAGTCATAGATGCGCCATTTCTGAAAAGTATATTAATAATACTTCTACTAGTTTTTAAATTTTATTAAAAAAGAAAGCTTATTTTTTTTATTTTTTAATTTTTTTTTTTGGTGTTAATTATTGTTTTTTTTTGTGTTTTATTTTTAAATTTTTTATTTTTTAGAAAATGTTATTTTTTAATGCAATTAATCATGGAAATTATTTTTTTTTAATTCAAAAAATAATTCTTTAAATATTAATTATAATAAATTCAATTAAAAAAAGAAAAAGAAATAAAAAAATATTCTTTTACCCATAATATAGAAACAATATAAAAAAATTTTTTACAATATGAACATATAAAATCACTTTTAATAATTATTCCTAATCCAATTATCCAATTCAACAAAATCCGGTCTTTTTTTTTCTTTAATATTAATCATAAAAAGAATTAAATTTATAAACTTTAAACTGAACTTTCCTTTTAAATATTTAAAAACAATTTCTTTTAATTTAATCATATCATTAATTTCTCTAATATCATATAAAATTTGATAATTTAAATTACAAGCAAATAAAATACATAAACCAAGTGAAAAAACATCATTTTTATAAGCATTATAATCAGTACTTTTCATTTTAAAACTTCTTAAAGCTTTAAATAATATTGGACTCATATATAATTCAGTTCCTCTTACAGTTTGATTATTAGTATCATTTTCATATTCTCCATTATCATTAAAGTTTTTTTCTGATTTTTTTTTTGCTTCACCAAAATCAGAAATTTTATAATCTCCGTTAGGAAATAATAATATATTTTGTGGTTTTACATCTCTATGGCAAATTCCTCTTTTTTGAAGTTCTGAAAATGTAAAAACTAAATTTGATAATATTTTAAATAATTCTTTTTCTTTGTAATATAATTTTGTTTTTGATCTTTTTTTTATTTCCTTTTCCCAATCACAGGTTGCTAATTCCATTAAAACATACATTACAAAAGTTAATTTATCTAATTTTTTTGTTTGAATACCTAATATTTTTATTATTTGTAATTTAGATATTGATTTATTTAATTCTGCTATTAATTCATATTCTTTTTTCTTTTGATTTAATTCTTCATTTGAACAAGCTGATATTTTTTTTAAAGCATATTTATGATGTGAAATTGGATCTTCAACTAAATATATTTTTGCGAAAGAACCTTCACCAATTAAATTTTTTATATTATAATTATCAGCATTAAATGGTATATTTAAATTATTATTTTTTTTGTTATTTGGTAATGTAGGAGATAATAAAATTACATTTTCTTCTTTTTTTGTATTTTCTATTGAACCTGATTTAGTTGATGATGAATTTACGTTAAAGTAATTATTATCGTTTTTTTCATTATCACATTGAGAAAATTTTTCCATCATGTTTAATTTAATTGAACAAGATTTTTGATCATTTAAAATAGGATTATTATTCTTTGGATAAGAATCATATCTTAAATTACTTATCACATCAATATTTAATATTTTTTTATTACTAGAAAAAGGATTAATTAGTGGTTTATTAAATATTCTAAAAGAATTTTTTTCATTACTAAAATTCATAAATTCAAATAATTTACTATGTAATTTCTTACTTGAAGATATTGAATGTGCGATTATATTATTTTTATTTTTTTTATGAAATAAATTATGAGAAGCCATTTTTCTTAAAGGAGAATTGCTTTTTTCTATATTTCCTTCAGTTGGACTAAAATTAGTTATTTTAGTATTTATATCATTATTTATATTTGTTAAATTGAAATTGTCATTTTTTTGATTAACATTTAAATTTTTTATTTGACATTTTTTCTTATATGATGATCTACAAATTCTTAATTCTTTTGTTTTAAATTTACTATTACAAGAAGGACAAATCCATTCAAATTTTTCATAATTATATATTTTATAACATTTATCACAAACTAAAATTTTTTTTCCTTTTTTACTTCCTTCAAATAAAACACCACCACATTCATCTTTGAATATATTATATTTCGAGATATCACAATTGCATTTTAAATTAATTATTGAATTAGGAATTGCTTTTTTATCACTAATTAAAGTTTTAATTTTATATAAATTATCAATTTCTTCTTTATTAAATCCAGTAAATAATTTTGCAGAACATTTAAAAGTTTTAATAGTATCATAAGTAATATTACATTTAATACAAAAAGCATATTTTTCAAAATCTTTATTCAAACTAATATCTAAATATAATTCTTTTTTACATTTTAAACATTCCATAACATTATCATTTAAATCATCATTATCATTATTTGAATAAGAAGCAGGATATAAATTTAAATTAGTTAAAGGTGTATTTATTTTAATTTTAGAATAAAAATCACAATTACATTCAGTGCATAACATATGAATTTGATTTTCTTTAAAAACTTCATCACAAAATAAACAATATATTATTTTTTCATAATAAATTAAAGAGTTTCCACAAGTGTGAATTGCTTCATTTACTTTTTGACAATGAATATAATAATTTGATTTATCTAAATAATTTAATTGTTCATGATTCATATTTTTTAATTTTTGAATATTTGATAATATTTCTTTTCTTTCTTTTAAATAAATTTGACAAAAAATACTTTCCACTTTCTTAATTAACGGTGAAGGAAAGTTTTTTTTATTCATTTTTAAAGTTAAATAAACTGATTTTTTAAGAAGATTATTAAATTGTTGTTGAGATAAATAGATAATTTTATTGAAAAGATTGTTATATTGTTCATGGAAAATATGAGAAATTTCTAATTCTTGAGCAGAAATTTCTGAAGTATGAAATTTTTTAATATTCATTTTTAATATTTTTTTTTTAATTAAATTATTTTAATTTTATTATAAATTAATGGAGAATTACTCAATTCAAAATTATAATATTAATATTACAAATAATAATAATAATAACAATAATAATAATTCTAATAATACCGTTGATAATAATTTAAATGTTAATAACAATTTAAATAATAATAATACTGAAGAAATTTTAAATGAAAGAAGAGAAAAATTAAAGAATTTATTTATTAATGAAGCTCAAGGATTTCAAAATGAAATTATTGATAAAAATTATGTAAAAATAAATGAAGGAGTTTATGATCTTAATGGACATTATGTTTCTTTATATGAAGATTATTTAAATTCATTTTATAGTTTGGATAAAAAAAATATGAGAAATCCATATTTTATTACTCCTCAACAACAGAATAATCCTCAATTATTTAGGAAATATTTTAGTGATTATACTATTAATAATTATTATCCAAGTAATCCAAAAACAGAAATGTATAAAAAAGTTTATTATTATACAAAATCAAATCAATATCAATAAATAAAATTTAAAACAATTATTCTTTTATTTTATTTCAAAAATTTTAAAATAATTTTAATTTTTAATATATTAATTTTTTAGTATATAAATAGATCAAAAAAAAAATAAATAAATTAAATGAATAACCAGAATTTTTTAGGGAATAACAATCAAAATAATAATTTTCTATTTAACAATAATAATAATGGTTTATTTGGAGGAAATAATATGAATAATAATAATAACCAAAATAATGGATTTAATTCAAATTCATTTATTGGGAATAATAATGGAGGATTGTTTGGGAATTCAACTATGAATCAAAATAATAATTTTTCACTTGGAATGAATGGGAGTAACTTTTCTTTTGGAAGTTCAGACAATCAAAATAATATGTTTAATAACAATAATAATAATAATAATATAAATCAAAGAGGAATGTTTAATCAAAGTAATAATTTAAATATGTTTGGAAATAATAATAATGGAGGAAATTTATTTGGATCAAATAATAATATGAATAATAATAATGGGGGAAATATATTTAATTCAAATAATAATATGAATAATAATAATGGAGGAAATTTATTTAGAAATAATAATAATCAAGATCCATTTAAAAATAATATATATGGAAATAATAATAATAATATATTTAATCAGGCAGGAAATAATTTTAATAATAACATGACTCAAAATCAAAATAATTTTTTTCCAAACAATAATAATAATAATAATTCTATTTTTAAAGTCAATAGTAATAATACTGGAAGTATTTTTGGAAATAATACTAATCCAACAACTGGTATATTCAGTACTGTAAATTCAGGAAATTTGTTTACTAACAATAATAATAATCAAAATAATGTTGCTTTTAATAACCAAGGAAATAATCCAAATTCTATCTTCCAATCAAACACTATTGCAAACACAACAATGGGAAGCAATAATAATCAAGGTTTGGTTGGAGGTAATGGAAGTTTATTTACAAATAATATTAATTCAAATATGATTCAAAACAATTCAAACAATTTTTTAAATAATAATAAAACAAATAATAATACAAATTCTATATTTAGTAGTAATAATAATAATACTAACTCAATTTTTAATCAAAACAACAATAACCAACAAAGTAGCTCAATATTTAATAATAATAATAACAATAATAATCAAACAGCCAATATTTTTAATAATCAAAATAATAATACACAACAACCAGGAGGAATATTTAGTTCAAATAATAATCAAAATAATAATACACAACAAACAGGAATATTTGGTTCAAATAATAATCAAAATAATAATACACAACAAACAGGAATATTTAGTTCAAATAATAATCAAAATAATAATACACAACAAACAGGAATATTTAGTTCAAATAATAATCAAAATAACAATACACAACAAACAGGAATATTTAGTTCAAATAATAATCAAAATAACAATACACAACAAACAGGAGGAATTTTTAATTCTAATAATAATCAAAATAATAATACACAACAAACAGGATTATTTAGTTCAAATAATAATAATAATCAACAAGGAAGTTTATTTGGTATAAATAATAGTAGTAATAATAACAATCAACAAACAAGTGGAAATAATAACCCCTCATCTAATTTATTTAATGGCTTAAATAATAATAATAATAATAAATCAACAAACCCATCATCACTATTTAATAATTCAACGACAAATAATCAAACAAACATTACAAATAATCAAATTAACTTAACTAATAATCAATCTAACAATCAAACAAATAATCAGACTAATGTATTAAATAATAATTCTACTTCAACAAATAACGCAACATTATTTAGTACTTCATCAACTAATGCTAAAAATAATGAAAATACATCATTATCAAAACCCACTCAATCAACAAATAATACAACATTATTTAGTGCTTCATCAACTAATGCTAATAATAATGAAAATTCATCATTATTAAAAAATACTCAATCAACAAGTAATTCAACAAATATATTTGATAAATTATCAACTGATCCTAAAAATAATGAAAATTCAACATTCTTAAATAAAACAACCACTGAATCAACAAATAATACTCAAAAAACATCTTTGTTCAATACTAATGATAATAAACAAAATAAATTATTTTCTCAAGATACAAATAATACAACAAATTCCCTTTTTAAATTATCAGATAATAATAATAATAAAGAAAATATTAATAACAACCAAGAAAAAAATAATGAAAAAGAAAATGAAAAAGAAAATCTTTGGTTTTTTTGTGATAATTGTAAAAAACCAATTGAAATTGGAAGAATAAAATACGATTGCAAAACATGTGATGATTTTACTTTATGTCAAAAATGTTACAAAACAATAAAACATTCTCATATTATGAAAAAAACAAAAGTTTCTAATGAAAATTCCCCACCTGAAAATGCTCAAGAAATAATTAATAATTTCTTATTAGAAAATAATTTAACATGTTCAAAATGTAAAAAAGAAATAATCGAAAATTATTATTTCATTTGCAATGAATGTAAAAATATAAAATTTTGTAAAAATTGCAGATCAATTGGAAAAAGTATTCACGAACATAAATTACATAAATTTAACATTGAAAATGATGAAAATGATGAAAATAATGAAAAAAATTTAAATGCAAAAGAAAAATTATTAAATAAAATTGATACAAAAGCGAATTATGAAATTGATAATATTATTGATGGTGAAATTCCAACGAAATTTCATTATAAAAAAGTAGAAAAAGAAAATTTTGGTTTGAGTGATGATATGTTAATTTTATTAGATGATAAAATATTAAATAAATATTTGCCTATTAAAAAATTAGCTACTTATAATAATGATTTTTATATTCCTGAATATAAAAAGAAATTTATGAAAAAACATTTAGAAAAATTAGTTAATAAAAAAAAAAGAGAAATTTTTGAAGAATTTGAAAATAAAAATAATAATATTAAAAATAATGAAAAATTGTTGGAAAAAAAAATTAAAAGAAATAAAAATTTTAATAATGAAAATAATAATAATAAAGAATATTTAAATAAAGATGAATTTAAAAAGAAAAAAAGATTAGAAACTTATGAAATAAATTAATTATATTTTAAATAAAATTTAATATTTTAAATTTTAATATTTTACATTTATAAAATATTTTAAAATAAATTTTATTTGTAATTTTCATTTAATCATTTATAATTATAATTAATATTTTTAATAATACATTATTATTATTATTTTGACATTTATTTATAAAAAATCAAATACAAATTTTAATTAATAAATTTTATTTAATTTCAGTTTGATTACTTTTAAATGTTATTAATTTTTTCATATTTTTATTTGGCATTAATGAATTTGAATTTTTATCTTCTGAAAAAACATTTGAATTAAACAAATTTTTTAATATTAATGTGCTTCTTTTTTTATTATTTCTAAAAATAATAGAATTAAAAAATTTACTATTTTTTTTCTTTTTATTATGAAAATCTTTCATATTATCAAAATACAATTTTTTTTCTTTTAAATGAACTTTTGGAATTTGATTACTTTTTGAATGCATATTTTTTCTTAATTTACACAAACTTTCATTATTAATATTCAAACTTTCATTATTAATATTCAAATTTTCATTATTATTATTATTTTTAATATTTTCTATTTCATTTTCATTTTCATTTTCTTTTTCACAAATTTTAATATTAATTTTAAAATCATTTTTTACACTTTGTAATTTTTTAAAATTTTTACTTTTAAATTGATTTGTTGATAATTCGCTCATTTCTAAATTATTAAAAACATTTTCATATTTTTTAAATCCAATTTTGCTCCAACTTAAATTTTTTTCAAAATGCAATTTTAAAGTTTTATAAACTTCAAATAATTTTTTTTCATATTCTTTATTCGTTTCTAATTCTTTTATTATCGACAAATTATTATGAATATTTTTTTTATTTAAATTAAACAAAAAAATCGATGAATTACTATGCGCCATTGAAAGCGAATGAACATTATTCGTTTCATTATTAACATTAATAACATTGTGATTAATAATTTCTTGACTGTGATTGAGACTATTGCTATTGCAACTGCTTTTATTACTTTCGCTATTGATGTTAGAAGAATCAATAGAATTTTTATAATTTTCCGCGAAATCTTTGAATGTTTTTAAATTTCCGTTTTTCGTTGTTGGACTTTTAATGTAATATAATTCAGTTTCGTAAAAACGATAATTTTCATTCAAAGTGTCGCGAAGAAATTTTAATAGTAAAATTGTGTTTTTTACTGAATTTAAATATGAATTTGTTTTTTCTATCATTGAAATACTATTATTATTAATATTATTTACTGATTGATTTTCATATAAAAGATCAATGTCAAAACCTAAAATAAAAATTCCGATTTTTTCTAACATTAATTGATATTGTTTTTCTTCTTCGATGATTCGTGCTGAATGAATTGGATCTGAAATTTCATCTTCTTCTTTTTTATTTTCGTGAATGATTAAAATGTTGTTTGCGATGTTGATTTTATTTATGTTATTTTTGGGTGTTTTTGATGTAAAATTAATATTTTCTTCGTTATTTTTATTATTTTTTGTTTTTGGAAAAGTTTCTTTAAGAAAAATGGAAAAAAATTTTAGAATTTCCCATTCGTATTTTTTAAATTTGTTTTGGAAAAAATTATAAATTTTTGAAATAATATTTTTATCAATATTTTCATATTTTAATAATAAATTATAAATTTTTTCTTTTTTTATAACATCAATTTGAATTTCTTCAAAAATCGCTTCATCAACAGTCGCAGGATTCACACAATAATTAATACAATCATCCATCCAAATGAACATTAATTCTCCAATTAAAACTGGATCTTTACATTTTTTAAGAACTTTCCAATTTCCTTTATTAATTTCAATAGTAATATTTTGAATATTCGCATAAATTTCATCACTTAAATCACACGAGCCATTCATCGATTTATAAATATCAATATTTTCACACAAATTTTTTTTCCTCAATTTCAAAAGCAAATTCAACGTAATCAAAATCATTAAAGGAATAAATGTACTTTCTTTATCATAATTATTTTGATTCGAATAAGTTTTTAAAATCAAATCATTTTGATGTTTAATAAACGTATAAACATCTTTTTTTTCTTTACAAAAAATTTCCCTCAAACCAGAAATAAACTGAAAAAATCTTTTACAATATTCCATTTGACTTTTACTTTCAATACATTTCGGTCTTTTTTCCCTAACTTTTTTCACAGCTTCATCAGCTTTAATATGATACTTAAACATTAAATAACACGCAATAACAACGCCAGTTCTGCCTTTTCCAGCATGACAATGAACTAAAACTCTTTTTTTTTCATGTTTAGTTACGAAAATCATTTCTTTCACAATGTCCAACATGAAATACAAACTATCAGGAACATCCATGTCTTTCCACCCACATAATTTCACACTGATTCCTTCTGTTGAAAACAACGAAGGGGTGTATGAATATCCTGAAAGAATGTCTAATGTGTTTGGACCACAGTATGGATGTTCGCCTGGTCTTTGGAGGTTGACTATCATTCCGATGTGATTTTGTTTGAATGTGTGAATTAAATCGAATTTTTTTATTAAAATGTTGCTTGGTCTTTGACTTGCGTAGATTGAATTGTCTATTAAATCACAGTTTATGCCTTTTATTGCGGTGTTTTTGTTGCGGGTGTAATCTTCGTTTGGACAGTTTTTTCCGCCACAAAATAGGCAACGGAATTTGTCTTTGAGACTGTATAAACTTTTTTGGTTGGTGGTTGAATCTTCGTTTGAGGCTTTTATTATTTTGCGGATTTTTTCTTGGTCGTTTACTGAACGACGACGATGGTTTGTTTTTGGGGAAATGTTTATTTGTTCCTATATTAAAATGTTAATATTATTTTTACGTTTGTTTGTTTGATTTTTTTTGGTTTTGGGAGTTTTTTTACCTGAACGAAACTTTCTGGACGGTTGCAAATTCCTAAAAAACATAAGCAACTACTCATTTTTTATTTATTATTATTTTTTTTTTAATAATTATTATTTTATTATTATTATTTAATGTGGTAATAAAAAAAGTTTGAATGAAATAAAATTTGTTTGTTTAATAATAAAAGTTCTTAAAATAATAAAGAAAAAATGTTTAAATAAAAGAAATATTTTATTTATATTATAATATTTAATATTTTTAAATTAATATTTTAAATAAATAATTATAATAATAATAATAAAAACATCAAAAAAAAAAAAATATAAAATTTAAATAAAATCATAAAAATTTTTATTAAATTTTCCTTTTATTTATTATTATTTATCATTATATTTATATTTTAATATTCATTTTATTTATTTTTTTTTACCTTTTCTTTTTTTAGGAGCCATTGCAACTTGTTTAATGCATTTGATTTCTTCATTAAAAAACGCTCTCATAATTCTATGTTTAACAGCTTCAGCTGATAAAGTTCCACCATAGGCTCTAGAAACAGTTCTGACTCTTTTTGGTGCATTTTTCCATTCGCATTTTTGTAATCTTGGAATTCCGTTTAATTTTACTCCTGTGTCTCCACATGTGACTGAATTTCTTGCTTTTAATTGTTTTTTGAATCTTAATTTTCCTCCTGGTGTTCTAAATCTTTTGTATAAATTAGATTTAGTGTGATAAGTGAATTTTCTTTTAGTTGCTATTCTCGCAGTCATTTTTTTTTTGAATGAAATATTTAATTAATAATTAGATATAAAATGATTAATTATTATTTTTATTTTTAAATTTATTTTTTTTAATAAAAAATAAAATTTGTTTTATAAATCAAATCGATTTATAATAATTATTTAAAAAAAAAAATGCAAAAAATTCTCACAATCACAACAATAATAACTTTAACAACAATTGCATTAATTTACATTTCAGCAATAAAAGAAACATCAAAATTAAATTTAAAATCATCCTTCAAATCTTTTGCATCAAATGAACCTTGGGAAGACTATGATTTTTACATCTTCGCAGTTCAATGGGGAGCGAATTACTGTCAAGTTTCATCAGACAAAGACACATGTTTCAAAGCATTAAAAAATATTCCTTTATTCACAGTTTCAATTCACGGACTTTGGCCATCGATGCAAGACGGTTCAAGAATCAAAGACTGTAATTCAGGTAGTTACATTAACATTGAAGATGATGGAAAAGATCCTTTTCCGAAAATGGAAAAATTTTGGCCGACTCTTTCAAACAATGGCAATGAATATTTTTGGAAGCATGAATATAATAAACATGGTTATTGTTATAATAAACGGGAGGATTTTGATGTTGAGGAGTATAAAAAATATTTTTCGAAAGCAATTGAAGTTTATGAGAAATTTAAATTAGGTGATATTATTAAAAACGTTGTTGGTGAAGTTCCTACTGAAAGTAAAACAATTACTGTTAGTTATGATGAATTATATAATGGTATTAGAAATCAATTGGGAGGTGATTATTTTGGATTAACTTGTAAAAGTGGGTATTTACAAGAAATTCGAATAGGATTTAATTTAGATTTTGAATTAGATGAAGGAACGTTTAGTAAATCATGTTCGGGAAACATAAAATTATATTTTTATAAATATTAAACATTAAAATAAAAAATTAATTTTTATATTATTATTATTAATTTATAAAAATTTTTTATGTCTTCGCATAATTTTAAACGAACGAAAACGACAATTGCAAATAAAAATTTAAATGAAAATAATAATAATAAAAATGATAAAACTTCTTCGAGCAGAAGCACTTTTCATGTTAAAACTTATTCAATGGCTCCGACTACAGAAACTTTAAATTCTTCGATTGATCGTTCAACTTCGAGTAAAATGTTTTCTCAAAAAAAATCAACGAAAAGATTCTCAACTTTAATGCAACAATCAATGGACATTTTAACTAATAAAAAACCAATTATTGTAAAAAAAGTTGCGTTTGGAAACGTTTTAGATCAAAAACCAGAAGAATTTAAAATTTTCCAAAAAAAAAATGAAAATTCAAAAAACGTCAAAATCGTAATAGGAACTAATAAAAAAGCATTGAACATTTTTAAATACGGAGTTAATAAACAAACAATAGAAAAAATATATAAACAACATCGAAGATACAATAGTAATGAAATAACATTCAAAACTGAAACCAAATTTCCAATAATAAATTCTAAAAAAATTCTTAAAAATTTATTACCAAAAGAATATGATTATAATCACGAAAAAACAAGCGAAGAAGTTTTAAAAAATGTTTATCATCCTTTAGTTCGATATCAAAAAAAAATGTTAAATAAACACATAAACGCAATTAATAGAGAAATTGGCGTTGAATATTCAAATTATTTCACAATCGCAAATAAAAATAATTTTTCAGAACAATTTCAAATGTGCCAAGATTTAATTGACTTACAAAGCAACGAAAAATTAGTTGAAATGATCAATAGATTAATTAATAATAATTTCAAATTAAATAAAGAAGTTAAAAAAATCATTGACATTAATGAACTTAATGAAAAATATTTACATAACAAAAAAATTCTACAACGATTTAAAGAAATTTTAATACGATGTGCAATTCATTTCAAAAGATTAAATATTTCACTAGAACAATTTTATAAATTAGATTTAGATTCAATTCAACCTTTTTCAAACAAAGAAAGTTACACATTAATTTGTGCAATAAAAGACAAAGACATAAACAACATAAATAAATTATTAAAAAATAATTATTTTTTAGTCTATGATTTCGACCATTTTAAACAAACGCCTTTGCATTGGGCAGCAAAAAGAAACGTTTATGAAGTGATTAGTTTAATTGTTAGTAAAGGGGCGAATGTTAATGCGAAAGATCACACAGGAAGAACACCTTTACATATTGCTGCTGTTTATAATAATTTAGAAGCTGTTGAAGCTTTGGTTTATGATTTAGCGGAAAGTAATATTTTAGATAATGAAGGAAAATTAGCTGAAGAATTGACTAATAGTAGAATTATTAAATCTATTTTAAAAAGAGTTAGAGCTTTGCATAAGTTAAATAAAACGATGTCTTGTAAAAATTTTGAATCGACGATTAAAAATGGTTTGCATTATTTTTTTATGAATGAATTAAAAATTAATTTTTTAAAGGTTAAAGCATATGAATATGTAAAAAATTAAATAAAATTATAATTTTATTTATATTATTTGTATATTAAATAATATTGTTTTTTAAGATTAATGTTTTAATTTTTTTTTAAAAAATAATATTTTATTATTTAAATTTTCTTTATTATAATTTATATATGTTAACATAAAATAAATGTTTCCTAATAAAAAACCATTTAAAAAAGATGGTCCAAAACCTTTTGTTGATTTTATTAACATTCCAGTTGAAAAACCAATTAAACTATTTTCAAAATATTTATAATTTTTAATTTTATTTATTTTTTGAAAAAATAATTTTTTTCTTATTTTTTTTACTTTTTGTTTTAATAATGAATAAATTAAACCTGAACTACTTAAAAATGATGAATATTTTAAACTTTGTTCTAAAATGTAATTTAAATAAGAACTTATAATTAATTTTTTATTTAATAATTTAAAATTAATTAAATTATTTCCTTTTTTTATTCCTTTAAATATTCCATAAATTCCTCCTAAAATAAATAAAGGTCCTATGAATCTATGTGATGTAAAATTACCTGAATAGTTTGTTTTTAATAACATTTCATTTTTACTTAAATTATAAATTTCTAATTTATTATTATTAATTTTATTATTATTATTATTATTATTTAATTTATCAATATTTAATTCCATTAATTTATTAATTATATTATTATTAATTTAAATTAATTAAATTAATAAATAAAATCATATCATTTAATTAAGAAATGGTAAACATGCCTAAAACCAAAAGAACATTTTGTAGATTTGCCTGCAAAAAACATACAACTCATAAAGTAACTCAATATAAAAAGGGTAAAGAATCAACAAAAGCTCAAGGAAAAAGAAGATATGATTCAAAACAAAAAGGATTTGGAGGTCAAAAAAAGCCTATTTTCAGAAAGAAAGCCAAAACAACAAAAAAAATTGTTTTAAGACTTGAATGTTCAGTCTGCAAAAGAAAGAGTTTATATAGAATAAAAAGATGTAAAACATTTGTTTTAGGAGGAACCGGAAAAGTTAAATCACAATATTAAATAATAATAATATTATTTAAGTTTAAATAAAAAAATAAAATATTTTTAATAAATAAATTTTATTTAATAAATTTTATTTATATTTATTATAATAATAAAATGGGAAATGGAAATTTAATAAACATTGGAAAGAATAAAATACATAAAAATATTTTATTATACGGAAATACAAATGTAGGAAAAACTTTATTTCAATATCAATTACAATCAAATATGAAATTAGATCAAAAGAAATTAAAAGAAACTTATGGAATTTCATATGAAGTTTTTGTAGCTGAGGATGTTAATTTAGGAATATTTGATATAAGTGGAGATCTTCAGCAATATAAAATAGCAAATGTTATTACAAAAAACATTGAAATTCATGGAATAATTTATGTTTTTTCTTTGGATCAATTAGATAAAATTGAAGAGGCTAAACAAGCATTAGAAAGAATAATTGGAAATAATTATTTAGAAAATAATTTATGTTTGTTTATTTTATATAATAAAAAAAATGAAGAAGAAAGATTAGATTGGATTGATTCAGATTTGTTGGATAATAAATTAGGTGTTCCTAAATTGAAAAAAAAATATAAATTAAAAGGAACAGTTAGTCAAATTTTTGATATTAGTAAAGTTAGAAATGATGGAATTGAAGGATTATTTAAATTTAAAGAAATATTAAAATAATTATTTTTTTTTTTCTGTATTTAATTATTTATTTTATTTTTATATCAAATTTATTTTATTTTCTATTCGTTGAATGTTTGAAATAAAAAGATTGTGTCCGAATTTTTCTAAGTAATTTAAATTATTTGTTTTTTGATTAATTTCTACTAAATATAAATTATTTTCTATTGAATTATCAATTAAATTTGCTTCAATTGTGTTAATTTTAAATTTAATAATTATTTTATTATTTATTTTTTCTGCTGAAAAAATTGTTGGTAATTCAACAAAAATTGGAAACATTTTTTTATCTTTATTAATTGCATTTAAAAATGAAATACAACCTTTGCTAGAAATTTGATTTAGAAAATAAATATTTTCATAATAAAAATTATATAATAACATATAAAAAATTTTTTGTAAACTTTTTTCTAAAAAATTAATTGTAATTTGATTTTTAATTTTCAATTGTTTATAATTATTTCTATTATAAATTTCTAATGCTTCGTTTATAAAAGATTTGAAATGAATTTTATTAATTAATTCAAAAGAATAATAAATTAAAGGATTATTTGAAAACATAATATTAAATAAAATATTTTCATAAGATGTGTTTAAATCATTTATTATTATTTTTAAATCGCTTTTATTATAAATTTTTTTTATTTTTTTAGAAAAAAAATTATTTTTCAAAGAATTACAAAAACAATTTTTTATTTTTTGAAATATATTTAAATTATTATATTTAGGCACATAAACTAAAGAATAATTCATATAAAATGGAAATTTTTTATTATATTTTTCAATTTCTTTATTAAATTTTTTTAATTTATTTTCAATTTGTTTTAAATTTTTTATTTTTTTAATATTATTTTTAAAAATATTTTCAATTTCATCAAATTGATAAGTTTTTTTTATTAATTCATTAAATAAATAACAAAATTTAATATTATTTAAACGAGAAAAATTATAAAATTTATTTATTAACATTATTATTATTATTTTATTACGTAAATTATTAAAAATAAAATTATTTTATAAAAATAAATATAAAATTTGTTAAATGTTTCCTAATTTACAAAATGAAATAGAAAATTATATTAAATTTCCAAATAATAAAGAAAATTATCAAATTTTATTTGATTCTTTATTATCAATTTATAAAGATGAATTAAAAGATTCTTTAACAAACATTTTAAATATTAACGAAAAAACATTCATGTCTGAATTTTTATTCAAAATGTTTAATTTATTAAGTAATTATTTAACGGATAATTCATTAATTTACATAATAGAAAACATTAAAAAAGAAATTTATAAAATTTTCAAAGAAATTCATTTAAAATGTTCAGAAACATACAATAAAAAAAACAAAATTTCCGAAGAACAAATAAAAAAATTAACATACATAAAACATTGTTTAAACGATAAATCAGAAATAGCAACTCACATTTGCGGAGGAAATTTTTTACCAGTTTTTTCCTCATCAGAAAACAAAGAAAAAAAAATAGATTATTTAATATGCAACAATTGCAAACAAGTTTATGATTCAAAATACATTTTAATGTTTTGTAATAACTGCAAAATAAACTACTATTCATACGCAGTAAAAAAATCTGATATGATTACGCCTCCAGCGACATGGAAAAAATATCATTGCAATCTTATTATGAATGAGCAAATGCATTGTATTAATTGCAATGAATTGTTTTATTTAAATAAATATGGTGATTTGTATTGTAAAAAATGTAAATATAGTATTTATCCTTTAGATATTAGTTGGAAATGTGTGAAATGTCAAAATTATTTCAAAACGGATGCTAAAATTTATAATCCTTTAGATTTTAGAGTTTTTAAAGACGCGGTTAAAAATGCGATTATTAATAAAGAAAAAATTTATCCCAGTGAAATTAAATGTTGTGGGATTAAAAATGGGAATGAAATTAAGAAATTAAATTTTAGACATAATAAAAATTGTGATGGGAATTTGTATTTAGGAATTTTAAATGATAAAAAAATTTTAGTTTGTGGGAAATGTACAGTTTTTTGTTCTATTAAAAAATATGAATGGGTTTGTCCTTTGTGCGGAATGAATTTTATGTGTAATGAAAATGAAGTTTTTAGTGAAAAAGAGAAAAAAAATGTTTTAATTGATGAAATTGTTGATAATAATCAAAGTAATGAAAATCCAAATTTAAAAAATATGAAAAGAAATTATGAATTTAATCAAATTAAAACGAATAATAATAATAATATTTATAATATAAAATCAGGAAAAAATAAAGGTTTATTTTCGCCTCAAAAAATAAAAAATATTCAAGTTTTAAATTCAATGGAACAAAATAATAATAAATACGAAACAAAATCAAATAATATTTTAGATTTTAGAAATAATATTACTAAAAATAACAATTTTCAAATAGAAAACAAAGAAAATAATAATGAATATAAAATAAAATCAGAAAAAATTGAAGCAATTTCTTTTCAAAAAAACAAAAAATTTGAAATTTTAAATGATGTTAAAATAAACGACATTAAATTTATAAATAAAATAAATGAATATTTAGGAAATGTTGAATATAAAAATGAAAAATTTGGTTATGTTGAAATAAAAGATTCAAAATTAACCATTTTTAAACAATATTTTAATTATTTCAAAAGCAATTATTCAAAAATAAATTTAAATCATTATTTAAAAATTTATTCTTTTTTTGATAATAATAAAATATTAACAGAACCAATTGATTCATTATTAAACGATGAATTAGAAAACAAAAAAATTTTTTTTAATTACATGCAAATAGAAACTATTTTATTTAATATTACTTTACCATTAAAAAATTATGTTGAAAAATTCGAACAAAATTACATTATTTCAACTAGTCACATTTTTAGAGTAAATGAAGATGATTTTAAATTTTGTCCTTTTATTCATGATTTAGATTCTAATAATTACGGAATGACTAAAAATGTTGAAATTTTGGCTTTTATTATTTTAGACATGGCTCTTAGAAATTTTGAAATGATTGATGAATTATCGCAAATGTATGAATTAAAAGCAAAAGAAATTTTTAGTAAAACTTTAAGAAGCATTTTAAAAGGAAAAGTTAGTGAAATTACTACAAAAGCGGTTATTAAAATGTTGAATGATAAAAAAAATGTTGTTAGTTTAGAAGAAATTTATAATTTTTTAAAAGAGTAAATTTATTTATTTAATATAAAAATTATTATTAAATTATTTTTAATAATTATTAATATTTTTATATTTATATAATTAATTTAATTTTTAAAATCATTATTATCTAAATATTCTTCTATTATTTCAAAACCATTATTATCTTCATTAATTTCATAATCTAATTTTACAGATTGTGTTTCAATACAATCTAAATCTTCCCAATCATCTAAATCATCTTTATTATTATTATTATTATTTTGAGAATTTTGATTATTATTTTCATTGTTTATTTTTAAATTATCTACTAATAAATCTTCTTTTAATTTTTGTTCTTTTAAACTTAAAATTTGTTCTTCATTTTTTTTTTTAATTTCAAGAATTTTATTATCTTTTTCAATAGTAATTTCATTTAATTTATTTTGTAATTGACTATTTTCTTCTTGTTTTTTTTTAAGTTCTTCTTCGATTTTATTTTTTTTATCAATTTCGTTTTTTAATTCTTCTTTTTCTGATTTTAATTTATCAATTTCGTTTTTTAATTTTTCTTGTTGTAATTTATTATCATTTTCTTTATTTTCTAATTCTTTAATTTTTTGATTTTCTTCTTCTTTTAATTTTTTATTTTTTTCATTTAAAGAATTTGATTTATTTTCTAATTCTTTTTCTTTTTTTTTAAAATCTTCGATTAATTTTAAATTTTTTTGTTTTTCTTGTTCGATTAATTTTTCTTTATTTTTTAATTCTTCTAATTTTTTATTAATTTCATTTTCTTTAATTTGATTTAAATTCGTTTGATCTTTAATTTTTTTTTCTTTTTCTTCAATTAAATTTTTCATTTTTTCATTTTCTTCTTTTTCTTTTTTAATAATTTCATTTTCTTTTTTTATTTTTTCCGCTTGTTTTTTTTTTTCTTCTTCAATTTTTTTTTTTCTTCCTCAATTTTTTTTTTCTCTTCTTCAATCGCTTTTAAAAT
>JAEEGK010003945.1_pt1 | contig 36623 bp, 26 predicted proteins | sample 8958771 | NCBI WGS metagenome assembly JAEEGK01 (sample SAMN16246547, study PRJNA631951) | gut metagenome | biome: gut microbiome; feature: rumen; material: SC-attached | host: Bos | place: Iran: Karaj | collected 2018-10 | reverse complement strand
AGTTGTCAATATTCTGCAGTTTGTAAAAAAGAGAGAACGAGATAAGGACTTGTTTATGCTTGTGCTTACGCAATATAATAATTTTTATTCTATTGCACGTTCGATAACTAGACATAATGGGACGGAACCAGCACATGATGAAAAAACAGATAAGGAGATATATGATTACATTAGGGGTGTAGTGGATTCAGCTCGATGTAATCTAATGAATTATTCTGAAATTGAATTAAAGAAAAAACTGTATTATCAACACCCAGCATTTCCAGAAAGAAAAGTCTTTTCAGATGATGTCAAAATGGGATTACCACCTGAAAAAGAAGAGTTGGGTTGTAAATAACGAAATTTTGAAGAATTCCTTAGTTTTGATTCAAAAGTTTTTCTTTCTACCTAAATGTGGTACAATCACAATGTTGAACCATAGGAGGACGATACATGCTTAACGATAAAACAATACTTGTTACTGGCGGAACCGGTAGCTTTGGCCATCATTTTGTAGAGTATGTGATGAAAAACTATAAGCCTAAGAAGCTTATCATTTACTCTCGAGATGAGTATAAACAGTTCATAATGAGCAATGAGTACAAAGAGTACAGTTCGGTGCTTCGTTTCTTTATTGGGGATGTGCGCGACGAGGCGCGTCTTCGTATGGCTATGAAGGGTGTGGATTATGTTGTTCATGCCGCTGCGCTTAAGCAGGTGCCTGCGTGCGAGTACAATCCTAATGAGGCGATCAAGACCAACATCACCGGTGCGATGAATGTCATCAATGCTTCGCTTGAAGCAGGCGTAAAGAAAGTGGTTGCGCTCAGTACCGATAAGGCAGTTAATCCGATAAACCTTTACGGCGGTACAAAACTTGTTTCCGACAAATTATTCTGCGCAGCAAATGCGTATGGCGGGGTAGAGGGAACTCGTTTCTCAGTTGTAAGATACGGTAATGTTGCCGGAAGTCGAGGAAGCGTAATTCCGTTTTTCCAGAATCTAATCGATCAGGGGAAGAAAGATCTTCCGATTACCGATTATAGGATGACTCGTTTCTGGATAAGCCTTGAGCAGGGTGTGGAACTTGTTATAAAGGCGCTTGAAGAATCGCGCGGAGGTGAGACGTTTATCAGTAAGATTCCTTCGTTTAAGATTACGGATCTGGCTGAGGCGATGCTTCCCGGATGCAATAAGCCTGAGGTGGGCATTCGCGAGGGCGAGAAGCTTCATGAGATAATGCTTACGAGAGAAGATTCGCTTCATACTTATGAGTACGAGAAGCACTTCATCGTTTATCCCCAGTATAACTGGTGGGGCGAAAGAAGCATCATTCCCGGCGGCAAGCTGGTAGAGCCTGAATTTGAGTATTCTTCGGGCACCAATACACAGTGGCTTTCCGTTGACGATATAAAGAGACTCTTAAAGACAGACCTTGATAAGCACTGATTCACATCGAGTATGGGGAAAAAGACTTTAAGTATTGCGTTACTTATATCTTTGATCATCACAGCGGGGTGCGGCACACCGGGCCCCGCTTCTTCAATTTCGTCCTCAGACGATACCGTACACGTTTCACCCATTTCAATTTCGGAAGATAAAGAAACCATCAAACCCGCTGAAGAGGTTAAGACCCCTTCGGTTTCCTTTGCGTCCGCAGATATACCCGAGGGTGAGTGGCAGACGAACGTAACCTTTCCTGACTGGGCAGGCTATACGGACGATACCCTTTTTATGAATTCAATCATAAGCTTTAAGGCATATGAGGGTCAGGGAAAACTATATTTGATCCCGAGTGAAGGCGTGACGGATTTTAACGTATATCTTAACGAAACCAAACTCGACACCGCTAACGTAAAGGGCGGAGAGTCCTATGTTTGCGATATTTCAACTCTTGTTAAGAACGGAACCAACACAGTTTCTGTGACAAATATTAGCCCCCGCACGGAGGAAGCAAAGGTACGGGTCATGATTCCTTACCCGGCGGTTTTGGAAGGAAGTCCCGCAGACGTCGGTATTTCGGAAGACTCCCTTAAACTCATTTCGGATCTTATAGAGAAAGATGAGGAATACGGATTTACAAGCTCGAGCCTTGCGGTGGTAAGGTACGGGCGCCTGGTTTACGCAAATGCCTGGGGAAACATCAACTCATATAATCAAGACGGAAGCAGGATAGAAAACGGGACTCCCGTTACTGTTGATACCATGTACGACCTTGCCTCCGTTACCAAGATGTTTTCCGTAAATTACGCCGTTCAGAAGCTGGTGACGGAAGGAAGGATTAACGTTACCGACAGAATCTCCGACTATCTTGGCCAGGAATTTTACGAAAACGTTATTACCGTAAACTACGGCGGCCGGAAAAGAACGGATCTTGATACCCAGAAAAAGTGGAAGGAAAGCCTTACCATCAGAGACCTTCTTTGTCATCAGGGAGGTTTTCCGGCGGATCCCAGATACTTTAATCCAAACGTGAACCAGAGTACCCAGACCATAGGCGCTGCAGGCGGAAACGTGCTTTTCGGCGGAAATTCGGCGGATGCGGAATCAAAGGCAAATACTCTTAAACAGATATTCAAGACACCCCTTATGTATGAACCCGGAACCGAAACCCTGTATTCCGACGTAGATTATATGGTTTTGGGGTTTTTGATTGAAAATGTGACGGGTGAGAGCCTCGATGTATATTTGAAGCATACTTTCTTTGATCCCATGGGGCTTAAGAGGATCACCTACAATCCCCTTCAAAACGGCTTTACAAAGGAAGACTGCGCCGCTACGGAACTGAACGGAAACACCAGGGACGGAAGCATTTATTTCCCCGGTATCAGGACCTATACCCTTCAGGGCGAGGTCCATGACGAAAAGGCATATTACAGCATGGGCGGAGTTTCCGGGCATGCGGGACTCTTTGCAAGTGCCTCGGATCTTGCGAAGCTTGCAAGCTGCATGCTTACGGGCGGATATGAGAATAATTCCTTCTTTTCGAAAAATACCATAGATGCCTTTACTTCACCCAAAAGTGCGGATTATCCCACCTGGGGACTCGGATGGTGGAGAGAAGCGGATAACCAGCGAGTCTGGTATTTCGGAACTCAGGCGTCCTCAGAGACCGTGGGACACCAGGGATGGACCGGAACCCTTGTTATGATCGATCCCGAAAGAGAACTGGTGGTAACGTATCTTACCAACAAGATAAATTCACCCCTTGCCGACAAATCAAAGAATGTTAACAGGTTTTACTCATCGGGCTTTACTTCGGCAACCCTGGGGTTTGCGGCACAGATTCTTTCTGCGGGAATGGATGCCAAGGAGGATGCGGATATAAAGGAAATGCTTCTTGATTCTGTGGCGGATATGGCCGCAGAAGCCGTGAAACTGATTCCGAAAGACGCAAAGCCGGGAAATGCCTATGTAATGAGCGCGGCAGCTAAAATAAGCCTTTTAAAGGACTACGCGACCAGTGCGGGACACAGTGATTATCTTTTGCTTGCCGACGAACTTTACGAAGAGATTAAAGGACTCATTCCGGGAGGTAACGATATGCAGGGAAACACACCGAAAAATCAAACGGTTTCTGCCGCAACTCCGGCTGATGCGTCTTTTGATGAATATCTGCCGATGCTTTCGGGAAAGAAAGTTGCGGTATTTACCAATCACACCGGGATTGTGGGGGATGATATCGATAAAAACCTTCATATCGTGGATGCTTTGATCGAAAAGAATGTGAATATCGCCCTGATCTTTGCCCCCGAGCACGGATTCAGGGGAAATCTTGACGCGGGAGCCCCGGTTTCGGACACAAAGGACGAAGCAACGGGGCTTTATGTTTATTCCGCGGGAAATATTCTTAAAAACAAAGAAATCGATTCGATCTTCTCAAAATTCGATACGCTTCTGATTAATATTCAGGACGTGGGTGTGAGATTCTATACATACCACATTACCATGTTCGAACTTATGGAGGCCGCATCCGCACGTGGGAAGGAAGTTGTTGTTCTTGACAGACCCAATCCCAACGGATTCTATACGGACGGTCCCCTGCTTAACGAAAACTTCACGTCAAATGTGGGGCGGCTAAAGATTCCTGTGGTTCATGGCCTTACCCTGGGAGAACTGGCACAGATGATAAACGGGGAAGGCTGGCTTTCCGCAGGCAAGGATTCCTGCAAACTTACGGTGATTCCCTGCAAAAACTATACTCACGCCGATGCCTTTAAATTAAAAGTCAATCCCTCCCCCAATCTTAAGACAGAAGAAGCAGTCCTTCTTTATCCTTCGACCTGCTATTTTGAAAACACAGTGGTTTCCTGCGGAAGGGGAACGGAGAATCCCTTTGCGATCATCTTGAGCCCATATTTGCCCGATAACGGCGCTTACAATCTGACAATCACGCCCGTATCGAACGAGGGCGCCAAAAATCCGCCTTTTGAGGGGAAAGTCTGCACCGGCCGGGACCTTTCAAATATTCCCGAAGAATCCATCAAAGAAAAGGGAATAGACTTGTCTTTCCTGATCGATGCATACAATTCGGTTTCGTCGATACATCCCGAGCTTGATTTTTTCGGTACTCCCGATTCAAAAGGACGATACTGGATCGATTTTCTTTTTGGGACGGATTCCGTAAGAAACATGATAGTTTCGGGCTTTTCCGAGGCTTCGATAAAAGCTTCCTGGACGGAAGATTTGTCCGAATATAATAAAATGCGGGAAAAATATCTTATTTATCCCTGATTTGTTAAATTCCGTTAATTCCTTACCGTTATAATAATTTTCTGTGAAACGCTTTTAGATTGAGTTTTTTCAGTGTATATTTCGGAGGACGGGGATTTGAAAAATCTCATGATAGACAAGAAAACATTCAAAAGTGTCGGATGCATTGCCTGCGGGGTTGCGGTCAATGTTGTCATGGCATTTTTTATGGATTTTTTCAACATTCCCCTTTACCTTGACACCATCGGTACAATCGGGGTATCCCTTATCGGCGGAGCTCTTCCCGGTATTCTTACTGCGGTTGCCACGAACCTTCTTTGTTCGATATTTAACAGTACCGCCGTATATTATTCTCTTTTAAATGTTGTAATCGCCATTTTTGTTTCCAGATTTATAGGCAAGAATCTCTTTAAATCCGTTAAAACCATTATTGCGATCGTTGCTTTTTCCGCCCTTGTAAGCGGAGGTGTGGGAGCAATCGTTCAGTGGATTTTGCTGGGAGAACCTCAGTTCCCCGCAATTGCCGATGTGGTGGAAACCATAACATCGGGTTCGGGATTTCCCTATTTTCCCGCATTTATCAGCGTCAATATTCTTTTGAATCTTGTGGACAAGGGCATTTCCGTTTTGGCGGCGGCCTTTGTTGTAAACGTGCTTCCCACGGACTTTAAGCTTTCGGTCTTAAACAGCGGACTCAGACAGTCCGTACTTTCCGACGAAGAACGTATGGCTTTCAGACGCCCGAAGCGTGAAGGCCGTTCGCTTCAGACAAGAGTTTTCATAATCCTGATCATCATGGCTGTAGCCATAGTACTTATCATGGCTTACATCTGCATAAACCTGTACGCTTCCGAATACGAAAAGCGTTCTGTGGAGAATGCCTGGAGTACCGCCTATGTGGCCGCAGAGTTTATTGATGTGGATAAGATCGACACCTATGTGAACGAAGGAAGAGATGCCGAAGGGTACGCGGAAACGGAGCGAATTCTTAAGAAAGTCAGCTTTAACACGGAAAGTATTTCGTACCTTTACGTGGTTCGGATTCTTCGCGACCGGGTACAGTTTGTTTTTGATGTTTGCAATCCCGTGGCGCAGGATGTCAACACGCATACTTTTGCCCCCGGGGAAACTTCGGAGTTTGAGGAAGCCTTTTTACCCTACGTAGAAGACCTCAGGGCAGGTTTAAAGGTAGGTCCCGTTACCTCGGATACCGAAGACTGGGACGATGTTATTTCGGTCTATTATCCCGTGAAAAATGAAGCGGGAAAGACCGTATGTTATGTTTGCGCAGACGTTTCGATTCCCTTTATGACAGGCTATATCATTGCTTTTATTTTGAGAGTCATCATGGTAATGTCCGGATTTATCGCCTTGATAATTGCCTACGGATTTTCAAAAAGCAATATTTTCATCACATATCCCATTACCACCATCACCTCCGTTACCAACAGATTTGTGCGTGACGTGGCGGAAGGAGATATATCGGTTCTGAACGATGACGTACGAGAATTAAGAAAAGTCAATGTTCGTACGGGGGACGAAGTTCAGGATCTTTACAATTCGCTTGTTTCCCTTACCGGAAACGTAGCGGATCAGCTCTGGGAAATTCGCCACTATGCCGAAGCCGTTGAAAAGATGCAGACCGGTCTTATCATCACCATGGCGGACATGGTCGAAAATCGCGACTCGGATACCGGCGCGCACATTCAGAAGACGGCGGAATATGTGCGTATTATCGTTAACGGATTAAAGAGAAAAGGTTACTACGCGGAGAAGCTTACATCCAAGTACATGTCGGATGTGGTTATGTCGGCGCCTCTTCATGACGTGGGTAAGATTAACATCTCCGACTCAATACTTAACAAACCCGGCAAACTTACGGACGAAGAGTATGAGATCATGAAGAGTCATACCACTCTCGGACGAATGCTCCTTGAAAAAGCAATTTCCACCATTTCGGGAGAAAACTATCTTAAAGAAGCAAGAAACATGGCCGCATACCATCATGAAAAGTGGGACGGCACGGGATATCCCGAGGGCCTTCACGGGGAGGTTATTCCTCTTTCAGCCCGTATAATGGCCGTAGCCGACGTATTTGACGCCCTCTCCTCAAAGAGGGTTTATAAGCCTGCTTTTCCTCTCAATCAGGCCCTTGAGATCATTTCCAACGGAGCGGGAACGGAATTCGACCCCAAGTGTGTTGAAGTATTTATGGATTCCCTCGACGAAGTCAAGCGCGTACTGAGAAAGTACAAAGAGTACGAAGGAGAGCTTTAAGATGAGAATGAAAAGTGCCTATGAATTGATAAAACGCATATTTGCCGCAACATTGGTACTCCTTTTCGTGCTCAGTGCCGGAATGCCCCTTTCTTCGTACGCAAAGAGCCCCGAAGGCGGGATGCCCGCAGGCAACACCGAAATGAACGAAGAAGCGGTTTCAAAGATCGGCGGCGGTTACGCAGCCACGGGACAGATTCCGGACACTGGATTTTCCATCAAGGTATATGACGCCACAAACGGTCTTCCCACTTCAGATGCCATGTATATTCTCGGTTCAAGCGACGGATACGTTTGGATCGGCGGTTACAGCGGTATTTTCCGTTATGACGGAAACGTATTCGAAAGGCTGGATCCCGCCGACGGTTTTACCAACGGAAGAGGCCTTTTTGAAGATTCCAAACACAGGATTTGGGTTGCAACGAACGATAACGGCGTGGTTGCGATCGATAACGGCGATTACATCCATTACACCTACAAGGACGGACTCACTTCGTCCTCCATGCGTGTGTTCGCCGAAGATAAGAGCGGAAATATCTATGTGGGTTCAACCGCGGGAGTTTCCTACGTGGATTCCGAAATGCACCTTACCATCATAGATGACAATCGGGTCAACAACGAAAGAATCTTACGGCTTGATACGGATCCCTCGGGAAACGTCGTTTACGGCGAAACCAGAAACGGAGCAATCTTCTCACTTAAGAACGGAGAGGTTACCGCCTTTTACGAAAGTTCGGAACTCGGAAATGAGACGATAACCACATTGCTTGCGGACCCCAACAATACGGGCATGGTTTATCTGGGAACGGAATCCGAGAACCTTTATTACGGCAGATTCGGAAACACCATTGACAGAATGGAAAAGATCAAACTTTCCAAACTGCCCAACGCTCACTGGCTTTGCTACGCCTGCAACAGACTTTGGATAGCTTCAACGACTGCGGCGGGATATCTTGACGAAGAAAATAAGTTTCATATGCTTGAAAATATACCGTTAAACAGCGGTATTGAAATGATGACGGCGGACTATCAGGGAAACATGTGGTTTGCTTCTTCAAGACAGGGCGCCATGAAGATCGTCGCAAACAATTTCTCAAATCTTTTTGAAGCGGCGGGCCTCGGCCCCGATGTGGTAAACACCACGTGTCTTGTTAATGACTGGCTCTATGTCGGTACGGACTCGGGCCTTCGGATCATAAACAAAAAGGGTAAGCCGGTCACCAACTATCTGTCGGAATATCTCGGAAAGACCAGGATACGCTGTATTTCATCGGACGGAAGCGGTAACCTCTGGATCTCCACATTCTCAAGCGGCAAAGGACTGATATTCTATTCAAAAGACGGCAGGATCCTTAGTTTCACCACCAAAGAAGGAATGCCTTCAAACGATGTTCGCTGTGCCAAGGTTACCGAGGACGGACGCATACTTGCGGGCACAAACATGGGCCTTGTTGTTATAGAGAATGAGAAAATAGTCAGGGTTGTTGGTGCGGACCACGAAGTAAACAACACTGTATTTCTTGATGTGGAAGAGGGCGAAAACGGAGATATTTACGTCGGAACCGACGGAGACGGAATCTACATCATAGGTGAGGACAGAATCGGCAGGATAGGAAGAGATGAGGGGCTTACCAGCGATGTCATTCTTCATATCAAGAAAGATAAAGAAAGAGGCATTTATTGGGTTATAACATCAAACTCCATCCAGTACATTAAGGACGGTATTATTCACCTTATAAGCTCTTTCCCCTATAACAATAACTATGACATTTTCTTTGACAATCTCGGAAACGCATGGATCCTTTCTTCTTTCGGCGTATACAGCGTGAGTGTCAACGCACTTTTGGCGGATAATGTCACCGATTACAAGCTTTATTCCATAACCAGCGGGCTTCCGAGCGCACCTACCAGCAATTCCTTCAGCGATATCGACGAAGAAGGAAACCTTTACATTGCTTCAAGAACCGGCGTAAACAAGGTAAACATCAATAACGGTTACGATGTGACCGTGCCCTTTAAATCCGGCATTCGTTCCGTTATGGCGGACGATAAAAAGATTTCACCCGACAAGAAGGGCGTGTATGTTATTCCCGCGGGTACCGGCCGTATTCAGATAAATGCTTCGGTATTGAACTATGCCATGTATGACCCTATGGTGCACATCTTCCTTGACGGCGACAATGCCTCGGGTATCACCACCAGACAAAGCAGACTCAGTGCGCTTGAATTTACGGGGCTTCATTACGGCGATTACAAGCTCCATGTACAGATAGTCGATGAGACGGGAACAGTCGTGCTTCAGGAGGCGGTTTACAATTTCACCAAAATGCCGAAGTTTTTTGAACTTCTCGGTGTGAGAATCCTGCTTGTTGCGCTGCTTATCGTTATTTCGGGTATCACTGTATGGCGTGTCATGAACGGCACCATCGTACGAAAGCAGTACCTGGAAATCCAGCAGGCAAAGGAAGAAGCGGAACGTGCAAGCGGCGCAAAGACCAGATTCCTTGCCAATATGTCCCACGAGATCAGAACCCCCATCAATACCATAATGGGTATGGATGAGATGATTCTTCGTGAGGATTCCACCGGTGTGCCCAAGAAGTATTTCATGTCCGTGGTAAACTATGCCCTCGACATAAAGAACGCTTCCGAAACCCTTCTCGGTCTTGTAAACGACGTGCTGGATATTTCCAAGATCGAGTCCGGAAAGATGCATGTGGTCGAGCAGACCTACAACTTCGAAGAGTTGCTTCGTTCACTGGTTACCATGATAAGAGTTCGAAGCGATCAGAAGAACCTGTTCTTTAAGATTGATATCGATCCGAATCTTCCCAAGGTTCTCCACGGTGATTCGGGGAAAATAAAGCAGATAGTCCTCAACCTCCTTACAAATGCCGTAAAATACACGGCGGACGGCGGCTTTACCCTCAAGGTTTCCGAACTTGAAAAGAACGAAGAAACCGTCAAACTCAGATTTTCCGTAAAGGACACCGGTATAGGAATCAAAGAGGAGGACCTTGACAAGCTCTTTAACGCTTACGAGCGTTTTGACGAAGAAAAGAACAGCGGAATCCAGGGTACGGGACTGGGCCTTGATATTTCGAGACAGTTTGCGGAACTCATGGGCGGAAAACTTTGGTGCGAAAGCGTTTACGGAGAGGGTTCCGAGTTTATTCTTGAAGTAACGGAAAAGATAGTGGATGCCCAGTGTATCGGCGAATTTAAGGAACACGTGGGCGGAGCCAAGGGTCCTTACATACCTCAGTTTGTGGCTCCCGACGCAGAGGTTCTGGTTGTGGACGATAACCCCATGAACCTTACTGTCATAAAGGGTCTTCTTTCCGCAACAAAGATGTTCGTTTCCACCGCAGGCGGCGGCGCAGAGTGTCTTGAAAAGATTCGTTTCGGAGGCTTCAATGTGGTGCTTCTCGATCACATGATGCCCGGAATGGACGGAATCGAGACGATTCACAGAATAAGAGAAAGATATCCCGATCTTCCCGTACTTGCCCTTACGGCAAATGCTTCGGAAAGCGAGGAATTCTACCTTTCCCACGGCTTTAACGGTTTCCTTACAAAACCCGTGGACGGTATAGTACTGGAGAAGGCCATTCGTAAATACCTTCCCGACAATATCGTTATGGAGCCTTCGAAAGAGGATGCGGTGAAGGCGGAAGAACTTCCGGAAGAATACAGCTGGCTTAAAGACATCGACGGCATATCCGTTGAAACCGGCATGGATTTAAGCGGCGGCGCAACCGGATTTATAAATGCCATAAAGATGTTTGCGGAAACTATTGATGAAAATGCAAATATCATCGAAAATACATATAAAGAAGACGATATTAAGATGTATACCATAAAGGTCCACGCGCTTAAGACTTCTGCGGGAATCATAGGAGCGGAAGAACTTTCGACCCTTGCAAAGCAGTTAGAGGATGCGGGCAACAAGAAAGACATGGACTTTATCGATGCAAACACCGATAAGCTTTTAAAGATTTACAGAGGCTACGGAGAGCTTCTTTCGGGACTTTTAAAATCGGACGAGGATGACAAGGACAAGCCTCCCATTCCCGAAAACGAGCTTGAGGACGCTTATGCGGCACTTAAAGAACTTGTTTCAATGATGGACTACGACGGAGTAGAAATGGTCCTTTCCCAGGTTAAGGAATACAGCCTGCCCGAAAAGGACAAAGAAACCTTTGATAAAATTGAGAAAGCACTTAAAAAATTTGATTGGGAAGGGATGGAGGAACTTGTATGAATCGAATCATGGTAATAGGCGAAAAAGAAACCTTTCTTATTCGCGTACTGCTTAAGAAAATTCAGGACGCGGGCATCGAAGCGGTTTTCACGCCTCAGGACGTAAACCTTATAAATGCAAAATGGGAAGGAACCACGCTCATTGCCTGCTATTTTGATACCGACGAGGTCTTTCATGATGATGTTCGCAGATTCATGATTGACAAGATGCTTGACGATAACAAGCAGATGGTCGTAATCGGCGACAAGGCGGACATTAAGTTTATCTGTGACAAGATTCCGAAAGAGTGTGTCTATAAGACCTTCGAACGCCCCCTTGACGGCGATCTGTTCATTAAGGACGTTAACGAACTTATGAGCAAGATCGAGTCCGGTGACTTTAAGAAGAGCATCCTTGTAGTGGACGACGATCCCACATACCTTGGTGTGGTGAGAGAGTGGCTAAAGGATTCCTATAAGGTTGCCATGGTTTCTTCGGGCCTGCAGGCAATCAAGTGGCTCGGTAAGAATAAAACCGACCTTATCCTGCTTGATTACGAAATGCCCATAACCAGCGGCCCCCAGGTGCTGGAAATGCTAAGGGGCGACCTTGAAACCGCCAATATTCCCGTTATTTTCCTTACGGGTAAGTCTGACAAAGAAAGTGTTGTGTCCGTTCTTGCTTTAAAACCCGAGGGATATTTTCTTAAATCCATCGGAAGAGAAGAACTTTTAAAGAACTTAAGCGATTATTTTGCAATACATAAATAACTGTCGGAGGATAGCTCTGCATGATGGAATTCTTGCGAAAAATTCAGCCTGATTTCATGCTGGCACTGTCAAGCATATGCGGGATAGTGGCTTTTTTCGTGGGCATTTCCAACAGCCTTTCCCAAAAAAGAAAGCGAATTCTTATTTTCATGGAGCTTTCTTCAATGATCCTTCTTTTTTCGGATCGGCTTGCTTACATTTACAGAGGAAATACGTCTGCCACGGGCTTTTGGATGGTCCGCGTCACCAATTTCCTCGTTTTCTTCATGACTCTTTTGCTGGTCTATGTATTTAACCTCTATCTTTCAAACCTCTTCCTTGAAGAAGGAGGAATGAAGGAAGTACCCCTCAGAATCAGATATGTGGGTCTTGTGGTTTTCTTTGGCGAACTTTTGGTCATAGCTTCCCAGTTCACGGGCTTTTATTATACCTTCGACGAATTTAACCAATATCAGAGATCTGACGGATTTCTCATCTGTTACATCATTCCCATAGTGATTCTTCTTGATCAGATTTCGCTTATCATCCAGTACAGGAAGCTTTTTTCAAGGAAGCTGTTTCTGTCCATTGCTTTGTTTACGGTACTGCCCATAGTGGCTTCCGGTGCCCAGATATTCCTTTACGGACTTTCGCTTACCAACACGACCCTCGTGGGCATGTCTGTAGTCGTATACGTATTGGCTGCTTCCGATAAGAACGATGCGGTGGACCGCGTTCACAAGCGTGAGATTGAGCATTTGAACGAAGAAAAACAAAGTCTGAAACTGTTGTTTGAACAGGTTTCCTGCGCTTTGATGGGAGAAGTCGAAAAGAAAGAGGGCTTAAAAGTCGGACACAGTAAGAGAGTAGCCGATCTTTCCGTGGAAATTGCCAAGCGCGTGGGCTTAAAGGAAAAAGAATGCGAGGAGATCTATCTTGCGGCGCTTTTGCATGACGCGGGCAAAATTGACATCCCCGAGGCAATCATCGGCAAGAAGGGCGAACTTACAGATGAAGAAAACGCAATTTACAAAAAATATCCCATGGACGGGCGGGAGATCCTTTCCAAAGTCAGTGAGGCTCCATTTATCTCTGTCGGTGCTTCATACATAAGAGAGCGGTATGACGGAAAAGGATATCCCGATAAACTTAAAGGCGAAAAAATACCCGAAGCCGCAAGAATCATAGCCGTTGCCGATGCTTACGATGCTTTGATGTCGGGCTCCTATTTCAGAGATCCGGTTCCCGAACCCATTATCCGTGAAAGCTTCAGGAAAGACGCCGGAATTGTATTCGATCCCGAATTTACCGATGTAATGATTCAGATAATCGATTCCGTAGACACCTCTGTCGCAAAGGAACGAATTACAGAGGCCGATACACAATACGAAACAGAATTCGACTTCGGAGAATACAGGAATCTTATCTCCAAGGGTGTTGTGGTGACCGGAAAGACCACTACCATAGAATTTGATAATACGCCTCATGAAGGCTTTAAACCCGAATTCTGCGTGCCTACCATTATTCTTTTTGATTCCTTTGACGGAAGAGTGCATCAGAGCGAGAAATCCATAATCAGGACCAGATATTCGGAGTTCGGAGAAATCAGATTCGACAGACATAACATCTGCACGGATGCAAGAAATATTCTCGTTGAAGAGGCGGATCCCGAAAACGACCCCTTCTTTGCGGTATATCCGGCAGATAAAAAGGGCAGCTTTTACAGAATCGAAGCGGCTAAATACCGGGATCACGTGCGTATAAAACTCGATGACGGTATAACAAGATCCGTTGTTACGGTTGCTTTGCCGGACAGTTCAAGATATGCCTACGTTGCTTTGGCGGGTGAACATTGCAAAGTCAGTGACGCGAAGATTACTGTTTCCGAAGAATCCATCGGCCCCGACGATATTACCAGGATCGTTGATGAGATCAGTTATATCGACCGTATCGTGGGTGATATTCCCAATGTTCAGATTGACGGTCCCAGAACCAATACCACGGAAGGATTCCCCGTAAAAGACGGCTTAAGACTTGTATTCCACACCATGAGTCTTCCCACGGCGAGTCTTATCTGGCATTGCCCGGCAATCCTTCTTTATTCTTCGGATGACGGAACTATAAACGGAACCAATTATACGGAACACGCGCTTATACGGCTTGACGGCGAGAGCGATGCCGAATCCACCGGTGAAGACGACCGGCTGGAAGTCACAAAGACGGATGCTTTTACCGATTGGGAAGACTGGAAGGAGTTTAATCGCAAGGGTTACGGCGTTACCGTTTATGTGAGAAAGAGCCTGGGAAATGTTGTGATCACAACCGAAAACGGCGGCATCAAAATTAGGGCCACCGAATATGTGGGACACAGAAAGAATCTTTACATCGCACTTACCGGCGATCAGGTGGCACTTACAAATATTATGGCAGTGTAGGTTAGGATTTTGAATTGATAAAACTGCGCCGTTATGGTATTTTTATCACGTTCCGGAAGATGATATCGGGGGTTTGTGGGTTTAAATGAGAAACGAATACAAAACGAAACCGCGTAACGCGATCATAGAGTACATGCAGGAGAAAGCAGATACCCGTTTTACCGCAAGAGATATACTCAATGCGGTAAATGCCGCAGGGTGTAATCTTGACAGATCCACGGTTTACAGAAACCTGGAGCGTCTGTGTCTTGAAGGAAAACTTGTAAAGTACAAAGAAACGGATATCAATGCCGCCTGTTACCAGTATTCAGGGGAACACGGCTCCTGTCATGAACACATGCATGCCCAGTGCATGGAATGCGGCCGGATCTTTCATCTGGAAAATGATGTAATAAAGAGCGCGGCAAAGAAAATAAAAGAAGAATACGGGCTGGAGGTTGATTACGGGAAAACCGTTATAAACGGAATCTGTGATGACTGCAGGGCCAAAAATAACCGTAAACAGTGAAGGACATCCCTTGGGGGTGTCTTTTTTATTGCAAGGAGAAAGAAAAGAGAAATAATCAAAATTTGCAACTATGTTGCAAATGTATTGACAAGCGGGACAGGCTCGAATATAATAGCGAATTGCAACTGTGTTGCAAATATACAAAGAAAGAAGGGCGCAAATATAGAAAAGCCCGTATTCATATTTGCAGGATTCCTGGAAAGCGGAAAGACCACGGCCCTTCAGGGAACCTTGCTTAAAACACGAACAAAAGATGACGGTAAGGCTCTTATCATCTGCACGGAAGAGGGGGAAGAAGATTATCGTGAGGATGATCTTAAAGCCCTCGGTATAAGTGTTTCGTATGTTTCGGAAGAAGAGGACTTTACCCCGGAAATGCTGCGGGATCTGGACGCCCGTTTTTCGCCCGAAAGCATATATATCGAGTTTAACGGCATGTGGGACATTAAAGCATTTCTCACGGTTTCTTTGCCGGAGGACTGGTTTATTGCAAACATATTGAGTCTGGTGGATGCTTCAACCTACGATCTTTACCTTCAAAACATCAGGCAGACAATAATGACGCCTTTAAGCGTTTCTGATGTGATCCTGTTTAACAGGTGCGGGGATTCCTTTAAGAAAAGCGATGTGAGAAGATCCCTTAAAGTGCTTAACGGAAGGGCTGAAGTATTTTTTACGAGAAAAGACGGAAGCATTGACGATACCTTTGACGAACTGACCCTTAAGGATGAAAACGGAGTAATAAACATTGATGAAACCCTGTTTTGCCCCTGGTTTGTGGATACCGTTGAAAATACCGAAAAGTACTACGGAAAAACGGTTTCTTTTACCGCAATGGTTACAAGGGGTAAGGAATTAAAGGATAACCAATTTTATCTCGGAAGATATGCTATGATATGCTGCCCGGAGGATGCAAAGTTTATCGGATTTGTGGCGGAATTCGCAGGTGAAGCGCCGGCGGACGGAGACTGGGTAATTGCGGAAGCATGTATTGACAAGGGGGAAATCAGCGGTAACAGGCAGGTAATATTGCTTCGTGTCGAAAAGATCCGTAAGATTCCGGCACCGGAAGAAAGATTTGTATTTTTTTAGTACAGGACAGGAGAAGAATATGTCAAAAAAAGAAGTGCCCATAGTGTTGATTACGGGGTATTTGGGCTCCGGGAAGACAACACTCATGCAAAACATCCTCAAACAGGAAAAAAGAAAGATTGCCCTTATCGTCAATGATATGGGAAGCATCAACATTGATGCTTCGATCTTAAACAAAACGGGAAACCGCGTGTCGCAGATTGAAATGGTGGAAATGCAGAACGGATGTATCTGCTGTACTTTAAGAGACGAGTTTATGGCGGAAATCGAAAGGCTTTCTTCAGACAGATCCATAGAAGCCATATTTGTGGAAGCATCGGGAATTAGCGAGCCCTCCTCCATAGCGGGTGCTTTTTTGAACTATACGGAAACGACGGAAGACACAAGAGTATACTTAAAAACCATAGTTTCAGTCGTGGACGTGGACAGGATATACAGGGAATTTCTTCACAGCCTGTCAAAAGAAGAGGATACGGAGGACGGAGACATAATCAATCTTATCATAGACCAGATTGAATTCTGCAATCTTTTAATCCTTAACAAAACCGACCTGCTGACAGAAGAACAGCTTGATGAAGTCAAGGCGGGACTCAGAAACCTTCAGCGTGAAGCGGAGATGATAACCTGTGTGAACGGAAACGTGGATCTGGATGTGCTTCTTGACCGTCCGGACTTTGACTATGATGAGGTGGAGGCTTACAGCACGGTGCAGCGGGCAATCAATCAATGCGAGCATGAGGATGAAAAGGCCTGCGTGGATGAATACGGAATATCTTCATTTGTATTTGAGGAAAAATGCCCCTTTAACAGAGTAAAATTCAACAGGCTCGTGGAAGACTATCCGGAAGAATTGATCAGATCCAAGGGATATATCTGGTTTTCGGACGACTGGAAACACGTTCAGCTTTTTGAGCAGGCAGGAAGAAATGCGTCAATCACCGAACTGTCCGAATGGGTATCCGCATGGCCCGAAGAAGAACTTACACCCATTGTGGCGGATTTTCCCGACTTAAAAGATGACTGGGATGAAACCTACGGGGACAGGATCAATCAGGTGGTATTCATCGGCAAAGGGATCGAAAAAGCGGATATGTTCAAAAGGCTCTATGACTGTATAGATGAGTAAGAAAATGAAAAACATCTATTGACAAAGGTTAGCGAACGGTGTATTCTAACAATCGTGTTAGCGTACAGTGTTCGCTTTCTTTTTCAATGATCAACGAGGTACGAAAATGCCCAGAGACAAGACAGAAAACCATGAGAAGATAGTTGCTGCGGCCTTTGAGGAATTCAGGACATACGGTTTTGAAGAGGCATCAATGCGGCGTATCGCTCAAGCCTGCGATATGAGTGTTTCGGGGCTTTACAAGCATTTCCCCGGCAAGGAGGAGATGTTTACTTCTCTCGTGAAGCCTACTTTGGACGGCTTGTTGGAACTCTATCATGAGATCGAAGCGGAGTATTTTGACGATCTTTCAAAGAACGGCAGGGCGGATGTCAGTAACACCAAGGGCGAACTTGTGAGAGCCATGGAGTATATTTACGATCACTTCGATGTGTTTGAACTCATTATCTGCAAGTCAAAGGGTTCTGCCTATGAAAACTTCAAGCATGACATAGCCAAGCTTGAGGAGAACGTCACCTTGCGATATATTGATGAGATAAGAAAGAACGGTATTCACGTCAAGGCTGTCAACTTAAAAGAGTTTCATCTGCTGGTGACAGCAAGCATCGAGGCTCTTTTTCAGACCGTGACTCACGGCTTTTCCAGAAAAGAAGCTCTGCATTTTGCAAAAACGGTGGAGACGTTTTACAGCCCGGCATGGAAGGAGTTTTTCGGATTGTAGGTAACGGTTCTTTTTCCCCGCAAAAGCGGGGATTTATATCGGACAATGGTTAGAAGAAACTAACGCAAGGAAGACAAATGAAACGGAGGACAGAAAGCACAATGGACAGTACCAAGAAAAGGTCCACACTCAGCAGGGTGCTTGAGTTTGCGGGCATGAACAGAAGCTCATACATTTTGAGCGTTATATTTGCGACTGTAAGCGTTCTGGCGGGCTTTATACCATATTTTTTTGTGGCAAAGATCGTAAGGGCGCTTATTGACGGGGAAAGGAATCTTAGCTTTTATCTTACGCAATGCGGGATAGTTTCTCTTTGCTGGCTGGTCAACAAAGCTTTTCACAGCATTTCCACGACTCTTTCCCACAGGGCCACATTCGGAGTGCTGGCGGAGATAAGAAGGAGACTTACAAAGAAATTAAGTCTTATGCCCCTGGGAGATGTGCTTGAGGATGCATCCGGATCCTATAAAAACATAATCGTCGAGAGAGTTGATTCCATAGAGACCACACTTGCCCACATTATACCGGAACTCATTTCCAACGCGATTGTTCCCATCGGTATCCTGGTGATCATGTTTACGGTGAATTGGAAGCTTACACTTCTTTCCCTCATAAGTGTCCCCCTGGGGCTGCTTTTTTACTGTTTTATGATGGCCGGTTCCGGAGAAAGCTTTAAAAACACCATGGTAAAGACCAAGGCACTTAACGACACCGCTGTGGAATATATAAACGGTATCGAAGTGATTAAGGCTTTCGGGAAAACAAAGACCTCCTACGAAAAGTTTATCGTTGCTGCAAAAGAAGGAGCGGATTGCTTTATCGAGTGGATGAGACGGTGTAACGTTTGGCAGAATCTCGCACTGACACTTTTGCCTGCGCAGCTTCTGACCCTTCTTCCTTTTACGGGACTTTTTTTTATGCAGGGTAAGATCGACGGTGCCGATGCAATGCTCCTTATTATCCTGACCCTCGGACTGGTATCGCCTTTCATGGTGGTAGCGGGGCATATGGACAATTTGAAGAAGACCGGTGCCATCATTGACGAAGTATCCTCCATTCTTGATAAAAGAGAGCTGATCCGCCCCGAGACCATGAAGGATAAACCTCACGGCAGCACCATCGAATTTAAGGACGTTCACTTCGGATACGGCAAAGAGGAGGTGCTTCACGGAGTGAATCTTACGATAAAAGAGGGAACCGTAAATGCTCTTGTGGGACCCTCCGGTTCCGGTAAGTCCACCATAGCAAAGCTCATAGCGTCTTTCTGGGATCCCGACCAAGGGACGGTCACCTACGGAGGCGTGGATATAAAGGATTTTCCTCTTGCGGATTACAACAAAAATATTGCCTATGTTTCACAGGATAACTACCTGTTTGACGAAACGGTCATGGAAAACATAAGGATGGGCAATCCCGATGCCTCCGACGAAGAAGTTATCAACGCCGCCAAAGCCTGCGGCTGTCACGACTTTATAATGAATCTTGAAAAAGGATATGAGACGAAGACCGGCGGCGCAGGGGGTCATCTTTCGGGGGGCGAGAGACAGAGGATCAGTATTGCTCGGGCCATGCTCAAAAATGCTCCCGTGGTGATCCTTGATGAAGCAACGGCATATACGGACCCTGAGAACGAAGCTTTGGTGCAGAGAAGCGTAGCCAAGCTCATTGCGGGAAGAACACTTATTGTCATCGCTCACAGGCTTTCGACGATTGCTTCCGCCGACCGTATCTTTGTGATCGACAACGGCAATGTGACGGCAGCCGGAACTCAGGAAGAACTCCTTGAAAAATCGCCTTTATACAAAGAAATGTGGGAAGCCCATATTTCTTCAAAAGATTCGGAGGTGGCATAATGTTTCGCACTTTAAAGATGTATTTTGATTTTGCCAACAAGACAAACAGGAAAAAGCTTCTGACAGCAATGCTTCTGGGCGTGCTTAAAGCAATGTTTGCAATGTTAAAGATCCCCGCAATTGCGGCGATCATACAGGGTATACTGGGAAAAAACATGACGACCGCCACAATCCTTACATCCTTCGGGATCATGTGCGTATCGATCGCAGGTCAGGTCCTTGTGGGATTAAAGACCACCATGCTTCAGACCGAGGCAGGGTATAATACCTGTTCGGGAAAGCGTATTGAGATAGCCGAGCACTTAAGATATCTGCCCATGGGCTTTTTTAATGCAAACAGCCTGGGCCGGATCACCAATATAACCACCAATACCATGGAACAATTGGCGGACGTGGCAACTCTTGTGGTAATGATCACTACTCAGGGAATAGTGACTACCGGTGTGATCTTTGTTTTTCTCGCTTTTTTTGATATACGTATTGCGCTCATTCTTCTGGCGGGAATCTTGGTTTTCTCTTTCTTTAACACCATGATGCAGAGGGCTACCCGTCCTGCGGCACCCAGAACCGCCAAAGCGGGAGAAGGTCTCGTGAGTGCGGTTATCGAGTATATTCAAGGCATAGCGGAAGTCAAGAATTACAATCTGACGGAGAAGACCGCCAGAAAACTTGAAGGCGCCATCAGGGAAAAACAGGTGGCGGACACCAAGATGGAATTCACCGTTATCCCCTTTATGTTCCTTCAGGGGCTTGCCACGAAACTTACGGGTGTCATCATGTGTCTTTTGTCGGTATACTTTTACCTTACGGGTTCCATGCCCCTTTTATATGCTATCATCATGACGATATCATCCTTTATGATCTATGAAAGCCTTGATATGATGGGAGGCTTCTCGGCGCTTATGAGGAATGTAAACATTATCGTGGACAAAGCGAACGAAGTGCTTTCAATCCCGCCCATGGATATTGAAGGCGCGGACATTACCCCCGCAAGAATGGATATTGAACTTAAAAACGTTTCTTTTGCCTATGAAGACAAGACCATAATCGACAATGTATCCCTTAAGATCCCCGCAGGTACCACCACTGCCATCGTGGGTCCCTCCGGCGGCGGAAAAACAACTCTTACGAATCTGATAGCAAGGTTCTGGGATGTCAAGACCGGAGAGGTGCTTCTCGGAGGCAGGAATGTCAAGGAATACAGTTTTGACTCACTCATGAAGAATTTCAGCTTTGTGTTCCAGAGAGTATATCTTTTTGAGGATACCGTTGCCAACAACATACGGTTCGGAAATCCGGATGCTCCCATGGAAAAGGTCATTGAAGCCGCAAAGAAGGCCCGTTGCCACGAATTCATCATGAGTCTTCCAAACGGTTACGATACGGTGATAGGCGAAGGAGGCGCATCCCTTTCGGGCGGCGAAAAACAGAGAATTTCCATAGCCCGCGCCATTATGAAGGATGCACCGGTCATTATTCTTGACGAAGCGACCGCAAACGTGGACCCGGAAAACGAAGCGGAGCTTACCAAAGCGGTTGAGGAACTTACGAAGAACAAGACCATCATCATGATCGCACACAGGCTTAAGACCGTAAGACATGCGGATCAGATCCTGGTGGTGGCTGACGGGAAAGTTACCCAGATGGGAACTCACGAAGAACTGATGAAGCAGGAAGGTATATACAGAAATTTCGTAAGCGAGAGAAAAGAAGCCGTATCCTGGAAGATTGCGTAGGCAGGGATGTGCCGAAAATTGTATTAAAATCCGACGGTGCTTCTTTCGGGCTTTATTCTTAAAAAGAAATATGGTATTATGTCATGGGCTTACGTGAAATCCGCGTAAGATTCATACCCGAAAGAAGCAAGCCGCTAAAGAACATCGGATTGCTCCGGTATTTGCAAAAGGAGATACAAAGATATGAAACTTGGAATCGTGGGACTTCCCAACGTCGGGAAGAGCACACTTTTTAATTCGCTTACAAAGGCAGGGGCTCTGGCCGCAAACTATCCCTTTGCGACGATAGATCCCAATATCGGCGTGGTTCCGGTGCCCGATGAGAGAGTGGAGGCCCTGGGTAAGCTTTACAATACAAAGAAAGTGACCCACGCAACCATCGAGTTCGTGGATATTGCGGGACTTGTCAAGGGCGCATCCAAAGGCGAAGGTCTGGGAAACCAGTTCCTTGCAAACATCAGAGAAGTGGATGCCATTGTCCATGTGGTACGCTGTTTTGACGACTCAAATATTATCCACGTGGACGGAAGCATCGATCCTGTCAGAGATATCGAAACAATCAATCTTGAACTTATTTTCTCCGACATGGAAATACTGGAGAGAAGGATTGCAAAGGTATCCCGTGCCGCAAACAACGACAAGAAATACGCCAAGGAACGGGATTTTGCCCAGGAGGTTTACAAGCATCTTGAGGCGGGAAAACTCGCAAAGACCTTTGAGGTTCCCGATGACGAGGATTTAAGGGAGTTCTTTGCTTCGTATAATCTGCTTACCGCAAAGCCCGTAATATACGCAGCAAACGTAGCTGAGAGCGACTGCGCCGATGACGGAAATTCCAATAAGTACGTTCAGGCTGTGAGAGAGTTTGCGAAGAAAGACGGAAGCGAAGTGTTCGTGATCAGCGCCCAGATCGAGCAGGAAATTGCCGAGATGGAAGATGACGAAAAGCAGATGTTCCTTGAAGAACTGGGCCTTAAGGAATCGGGCCTTGATAAACTTATAGCCGCATCCTACAGACTTCTGGGTCTTATGAGCTTTTTGACCGCCGGTGAAGACGAGTGCAGAGCCTGGACCATTAAAGTGGGTACCAAGGCACCTCAGGCGGCCGGAAAGATACACTCCGATTTTGAGAGAGGCTTTATCAAAGCCGAAGTCGTCAATTACAAGAACCTACTTGAATGCGGATCCCTTGCGGCCGCCAGAGAAAAAGCGCTGGTGGGCATGGAAGGAAAAGACTACGTGGTCAAAGACGGAGATGTGATTCTGTTCAGATTCAATGTATAGTGTTAACGAATAATTATTTTTGTTGACATAACTATATATAGTGCCAATCGAAAGAGTCTTGCACAATATTGTGTGCAAGGCTCTTTTTTTGTCCCCAAACCGCATAAAATCGCGGTTTTTCGTGAAAAAAACCCTTGCATTTATCTTAAATCTTTATTAAAATGTGGGTATAAGTGGTAGAGAGTGGTAAATATGTGGTGAAAAGTGGTAAATTCGTTCTGAAGTAGGTGATGAGTATGTTTATGGGTGAATACAATCACACAGTGGACGAAAAAGGCAGACTCATCATTCCTTCGAAGTTCCGAGAGGAACTGGGCGACGAATTCGTTGTTACGAAAGGACTGGACGGCTGCCTGTTTGTGTATGCTCCGAGCGAATGGACACTTCTGGAAGAGAAATTAAAGGCTTTACCCCTTACCAACAAAGACGCCAGAGCATTCGTAAGGTTCATGCTGGCGGGTGCAGCCCAGGTAGAACCCGACAAACAGGGAAGAATCCTTCTTCCTCAGGTTTTAAGAACTTTCGCGGGACTTGATAAGGACGTGGTGCTTATCGGAGTCGCAAGCCGCATAGAAATCTGGAACAAAGATAAATGGAACGAAGCTTCGATGGCCGGTGACATGGACGAGATAGCCGAGAAGATGGCGGACCTGGGAATCTAAGATGGAATTCAAACATTATTCGGTAATGCTTAACGAGACTATAGAAGGCCTCAACATAAAACCCGACGGAGCTTATCTTGACGGGACCCTTGGAGGAGCGGGACATTCTTCCGTAATCGCTTCAAAACTTTCGGACAAAGGAAGGCTTTACGGAGTGGATCAGGATGAAGATGCCATAGCAGCTGCTTCCGAGAGATTAAAACCCTTTAAAGACCGCGTAACGATCATCAAATCCAATTACAGAGAAGCGGTGGGGATTCTTAAAAACATGGGAGTAAAGGGACTGGACGGAATCCTTCTTGACCTTGGAGTTTCTTCCTTCCAGCTTGACAACGAGGAAAGAGGTTTTTCCTACAGATTCGACACTCCCCTTGATATGCGGATGGATAAGGATGCAAGCCTTACCGCAAGAGATATCGTAAACACCTACTCAAAAGAAGATCTTGCAAGGATAATCGAAAACTACGGCGAAGACAGATTCGCAAGAAACATAGCAAAGCACATCGTGGAAGCAAGGGCCGAGAAGCCCATAGAAACCACCTTTGAATTAAACGAGATAATCAAAGCTTCGATTCCCATGAAAATTCAGGCAACGGGAGGCCATCCTTCAAAGAGAACCTTCCAGGCCATCAGGATCGAGTGCAACCACGAACTGGAAGTCCTTAAAGAATCTCTTGACGAGATGATAGATTTCTTAAATCCCGGAGGAAGGATAGCGATAATAACCTTCCATTCCCTGGAAGACAGGATAGTAAAGGATAAGTTCAAAGAAAAAGAAAACCCCTGCATATGCCCTCCGAACTTTCCGGTATGTGTATGCGGCAGGAAGCCTCTGGGACACACGGTTACGAGAAAACCCATAGTTCCCACGGAAGAAGAGTTAAACGAAAATTCAAGATCCAAAAGCGCCAAGCTTCGTATTTTTGAAAGGAAATAGGCAATGAACGACACACGTCAGGGAAGACAATTCAACAACAGAACACCTTACATGTACGGAAACGCCGCAAGAAACATCGACGTTCGCAAGGCTATCGAAGAGGCACCCACCGGTGAACCTTTAAGAACCTTAAGGGGAGAAAGAAAGAAAGCTCACAAGATGCACATGGGCTTTGTTTACGTTCTCTTTCTTGCCGCTGCCGTTGTCGTTATGGGATATGCGCTTATTTCTTACTTAAAACTTCAATCGGAGATAACTTCCCTTTCCGACAGCATTTCCGTTCATCAGACAGCACTCAACAACTTAACACTTGCAAATGACGATGAGTATAGTAAAATGGTAAATGCAGTTGACTTTGATGAGATCAAGCGGATTGCAATCGAAGAACTCGGCATGGTTTATGCGTCGGAAGACCAGATTATCGCTTATACTCGCGAGAACAGCGATTATGTGAGGCAGATAAACGACCTGTCGGACTGATGCAGGTGTTATTTTGGTAAAAAGCAGTAATAAAAAAGCAGCCAAGTCGGCGGAAAGAGGCCGCGCCAGAAGTGTTTCAAACAGACTGGGAGTATTCTTTTTAGCAGTACTCCTTGTTTTTGTTGCATTGTCTGTGCGCCTTTTTTTTATTACCAGAGACAACAGCGCGGTCTATCAGCAGAAGATCCTTTCACAGCAGATATACGATTCCCAGGTGATAAACGCCAAACGCGGTGAGATCGTCGATGCAAACGGCACCGTCCTTGCCGCCAGCAAAGAGGTGTATAATGTCATTCTTGATGTTAAACAGCTTCGTTTAAAAAATGAATCAAACGGAAATAATATAGCTCAAACGACTACCGTTGAGGCTCTTGTCAATATTTTCGGAGCAGACAGAGTTACCGTAAACAAGTATATCGAGGCAGTTCCCGATTCCCAGTATTATGTGGTGAAACGCGGCATAACCTACGAGGAAATGAGCCGTTTCCTTCCCCTTATCACCAAACCGGAAGAGGGAAATCTTGAGCAGAGCCTTTATAACAAGGATATAACGGGCGTCTGGTTCGAAAAATACTATGTCAGATACTATCCCCAGAATTCTCTTGCCTGCGATGTGATAGGTTTTTCCCTTTCCGACGGAAATGCTTCCTACGGACTGGAAGAATACTATAACGATGTGCTTACGGGTACCGCCGGCAGAAGATACGGCTACTTAAGCGATGAGGCCTTGATGGAGACCACCACCATTCCCGCCACCGACGGAAATACTCTGGTGACCACTATCGATGCCAATATCCAGATGATGGTCGAAAAACGCCTTAAGGCCTTCAGCGACCAGTACAAGGACAATGCCAGAAAGGGCCTTGGTGCCAACAACATCGGCTGTATCGTTATGCGTGCGAATACGGGCGAAGTTCTGGCCATGGCCAGTTATCCCAACTATAACTTAAACGATCCCATGGATCTCAGCAGCCTTTATACCGAAGAAGATCTTAAGAAAATGAGCGAAGAGGGTACCCTCAGGGATGCTTACGATGCTCTTTGGAAGAATTACTGTATCGCGGATACTTACGAGCCCGGTTCCGTAATGAAGCCCTTCACCGTGGCCATGGGCCTTGAAACGGGCACCATTAAGGGTAATGAATCATATTTCTGCGGAGGCTCTCTGGTGGTTGCCAATCATGAGATTGCCTGCCACAACACAAACGGTGACGGCTGGCTTACGGTAAAGGGTGCTGTTGCCCAGTCCTGTAACGTGGCCCTCATGCAGATGGTTGAAAAGATCGGCGCAAAGAACTTTCTTGATTATCAGAGCGTATTCAATATAGGCCTTCGTACCAACATCGATCTGGCGGGTGAGAGCCGCACGGATGCCCTTGTTTTCAACGAAAAGACCCTCAATGCCTCCGAACTTGCCACCTCGAGCTTCGGACAGGGCTTTAATGTGACCATGATCCAGATGGCTGCAGGCTATGCGGCCCTTGTAAACGGCGGTTACTATTATGAACCCCACGTTGTTTCAAAAATATTGAGTTCAAGCGGTTCTGTGGTAAAGAACATTGAGCCCAGACTCATCAAGCAGGTTGTTTCCAACAATACCTCCGATATGATCAGAGATTACTGTAATGCCGTTGTTACCGACGGAACCGGCTGGAGAGCAAAGCCCGCGGGCTATGCCATCGGCGGTAAGACCGGTACGGCCGAAACCGTTCCGAGAGGAAACGGAGAGTACGTGGTTTCTTTTGCCTGTCACGTACCTGCGGATAATCCCGAGATCATCTGCTATGTTGTTATCGATCGTCCCAATGTTTCAAAGCAGGAGGACGCAAAATATTCGTCCATAGTTTCAAAACAGATACTTACGGACATACTCCCTTATTTGAATATTCCCATGACGGAAGAACTGACGGACGCACAGAAGCAGGAACTTGAGGAATTGGATCTTTCCGTTCTTACAAACCGCGGGGAAGAATCCGAAGATGAAGAAAAGAAGGAGGACGGCGCAACAAGCGGAAATTGACCCTGCGCCCCGAATTTATGGCTAAAACACTGATCTTTGCGGGTATAGCCGCATTTATCGTAAGCGTTATCGCAGGACGGCTTATTATTCCTGTTTTAAGAAGGATAAAAGCAGGCCAGACGGAAAGGGAAGACGGCCCCGAATCCCACCTTAAAAAAGCGGGAACTCCGGTGATGGGAGGCTTTATTTTCCTTATTTCTTCAACTCTTGTAGGCCTTTTCTTTATAAAAGACTGTAAAGAAATGATTCCTATGCTGATCCTTACCTGGGTCTTTGCGGGGATAGGTTTTATCGATGACTATATCAAGGTGGTATTGAAACGGTCTTTAGGCTTAAGAGCCTGGCAGAAGCTTGTTTTGCAGACCATTGCGGCCACAGCCTTTTCTTTGTACCTGTATTTCATGGATGGATATGAGTTTTCAAGTCTCATTCCCTTTATGGCGGGTAAGAGCGTAAACTTCGGCGTATTCTCTGTTCCGATCTGTGTATTTATCATTGTGGGCACCGCCAACGGATCCAATTTTACCGACGGTGTGGACGGCCTTGAATCAAGCGTAACTACGGCGATCCTCGGTTTTCTTCTTGCCATCGGGCTTGTTTTAAAGAGCGACCTGCCGGTGGTCTGTGCCGTCTTTATGGGAAGTCTTATGGGCTTTCTTGTATATAATGTTTACAAAGCAAAAGTATTTATGGGAGATACCGGTTCCCTGGCCCTGGGCGGACTTGTTTCCGGCATCGCGCTTTTGCTTCATCTTGAACTTTTCCTTCCCATTATTGCGGTCATTTATTTCGTGGAAGTATTGAGCGTAATCATTCAGGTGCTTTATTTTAAGGCAACTCACGGAAAACGCATATTCAGGATGACACCCATCCATCATCATTTTGAACTCGGAGGCTGGACGGAGACCAAGGTCGTTTACATGTTTACCCTTGTAACGATACTTCTCTGTGCGGTTTCATTTGCTTTGTTTGTATAGGTGAAAGCATGCAACCCAAGAAATTTCTTTTCGGAAACAAAAGGTATTTTGATTTTTCACTCCTTTTCATAGTGCTTTTCCTGCTGGCATTCGGACTTGTAATGGTATTTTCCACCAGTTCCTATGCTTCTTCCCTTGCCCATGACGGGGACGGGCTTTTCTTCCTGCGAAGACAGCTGATTTCCGTAGTGGTGGGTCTTTTTATGATGGTCGTCGTAAGCTTTATTCCCTTTGGGATTTACAAGAGGTTTGCCCTTCTTATTTACCTTGCTTCGATCCTTTGTATCCTTTTGGTTCTGCCTTTGGGACGTACCATTAACGGTGCGAGGCGCTGGATTTATGTTTTCGGTATGTCAATACAGCCTGCGGAGATCGTAAAGATCGGAATAATCATCTTTACGGCGACGCTTCTTTCAAAGATGAGCAACAAAGAACGGACCTCCTGGAAAGGCGTGCTCCTTACGCTGATTCCCGCGGGGATCATAAGCGCGATGTTATATTTCATCACCACTAACTTAAGTTCCGCCATCATCGTGGCTTTGATCGCAGCATGCATGCTTATGATAGCGGCTCCCAAATGCTATAAACTCTATATTCTTCTGGCTCTTGCGGGCATAGGTGCGGTTGTCCTGATCATTCTGATCGTAAAGGGCGCAGGCAGCGGAAGCCTCGGATTCAGAGGAGAAAGAATCCTTGCATGGCTTAATCCCGAAGCCTATGCGGACGGCAAGGGTTTCCAGATACTTCAGTCCCTTTACGGCATCGGCTCCGGCGGGATATGGGGTAAGGGTCTTGGCAAGAGTATGCAGAAACTGGGATTCCTTCCCGAAGCCTCCAACGACATGATCTTTTCGATTATATGTGAAGAACTGGGACTTTTCGGCGGACTTGCGGTCATCCTTATGTTCATCCTTCTTTTATGGAGAATCCGTGATGCAAGCGTTTACTGTACCGATATGTTCGGAAACCTTCTTGTTACCGGCGTTTTTGCCCATATAGCCATTCAGGTAATAATCAATATAGCGGTTGCAAGCAACTCGATCCCCAACACCGGTATGCCCCTTCCTTTCATAAGCTACGGCGGTTCCAGCGTTATCTTTATCCTTATGGAGATCGGGCTTGTGATGAATGTGGCCCGTCATTCCGACTTTAAGGAAGCGCCTGCACCTGCACCCGCAGAGGATAAAGACGGAGAGGATAATGAAGCAGAAGAATAAAAGAAAACTGCCCCTTTTTGTGAAAATCCTCCTGGTTCTTGTTATCCTGGCGGGACTTATCACGGGCGGCATATTTTATATACTTAAGAACTATACCGTGGAAACCGTTACCATCGACGGCAATTTCCACTATACGGACGAAGAAATCAAAAATCTGGTAATGACCGGAAGATTCGGAAACAATTCCATATATCTTTCGTACAAATACAAGAACCGCGAGATCAAAGACATTCCCTTTGTGGAGACTATAAGCGTTAAGATCCTTTCGCCCAATTCCGTTCACATAAGCGTTTACGAAAAGGCTCTGGCGGGTTTTATCGAGTATCTGGGAAGATATATTTATTTTGACAGAGACGGAGTGGTGGTGGAAAGCTCCACGGTAAAGACCGAGGGTATTCCCGAGGTTGTGGGTGTGGATTTTGATTATGTCGTGCTTTATGAAAAATTGCCGGCTTCGGACCCCAAGCTCTTTGCAAAGGTTTTGAACATAACAAAACTGATGACAAAGTACAATGTGGACGCCGAAAAGATGTATTTCAAAGAAAACGGTGACATCGTGATCTACAGGGGAAAGATAACCGTCAACCTGGGAAATGAGAACAATCTCGACATTAAGATCATGAACCTTCCTTCCATCCTGAAGAATCTTACCGGCATGAGCGGAACCCTTCGAATGGAAAACTACGACGAAAATACCAGGAAAGTATCCTTTGAACCCGATTAAGAGGAATTAAAAGTGAGAGAATTGATAAAGACCTTAATCGATAATAAAAAAGTCCTGATCTTAGGCTACGGCAGAGAAGGACGCTCTACCATGAAAGTGCTCCGCGAGTGCGGCGGTTACGCAGAGCTTGCGGTTGCGGACATGAAGGATGTTTCAAACGACCTTCCGGAAGGCGTTACCGCCATAGTGGGAGAGGGGTATCTCGACAGTCCCGAAGCATACGATGTTGTTTTTAAGAGCCCGGGAGTGGTCTTAAAGAAGCCTGTGAGCGAGTATCCGGGTCTCATTACATCCCAGACCGAAGTTTTCATGCAAAAGCACAGGGATTCAATTATAGGCGTAACCGGCACCAAAGGTAAAAGCACCACGTCATCCCTGCTTTATCATACTCTCAAGATCGCCGGCAAAGAAGCCTTACTTGCCGGAAATATCGGTATTCCTGTGTTTGACATCGAGGATGAAATAAAGCCCGATACGGTCATCGTTACAGAGCTTTCCTGTCACCAGCTTGAATTTTTAAAGACATCTCCGGGACGTGCGATTCTTTTAAACATATACGAAGACCACCTGGATCATTACGGAACCAGAGAAAAGTACGCCGCGGCAAAGAAAAACATTTATCTTAACCAGAAGCCTTCGGACCTTCTTTTTACTACTGAAGAAACCGTTTTGAACGAGCATATCAATGCGGATTGCCCGTCAAAACTTGTGAAGGTCACCGCAAAGGACCTGCCTTTTAAGAGTTTTGACGAACTATCGGGAGTCAAACTCATGGGAGAGCATAACCTTTTAAACTGTGCCTTTGTATGGGCAGCCTGCGAAGGCCTCGGAGTTTCAAAGGAAGCTTTTAAAAAAGCGGTAGAGTCCTTTGAACCTCTTCCCCACAGACTTGAAAGATTCTTAAGCATAAACGGCATGGATTTTTACGACGATTCCATTTCGACTACGGTAAAATCCGCCATAAGTGCCGTAGAAACGGTGAAAAACGCAAGCATTCTGTTACTCGGGGGCATGGAACGTAACCTTGAGTACGGGGAACTGGCGGATTATCTCCATTCTTCCGGACTTGATTACGTGGTCTGCATGTATGAATCGGGTGCCAGAATTTTCGAATTGTTTAAGAAAAAGCCCGGTGGTCCCGAGGTGGTTTGCGTCAAGGACCTTGAAGAGGCGGTTTCTTTTTCCGTAAGTAAGATGAAACCCGGAAATGCCTGTATTTTAAGCCCTGCGGCGGCCAGCTACGGGTATTTTAAAAATTTTGAGGAACGCGGAGATGCGTTCAAGGATCTTGTTTTAAAACTCACAAAAAAATAAAATAATTCTAATAATTCATGTTGCGATTTTGACAAATTAATTATATTATAGTTTGTGTGAGTTTTTGGATGTATAAGGAGGAAGTACCTTGCTTGAGATAATCAGTAATGATGCCGGAACAGCCGCGAAGATCATCGTTATCGGTGTCGGCGGTGCCGGAAATAATGCTATAAACAGAATGGTAGACGAGAATATATCAGGGGTGGAATTGATCGGTGTCAATACCGATAAGCAGGCACTTCAGCTTTGCAGAGCACCCAAACTCATCCAGATCGGCGAAAAGATCACCAAAGGTCTCGGTGCTGGAGCCAAGCCCGAGATCGGTGAGAAAGCAGCCGAGGAATCCAGCGAAGAGCTTCAGAACGCGATCCGCGGATGCGATATGATCTTCATTACCTGCGGTATGGGCGGCGGAACCGGAACCGGTGCTGCTCCCGTTATTGCGCGTCTTGCCAGAGAAATGGGAATCCTTACCGTCGGCGTGGTTACCAAGCCCTTCAGATTTGAAGCAAAGCAGCGCATGGTCAATGCCGTAAGCGGTATCGAAAAGATCAAGGAGCACGTGGATACTCTTACGGTTATCCCCAATGAAAAGCTTCTTGAGATCATAGATAAGAGGACATCCATTCAGGATGCCTTCAAGAAAGCAGACGAAGTATTGCAGCAGGCTGTTACGGGTATTACGGATCTTATCAATACTCCCGCACTCGTAAACCTGGATTTTGCCGATGTTCAGACGGTTATGAAGGGCATGGGCGTTGCTCATATCGGTATCGGTACCGGAAAGGGCGACAATAAGGCTATCGACGCTGTCAAGATGGCAGTGGAGAGCCCGCTTCTCGAGACCAATATCAGCGGTGCGAGAAACGTTATCATCAACGTATCCGGAGATATTTCCCTTCAGGATGTATCAGATCCCGTTGATTATGTCAGAGAGCTTACCGGCGACGATGTAAACATCATCTTCGGTGCCATGTATTCAAAGGAAGAGCAGGAGACCTGTACCATCACCGTTATTGCTACCGGTCTTACTCCCGTTAACGACAGGATTTCTTTCTCGGGTATCAGGACCAATACCGCAGCCGTAAAGCCTATGTTCAATACGGCTTCGACCACAGAGACCATCACTCCCGATTCTCTTACGGAGCCTGCAAAGAACCTTAAGAGTAACGTGGATTTGCGTACACTTGATATTCCTTCTTTCCTTACAAAAAAATAAATCTAAAAGAGGTATGCCATGAAATGTCCTTTTTGCGGAAACGCAGACACCAGAGTTATCGATTCCAGGCCTGCAGAGGATAACAACACCATACGCAGACGCCGTATCTGTGACGAGTGCGGCAAGCGCTTCACGACATATGAAAAAGTAGAGACGATTCCTCTCATCGTTATCAAGAAAGACAAGAATCGCGAGACCTACGACAGGGTTAAACTTGAGGGCGGTGTGCTTCGCGCCTGCCATAAGCGTCCCATCACGGCTGCGCAGATCACCAAACTTGTTGACGAGGTTGAGACCGAGATCTCCAGTCTTGAGGAGAGGGAAGTCGAGAGCCGTGTTATCGGTGAAAAGGTCATGAACAAACTTAAGGACATCGATGCCGTTGCATATGTAAGATTTGCATCGGTTTATCGTGAATTTAAGGATGTCAACACATTTATGGATGAACTCAGAAGCGTTTTGGATAAATAAAATTTCCTGTTGACGTTTCGGATTAATTGTATTATTTTGTAACTTGTCAATTTAATAAATCTATAGAAGACAGGAGACATTGTGATGAAAACCATCAAAAAAATCATGGGGCTCATTCTGATGTCGGCCACTCTGACTGTTGCATTCTGCGGATGCGGAAGCGACAAGGCGGATTCTTCTTCCATCACCATCGGAATTCCCCAGGACCTTGAGGACAGTCTTGACCCCCACGTTGCAGTGGCGGCAGGAACGAAGGAAATTCTGTTTAATATCTTTGAGGGTCTTGTTAAACCCGATAAGAATGGTGATCTGAACCCCGCCGTGGCTGACAGCTACGAAATATCAGAAGACGGGCTTACCTACACATTCCATTTGAGGAAGGGAGTTAAGTTCCATGACGGAAGCACTGTAACGGCGGACGACGTACTATTTTGTATTCAAAAGAATGCCGATGCAGACAGCTCAAGTGCTTATGCTTCGGCATTTTCCAATATTAAGGAATATCGTGCCGAAGGCGAGAACATTATAATAACTCTCAATCAGAAAGATACGGATTTTCTTCAGTATATGACAATGGCCATTATACCGAAGAGCAACGAAAATCCCGATACCAACCCCATCGGTACCGGCCCCTACAAGTACGTATCCCGTTCTCCTCAGGAGAATATCGTTCTTACCCGTTTCGACGGATACTGGGGAGAAAAGGCCCACATCAAGGACGTAACCCTTAAGATCTGTGCAAGTGCCGATTCCATCGTTATGTATCTTCTCGGCGGCTCTGTCGATCTTTTCGCCAGAGTGACCACCACTCAGGTAGACCAGCTTAAGGACGGAAACTTCGATATCCTTGAGGGAACCATGAACCTGGTTCAGGCCATGTACTTAAACAACGCTTTCGAACCATTCAAGGACGAGAGAGTAAGACAGGCTCTTTGCTACGCAATTGACCGTCAGGAAATTTTGAACATTTCCTTTGCGGGAAAGGGAACCGTCATCGGTTCTTCCATGTTCCCCGCATTCGGAAAGTACTACATTGACGAAACCAAGGATGTATATAAGACAGACCTTGAAAAAGCAAAAGCTCTTCTTAAAGAAGCAGGATACGAGACGGGTCTTTCCTTCTCCATCACCGTTCCTTCAAACTATCAGCCTCATATCGATACCGCAACGGTTATCGTAGAGCAGCTTAAGAAGATCGGCGTTGATGCGAAGATCAAACTCGTTGAATGGGATTCATGGGTTGCGGATACCTATGTGGGACGTAACTTCGAAGCAACCGTTGTCGGTGTTGATGCTTCCCAGATGACCGCAAGAGCAATGCTTGAAAGATTCACTTCGGATTCCGGAAAGAACTTCATCAACTACTCAAACAGCGAGTATGATGCCAAGTTTGCCGAGGCCGTTGCTACGACCGATGATGCCAAAGCAACCGCTCTTTACAAGGATTGCGAATGGATCCTTACCAATACCGCAGCCAATGTTTATATCCAGGACCTGGCTGAGTTTGTTGCAATCAACAAAAAATATACGGGCTATGAATTCTACCCGATTTATGTAATGGATATCAGCAAGATAAGACTTAAATAATCTGCTTTTAGTTTCAAAAGAAAGGCGAGAGCATGAAATACGTAATAAAGAAGTTACTGACGACGTTGATAACTTTATTTGCGGTTTCGGCTCTCGTGTTTTTTTCTTTTTCCGTAATTCCCGGAAATCCCGCCGTTTCCAGACTCGGTACCGAAGCAACCCCCGAAAAGATAGAAAAGCTCACCCATGAGATGGGGTTAGACAGGCCATTGCCCGAAAGGTACGGAGAGTGGGTCTTAAACATCCTTCACGGTGATTTCGGAAAATCCTACAGCTACAATCAAAAAGTAACATCCCTTCTTTCCGAAAAGATCGGAACGACACTTATCCTGTCCGTTATCGCCATTATCCTTACCGTGGCGGTTGCTTTTCCTTTGGGCATTTATACGGCAAGAAAGAGCGATTCGAAGCTGGATGTGGTCTTAACGTCCTTAAATCAGCTGATCATGGCGATCCCTTCTTTCTTTTCGGGAATCCTTATAACCCTGCTTTTCGGGTTTGTATTTAAACTCTTCACACCGGGGGCTTATGTGTCTTATAAGGTCAATTTCCTTCGCTGTGTGGGTTATCTTTTCTTTCCGGCCCTGGCCATCGCACTTCCAAAGATATCCATGGTCGTTAAGCTTTTAAAGGATACGGCCTTAAAGGAAGCAAACAAGGATTACGTGGTTACCGCTTATTCAAGGGGTAATGCCACCCGCGCGGTTTTCTATAAGCACGTTTTGAAAAATGCCATGATTCCGGTAATTACCTTTCTTGGAATGACCTTTGCGGACATTATTGCGGGAAGTATTATAGTAGAGCAGGTTTTCAGCGTTCCGGGACTCGGAAGGATCCTTCTTACGTCAATCTCGGGGCGCGATTATCCCATGGTGCAGGCAATAATCCTGCTCCTTTCGGTATTTGTTGTAATCAGCAATCTGGCGGTTGATTTTATGTACAGGGCATTTGATAAAAGAATCAGGGTATAGGCTTATATGACGAGAAATAACAAGGTAAAGTTAATAATCGGACTGGTTCTTACGGGAATTGTGTTACTGATGCTTTTGTTCGGCATTTTTTGCACTCCCTACGATCCCATGGCCATGGACGCAAGTGTTTCAAAGAGTATCAGCCTTAAACATATCATGGGGTGCGATCAGTTCGGCAGAGACGTTTTTTCGCGTGTCCTGGTAGGGGTCAAAGAAACCATGATCGTTGCCGGAGCAGTTGTCCTGATAGGCGTATTTTTCGGAACCGTTGTAGGTACCCTTACAGGGTATTTCGGCGGATGGATCGATGAGATACTGATGAGACTTAATGATGCGGTTCTTGCCTTCCCTTCGGTGCTTCTTGCCCTTTTGGTAATAGGTCTTTACGGAGGCGGCAGAAACACCCTTATTCTCGCCCTGGGAATTGCTTTTATCCCGAGCTTTGCAAGAATAATCCGTTCGGAAGTGCTTAAGATAAAGAATCTTGATTATATACAAAGTGTGAGGCTTTTCGGCGCAGGTCACCTAAGGATTATTGTGGTCCATATTCTGCCGAATTTAAAGACCGTAATGCTTTCAAGCATCCTTATCGGCTTTAACAATGCCGTTCTTGCGGAGGCGGGCATGAGTTATCTCGGAATGGGTGTGGCACCTCCCAACCCGAGCCTCGGGCGCATGCTTTCCGAAGCCCAGGCATATATCTTTACCAATCCCATGACAGCCGTATTTCCGGGAATCACCATCGTGATCATGATACTCGGATTTTCCCTGCTTTCCGCTGCCACGGAGAAAGGATGAGCCCATGAGCATGCTTAAAGTCGAAGATCTGTGCATAAAGGTCCATGACAGAAAGACCACCGATACTCTGGTGCAGGATGTGGACTTTGAAATGAACAAAGGCGATATCATGGGCATAGTCGGAGAATCCGGTTCCGGCAAGACCATGACCGCTTTGGCCATTGCGGGGTTATTAAGCCGCCATGACATGGAAAAGAGCGGACATATCATCTTTGAAGGCATCAATCTTCTCGATATTAAAAGAAACGTATTGAGAAAAATACAGGGTAACGAAATTTCCATGGTGTTTCAGGAGCCTTTAAATTCCTTAAATCCCCTTAAAAAGGTGGGATGGCAGGTGGAAGAGAGCTTAAGGGTCCACACCTCCATGGATAAGAACGAGATGAGGGAGCGGGCCATCGAGGCACTTAGGGATGTGGAGCTTCAAAACCCCGAGGCCGTTTATGAAAGCTACCCCCATGAGCTTTCCGGCGGCATGAGACAGCGCGCCATGATTGCTGCGGCCATGATCATCCAGCCAAAGCTCTTGA
>JAEEGK010003943.1_pt1 | contig 36638 bp, 29 predicted proteins | sample 8958771 | NCBI WGS metagenome assembly JAEEGK01 (sample SAMN16246547, study PRJNA631951) | gut metagenome | biome: gut microbiome; feature: rumen; material: SC-attached | host: Bos | place: Iran: Karaj | collected 2018-10 | reverse complement strand
TGCATCGCTTTATGCCGGAGCTGAAAGTTCGTAAATTTGCATTGTCAAAATCGAGAGAGATTTCGGCTCGTACGCACACGAAAAAAATTTCGTACGCACACCAGAAAAAATTGAGGCGAAGGGAAAGGTGAAAAGAGAAGTCATCCGGAGGGCAACTCAATAACCTATAACCAATAACCAAAAATATGTTAAACCCTTAAATTTAAAAAACTATGGCACTTAAAGTTAAAGCAAAGCAAAAGCCAATTTTGGTTTACTGTTTACCGTTTACCGTTTACAATGTTTTTAAGGTTTTTGTCTTAAAGATTTCTGATTAAAAAAATTCTCTAAAATCTCTAATTCTTGAAAACTATGAAACGCGATATTCTTGAGACAGTGGTGAAGGTAGTAGTAGCCGCACTCACAGCATTCCTCACAGCTATCACAACTACAAGTTGTATGGGACACGGACCGTTTTAACGGTTAACGGTTAACGGCTAAAGGTTAAAGACCGTTCTAATTGAAAGTTGAAAATTGACAGGTGAAATTACATGATATGTTTAAAGTTAGGCAAAACACACGGAAAAAGAGCTTCACAGTGATGCGAGGCTCTTTTTTTATATAATTGTTGCAATGTTGCAATGTTGCAAAGTTGCAACGTGTTTTTCAGACCGCCACCATATATCTTCGATTGCTTCGATAGAATATCTGTAGAAATCGAATTAGTCGCGGCGGAAGATGTCGCGAGTAATTTTTTATAGTTGTGTCCTCTGCTACCGAACGATTATTTTTTTACCGTTCTTTATATATATTCCGGCTGCACTTGGCTTGCCATTGAGCTTAGTGCCGTTGATGGTGAACCAAACGTCGTTTTCGTCTCCTTCTGCTTCTTTCACTTCCTCAATGCCTGTTGGGGCTTCGTCAAAGCTTATCAGCAGTTCATCGCCGTCGGGAATATCATTGAGGGCTAGCCATGCGGTGTATGACGGCAGCGTATTGTCCTTCGGGTGATACGGATAAAAGCCCATGAGATTGTCGTTGCCCTTATCCAACGTGAAGAAATTACTCATCATATCTGACGATGTTATCTTATGACCACCGGGGTCAACACTACCCTTGAAGAGATTGTTCTCATAATCGGTTGCAGCACCTGGATTGTCACCTTCATAGTGTGAGAGATAGAGTGGTCCTGTGCCTTCGTAGGTGAGCATCACCGGTGTCAATGCCGGCACCACTTGAGTGTTTAATGGCTGCACATAAAGTGTTTTGTTGGCGATATCACTTGCCCACCATGCCTTCACGCCATCGGGCAGTTCCACCGGGTATCCGAGCATCAGGGTGCTCAGGCCTGTCTCATCACGATTGATGGGGAAGTAGGTGAACAGGTGGTTGGGGACGTCCTGATAGACAGAGAAAAATTCCCTCCATCCGTCGGCATTGCTGTATCCGTAGCCACCGGACCCCTGATAACCAAGGAAGAGCTGGTATTGGGTGCCGTCTTTTATGAATATATCAAGGTCTGCCGGACAACCATCGAATGCATGTTCGCCCATCAATTTCATCACTGGTGGAGGGTTTTCACCGTCATCAATCAGCTGACCTGCTTCTACATGGGTATCGACATAGAGGGTTTTCAGGTTACCCATATTCTCGAAGGCATAGTCGGAAATGCTGTCTGCGAGATTTTCGTGAATGGTCAGTGTTGCAAACGACTTGGGCGTCGTAAGCAGAATCTTCTTGTTTGTATTATAGAGTACGCCATCCTTCGTGCTATATCCTTTGCTGTCGTCGCTGAGCACAAAAGCTTCTTGCACATTGTTACGCTGCGGATAGGCAATGCTGTCGATTGTTGCAGGAAGCAATACTCTTTTCACTGTTCCAAGGTTTTCAAAGGCATTGGCTCCGACTCCAACGGTAGTGAGGGGAATCTGACTGAAATAGGTATGCAGACTGTTGTTGACGTTGAAGTCGTTATTCCCCGTGGCGCCTATCGCCTTCTCTAGAGCCACACTGCAACCGGTAATCTCTTTTATGGTCTCTCCCTGGACCTCCTTTTCTACCTCCTCTTTTTTTATCACTCTGAGGTAACCGGGGATGGAGTCAGCTTCGTTTTCGTCCATATGACCCACATTCTTCGTATAGAAGCTGTCGCCCACATCGTAGCGCAGGAACACCTTCAGTTCGGGATAACCGTTGAAGGTATAGACATACTGATCACTCTCGGGAGTGTATTCGTCATTATACATGCTGAACAGCAAGGGTTGCTTCATCTGCTCATCCGTGCACGCCGCAATCTCGTCACCCCTGGGGTCGCCGCTGCCGCCATCATAACCGGTGCCTCTCACACCGTCATCGCGGTAGAGGTAGAAATTATTCACCAGCTTCTGACCGTAACGCTCACCGGCAATGGAAGCGTAGCAATCGTCGCTATGATGGATGACAGTTCCGCTGAAGTAGCAGTGGAAGATGCCTGACGTGTGGTCATCGCCTTGCTCTATCTTGCCCACCAGTCCGCCGACCTGAGCATCGGCCTCCACGGTGATGTCGCTATAACAGTATTCTATGCTATTGTGATTGTTGGTCATATAGCCGCAGATGGCGCCAAACTCATCGTTGCCGCTTTCGTACTGCCTCACGCTTCCTCCCACTACGGCACAGTGGGTGATGGTGCTGTGGTTGTACATTCTGCCGCATATAGCACCGATGTGACAGTCGTCACCGTCGCCGGCGCGGATGTCCACATTCTCCAACTTGAGGTTCTGGATTCTGCCGTTGTCTAACTTGCCGAAGAGTCCGCGATTGTTGTCGTTTCCTTCGATTTTCAGGTTTTTGATGACGTGCCCTTGTCCGTCGAATGTTCCGCTAAACTTGTTGTCGTCGTTCCATCCGATGGTATAATCGTTGAAGTTGTGGTTGTTCAGGTCGATGTCGTTCATCAGCAGAATGGTGTAGCCGTCGTAGCCCTGATCGCCGTCATTGTAATCGTCCCACAGAGTGCGGAGAGCAGCTAATTCGTTAGGAGTGTAAATGTGTATTGTCTTGTCTTTCACATATAATTCTTTCGCAGCCGTACCGTCCCATATCATATCGGGGTTGGTAATATCCACTGCAACAGCCGATACAAACGCCAAGGCTGTCATTAGAAATGCCAATATAATCTTTTTCATAGAAGTTTAAGGTTTCAAGTTAATAAACGAATTTCACCGTTTCCTGACCTGCAGAAACGAGTCCAATACCTTTGTTGAGGGTTACAGGGAATGTGACCTTGCCATCCTTGTCAGCTTGCTTGCGAGCTATCACAACGCCGTTGGCATGATAGAGTCGAACCTGCTCATCAGCCTTTGCTCCAGTTACAACGATGCTGTTTGCTTCGCGTCTTACATGCAGTTTGGCGGCTGTGTCATTGTTATTGTAAACATGTTCTACTGCCACTACCTCAGATGACGGATAGAGGGTAACTACACCGCTGTTATTGCTGCCTGAGAAGGTGTTGGGCATTACGCGTACATAGAGGTTTGTTCTCGGTATATTGTACACAACAGTAGCACCGACATACATCATCTCCTTTTCTGTTACCTGAGGCACTTTCAGCGTCACGTAACCGGCATGATAGCTGCCATAGTTGTGCATATATCCATCGCCGTGCTGTGGGTCTGTGGTATTGATAACCAGTTTCTTGGTTTCATACTTTATGTGGTCATTGCCCGTAGTGTGATATACTATACTGCTGTAGGGGTGTTCTTTCAGTCCTACCATAATGGCAAAGCCGTTTGGCAGTTGTCTGCGGGCATAGTTGCGCACACATACAGTGATGTAATTGTCACCGTTCTCGTCCACCTTCTGTGCCACCACGAAGCACTCCAGTTGCGGGTGGTATGGGAAGAACCTTGCTGTTGTCTGCTGATATGTCCTGTCTGGTCCGTTATTAACTACTATTTCGTCTTTTAATAACGTCCTGTTCGAAGATTTTGACTCAGGAGTGTTCTGTTCTGCTTTGCCTAATATGTCGTCATACTTCACTATCATATCAGTATTCAATCCAGCACCTACCTTACAAGGTACGATGACACGCTCTTTAGCATAGGCTCCGGCAGGGATTGTCATATCCAAAGGGTAATTCTTTCCATCTATTATCAGCACACATTCGCTGATGTTTGATGTGCCGTAGTTGTTTACTGTAATTAACAGTGATATCTCGTCCTTGTCGCACATATAGCCTTGGTTGTTGTCTGGGTTAAACTCCACAGTATATCCGTAGGCATTGCCAAAGTAGGCTGCTTTTTTGTTCAGTTGTGTATTACCCTCCTTATCGGTAGCAACGAAGCACACCTGTATCTTCTCATTGGTCATATATCCGTCAAAATTATATATGGTGCTGCCCGGATCTACCTTCACTGCGGTGATAGGAGTGCCCAGATGGAAACTGCCGTCTGTGTCGGGCACCAGTCTTGAAGCCATCAGGCACATCTTTGCTGTATCGTTTTCAAAAGTTGTCTGACGCCACAATACAGCCACATTGTTCAACGACTTTGCCTGCATATCAGGCACGATGGAAAACTCGTCGGCTGTAATCTCATTTAGGATGAGAGAGGTATTGATGCCTTTCTTGGCATTGCCGTCCATGCCGTAGTTTTTCACCCTTATGCACTTGGTGCCTGACACTGTGTCGGCGATAGCCATCCATGCCACCAGATTGTTGTCGCCAATTCTGCACAGACGCATATAGTTGTCGCTCTGCTCCATCGGGTGAGTAGTGACATTGTTTGAAGCGTCTATGGTCAGGCTGATATTTTCATCAGCTACACCATAACCGCCTTTGCTTGCCACAATGAATGCTGTGGTGCCGTCATAGCTCACACGATAGTCTTTCATCGAACATGTCTCATTCAGTTCCATCAGTTTCACAGGCTCCGACCATGTCTCGTTACCATCAAAACGCGACATCATCAGGTTACCAGTCATCACAAGGTCATTCAGTTTTACTGTATCCTTTTCGGTCACCCAACTGCCTTTCTCAATCAATCCCTCCTGCCATACTGCTACTGCCTTGCCGTCGTCAGCCATCGCCAGACGAGGTTTGAATGAGGCGGTTTCTGGTGATCTATATACCGGTTTGGGCTGGTACCACTTGGTGCCTGGTGTCTTCTTGGTATAATAAACATCAAATACTCGACTGCCTTCCTTTACGGATTTTTCAAGTGTCAGTGAGTCTTCCAACTGCTCCTTTGGTATCACTTCCGTTGCCTGTTCCATCAATACCAAGTCTAAACCTGGAACAGAGGCTGCATCATAGTCGGAACATCCGCCCATGTGCGAATCGGACAAGGTAACGGGATTTCCCAGCGATGCCACTTCAACGGTGAACTTGTTGGGGTCGTCGGGACTGCCCTGATTGCCCTGATAGATGATACTGTCACCACCCGAAATATACTTCACGGGCTGATTAATGTCTGCATAAGTGCTTACCAAATCGCCTGGCAGTGCGAGCAGCGCATTTCTTGGTGCTTTAGCATCCGACGGTGTAGCATCCGGGTCTTCTTCATCACTCAGGTAGTAAGCAAAATTCTTGTGGTACGGATTCTTATAATCTTCTGGGGCGACAAGTTTCAGTTCTGAGTCTATGTGTTTTAGAAGATTCCATGACGAACGTGTGGACCAGAACAAGAACTTTATCTTAAAATATGCCTCCATTTTGGCATACCAGCCGTAAGCACTTCCTGAGAAAGGATTACGGAAATCAAGTCGTGAGCCTAAAGCATGTCTGAAATCAACGGCGGCATCGGAGTTCAGTCCAAACTCTGCACCAGCCACCCAGGCGTCTAATTTTGACTTTATTTTTGCATGCACGTATGCCTGTCCCGTAAATTTGAATGCCAGCAGGTGGTTCTTCAGCGTATTGCTAATGATGCCGCCTGTTGCGGGTTCTTTTAAGTTTTTGAATGAGAAGAGTCCTGTGTTGACAGCCAGTCTTGAGCCTCCATATGTAGATAACGACGTGCGAGTTAAAGCTTGCAGAATCTGGGTGAGGGTGTTGCTTTCTACCCATTTGGCGAACAGTTTGGCTGCATCGGGAATTCCAGCCTGGTTGCCTAGAAACGATATCATATTGTCAATGTCAATTTTGACGTCGTTTTCCGCATTGGCTTCTGCATACAGACCTGCTTCGTCCAACCACTGAGTGCCGGTAAACCACTGTGCCCACTTATCGTCTTCAAGAGTCAGCGGAACAGAGTACTTGGTATATAACTCAGCAAAGGCAGAGAACGTTATGTCAGTATTAGAGGTTTGCTTTTTAGGCTTCTTGTCTAACAATTCATCCAATGTTGGTGAGAGGTCGGTAACTCCAAGCTCGTAGTTTTCTGTAGTACCCATTGAAACCTTGTTTGTCTGCGATTCATTTGGCCAGTACTTCGCACTCTTATTTGCCATATCGTACTTGCCTTCAATACCGACGCCAAGAGTTTCTGTCAAAGATAACTTCTTGGTCTTGAAGAAGTCAATATCAAGGTCAAAACGGAAGTAGTATGGTGGATGGAACGGTATTCTAAAGTCCATATGTGAGGCTCCGTCAGGTGTTATACCGGTTATCCAGTCCTTTGCCGATATCTCTGCAGCGTCACCACTCAGATGTTCTTCGGCACTCTTCTTTATTTCTTCTTCAATCTTCTGCAGATTCAGTGTCCTGTTAGCAAGGATAGGCAACTCACGCACTACATCGCCATTGAATGCGATGCTTGGGCGTCCGGATGTGTTGCTAGCAAGGTATTCGCTCAGGTCAAAGTCGGTTGTAAAGTAATCGTAGTCAAAGAACTTGCTGCGAATAGAAACCGTCTTACCCTCAAGAGAATCCTTTAGTATGTCGTTTTCTTCAGCGTCGTTCTTCACTTTCTTCAGCGTGATATTGCTTTCTGGCTCCGATGAGGTATCGTTCCCTGCTGCCGATGCGAAGCGTTTCACATTCTGCGATGCGCGGGGCGAAACTATTGCCACCTCCATATTCGCGTAATTCTTCGTCCTCATGCCGTCGGCATACTTAACGGTGTCTTTTTTTGATGCAAACTCATCATAATATATCGTTTCAGCCTTCTGCACGGGCAGTATGTCCGCTGTCTGCACATGACTCACGTATATATCGCCTCGTCGGTCGTTAGTAGGGGTTAGTGTTGAGAGCACTGCTGATGTTACCTTTGGTGAAGTTACAGGAGCCGAAATACTTTCCAGAAAGATATCCACAACCTCTGTCTCACTGCTTATGACACCTGTTTTGTGGTTGTAAGACCCCGGATACTTACACAACTTCGGCAGAAAACCGTCTCTATAGCACTCTATTGTGCATGGTTCGCCGTCGGTGATCACATACAAACGCCCTGATACAGGATCTTTACCCCAATCCAATAGTTTCGTATCTTTCGGCATATTGGCAGTATCAGCAGGCACAGCGTGCAACGTCAGACCTTTAATCGAGTCAGACTGTACGTTGTCGAGGAATAAGTTCACCCAAAGGGTGTCATGATAAGAAAAAAGTCGTGAATCCAGATATGTAGGGTTCGGTGCGTCCAGTCGCTTGTGCTGGCGGAAAGGCATCTTCGGCCCTGTCATCATCATTACGGTATTATCGCTGACATGAGTAACAGCATCCATAGCCCACCATTCGTGCTTCAACTTGATGCGCTTGAAGTTGTTAGTCATCAGGTAAGCCTCCTTCAAGTCACCGTCATTATAATCATAGAACGTATATAGCTTATCAGTTTGAAGTTTCCTAATGTATGCCGTATCGCTCTTCTCTGTCTCGCTGTTATATCGTATCAGTTGCAGGTCGTAGTCGCCATCTACTATACGACTCTTGTCCAGCATCACGGTGCGTACTGATGCCGAACCGTAGCCGTGAATATTAAAGGTATAGGTCTTCGCCTTCTCCTCGCCTTCGCCCTGAGGCCATATCTTCAACTCTATCTGGTTCTCGCTGATAGGGGGCATGATATAGGCATAGTTCTCGGCTGCAAAAACCTTCGAAGTGTTCTGCGAAGGGTCATCAGGGTTATTTTTGCAAGTTACGCGAATATGGAAAGGTCTATTGCCCTGAGCCTTGTCCAGTCGCAGCACGATATACTGGTTGTCGCGTGCATCGTAGATTTGCTTGTAGAAACCGACGGTGTCTTTTGGTGCAGGGTCATTGAATAGTGTCTTGAGGGCGTCCATCTCCTCGCGGTTATCCAGAATGCTGTGGTCAATCTCCTGCCACTGGAACTGGCTGATGTCGGTCCATGAGTCCAGCTGACTCAGGTTGACAGCACGCTCAACTGTAAAGTCATCTGCTACTGCATTTGCACCATAGACAAATGACAGCAGTAAAGCTAAAAACGCTTTTTCTAATACCTGTCTCATATTCATTATCATTTTATTCTGCAAATGTGATTTTTGCCGTTAAAGGTTTTGGGTTTACAAATTCGGGTTAGTTTAGGTTGCAAAACTAATAGCTTTTCAGTTTTTCGCCAAACTTTTTGCCGAAAGATGGTATATAAGATAACAAAAAAACGAATTTGTCCTGATTTGTTAACATTTATTAGCGTTTTTTTGTTAACGGCGCGAGCTGTCTTGCCCTGAAAAAATCGTGTTGCAATTGCAACACGATTTGGGAAAGAGGGTAGAAAGAAAACAGATAACAGTTAATAGATAATAGATAACAGTTAATAGATAATAGATAACAGTTAATAGATAATAGATAACAGTTAATAGATAATAGTTTAGTGGTTAGTTAGGGAATAAAGAATGAAAAATAATTTGTTCAGTATGTTGAACATTTTTTGTGTTGAGCCCTAATAAAACAAAAAAGACTACCTCGCTGAGAAGTAGTCTTTTCTTTATATATTGAATAATGTATTAATATGCGCGGAGGAGAATCCAAGCATCTGGATATGTAGCACGGAGTGCATCGCGAGAGCTAACTGCTGAGCCTCTGTCGTCGAATGAAGATGCGATTACACGATACATGCCTGTGTCAGGGTTCTGAGCTACCTGTGCGCTGTATCCCTTGCTTGCAAGTGTGTTGCGAAGGTTGTTTGCATTGTCAAGACTCTTGAATGAACCACAAACAACGTTGTATGACTTCAGAGTGCCGTTGTTCATAACGTTCAGACGTTCTGTACGCAGGTCTGAGTTGTCAACTGGAGTGACGTTCTGCTGTACTGGAGTGACTGTCTGTACTGGAGTGACTGTTACAGGCTGAGTTGTAGTCTGTCCCATCTCCTGTGCTTTAGCTTTTTCGTAAGCTTTCTTGTAGCTGCTTTCAGATGATTTACATCCAACGAGTGCAATTGCAGCAAGAAGTGCAATGCCAAAAGAAAATTTCTTCATTTTTTATAATACTTTTAGTGGGTTGAAAAATCTTGCACAAATTTAGTGCTAATTTTTGTGGTATATAGTGTTTTTATTGCAAAAAATGTTAAAAGGTATAATTTTTTGTGGTTTATTAAGGATAAAGTTGTAGATTTGGGTGCTTTTTTAATTTTTTAACCTTTAAAACTCTAAAACTATGGCATGTAAGAATGGTGCAGCTATTATCGCTGCTTTTGTAGGAGGCGCTATTGCTGGCGCTGCTTGTGGTCTTCTGTTAGCTCCTGAAAAGGGTGAGGATCAGCGTAAGAAAATCAAGGATGTTATTGACAAGTATGCTGCAAAGCTGAACAAGGAGGAGATGAACAAGATTCTTACTGAAATCAAGTCTATCGGTAAGAAGAAGGAAGCTAATCCTGCAGAAGATTATGACGCTGAATAACGAAGGCGATGCAAAGAAGGTGCCTCAGGAAACTGAGGAAATAATCACCTTGTTGCAACAGTATCTAAAGTTGGAAGCGATTGACAAAGTGTCAGTCGCTGCCACTTTCCTTATTGTCGGCGGCGTCATCCTTATTTTCGGTATCAGTGCTGTACATTTTCTCAGTACTGGGCTGGTGAAGTCTTTAAGTGCATGGATAGGTGACGAGACTACCGCTTATTACCTGATGGGAGGCATTTTGCTTCTTATTATTATTGTTTTTTACCTGATGCGTAAGACTCTGGTCGAAGGTCCTGTTGTCAGAAGCATTTCACAGTCAATGCTAAAGGAGGAGGAAAAAGATGGCACAGAAGAATAAAACAGTATATTTGTCGTTGGAAGAGTTGCGTAGCGACAAACTCAAGGTTTCCAAAAGGCTCCATCAGCAGACAAAGGCTCTGAAGAGGGATGCAGTAGATATGGTGTTGCCTTCTAACAATATCTTCTTCACTTCCGACTATTCTTATATGCGATATATCGGTTATGCCATTACTGCATATAAGACTTTCACTACTTTCAGAAAGATTTCAAGTTTTTTCAGAAGAAGACGGTAGTTCTTTAACGAAAACTATAAGAAGGCTGAGGTCAATAACCTATAACCAATAAACTTTAACCATTACCAAGGTTCAAGTAAAAAAAGCGCATATTTCTTTATTATGCGCTCGACTTTCCGTATCTTTGCAGCTGATTTATGGATCAGCAATATACTTCTGCGCTTTTAGGGCGTGCTGTCGACGAATTTGCTAAGCTTCCTGGTATCGGTCGGAAGACCGCCATGAGGCTTGTTCTGCATACTTTACGTATGGAGGAAGATGCTGTTGACGGTTTTTGTAGTGCCATCAGTAAACTTCGTCATGAGGTGAGGTACTGCAAGGTGTGCCATAACATAAGCGACTCGGAGGTGTGTGCTTTGTGTGCCAGTCCGCAACGCGATAAGAGCCTTATCTGTGTGGTGGAGAATGTGCAGGATGTGATGGCTATCGAGGCTACTATGCAGTACAGAGGTCTGTACCATGTGCTAGGAGGGGTTATCTCTCCGATGGACGGAATAGGTCCGGGCGATTTGCAGATTCAAAGTCTTGTTGACAGGGTGGAGCAGAGTGATGTGAAGGAGGTTATCCTGGCTCTTAGCAGTACGATGGAGGGTGATACGACGAATTTCTTTATTTCGAAGAGGCTGTCGAATGTGCTTGCTGACGAGAAGCGCGGTCTGAAACTGTCGGTTCTGGCACGTGGACTGAGTATTAATGATGAGTTACAATATACTGATGAGGCTACTTTGGGACGTTCGCTTGTGAACCGTGTGCCGTTTGTAGCTTAAACGAAGATAGTTATTATGGAAAAAAGGATTAATTCATTACTGTTGATGTTGCGCATTGAGAGTTGTGTGGCATGGGGATTGCTGATAATTGTGTTTGTAATAGGTAAACTAGGAGTTATAATTAATGGCTCTGTGGAGACTGGTTCAGATGTGGAGTTCAAATTGAACTGTGCTTGTATTCTTTCTACATTGCTTATCCTGCCTTTAGCTCTGCAACTCTTCCTGTTGAATACTACAAAGGGACTGCGTCGCATGAATAAGGATGAGGCACTTGACTTTTACCATATGTGGAGTATGATTCGTCTTGTGTTGGTTTCACTTTGTATTGCGTATAATATTATTGCATATTTCATGACTCTCAATACTACTGGAATACTATGTGCGTTAATGGGACTGGCAGTGACTGTGTATTGTCTGCCTACCCACAAGAGGATTGAGGAGTTTATGAAGATTGTTGAAGATGATTTTGTAGTAAAAAACGAATAACGGATGAAACTGACGGTTGTCATAGTCAACTACAATGTAAAGTACTATCTGGAACAGTGCTTATACTCCGTGGAGCGTGCTTTGCAAGGCATGCAGGGGGAGGTATATGTGGTTGACAATGCCAGTTCAGATGGTTCGATAGATTATTTGAGGAGAAAGTTCCCATGGGTTTATTATATTGAGAATACCAAGAACTATGGTTTCTCGGTTGCCAATAATATGGCAATACGCAAGGCTCGTGGTGAGTATGTGCTGCTGCTCAATCCGGATACTATAGTGGGGGAGGATACTCTGAAGCAATGTGTTGCATTTATGGATGCACATAGCGAGGTAGGTGGACTAGGCGTAAGACAGCAGCGTGTGGATGGTAGTATGGCTCCGGAGTCGCGTCGCGGTATTCCTACTCCTTGGACTGCTTTCTGCAAGATGTCGGGACTGGGTAGCAAGTTTCCGCAGTCAACTCTGTTCGGACGCTATTATATGCAGTATCTGCCTATCGACAAACCGTCATATATTGAGGTTATCTCCGGTGCCTGTATGTTTATTCGTGCCGAAGTGTTTAAGAAGTGCGGTTTGCTCGATGAAACCTTCTTTATGTATGGTGAGGATGTCGATATGTCATACCGCATACTGAAGGCTGGATATAAGAATGTGTTCTATCCTGCTACCATACTCCATTACAAGGGAGAGAGTACACAGAAAAGTTCGTACAGATATGCTATCGTGTTCCACAAGGCAATGTACATTTTCTTCAAAAAGCATTTCAGCTATAACTTCCTGCTGCTTATGGTAGTTTCTTTAGCTATTTACGGAAAGGCTTTCCTGACATATCTGAAGAATCAGTTCTCGAAAAAGGATGAGAAGGAGGAGAATATTATGGAGATTATGCGACAGAAGAAGTTTATGCTTGTGGGTAAGGGGTATAATTTGCAACAGATGCAGCGGCTGATGGTGGAGCATAATCTGTATCATTCCGTTTCGAACGGATTACCCCAAAAACTAGATCCTACTGCCGATTATATTGTGTTTGATACGGATGCCTATTCGTTTGCTGAGATATTAGATTGGTTTAAACATGACAATCCGCAACAGAAGACTCCGCATATTGGCACATACATCAGCATCAGTCAGACCATTCTGACAGGTAATAGCATAATTCAGTTCAAGTAAAATTAAGGTATTAGTAAAACAAAAGATATATGTTAAGAATTGCAGTACAATCAAAAGGCCGTCTTTATGAAGATACAATGAATCTGCTCAAAGAGGCGGGAATAAAAGTAAGTAGTACAAAACGCACTCTGTTGGTACAGTCGTCTAATTTTCCTCTCGAGGTACTTTTCCTTCGCGACGACGATATTCCTCAGACAGTTGCTGACGGTGTGGCTGACATAGGTATTGTCGGTGAGAATGAGTTCGTGGAACGCGGTTTCGAGGCTGATGTAGTGAAACGTCTAGGCTTCAGCAAATGCCGTATCTCTCTGGCTATTCCAAAGGCAATTGAGTACCCCGGAGTTCAGTGGTTCAACGGAAAGAAGATAGCAACTTCCTATCCTGGTATTTTGCGTAAGTTCATGAAGGAAAAAGGTATCGACATCAATATCCACGTGATTCAGGGTTCGGTAGAAATTGCTCCGGGCATTGGTCTTGCTGATGGCATTTTTGATATCGTCAGCTCAGGCTCTACTTTGGTAAGCAACAACCTGAAGGAGGTCGAAGTAGTGATGCAGAGTGAGGCTCTTCTTATCGGAAATCCAAATCTCGACGATGAGAAACGTGGTATTCTGGAACAGCTCTTGTTCCGCATCGAGTCGGTGCTTATCGCAGACGGAAAGAAATATGTGCGCATGAATGCACCAAAATCTCAGTTGGCTGCTATTACTAAGGTACTTCCCGGATTGAAGAGTCCTACGATTATTCCTCTTGCAGACGAAGACTGGTGCTCAGTACATTCTGTGCTCGATGAAAAACAATTCTGGGAAATTGTAGGTCAGTTGAAAGCACTCGGTGCAGAAGGTATTCTTGTTACTCCTATTGAAAAGATGATTTTATAATGCAAATAATTCTATATCCTGATAAAAGCGAATGGGGCTCGTATCTGCAGCGACCACATCGAGATGCCTCTGAACTGAGAGACACCGTGCATGGTGTGCTTTCCGATATCAGAGAGCGTGGTGATGAGGCTGTGAAAGAATATGAACTGAAATTTGACAAGGTGGCTTTGTCCAGTCTTGCTGTTTCGGAGGCTGAGATGGATGAGGCAGAACAACTTGTTGGTGAAGAACTCAAAGGTGCTATTCAGTTGGCACATGATAATATTGAGAAATTCCACCGTGAACAGGTTTTTCACGGAAAGAAAGTGGAGACTCAGCCTGGAGTTGTCTGCTGGCAGAAGTCGGTTGCCATAGAGAATGTGGGACTCTACATTCCCGGTGGAACGGCTCCGCTTTTCTCTACTGTCCTGATGCTTGCAACCCCTGCCAAGATTGCCGGATGTAAGAATATTGTACTGTGCAGCCCGCCAAACAAAGAGGGTAAGTTGCACCCTGCCATACTCGTTGCAGCCCGCATTGCCGGTGTAAACCGCATCTATAAGATTGGTGGCGTTCAAGCAATAGGTGCTATGGCCTACGGAACAGAGAGTGTTCCGAAGGTAAGCAAGATATTCGGACCTGGTAATCAGTTTGTGACGGCTGCAAAACAGGAAGTAAGCCTGCACGATGTGGCAATAGATATGCCTGCCGGTCCGAGCGAAGTGGCTGTTATGGCTGATGACTCTGCAAATGCCGAGTTCGTTGCAGCAGACTTGCTGTCGCAGGCAGAACACGGTGTGGACAGTCAGGTAGTTATGTTTACAGACAGTAAGAAGTTGGCAGAAGATGTTAATAACGAAGTGGAACGTCAGTTGGCACTGCTGCTAAGAAAAGATATAGCTGCTCAGTCGTTGCAGTATAGCCGCATCATTGTTGTTAATAATCTTGAGGAGGTTATCGACATAACAAACGAATATGCTCCGGAACACTTGATTCTTGCCATGAAGGATTATATGAAGGTGGCTGACAGAGTAGTGAATGCAGGTTCTGTGTTCTTAGGTAATTATTCTTGTGAATCAGCTGGTGACTATGCCTCTGGTACCAATCACACTTTGCCGACTTCTGGTTATGCAAAAGCTTACAGCGGAGTGAATCTCGATTCGTTCTGCCGTAAGATTACCTTCCAGGAACTCACTGCTGAGGGCGTACGCAGTATCGGTAGGGCTGTGGAACTGATGGCTGGTGCCGAACAACTCGATGCTCACAAGCGTGCTATGACTGTACGTCTTAAAGCAATTCAATAATAAATATAAATGCTTCAACAGATATGAAATCACTACAAGAACTCACACGTCCGAATATATGGGCTTTGAAACCGTATAGCTGTGCTCGTGATGAATTTAAGGGAATGAAAGCTGATGTGTTTCTCGATGCCAACGAGAACCCGTTCCCTAATGGTATTAATCGTTATCCCGACCCTCTTCAGGAGGAGTTGAAGCATCAGATAGCTCCGTTCAAGGGTGTGCCTGCAGAGAATATTTTCCTTGGAAACGGATCGGACGAGGCTATCGATTTGCCTTTCCGCATATTCTGTCGTCCGGGAGTGGACAATGTGGTTGCTATCGACCCTACATACGGAATGTATGAGGTGTGTGCCGATGTGAATGATGTGGAGTATCGTAAAGTGCCTCTCGACCAAAACTACGATTTCTCTCCAGAAGCACTTCTTGCTGCAACTGATGAGAATACGAAGCTGATTTTTATCTGTTCGCCAAATAACCCGACAGGAAATGCTTTCGAACGCGAGAAGATTGAAAAAGTGTTGCGCGAATTTCAGGGTATAGTGATTGTAGATGAGGCTTACTCCGATTTCAGCAAGCAACGCCCTTTGCGCCTTGATTTGGATAAGTTCCCCAATATGATTGTGCTCAACACCTTCAGTAAGGCTATGGGATGTGCTGGTATCCGTCTTGGATTGGCTTTTGCCAGCACAGATATCATCGCTCTGATGAATAAGGTGAAATATCCTTATAACGTGAATATCCTTACTCAACAGAAGGCATTGGATGTGCTGAAAGAACTGACAATCTATCAGCGACACCTGTCTCAGATAATTGATGAGCGTGGCACGTTGATGGATGCATTTTCTATCCTTCCTATATGCAAGAAAGTGTATCCTACCGATGCAAACTTCTTCCTTGCCAAGATGACTGATGCTGATGGCATATACAATTATCTTGTGAAACAGGGAATTATAGTAAGAAACCGTAGTCGTGTGGCATTGTGTGGCAATTGTCTGCGCATTACGGTTGGTCTAAAAGAAGAAAACACAGCTCTCTTAGCTGCTTTAAGAAGATACGTATGAAAAGGGCTTTATTTATAGATCGTGACGGCACGATACTCGTAGAACCTGCCGACGAACAGATTGATTCGTTTGAGAAGTTCCATTTTCTGCCAGGGGTAATCCGTAACTTAAATTTCATCCGTAAGAAATTGGATTTTGAGTTTGTGCTTGTCAGCAATCAGGACGGACTTGGTACTGATAGTTATCCGGAGGAAGATTTCTGGCCTACACACAATATGATGCTTGATATACTGAAAAGCGAAAATGTAGAGTTTGACGATCAGTGTATAGACCGCTCATTCCCTAAGGACAATCTGCCAACTCGCAAGCCTGGTACTGCTATGCTTACAAAATATATGCAAGGCGACTACGACTTGGAGAATAGTTATGTAATAGGCGATCGTCAAACTGACAAACAACTGGCACAGAATCTTGGTTGCAAATACCTGATACTTGGCGATAATGTACAGTCGTGGGACGAAATCACAGAACTCTTGTTTGCTGGTGAACGTACTGCTTCCGTAAGACGCACTACAAAGGAAACGGATATAGATATATGGCTGAATCTGGATGGAACCGGACAATGTGATATCAATACTGGTCTTGGTTTCTTCGACCATATGCTTGAACAGATTGGCAAACACGGAAATATAGATCTGAAGATACACGTAAAGGGCGACCTTAACGTAGATGAACATCACACTATAGAGGATACAGGTATAGCACTTGGAGAGTGTATAGCCAAAGCTATAGGCGACAAACGCGGCATAGAACGATATGGCTACACATTGCCGATGGACGATTGCCTGTGTTCTGTTTGTCTTGATTTTGGCGGTCGTGCTTGGCTTGTATGGGATGCTGAGTTCCATCGTGAACGTATTGGCGATATGCCTACTGAGATGTTCTTGCATTTCTTTAAGTCCTTTAGTGATGCAGCCCGTATCAACCTGAACATTAAGGCTGAGGGTGAGAATGAGCACCACAAGATAGAGGGTATCTTCAAGGCTTTGGCTCGAAGCATAAAGATGGCAGTTAAACGTGATATATACAAATATCAACTTCCGTCAAGCAAGGGCGTGTTATGAAGAAAATAGACGTAAGCATATCGTACGACAAGGTTGAAGAACAAGAACTGACACCTGCAGAGAAATCGCTGCTTGATGCAGCCAGAAAGGCTACCTATCGCAGTTACTCACCTTACTCCGGTTTTAGTGTGGGTGCAGCTGTGTTGCTCGATGACGGCACAATAGTAGAGGGCAGTAATCAGGAAAACAGTTCCTATCCGCAGGGTATATGTGCTGAACGTACAGCGATATTTTATGCTGGTTCTCGCTATCCGGATAAGAAAATTCTAGCTCTTTGCATTGCTGCTCGTGGCACGGACGGTTCTTTTACCACTCTTCCAGTCACTCCCTGTGGCGGTTGCCGTCAGGCACTCTTGGAATCAGAATATCGTCAGAAATCACCAATTAAGGTGCTGCTTTATGGCTTAGATGAAATATACATCATATCTTCTGCACAGCAGTTATTGCCGCTTGCCTTTCAACTATAACAATAATTTATACGTTTAAATAAATGCGTTACCTACTTCTTGTCATATTCACAATCAGTTCTCTTGCATTGAGTGCACAACGACGCAATGCAGCATACGAGAATTATATTGAAAAATATAAAGACATCGCCATTGAACAGATGGAGGAACACCATATCCCTGCAAGTATCACCTTGGCACAGGGACTGTTGGAAAGTGGTGCAGGACAGAGTGAATTGGCTCGTAGGTCGAACAATCATTTTGGTATCAAGTGTCATGACGAATGGACGGGAAAGCGTACATATCATGATGATGATCGCCGCGACGACTGTTTCCGAGTATATTCATCTGTGCGTGACAGTTATGAAGACCATTCGAAATTTTTGCTTCGTCCACGCTATGCTCGTCTTTTTAAATTAGATCAACAAGACTACAAAGGATGGGCTCATGGTCTGAAAGCATGCGGATATGCAACTTTGCCTACTTATGCTAATCGTTTGATTGGTATTATAGAACTTTACGAACTCTATCGTTACGACAAGAAGGGTGGGGGCAAAAAAAGCAAATCGTATGTGGCAATTGGTGCTCAACATCCTCTTTATCTCATAAATAATCTCGATTGCATCATAGCTCGCGAGGGTGATACATGGGAAAGTCTTTCAAGAGAACTGAAAGAATGCGGAATACGACTTTCTGCACGAAAACTGCGTAAATACAATGAGGCTCCGTCAAAATACTTCTTCCCATCGGCTGGTACTCCTATCTTCCTTCAGAAGAAATTGAAACATGCAGACCGGGACAAGTATCCGAAGGACTACTGGCATCGTATCCAACCGGGTGAGTCGATGTATTCTATTGCACAGATGTATGGAGTTCGCATAAAGTATCTATACAAAATGAATTACCGAAAGGCTGATTATGTGCCAGAGCCGGGCGATATACTCCGTGTCCGTTGACCTTGATAAGTACAAAAAAAGTCCCACATTCTCTCGATGGAAAATGTGGGACTTTTTAATCGTTTTGTAGGAATTTCTTACTTGTTTGTCATGCCGCGTGTTTCAATCTCTTCGGTCATGTTAATCTCGTTTCCTTTCGAATCTATAAATTTATACTCAAGGAAAGCAAGTGCCTGCGAAGGGATGATGCGAAGTCCGAATCCGTATTTCATCTGCCATCTGCGATAGAGGGAAATAAATCCCTGGTTGATGTAGGCAGCTACGTATGGGTGGACAAATAGTTTGAATTTCTTTACTCCAAGATTGTTCACCAGATAGTCAATCTTACTTTCCAAAGTGTCGGTAAAAAGGATTGACGGTTGGATAGTTCCCTTTCCAAAACATGTAGGGCAGGTCTCCTCGACAGGAACGTCCATTGCCGGACGTACACGCTGACGGGTTATTTGCATCAGTCCAAACTTGCTAAGAGGAAGGATTGTGTGCTTTGCACGGTCGTTTTTCATCAGTTCCGTCATCTGCTCATAGAGTTTCTGTCGGTGTTCAGCTGTATCCATATCGATGAAATCGACTACGATAATGCCGCCCATATCCCTCAGACGCAATTGTCTGGCTAGTTCTGCTGCTGCTCCCATGTTTACTTCAAAGGCGTTGTCTTCCTGGTTTTCGATACCTCGTGAGCGGTTGCCGGAATTGACGTCGACCACGTGCAGTGCCTCTGTATGTTCAATGATGAGATATGCACCGTGTTTGTAACTGATGGTTCGTCCAAGTCCCGACTTAATCTGCTTCGTTACGTTGAAGTTATCAAAAATAGGGATGTTGCCTTTGTAGAGTTTCACTATTCCAGCCCTCTCTGGAGCTATAAGCGACACATAGTTCTGTACTTCCTTAAATACTTCTTCATCGTTGATGTGAATACTTTCGTAGGAAGGATTGAAGACATCACGCAACATTGAAACCGTGCGGCTTGTCTCCTCATGAATCAGAGCTGGCAGCGTGTTTGCCTTTTGAAGTTTTGCAATGCTGTCGTTCCAGTAGTTGATAAGGATTGACAGCTCGTTGTTTAGTTCGGCTGCTCGTTTTCCTTCCGCTACAGTACGTACGATGACTCCAAAATTGCGTGGCTTGATGCTCTGAATTAATTGTTTCAGTCGTACTCGTTCTTCTTTCGATTTAATTTTTGTACTTACCGAAACTTTGTCGGTAAATGGGATGAGAACGAGGAATCGTCCGGCAAATGAGATTTCTCCTGTCAGACGTGGTCCTTTAGTGTTGATGGGCTCTTTCGTGATTTGTACAATCACTTCTTGTCCCAGTTCGAGTACGTCCTGTATGTTTCCCACCTTAGGCAAGTCTGGCATTGATTGAGCCTTTGCCATTGGCGCAAGTTTTTTGCGGTCGCTTACTACTTGCTTCACGTATTTCTTCAGTGAGGGAAATTGTGAACTCAGATCTTGGTAGTGCAGAAATGCTTCGCGTTCATGACCAACATCAATAAAACATGCATTCAGTGCTGGCATCACCTTTTTGACTTTGCCAGCATAGATGTTGCCTACGGAGTAGTGCGAATCTTGACTTTCCTTTTGAAACTCCACGAGTTTCTCATCTTCAAGAAGGGCAATAGTTACCTCCTGCGGCTGTGCATCAATGATGAGTTCGCTAGTCATTTTTGCAAAAATAAAAATTTTAAAGAACGATTTCTAAAAATAAATTACCATGTACAAAGTACCTGACACAAATAACCTTTAAAGAAGCATTTCTTGTGGGTCGTGTTTGTACATTGTACATGGTATTACGTACGCGAGCTTACTTGCTCTTGTGACGATTCTTTCTCAGTCTCTTCTTACGCTTGTGAGTAGAGATCTTGTGTCTTTTCTTTTTCTTACCGTTTGGCATATTCGTTATTGATTAAATGTTAATAATATATGATTTCGTCGTTTTCTGGCTATAAAATCGCGTGCAAAGGTAAAGATAATAATTGAAAAAACGTACCTTTGTGCATAATTTTTTACAAAACGATGAAATTTAGACTATATATTTTTGTCTGTTTGATTTCTTTATGCGCTATATCTGATGCAGAAGTGCCAGATAGTCTGCGCGTGTCGCCATATTTATTTAAGGTAATAGGACCGAGGGTGTATAGAAGCGATGCCACAAAACGTGCTTTTCAGTTAGATTGGACTCCAAAGAATGCAGGGGTTTCTGCTGATAACGAAACGACTGGTATGAAGCAGCGCGAGAGGCTCGATTCGTTGATGGATAGGGCTCTTTTTAAGACATACATGGAGCATCCTACAGATTTTATTTACCATGACAGGATGGTGGAAAGGCAGAAGTTGATTGCTAACGATGCTGCTGCGGACAAAACTGCTACAAAAGCCAGTGATGCTGCTGTGGCAAGTCTTTTACTTTTGCATAAGGAAAAGAAAAATGTCGCTGATTTGGTTGGACCTCTTGATATTGGTCTTGAGATAGAACGTCCAAACTTCTGGACTACAAAATGCGAGTTCTCATTGCAATTCACCCAAAATTATTTTTCTGAGATGTGGTATAAGGGAGCAAATAACAATATGACGTTTTTGAGTTCTCTTTTGGCTGAAGCAAACTATAATGACCAGAAACGTATTCAATGGGATAACAGACTTGAGATGCGTCTTGGGTTTATCAATTCTAAGAGTGATACTGTACATAAATATATCCCGAGTGATAACAAATTGTACATAATGAGTAAGTTTGGTTTGAAGGCTTACCGCGATTTCTATTATACAATCTCTACTGAAGCCCAGACTCAGTTGATGAATGGTTATAAAGTAAATGATAAGGTGCGTTATTCTGCCTTCTTTGCTCCTTTGGACTTCTACCTGTCATTAGGTATGGACTATAAGCCTAAGCTGAAGAATAACAATGTCTTGTCAGTTGCTGTACTTCCATTGTCATACAAATTACGATATGTGGGTGGGGGAGACGATGTGATAATCAAGGAGTATAAACTACGAGATGGTTTGCGCCATCAACACGACTTTGGTTCTAAGATAGAAGCAAATTGTAATATCAATATTGTGAAGAATCTTGTGTGGAGAAGCCGTCTCTACTATTATACAACATATAAATATGTGGAGGCAGAGTGGGAAAATGCCCTTACATATTCTTTCAGCCGTTATTTACAGACGGAACTCTTTACTTTGTGGCGTTTTGACGATAACCGTGATAAGAAATATTGGGACGAAAAACTTGGTTTCTTCCAGTTCCGTGAATATTTAACATTGGGATTAGCATATAAATTCTGATTTTTATTTTGTCAAGAAAATTAGTCTTAAATGCTAACACTTTGTAAATAATTTTGCTGTTTTGTGTTGCAAAATAATTTTTAATGCCTAACTTTGCGCAAAATTTGTAAAAAGTAAGCAAAAAGGAATATGAGTAAATTGGTAAAAGTTGAGGGCTACAAACAACTACTTACCCCAACTCAGACTGAGCAAGGAATAAAGCTGATAAAGGAATTCTTTCAGGTAAACCTAAGTACGGCACTTAGATTGCGCAGAGTTACTGCTCCCTTATTCGTATTGCGCGGTTTAGGTATTAATGATGACTTAAACGGTGTGGAGCGTCCTGTTACATTCCCAATTAAAGATATGGGTGAACAGACTGCCGAGGTAGTTCACTCGTTGGCAAAATGGAAGAGACTGATGCTCGGTGAATATGGCATTGAACCAGGATATGGACTCTATACAGATATGAATGCCATACGAGGTGATGAAGAACTGGATAATATCCATTCACTCTATGTGGATCAGTGGGATTGGGAACGTACTATTACAGCAAAGGATCGCAACCTTGACTTCCTTAAAAAGATTGTTCGCGATATATATTCTGCTATTCTGCGAACAGAATACTTGGTACACGAGACCTATCCGAATATAAAATCATTCCTGCCAGAAGAGATTCATTTTATTCATAGTGAGGAATTGCGACAGATGTATCCAGATAAGACTCCAAAAGAGCGTGAAGATGCTATCTGTAAGAAGTATGGAGCCGTGTTTATCATGGGTATTGGCGGAAAACTTGGCGATGGTGAGGTTCACGACGGCAGAGCTCCGGACTATGACGATTGGAGTACACCAAACTCTGATGGATTCAAAGGACTCAACGGTGATATTCTTATTTGGTATCCTATTTTGAATCGTGCACTTGAACTGTCGTCTATGGGTATCAGAGTCGATAAAGAAGCCCTGATGCGTCAACTTGAACTTACAGGTAAAGAAGACCGTAAGAACCTATACTTCCACAAAAAATTGCTTAACGACGAAATGCCACTCAGTATTGGTGGCGGAATAGGTCAGAGCCGTTTGTGTATGGTATTGCTTCAAAAGGCTCATGTAGGTGAGATTCAAGCTAGTATTTGGCCAGAAGATATGAGGAAGGAATGTGCTGCTGCAGGTATGCCACTCATTTAATTTATTTTGTATGTACTACGTATCAAAACGCATGGAAATTTCAGCATGCCACCAGCTGAAACTGAGTTACGAAAGCAAATGCTGCAATATGCATGGGCACAATTGGATTGTAACCATTTATTGCAAAGCAAAAGAACTCAATTCAGATGGAATGGTATGTGACTTTACTCATATAAAACAGTCAATTCATGGGTATTTAGACCATGGAAATCTGAACGAACTGCTTCCGTTTAATCCGACAGCTGAGAACATAGCAAAGTGGATTACGGAACAGATACCACAGTGTTACAAGGCAAGTGTTCAGGAATCAGAAGACAACATAGCCGTTTACGTAAATGATGAAAAGGCTGATGGTTGTGAAGCGCTTTAGACATGTATAAGATAAACGAGATATTCTATTCTATACAAGGAGAAGGCCACAACGCAGGTTGCGCTGCGGTCTTCGTTCGTTTTTCAGGGTGCAATCTTCATTGCCCCTTCTGCGATACACACCATCAGGAGGGAACCATGATGTCGGCAGAGGATATTTGTAATGAGATAGCACAGTATCCTGCTTCAATGGTTGTGCTTACAGGTGGAGAACCCTCACTTTTTGTAGATACTCCTCTCTGCGATGCTATCCATGCCATAGGACGGACAATAGCTATGGAGACAAATGGCTCAAGACCAGTCTCTCTTCCTATAGATCATATTACATGCAGTCCTAAGTTTGAGTATAATGATGCAGAGACAGCAAAACTCAGACTTTCCCATATCGACGAACTAAAAGTTGTATTTACCGGCAAGAATGACATGTCGCTTTATGACGATATCGAAGCCGACAATTATTATCTCCAACCTTGTGATACAGGTAATCTTGAGGAGACAAAAAAAATAGCCAAGCAAACACTTGACTATATTCTTCAGCATCCTAAATGGAAGTTGTCAGTGCAACTCCATAAGATTCTTAATGTGCGATGATTTCTACTGAAAAAGTAGGAAACGCAAGATGAGTGTGAGTATCATTGCATAGAATCCTGCCAGCAAGTCGTCTGCCATACATCCCCAACCTCCATGCACATTCTTATCAACCCATCGGCATCCTAATGGTTTCTTGATGTCGATGATGCGGAAAAAAAGAAATCCCAGTGTGGCAAGAAGTATCACTTGCCAGGTAGGTCCGTCAAAATAACATACTGCTAAACATGCCATCCAAGTGCCTAAGGGTTCATCGATTACTACAGCACGAGGGTCTTCTCCCCAGTATCGTTCCATTACGTTTGTAGTCCAAATGCCTACGAGTGTAGTGCATGCGAGTAGTAGGAATGTTGCGATGAGCAGGGCAAAATGAGAGGGGAGTATAGCCCACAAACCGAGCCAGATGAGCAGTCCAAGAAAACCGGCATAGGTTCCTGGAGCACCCGGTATCAGTCCTGTGCCCAGACAAGTTGAAATCATTACGTGAAGCCAAGGAGCCTCACCGAGGGTTTTTGTGTTGTTGTTACTCATGTCGTATTGCTTCTATTGGGTCCATGCGTGCAGCTTTCTGTGCCGGTATGTATCCGAAGAGAACGCCTATAAACACACAAACCATGAATGATACGTAAATTGACCATGCAGGTATGCTTGAAGGCATACCGAATGCAGGGATAAGAATTTCGCTGACACTTAATCCAAAGAGAATACCCAGCAATCCGCCAGTTACTGATATAAGTACAGATTCAATAAGGAATTGCAGTGAAATAACGGCTCCAGTAGCTCCTACAGCCATACGGAGTCCTATTTCCTTAGTGCGCTCCGTGACACTTACCAGCATTATATTCATAATACCTATACCGGCTACGAGAAGTGAGAATGCAGCTGCAACTACGAGAATCAGCGTAACAGTATCCATCGTGCTTGACATCGTTTCCATCATCTCTGCCTGTGAACGAATGGTGAAGTCATCTACGGCATCACCTTTCAACTTGTGGTTTTCGCGAAGTATCTGTGTCAGTTCTTCGATAGCTGCATCCGACAGATTTTCCGTAATTGCCGAACAAACGATACTTGAGAAATAAGTCTGTGCAGCAATACGTTTCATTACAGTAGTGTAGGGAGCAATGATTACATTGTCCTGATCCATTCCCCAGCTGTTATACCCTTTTGCCTTGAGCACACCTATAATGCGCATCGGGATAGACTTGAATCTGATGGTCTTGCCTATAGGGTCAGCTCCTTCTCCGAACAGTTCTGTTACGATAGTCTTACCTACAACAACCACTTTTGCTGCTTTTTTTACATCTTCTTCAGTAAAGCAGTCGCCTTGTTCTATTGCCCATTGTTTAATGTCAAGATATTCTGGACTTTCACCATAGATGGTAGAATTTGTATTGTTATTTCCGTAAATAACCTGTCCTGCGGAAGTAACTTCTGGCGATACGTTGGTTACGTATTTCTTCTCCATCATAATGCGTTCGTAATCTGCCATCTTCAGTGTTTGCATGGCCGAAGGGTCTTGACGTACACCTCCTCGCATATCAGCACCTGGACGAATGGTGAGCAGGTTGGTTCCCATCGTTGACAATTCCTTTCGTATGCTTTCTTTCGACCCTTGTCCGATAGACATCATGATGATGACAGCAGCCACACCAATGATGATACCAAGCATACTGAGAAACGAACGCATCTTATTGCTGGCAATAGCCGTTATGCTTACTTTAAACAGATTTAATATATTCATTTGTTAACTGTCAATTTTCAACTTTCAACTCTCAACTTTCAACTCCCCTAATCGTCCTGTGGCTTTGGTAATGCTGCCAATGCTTCAGCGGCAGATTTTATATTTGTATTGATGGTATCTTCACGTATTTTTCCGTCGCGCAGATTTATGTTTCTGCTTGCATACTCTGCTATCTCCGGGTTGTGAGTTACGAAGATGATGGTATGTCCTTGTTTATAGAGTTCTTGGAAGAGCACAAGCATTTCGAACGATGTTCGTGTGTCGAGGTTACCTGTAGCTTCGTCGGCAAGCAGTACAGCAGGATTATTCACAAGTGCGCGGGCTATGGCTACTCGTTGCATCTGACCACCTGACATCTGGTTCGACTTATGTTCCAGTCTGTCGCCCAGTCCTACAGCCTGCAAAGCTTTCACAGCGGCAGCCCGTCGTTGTTTTGCGTTATATTTATTGTTGTACATCAGCGGCAGTTCTACGTTTTCTACTGCAGTTGTCTTAGCCAGCAGATTGTAGTTCTGAAACACAAATCCAATCTTTCGGTTTCGCAGGTGTGCCCGTTGATTCTTAGACATACTCCTCACGGGTATGCCGTCGAGGAAATATTCGCCTTCTGTAGGTGTGTCGAGACATCCGAGTTGGTTCAGCAAGGTTGACTTTCCAGAACCCGACGTACCTTGTATGGTTACGAATTCTCCTTCGTATATTTTGAAACTGACTCCGCGCAGAGCCTTTACGGTTTCACTTCCTACTTGGAAGTAGCGCTTCACATTCTGCAGTTCTATGACGACTTTCCGTTTGTCTTCTGCCATATGTCAGTGTTTACTTTTTCTTGTTGTTGTCTTGTTTCTTTCGTGGGCGGGGCATGAATGGGTTGCTTGCCTTTTCTTCCTCCTCCACCTCTCCTTCGATATTGAAGTCGGTCAACACATCTGTGCCTTCAGATATTCCGCTCATGATTTCTGTCAGAGTTCCGTTTGTAACTCCGATTTCTACTGCATGAGCCTTGAATGTGTCTCCTTCCTTAGTCCATACTTTATTGTCAGACTCCACGTCTTCAATCTTCTCGTTATCAGTCATTATGGCTTCGTTTGGAGCGAAGCGCAATGCCTTTGTCGGAACACTCAGCACGTCTTGCTTTTCCATCGTGTAGATGGTTACATTAGCGGTGAGTCCGGGTTTCAGTTTCAAGTCGTCGTTTCTTGCTGAAATAACCACAGCATAAGTCACCACATTACTTGTTGTAGTTGCCTGCTGGCGTACTTGTGTCACTTCTCCTTCAAAGGTGTCGTCGGGAAAAGCATCGACAGTAAACGAAACTCTCTGTCCTTCTTTCACGCCACCTATGTCTGCTTCGTCAATGTCTGCAATCACTCTCATGTCGGTAAGATCTTGTGCAATGATAAAGAGGGTAGGAGTAGTCATGCTTGAAGCCACAGTCTGTCCTTCCTCCACTTTCTTAGCCAGAACCACTCCGTCGATAGGAGCTGTGATGGTAGCATAGCCCAAGTTGGTTTGTGCTTCCTGAACGGCTTGCTGCTGCACCCTTACAGTCTGGGTTGCCTTGTCGTAGGTCAGTTTGGCGTTTTCGTAGTCGTTAGTACTTACAAGCCCCTTGTCATACAGAGTTTGGTAACGCTTGAAGTTCGCAGTCTGAAAAGCCAAGTCCGACTTCGCATTCGACAAATTACTCTGGGCACTTGCCAACTTGCTCAGCAGGTTTGTCTTGTCCAGTTCGGCAATTATCTGTCCGCGTTTCACCTCGCTGTTGTAATCTACATAGATTTTATCTATGATACCACTCACCTGAGTACCTACTTCTACCTCAGTTACTGGTTCAATCGTACCTGTGGCAGTGATGCTTGTAGATATATCCTGTCTCTGTGCAGGTGCAGAATTGTAGGTTATTTTTTGTTCAGACGAACAACCTGTTATTATTGCTGCTGCTAAGAGAATTGCAGCAAAGATCGATTTTGTATTCATATGTATGTTTTATAATTCCATTTTCTCTCCTGCATAGAATTTCAGCAGAGCTTTATTATATAATGTGGTGTATTTAGATTGCAGCATCTGCTGTTCTGCTTGCAAAAGATTATTCTTTCCCGTTGTCAGTTCGATGATGTTCTTGAGTCCCAAGTTAAACTGTTCGCTGACCAGTCTGTAACTCTCCAACATACTTTCGCGGTTCTTCTTAGCATAGATATATTGCTGTTGTGAAGTGGTAGCATCGAGCCAGTACTTCTCCACATTCTTGAATATAGTTTTCTTCTGTGCTTGCAAAGCCAGTTCGCTGTCCATCTTTGTATATTTGGCTTTGCGAATGGCTGTGCGCGTAGTCAGATTGTCGAAGATAGGCATCGAAACGGTAAATCCCAAGGAATTTGAAAAATTATACTTTATCTGTTCTCCGAACGTTCTGATCTGTCCGCTGGCATTGCTCGAACCGATACCCGCAGTCATCGATAGGGTAGGCATATATCCTGTGCGGGCAGAACGGATAGATAGTTTTGCTGCTTCTATAGCTATTTTGCTTGAACGTATCTCAGGACGGTTGTTGAGGGCTTCCTGATATATAACATATTTGTCGGGAATAAGACTCAGCACATACTGTTCCTCCACTTCCGGATTGACTATCTCGAAAGGTTCCTCTCCTTCCAGTTCCAATAGCTGCTTCAGCTGGAGTTTGTAGTTGGCAAGCTGACTCTGAGCCGTCACCAGAGAATACTTATCCTTATCTACTTGTGCTTCGAGCTGAACCCAATCCACATGTGCCAGACTACCCACTTCCACCATCTCCTTGGCTCTGTTTGCCTTTGCCTCTGATGCTTCTACGATTTTTTCGTTTACGCGTACAGCCTCTGTCTCATACAGAATCTGTATATACAACTGCACAATCTGTTCCTGAATGGTGTTAGCCTGTGTCTGTTCGCCCAGAGCATTCTTCTCCTCCGTCAGCCGGTTTTGCTTTATTGCCATTCGGTTTTTGTTCCAGTTCCACACAGTCCAGTTTGCGTTGATGCCGTACGAACCGTTATAAGTTACTTTGTTGGTGTTCGTCGTCATCGAACCGTTTGTAATGTTTGTAGTCGAACTGCTGAACGGACGGTAGTTCATGTTCTGGTTTGTGCTGAACGACACAGAAGGAAACAGGGCACTGCGGCTTTGCAGCATGTCTTCATGACTTTGCATAGTCTTTATCTTTGCCTGTTTCAGACTGATATTGTTCTCCAGTGCGTAGTCTATACATTCCTGCAAAGTCCACACCTTGGCATTCATAGTCATAGTCTGCAACAGTGCCAGAGCACAAGGAATAAGTGTCTTCTTTATCATTATATTAAAAAAATCTGTATATTATCATCCTTCTTCCCTCTATTGGAGAGTCAGGGGAAGATTCCCCCATAAAAAGAAAAGCAGTCGGACTATAAGCCGGGTTCTGTAACTGGTCAGGACGGAGTCCGATCAGTTGTTCGTCATTTATCTACGACACGCGTCACCGCATGCCTCAAGCGTTCTACCCTCTACCTTGGGCGGGCTACCCTCAAACGGCAGTTTACATGAACTTGCAGCTCCTAAGATGCACAGCCAATGTGTCACCACACCGCTGGTAGGCTCTTACCCTACCTTCTCACCCTTACCCCACCGAGGCGGGGCGGTTATTTTCTTCTGCATTACTCAACCCTCGCGGACTGCTTCTATATTAGGAAGTAGGATGCCCTGTGCTGCCCGGACTTTCCTCTTTCGGCCTAAATGACCGCCAGCGACGAACCGTCCGACTGCTTTCAGAGCACAAAGGTACGCTAATATTATAAAAATGAAAAACGTATTTTACATTTTACTTTTTTATTTAAAATTATTTATGCTTATCTTTGCATCCGATTTTAAGCAAATATAGAAGATGTATCGCTTATCACCGCTCATTCTTTTCCTCTTGCTTTATCTTGGTACAAGCATCTGGTTAAGTGATTTTTATAGCGTACCCATTGTCGTTGCATTTCTCTTCTCTGCCATCTATTCCCTGATAGCACCTGGAGGCACATACAAAGAACGCCTTACAGCCTTCACCAGTGGGGTAGGTGAATCTACCGTCGGACTGATGCTCCTCGTCTTCATCCTTTCCGGAGCCTTTGCAGCTACGGCGAAGTCAATGGGAGCCGTCGATAGCACAGTGAATATGACCCTCCAGCTGATGCCTCGTTCGCTGCTCCTGCCGGGCATATTCATTGCCTCCTGTTTCATCTCGTTTAGCATCGGCACATCGTGTGGAACCATCGCAGCCCTCACTCCTGTGGCTGTAGGTCTTGCCAATGCAACCGGAGTCAGCATACCTCTTATGGTCGGACTTGTTGTTGGTGGTACATACTTTGGCGACAACCTCTCCTTCATCAGCGACACCACTATCATTGCCACACAGACTCAAGGCTGTCGTATGCGCGATAAATTCCTTACAAACATACGAATTGTTCTGCCTTGCGCACTCCTTCTGATGGTTGTCTACTACTTTATTGGCAAAAACATAGAACCAGCGGAAAACCTGACAGACTTCGACTTCGTCAGGATATTTCCGTATCTATGTGTCATAGTCCTTGCCCTCATGGGAGTAGATGTGATTATAGTGCTTGTCATCGGACTCTTCTCTACCTTCTTTATCGGCACCCTGCAAGGCAGTTACACCCCGTTGGAATGGCTTCATAAGGCAAACGACGGCATCATGGGAATGGCAGAACTCATCCTCTGCACCCTTCTTGCCAGTGGTATGCTTGCAGTCATTCGTCATCAGGGTGGAATCAAATACATCATCACAAAGATAACCCGTCATGTCAGTGGATCTCGTGGAGCAGAAATGGCAATCGCCATGCTTGTATTCCTTGTGAACATATGCACAGCCAACAACACGGTAGCCATCATCACTGTGGGCAGCATCTCCCATGAGATAGCAGAACGCTTCGGCATCGACCCTCGTCGTTCAGCCTCCATCCTCGACACCATGTCCTGCTTTGCTCAGGGAATCCTCCCTTACGGAGCACAAATCCTCATAGCAGCAGGTCTCGCTTCCATAAATCCAGTGGCAATCATCCCATATCTTTACTATCCGGTACTCATCGGCATAGCTGTGATATTAAGCATATTATTTTCCCATAAAATAAAGACTTTATGAAAACACTAAACTTTCTCAGTAACCGTCACAGGTTGGTGGGTCTTATTTGCGCTGTAATGTGTGGAACTGCATCCGTACATTCTGCAAATACAAAGACCATTTACACATTTGATGTATTCCGTACTATCGCACAGACCGAGGCGTCAGTTTGCAAAACGAATGCCACCGTTCTGGCAAATGTTCTCAACTGTACAGATCAAGGCTCGCTTAAAACGGCTCTTGACAAAGATGTAGTAAAATTCTATTCTGTGAATGCAGCAGGAGTCTATTCTGGAAAACAAGGACTTACACTCTATTTCAGAACAAATGGAATGGCGGTGGCTGCAGCGAATAATGCCAAGGCCTTTACCACAACATTCGATGGTAAATCTGCTATCAGTCTTAACTCCTACAATGATATGCTCACAGACGGAACTGGCTATCAGGTGAAGCAGGCTTTTATCAATGTGAATACGAAAGATACTGTAGAACTCCGTTTTAATATTACCATCGGAAATGAAAAGAAAGTGTTGAGCGACATGCCGCAATTCTTTCATCGTAAAGACAAGATGGATTCGTGGTTGGCAACTCCATACGCGCAGTTGAACGAAGAAGAGGGAGAGGTGAATAACTGCATTCAGGCAGCTCCGGGCGACAAAATAACGTTGGGACTGCGTGTCCGCAACGAAGGCGATAAAGTGGTGTTTAACGTAAAGAATGCTGCAGGTAAGACTCTGAAACTCTTTAATAGCAACGATTTCGTACTTGAAACAGCAACAGTTGCTGATGCCGGAATATATACTTTTACTGCCCGTTACACTCCAGAGGGCGGATCGTTGAAAACAGGAACCTACTCCTTCTATGTAGATGTGCAGGAACATCAGGGCGAATACTACGACTGGGATGCAAACGGTCCTAAGTGGAGCTACGATTTCCGCGATGAATATCCGGGAGGTTTTGCTGTGCCTACCAAGACTCATACATTCAAGAAGAAGAACGGCTCTGCTGCCAATCAAGTACATGGAGAGTGGTGGAGTGTTTATTGGGGCGACAACTTGAATTCTGAATGTGGCTCTGCTACTGTTGCCCAAAAGGCGATGGAGAATGCAGTAGCCAAATTCGATACAGACTTTGCCTATATACGTAACGAGATGGGATGGCCACCAGATATCAATGCCCGCAAGGGTTGGAAGTCGTTTGTATATGTATTCGGCTCAGGCCTTGCCAACGACAATACAAGCAATACAGAGAAAGGCGGTTATCAGAGTCAGACAAGTGCCGATGGTTCTACTTGGCCTTGTGTATGGGCAAGTTACTATCCAATGAGCCGATTCCGTGATGATGCAGACAGTAAGTGGAACGATGGTGACTACCAGCGTGAGGCAATGATTCATGAAGGAATCCATGCCCTCTTTGCTGACTATCCCGGATGTAAGAAATCCGCTTGGTTCCAAGAGGCAGGAAACGTATGGCTTCAGGGTGCTATGGGGGCAAAGCGTGGACAGGGAGCACAGGTGTCCGGATGGCTTGGCGTGGGCAATCTGATTTGTCCTTTTATGCCTATCGAATGTTATTCCGGATGGTTGCAGGACGGTTCGTTCGGAGGTCCTGCTGCAGAAGGCGTAAATATGTACAACGGAAGCCAGCAGATATGTACTTGGCGTAATCTGATAGGTGGTGTGCAGTATGGTGAGACCTTCCCTATATTCCTTGGACTGAATGTAGGCATCGGCAGTGTACCTTGGATTTGGCGCTATTGCACCGACTATGTGCTCAAAGGCATAGCACTCGGTAATGCTGCTGAAGGAGTAGAAGGAATCGGCGACGAAGGAATGCGTATGCTGATTATGCATTATCGTGCAAAACTGGCTACTATGGACTTCAAGGAGAGTTCGAAGGGTATGCGCAGTCTGCTCGATGGTTCATTTGGTGCGGTAGTAAAGGCTGAGTGGGAACCCTGTTGGATAGATGTAGAACCTTTCACGCTTACTCCATATCAGACACTCGAACTCAACGATGCCGATGGTTGGATGGCTCCTGACACAACTACCAATCCGGGGTGGAGTGGTGGAAATATAATTCCGATTCATGTTGAAAAGAACGGATGCGAAGTGTTCTTCCGTCCTGAAGATGACAATATGCTCTGTCAGATGTGCTACCGCACTCGCGACGGTCGTACCTTCTACAGTCAGCCAGTTCATTGCGGTAAGATGAAACTCACTTGGGACAGTTCGAATCAGCCTGCCAACGGAGTGGTATTCGTTGTACCTTGCAATACAGACTACATCTATACTGGCGACGAACAGCGTAAAAAGCACTGGGACTACCGTATCAAACTTGGTGAAGGTGCTATTGCTCCTGCCTCAACCATGATTAAATGGTATATGTATGAGCAGACTCTGGTTGATGAAGAATTCGTAACTGGAGTGGAAGCTCCGCAGATTGCCGAAGCAGGCATATCGGCTGAAGATGCTCAGATTCGCATCCTTTCCGGAGCCCTACATGGCGGTCAGCAGATACGTTTCGACCTTGCAGGAGTGAATCCTGCCGACATCACAGCCCATCTGGTAGGCGTGAGTGGGGTAGTGATAGAACAGCAGCCAATGGGTGTTGACGCTACAATTCAGTTACCATCAAACGTGCGTCGTGGAATGTATATCCTCGCCCTCCGCTACAACGGCAAGGTTTCTACCTTTAAGGTATATGTAGAATAGACATGTAACACATTTTTTTGGTAAGAGAGGTGGACTTTTCGGTTCACCTCTTATCGTTTTTGGGAATTATTGATTACTTTTTAGAGATTTTGCGAGCCGTAATCTCACTCATAACGAGCCGTAATCTCACTCATAACGAGCCGTAATCTCATTCATAGCGAGCCGTAATCTCAGTCTTGTATATTTGTAATTTTGCTCAATGTGCTGATTTATAGTTGGCTACGTATTGTTTACTGTTCTCGAATATTGCAATATTGCATTGCATTTGTTTTTTCAATTTTAGCGAAAGGGAAGAAGTAGGTAGTATAATTAGATAAGTAATTATATATTAATATATTATATAATATTATTAATACATTTTAACTATTTCTACCTCCTTCAAGTTTCACAAAAATGAAATGCAATGCAATTTTGCAATATAGCGCTCTATTTAGATTGATGTTTAATACAATAAAAAAAGGTGAGTCCGATATGGGCTCACCTCTTTTTTATGAGGGTGTAAGGTTTACTTATTGAAGTAGTACTTCTTACCGTCTGTGCCGATAGCATAACCCTTAGCAGGTGCTGGGATTTCGCGACCGCTGAAGTCGAAGAATTTAATGCCGGCATTCTTAACAACTGGAGTGCCCTTGATGCCTGTCATAGTCTCTTCTGTAGCACCTACGATGTTGAATACGTAGATTCCCTGTTCTGACTTCAGAGCAACCTTTGTAGCATAAACTACTCCTTCTTCTGGATCGTTTCCGAACAAGCTCATAGTGAACTTGAGGTCTGTTGGACCTGCAGGACCGTCAGAAATGTTAAGACCTACAGCAAATACTGCCTTCTCGGCATCTTCTACGTAGTAGCCCTTAGCATCCATTGTTCCAGTTTCCATGTCAAAGTTGCTTGTGCCACCAAATTCAACGAACTTGTCAGCTTTCTTCTGAACCTTCCATATTGCACCTTCAAAGTCTTGTGGGTCCATGTTGAGAGTTGTGAATGCTGTTGCCCAGTCAACTACAGGGCTATAGTACTGTCCGGTTTCATCATTATAAGTATCTGCAGAGAGTACGATGTTTATGTCTTGAGAACCGAGGATTTCGTCATCTACGATTTCTCCGCGCTGGTCAACATACAGTACGTTGAGAGTAATCTTTGCATATTTACCATCCTGTACGTTTACAAGGTAGAAGTTGCTCTCAAATGATGCTCCTGCTTCATTTGAAGTTTGAGGGTGAACATAGTATGTGATTACACCATCTGCATAAGACATACCATAAGCACAAGTGGCTGCCCAAGTAGCTACAGAAATACCATCTTCAGCCATCCAGAATCCAGGCTTAGGATCGCAGCTGTATGCATCTGAGTATTCCATTGTGCCTTCTGTCCATTTTTCACCAAAGAGTTTCAGATCGTCTGTGCCGAGTGCTTCAACGATGGCAGCAAGGTCGATAGTAGTCTTGCTTGATGCATCCTGTCCGTAACCTTCAGACTTTATCAGCTGAACAGTAAAGTCGTCTTCGTATTCCTTAGTCCAATCAGATGGGTCAATGTCTGGTTTTTGTGGCTGAGATACTGTGTATGCTACATATACTGAATAGTAGTTCTGCAGGTACTGGAATACGAGCTGGGCATTGCAAGTAACAGGCTCTGTGATTTCTGTGAAGTGTCCTGACATCTGTCCGATAGTGTATTTACCTTCTGCAAGGCTTGACAGACCGATGAAGAATGCTGCATTAGAGCCCCAAGCAGTAATGACACCTTCTTCGTTGTAGTAATAACCGCCAGAAGATTCGTTATGGTCGTTGCTGATTCCGCCATTGCTCATTGTATATACATCGTCGATGTCGTCAATTGTACAACCCAATGCTTCGCAAATGGTAGCCATATCTACTGTGAATGACTTAGTTGCGTAGCTGTTGTCAACATCTGCTTTAACTGCTACATTAGTAGAACCAATTTCAACCATTTGGGTTGGGTCGATTACCGGTGCTTCTTCCATTGCTACCTGAACCTTGATACGTGCAGCCTTATCGCCGTTTACGAGGTAGAGGTATGTGTAGTCATTGTCCTCGGTAGAAGTGAATGTGCCAGGATACTGACCAGAAGTGATGCTGTATTCACCTTCTGCTAATGCAATCTCCTGTGTGTAGAATGTACAACCTGCAGCCCATTCTTTAGGAGCATTGATTGCAAGTGGAATTTCCGAGCCAGACTGTTCGTCATAGTTTGCATAACGACCGAACCAAGCACCACCAGCAGCATCCTCTGGGTGAGAGAGTGAGTCGATGAGTTCGTAGCTGGTTTCCTCAGTCTGAGCATCGACTATAGTCTTCACAGTCTGAACATATGTCTGAGCAGATGCATTTGCGTCGAATTCTTCAGCTGTTGTGCCAAGTGCATCATATACACCTTCGAGTGTAGCTGAATATTTCTTTCCTTCGTAAGACTTGCCAATAGTGAAGTTCAGTGGCAGGGTATAGTCCTTCACGATAGTAAGTTTTGAAAGATATACCTCTGTTGCCTGAGGAGCTGCATTTACATGAAGTTTTACATCAAACTGGAGACGACCGTTACCATTATAGAGGTAAAGTGTACAAGAGAGGTCTGTGTCTGTGTAAACCTTTTTGAAGAAGTTTGGCATCTGACCTACTTTTACATAGAATTCAGATTCGTACTCGTCACCTGTTTCAGGGTCTACACCTGCCGGGTCGTAATAAAGACCTGCATACCAGCAAGTGCCGGCGTCGCCATAACCTTGTGGGGTGCCATCCGCATTCATCCAGAATTCGTTGTGGTTACCTGTGTAGGTGTTTGTTTCATCGTCGGCTGTCTTCAGATATACATTATTGTTACCTTCGCCATTAATAAGAGCCTCCAGTGCAGCTTCGTCTGCAAGACCAAGTCCTGAAATGATGTCGGCAACAGGGAATGCTTGAGAACCGCTGAAGTAATTGTTTTCCGGGTCGCTTGTGATTTGTGCATTATAGGTTTGACCCCAAGCAACTGTGCTTACGCAGGTAAGTACCAGAGTAAGCAAAAATGAGTAGATTTTTCTCATACGCTTTAGTTTTTTTGTTAGGTTAGTAATTATGTTATTAAAATGTGTCTTTTGCATGTAATATTCAACTTTGCAAAGATGACAAAATAAGCAGAACAAACAATGTCCTGCTTATCGAAATTTTATAAACTTGTTTA